>JAEEGF010777871.1_pt1 | contig 12939 bp, 10 predicted proteins | sample 9134171 | NCBI WGS metagenome assembly JAEEGF01 (sample SAMN16246542, study PRJNA631951) | gut metagenome | biome: gut microbiome; feature: rumen; material: AP-attached | host: Bos | place: Iran: Karaj | collected 2018-10 | reverse complement strand
AAGGAAACCAAAGAACTACAAAAATTCCTAAGTGGTCGCTGAGGGATTCGAACCCCCGACCCTCTGCTTGTAAGGCAGACGCTCTGAACCAACTGAGCTAAGCGACCGGTAATAATTAAATAATAAATATTGAAACCTTGCAAAAACTATGCTAAAGTGTTGCAGGCTTTTAATTTTGCGATTGCAAAGATAGATGAAATTTTGACGTTGTCCAAATTTTTTTAAGGAAAAATCCATTTTTAGGCGCATTTTTTTGCATTTTCGGGAAAAATAGTGTATTTTTGCCCTTGTAAAGTCTGTTTTTACCAATAAAAAGTGTTGATAACTTGATTACAGATTGGTTGCCTACCTCGGCTAAAGAGGTACAGATGCGTGGCTGGGAACAGCTGGATGTCATACTTTTCAGTGGCGACGCCTACGTCGATCACCCCTCTTTCGGCGCCGCCGTCATCGGCCGTGTTTTGGAGGCCGAAGGATTGCGTATCGCGATAGTTCCTCAGCCCAATTGGCGTGACGATTTGCGCGACTTCAAGAAGTTGGGCAAGCCCCGTCTTTTCTTTGGCATCTCGCCAGGTGCCATGGACAGTATGGTCAATCACTATACTGCTGCCCGTCGTCGCCGTTCGGACGACGCCTATACGCCCGACGGGCGCGCTGGTCAACGTCCCGACATGCCCAGCATTGTCTATTCCAAGATACTCCGAGAGATATTTCCCGACGTGCCTATCGTGCTGGGAGGCATCGAGGCCTCTTTGCGCCGCCTCAGTTATTACGACTACTGGGAGGACCGCTTGCGCCCCTCTATCTTGACCGAATGCGAAGCCGACGTTCTGGGTTACGGCATGGGGGAGAAGACGATGTGCGAGATTGCCCGTCGGTTTGCCCGTCGGTTGGACCAGACGCCAAGTGTCGATGTGCCTCGCGAGGAACTCATCGACCTTATTGCTGACGTGCCCCAGGTGGTGTGCCGCCGTCCTCGGATCGAGGAGACGGGCGACGACATCGTGCTCCATTCTTACGAGGAGTGCCTCCGCAACAAGAAAGCGCAGGCCGAAAACTTCCGCCACATCGAGGAGGAGTCGAACAAGTGGCACGCCTCTTGCTTGTGGCAGGCGGTGGGCGACATCGTCATCAAGGTCAATCCGCCCTATCCGCCACTCACCACCGAGGAGGTCGATCATAGCTTCGACCTGCCTTATACCCGTATGCCGCACCCTCGTTACAACGGCAAGCGCATCCCAGCCTACGAGATGATCCGTCACTCCATCTGTATGCACCGAGGTTGCTTTGGCGGTTGTTCGTTCTGCACCATCTCGGCGCATCAGGGCAAGTTCATAGCTTCGCGTAGCAAGGAGAGCATCCTCCGTGAGGCAGAGAAGGTGACCCAGATGCCCGACTTCAAGGGCTATATCAGCGACTTGGGTGGACCATCGGCCAACATGTACCGCATGAGGGGTAAGGACTTGACAATCTGCGAGAAATGCAAGAAACCCTCTTGCCTGGCACCCAATGTCTGCCCGAACCTCAATGCCGACCATCGGCCCTTGCTCGAGATCTACAAGGCGGTCGATGCCCTGCCGGGAGTCAAGAAGAGTTTCATCGGTTCGGGTGTGCGCTATGACCTCATCCTCAACGAGGGCAAGAACGGCGAGTTTCACGATGTGAACATGAAGTATGCCGAGGAACTGATCTGTCACCATGTGTCAGGTCGATTGAAGGTCGCCCCCGAACACACCAACCCTGAGGTGCTCAAGGTGATGCGTAAGCCTTCGTTCGAGTTGTTCTATCGGTTCAAGGCGCTGTTCGACGAAATCAACCGCAAGCATGGCCTCCGCCAACAGATTATCCCTTACTTCATATCGAGCCACCCGGGCAGTACCGAAGAGGCGATGGCGGAATTGGCCGCCGAAACCAAGAAGTTGGACTTCCAGTTGGAGCAGGTGCAGGACTTCACGCCAACGCCGATGACGGTCTCAACCGAGATCTATTACACTGGTTTTCACCCCTATACGCTGGAACCTTGCTTCTGCGCCCGCAACCCCGAGGAGAAAAAGAAGCAGCGTGCCTTCTTCTTCTGGTACCAACGCGAGAATGTGCCGATGCTGCGTGCCGAGTTGCAGAAGATGGGGCGCCGCGACCTCATCGACAAGCTCTTTGGCGGTTTCGCGCCCAACAATCGAGCACCGTACGAGAAACCCGCACCGGCGCACACCCGCAGCGAAAAGCCCGCTTTTGACCGCTCTCGCAACGAAAAGCCGGCACCGTCTCACTATCATAACGAGAAGCCAAGCTTGGATTCTCGCGCTTATCCATCTGCTGGCCCCAAGTCCGCCTCTCGTCGTCCGGATGCTTATAATAGGGACGCGAGCCGTGCCAATCATTCCAACCGTGGCACTACGGGTGCCCCCAACCATCGTCGCAAGTCATGAAGCTTCACGTCATCTTTACGGGTAAGACCGTCGGCAAGTTGCCTCAGGAGGCCATTGCCGACTATCAGGGTCGCCTCTCTCACTATGTGCCATTCAGCATCGAGGAGTTGCCCGACCTCAAGAATGTCAAGAACCTCAGCGAGGAGCAACAGAAGGAGCGTGAGGCGGATATGCTCTTCGAGCGCCTCCAACCTGGTGACGTCCTCATTCTCCTGGACGAACGGGGGCGTGAGTTCACCTCGCGCGAGTTCAGTCAATACTTGGAGCAGAAGATGCAGACGGTCTCCAAGCGTCTGGTCTTCCTCATCGGTGGCCCCTACGGTTTCTCGCCCCGTGTCTATGAGGCGGCGCAAGGCAAGATCTCGCTCTCCAAGATGACCTTCTCTCACCAGATGGTCCGCCTCTTCCTCGTCGAACAGATTTACCGCGCCTACACCATCATGCGCGGAGAACCGTATCACCACGATTAGAGAAGGCGAGTGCCTCCTCTAATCGTGGCGATAATTGATAATTGATACCCATAAGGCCAGCCATGATTGGTTGGCCTCGGTTTTATGGATAAAAATTTAGCAGATTGAAAAAGATTCCGTACCTTTGCTACAAAATGAAAACAGTGCGTATCGATGATTAATAATAATAGCAAAAGGATGAACAAAGCATGTTCATCCTTTTGCTATTTGATTAGTAACCTTATTCTTTGGATGCAGGTTTAGGTGTCTTCGTTTTCTCGGGATTAAACAAGTTATAGTAATCAGCGAGAGTTTCCAATTTTTGGATGTATTCTGGAAGGCTTTCTCCAATAACGTCAAATTGTTTTTGTAAATCTTCAACATCTGGTCGAATTGATTTGCCTTTTCTTCCTGCTTCATTGGCATATATCACAGTGCCAATTTGTTCCATATGATTGCAGAAATTGATAATCACAGATGCTTTGTACTCTTCCTTGTTTCCTGTCATTAGCATTTTTTTTAAATCGGTGGGCGAATACATGTTTGAATAGCTTGATTCAAAACATCGATTTATCTTTTTATAATCGTTTTTAAGTTCTTTCACATTGTTTGTCATGCCCCATATCTTAAAGAATAAGATAAGGTTGAGCAATCCAAAAACAATAAACAATAAAGTTGTAAATCCAGAAAAATCATCGGAACTGGAGTAACTTGAGTAAGCAAAACAAGGAATTGCAGTAAGAGCAAAGGTCATCAAAATAATTGTTCTTTTCATAGTTTGAGAATTAGTTGGTATGTTCGCTCCAAAACAACATTATAAAATAAAAAAGACGGGAGCTTCCACTTAGTTGCTAACCCGACATTGAGGCCTTCGCATTGCCTTTCCGAGGATAAGCAACGAGGAAAGCCCACGTCATGAAATATGACATTACCAGATTTACAAAAGAGTAAACCTTTGGTTATGTACATACATCAATGTGGACGTACACTCGTTACATTATCTTCTCGGAGAAGTTTGCGAAGTTTCAATGTCGAAGATAACGACGTTGTAGCGTCTTTTTGAATTTAATAAAATCAAGGAGTTGCTCCACCACTGTGGCTTCTTGATGGGGCAAATATAAGAATAATTTCTTTATTTTGTATCGTAATGCCGAAAAAAATGAGGGAGATTAGTGAAAAATAATGAGTTATTGTTTTCAAATGATTTTAATTGACGTAGAAAAACAAGCTGCTACTATCATCATTCTATATTTATAGGAGCCCCACTCATGGGGGATTATTTCCTGATTTTTTGATACGCCAAGCGTTCGTCGCCATTGGCGAGGTAGATGATGCCGCAATAGGTGAAGCCATGCTTTAATAAGACGTGTTGCATGATGGTGTTATCACGGTGAGTGTCGATGCGGAGGTTCGGTTCGTGGGCAAAACAGAAGTCGAGGAGGGAGGCAAAGATATGGTGCGCATCGGGGTAACTGGCAATGCGGTGGACGACATGATAGGGCAGGACGTCATCCAACCATTCGCCTTGATAGATAGTGCTGTAGGTGGGGTCGGGCGAGGGCAGGAAAGCAAAATACCCGACAATCCGTTCCTCGTCAAGGATGACGAAACCGCCGTGCCGTTCCATGTCGGCGAGCAGCGCCTCCTCCGAAGGATAGTTGCCTTGCCATTGGAGCATGTTGCCCGATGCACGCATGATGCCCTTGGCGGCGTCAATCACCTGCTGGATGTCTGCCATGTCCGAAGGGAGCGCCTCTCGGATAGTTCTTTTGTTCATGTCGTTAGTCATTGATTGTTTTATTGTACGATACAAATCTATAACGGAGAAATGCTCGATTTAGTGCCAAAATCATCAAAAATAAAGAAAATCCTTTGCAAGACTCGAAAATTATAGTAACTTTGCGCTTGGAAAAAGGACTCCAAAAAACAGTGCCGTTTTTCATTCTACTTTACTCTTTACCCTTTACTCTTTACTCTATCTTCTCGCGTGAGCACCCTTTCTCCTTTTCTCCGACCCTTTTCCCTGATGTTCAAACCTGTGGGAGCGCGCTGCAACTTGGCGTGCCGGTATTGCTATTACCTAGACAAGAAGCAGTTGTTGCCACAAGGGGGAGGGGTGATGCAGATGAGCGACGAGGTGCTCGAAGAGGCCATTCGCCAATATATTGAGGCGCAACCCACCCGCGAAGTCGTCTTTGTGTGGCATGGAGGCGAACCGACGCTGTTGCCCCTGTCGTTCTATCGCAAAGTGGTACGATGGCAACGGCAATATGCTGAGGGTCATTTGATTAGTAATTGTCTGCAAACCAATGGTACGCTGCTTACACCCGAATGGTGTCAGTTCTTGCACGACGAAGAGTGGTTGGTGGGTATCTCGATGGATGGCACGGAGGCGATGCACGATGCCTATCGTCGCACCCGAGGGGGAGAGGCGACGCACCATCAGGTGATGCGCGGCGTGCAAATGCTGCAACAGTATGATGTTCAATGGAATGCGATGGCGGTGGTCAACCGTCGGAATGCCCAAGAGCCCGAGGCATTCTATCGGTTCTTCAAGTCGATAGGTTGTCAATATCTACAGTTCGCTCCCATCGTCGAGTGGTTGCCCGACGGAGGAGTGACTCCCGAGTCGGTCACCCCCGAGCCATGGGGCGCGTTCCTGTGCCGCCTCTTCGACGAATGGTTGCGACAGGAGGACGTGGGTCGCTTCTTTGTCCAACTCTTCGACGCCACGTTGGCCAACTGGGTGGGCGAGGTGCCAGGCGTCTGTACTTTGGGTCGTCAATGTGGGCATGCCTTAGTGATGGAGTGGAACGGAGACGTCTATAGTTGCGACCACTTTGTCGATGCCAACCATAAGTTGGGCAACGTGTTGCAACGCCCTCTGACAGAGATGATTGAGGATGACCGACAACGGACTTTCGGAGCAGCCAAGGAGAGCGCTTTGCCCCTCGATTGCCAACTCTGTCCGTGGCTCAACCTCTGTCACGGCGAGTGCCCCAAGAACCGACTTCCGTCGGGCCTTAACTACCTCTGTGAGGGTTACAAGCAGTTCTTTGCCCATTCTGCCGAGGTGATGCGTCAACTGAAACAGGAGTTGGAGCAACGAAAGGGATGAATGTCAGCGCATTAGTTGGATGAACGAACCCTTTGTCCTAGACGGAAAGAAGATTGGGGGGGCAGTTGTCCTGCAACAAGTGAGTATTATTGTGACCGAAAGAGAGAAAAAAGTGAGCCGCACTTCATCGGAGGGTGCGGCTCTGTATATATAGATATGAGTGGTGTGATCAGAAGAGATTCTTGCGCTTGAAGATGATATACGAGATAATAATCAGCACGAGGGTGAAAATGACGATGCAGATGAAGGCAGGCCACCATTGCTCCATGCCGTTGGGTACGTTCATACCGAAGAAACCAGAGATAGCGGCTGGAATCATCAGGATGATGGTGATGGTGGTGAGTCGCTTCATGATGGCATTCAGGTTGTTGCTGATGATGCTGGAGTAGGAGCTACGCTGGCGTTCCAACACTTCGCTGTAGATATTGGCGGTGGTGTAGGCCTGTTGCAACTCGACTTCAACATCGTCCAGAAGGTCTTCGTCGAAGGGGAGGTGGCGCAGGTGCTTCTTGAGGCGTACCATAACCACTTCGTTGCCTCGCAGGGAGGTGATGAAATAGACGAGGAACTTCTCGATGCGCATCATCTGCTGGAGTCGGTCATTGTCCATGGAGTCTTCCAACGCCTCTTCGGCCGCCTTCATCATGACGTTCATCTGCTTGAGGTACTTGAGGTACCATACCGAACTGGAGAGGAACAACGACAACATGAGGTCGTAACGCTCGCGCTCCTCAATCATCTTGCGATTGGTCCAACGGATGAAGTCGGAAATCATCTCGTTGCGGTAGTAGCAAACAGAGATGAAAACGTCGCCGTGAATCAGAATGGCCATTGGCACGGTGCTGTAGATGGAGTCGCCGTCCTCGTTCACCTCCTTGTTGGGCACGCGGAGCAAGGTCATCAGCCAACCGCCTTCACTCTCGGTACGAGGACGTTCTTCGGCATCCTCTACGTCCTGGATGAAGTCCATAGGCGCATCATAACGGGACTCAAGTTCCGCCAACTCCTGATTGGTAGGAGCGGTTACCTGAATCCAGCAGTCACTTTGCCATTCTGAGAGCTTCTTAAAGCCCGATTCGCACTTCCAGAACTCGATCATTTTTTTCGCGGTTAAGGGGCAGTTTCTTAATCTACAATCTTTTTCGCGGTGCGAAATTAATCTTTTTTCCTGAAATGTGTGTCTAATTATAAGAAAAAACGTTATTTTTGTGCGAATTTTTACAAGAAATGATACAATTAACTTCCGAAATGTGCTCTTTTTTGAGCGAACATGCCGACGATGACCCGTCTCGGTTGCTTCTCTCGGCCGCCCGTTATCCCGGCATCGATGTGCGTTGGGCGGTGGAGCAATTGGAGGCACGTCGTCAACTCCGCAATAAGTTGCCGGAGTGGTTGTCTTGTCCGACTCCCTTGGTCTTTGGCGGAAGGGTGCCTGCCGAGCAATGTAGTTCGGAACAGACGGCCCGTTACAAGCGAGCCTTGGTGGTGGGCGAGACGTTGTGCGACCTGACGGGTGGCATGGGAGTGGATTGTTACTATATGAGTCGCGGTTTGCGCCGAGCCATCTATGTGGAGCGCCAACCGGTGTTGTGCGAGGCGGCCCGATACAACTTCCAGCAGTTGGGAGCCGACAATATCGAGGTGCGCGAGGGCGACTCCCTCCAACTCGTTGTGCCTGATGTGGATACGATTTATCTTGACCCCGCCCGCCGTGCCAAGGATGGTAGTCGCGTCTATGACCTGGCCGACTGCGAACCCGATGTGGTAGCGCTCTGCCCGATGTTGCGTAGCCATTGCAAACGGCTGGTTATCAAGGTGTCACCGATGGCGGATGTGAGCCGACTTATTGCTCAGTTACCGCAAGTCTCCGAGGTGCATGTCGTGGCGGTCAAGAACGAGTGCAAGGAGCTGCTGTTGGTCCTGCCGGGTCAAGGTGAGGAGTCTCCGACATCACCCCAAGGTCCAGTCATTCATTGTGTTGACTTTCGCACAAGCGACGAGGTGCACTTCGACTTCCTGTGGGGCGAAGAACCTCAGAGCGAGGTACAGCTGGCAGAGTCGGGAGAGGGGGCACCTCGTTTGTCGTGGTTGTACGAACCCGACGTAACGTTGCTCAAGGCTGGGGCATTCCGATTGCCTTGTGCCCGCTATGGAGTGAAGAAACTGGAGGTCAACAGTCACCTATATGCTTCGTTGAGCAAGGTGGCCGACTTCCCTGGTCGAATATTTCAAGTCGAAGAAATGATGCCTTTTTCCAATAAGATACTGAAAACCATTAAGTCACGTCTGCCGCAAGCCAATATCTCGGTACGCAATTTCCCACTCTCGGCCGATGCGTTGCGCAAGAAACTCGGCCTCCGCGATGGGGGCGACAACTATCTGTTCGGAACTACGCAAGTGGGTGTCGGACCTTTGCTTCTGTTGTGTCGCAAGGCGCTTCTGTTGCTCCTCCTGTTGGTCCTTCCGGTGTCGGCTATGGCGCGTCGCAACAAGAAAAACGAACCCGTCGAGACTTTGCAGACCATCCTCTCGGGTGTCGGTTTGGAGGCTCCTTGTCTATGGTATCAGGGCATGGAGTTCCTCTATCTGTCGCCCACGCTCAATGCCTCGCTCCAACCGCGTGTGCCTGACCCAGCATACGATACGTTGCGCTTCGAGAATACCATCTGGACCTTCGACGGCATCCTGAGTGAGGAGGATTGGATGGGTCAGCAATGTATGCAACTCCAGTTCAAGAGTCCGCAGGGTCGAATGTATCGTTTCGCTACGGGGCGGTTGATGAGTCAGGCCAACGACACCGCCTATCATCCTGCCGTGCCTTCGCTTTGTGCTTTGACGCCTATCCGAGAGTGCGACAAACGTCTGAGGGGCAAGGACTTCTACCTGTGCATCAACGACGAACGCCTGTTCTCGTCCGATAGCCTTCCGTTGTCCAAGTTCGTGCCAGTGCATATCGACTCGGTGGTGGTGGGCAACGAACTCTCGCCTTTGCGCATCTGTTTCACCCATCCCCAAGGCAAGCAGGCGTGTGTTTATACATCTTTGCCCAACAGCCGCGAGACTTCGACCTCAACGCCTATCGAACGTTATTTCTCGGTGTCCGACCCTTACCTCAAGTACCCCAACATCACCTCCGAGGTGTGGAAGTTAATTCAAAACAACCAGGTGCGAATAGATATGACGTTGGAGGAGGTGCGCCTTTCGTTGGGCAAACCGCAACGCTTCGAGCACTACAACACCAAGGGCGGTATGCTGGAGCGCTGGCACTATGCCGACCGCCGTCTCATCGAGTTTGTCGATGGTCGCGTCCACCGCATGGCGATCGAGAGATAGCAATCTAAGGTTTTGAGGTTTTGTGGTCGCTTTGCTGGTAAGGTTTTAAGGCCCTCAGTAAGTTCGATATTTGCATCTATAATACCTCACAACCTTAAGACCTTACAACCTCATAACCTTATAAACTCACAACCTCCCTCATGACAACCTCCTCCCGTTACTCCGCTATCCTTGCCTATTTCCAGGAGCACAATCCCAATGCCCAGACGGAGTTGGTATATCACAACCCCTTCGAACTGCTGGTGGCAGTAATACTCTCTGCCCAATGCACCGACAAGCGCGTCAACATGGTGACGCCCAGTTTGTTGCGTGCCTTCCCGACGGCGCAGAAGATGGCCGAGCAGACGCCCGACGAGGTCTTTGAGTACATCAAGAGCATCTCTTATCCCCACAACAAGGCGCAACATCTGGTGGGTATGGCTCAACGTTTGGTCAACGACTATGGGGGAGAGGTGCCCGAGGATTATGACGCCCTGTTGAGTCTGCCTGGAGTGGGTCGTAAAACGGCCAATGTCATCTCGTCGGTCATCTACAACAAACCCACCATGGCGGTCGATACGCACGTCTTCCGAGTAGCCAACCGCTTGGGATTGACCAACAACAGCCGCACGCCGTTGGAGACCGAAAAGACCTTGACCAAGAACATTCCCGCTCATCTGATACCCCTTGCACACCATTGGCTCATCCTGCATGGCCGATATGTATGCACCGCCCGAAACCCCAAATGCGATTTGTGCGAGATTAGGAACTATTGTAAATTTGTTGCAAATATAGGTAAGAAATGATACATTTGCAGAAACGACACCCATTTCTTGCTTCAAATATTTGGGAATAGGACAAAAAAAGAGTATCTTTGCCGCGCTAATAAATAAGGCACCTTACGAAAGTTGTCTTTCGTTGACTATAAAGAACTAACCTTTTGCCAGGTTGAGCCAAAGCCTTGAAGGGAAGTTTGGGTACGTGACACTTGTTTCGTTTGTCTGTTAACTCCCAACCAAGTGCTCTCCTTGCAAACCTTGAATATAAAAAAAAGTAGAGATATGATGCTGTGGGACCAATTGCTCTCAACGTTACGTTTCGGACAGGAAACTCTGCCCCAGGCGCAACACACACGCAATGAGTTTCAGCGCGATTACGACCGCTTGATATTTTCTCCCCCCTTCCGCCGCTTGCAGAACAAGACGCAGGTCTTTCCGCTGCCAGGCAGCGTCTTTGTGCACAATCGCTTGACGCACAGCTTGGAGGTCAGTTGTGTGGGCCGATCGTTGGCCAACAATGCCGCCGCTTTCCTGACCGAGAAGTATGCGGGCGAGGAGTGGATTCACAAGTTCCAGAGTCTGGACGACATCGTGGCAACGGCTTGTCTGGCGCACGACATGGGCAATCCCCCTTTTGGCCATAGTGGCGAGCGAGCCATCATCTCCTACTTCTGCGACGGTCACGGCAAGGATTTCCAGGCAAAGATTGACCCTCAGGCTTGGGCCGACATCACGCACTATGATGGTAATGCAAACGCCTTCCGCCTCCTGAGTCATCAGTTTCGGGGCCGACGCGCCGGCGGTTTCGCCTTGACCTATTCGACCCTGGCTTCTATCATCAAGTACCCGTACTCGTCGCTCCAGATCGAGCAAAAGCCGAAGTTCGGTTTCTTTGCCCCCGAGGAGGAGTCGTTCCATCGCGTGGTCGAGCACCTGGGTATGCTCCCTTTGGACAAGGAGCAGAAGCGTTTCTGCCGTCACCCCTTGGTCTATCTGGTCGAGGCGGCCGACGATATCTGCTACCAGATCATGGACATCGAGGATGCACACCACCTCAAACTCCTTACGCCGCAGGAGACCTACGACCTGCTCTTGCCCTTCTTCTCGGGCGATATGCGTGGCAAGGTGGAACGTGGTTTGACTCACTTGGACGACGATAACGAGAAGGTGGCGTACCTCCGCAGCCGCGTCATCGGCACTTTGGTCTATGAGTGCAGCGAGGTCTTCAACCAACACGAGGAAGAGATTCTCGGTGGTACCTTCACGGGTTCGCTTATCGACTATATCAGCGAGGTTCCGCGTGCGGCCTACAAACATTGTAGCGAGGTGGCATTCCATCGTATCTACAATGCTCACCAGGTGGTCGAAATCGAGATTGCTGGTCACCAAATCATCTCTGTCTTGCTCGACCGTTTCCTGGATGCTGTCATGAACCCCGACAAGGCGTACAGTCGTCTCCTCTTGGACCGTGTCCCGTCGCAATACGAGGTCAAGTCCGAAACCATCGAGGGTCGCATCATGGCGGTATTGGACTACATCTCCGGCATGACCGACGTTTATGCCCTCGACCTCTATCGCAAGATATATGGCATGAGCCTCCCTTCGCTTTAGACCCCTCTCTAACTCCCCCGTAGGGGGAGAAATTGCCCCACACAGACAGGTCGGTGATTTAGGAATGTTATTACAATTCCAGTTGTATCGTCCTTGTCACTTCCTTTTCACTTCTCTGTCAAATCTCTGTCACTTCCTTTAATAGAATGGAATGTTTCGACAATACCGTTTGTATCGTCTTTGTCACTTCCCTGTCACTTCTTTTTCACTTCCATTAAAATCCTTTTAAAAACATCAATATGAAACTTAACGATATTCTTTCCCCAGGCTTCAAGGCCGCTGAGTGGGAAGCCAAGGGCTATGAATTGCCCAAGTTCGATATCGCAGCTGTAGCCAAGAAGACGCACGACAACCCAACATGGGTACACTTCGGTGCCGGCAACATCTTCCGCGCTTTCCCAGCCGCTATTCTCAACGATGCTCTCAATACGGGCAAGTATGACCGTGGTGTCATCGTGGCCGAGAGCTTCGACTACGAGATTATCGACAAGGCTTATCGCCCTTATAACAACCTCTCGCTTCTGGTGAGTCTCCAGTCATCGGGCACCATCGAGAAGAAGGTCATCGCCTCTGTCACCGAGAGCCTCAAGGCCGACGAGCAGTTTGCCGACGATTGGGCTCGTCTGGTCGAGATCTTCCGCAACCCATCGTTGCAGATGATTACCTTCACCATCACCGAGAAGGGCTACAGCGTGGCTCCTGCCGACTTGGAGCGAGGTCTCAATCCGGTGCTTGCCATGGGCAAGGTCTGTGCCCTCCTCTTGGAGCGCTACAAGGCTGGAGAGTTGCCTCTCACCGTCCAGAGCATGGACAACTGCTCGCACAACGGCGACAAGGTCAAGGCGGGTGTCTTTGCCTATGCCGAGAAGTGGGTGGCTGACGGTCTCGTCGAGAAGGGCTTCCTCGCTTATCTCCAGAACGAGAAGAAGGTTACCTTCCCTTGGTCGATGATTGACAAGATCACTCCTCGTCCTCATGTCAAGGTGCAGGAGATGCTGGCCGCCGATGGTTTCGAAGACAACAACTTCCTGGAGACCGAGAAGCACACCTTCACCGCTCCATTCGTCAACGCCGAGGAGGTGCAGTATCTCGTCATCGAGGACAACTACACCAACTCCCGCCCACCGCTCGACCTCGGAGGGGCACTCTACACCACTCGGGAGACGGTCGATAAAGTGGAGACCATGAAGGTCACCACCTGCCTCAACCCACTCCACACCGCCATGTCCATCTACGGATGT
>JAEEGF012289092.1_pt1 | contig 12942 bp, 19 predicted proteins | sample 9134171 | NCBI WGS metagenome assembly JAEEGF01 (sample SAMN16246542, study PRJNA631951) | gut metagenome | biome: gut microbiome; feature: rumen; material: AP-attached | host: Bos | place: Iran: Karaj | collected 2018-10 | reverse complement strand
CTTCGTGGAGGGGACGCTGGAGAAGATATATAAGCTGGAGCGTACCTTCAACGGAGAGACTGTACCTTACTGGTACATAGATATACGAGGCGAGAAGGACGAGCTCTACTCCGTCTCTCTTCCCTACAAGAGCGGTACTTTCAAGAGCATCGTACTGGCACTCGCCAGCGAGCAAGCGATAGCTCTCTCTACGGTCAAGATTGAGCCGTACAAGAAAGGCGAGTTTACTAAAGTAGTGGTAAGTAGTAACGGACGTAGACTCGACTGGATTACGAAGGAGCTTCCAGCCGTTGAGGAAGTCTATATCGCTGGACAGCGAGTAAAGGACGATACGAAGCGTATGGCGTATATCGAGAGGCTCGTAGAGCAGATTAACGCAAGACTCAAGTAAACCACTAAACTACAGTAATATGGAGTACAAAATCGGAAAAAACACAGCGAAGCTACTGGACTCCTTCCGCAAGCTGGAAGAGAGCTACGAGCTCGCTTTTGAGGTAGTAACGGACGTCTACGGAGACGAGCAAGGGGAGAAGCTTCTCCAGCCTCTCCAGGCGAAGGTAGAAGAGACGAAGAAGGAGCTCTTCGGCTTCGTCCAGACGCTTGTAGAGCTCAGCCTCTCGCAGACGGACAGCTACAACCAGGACAAGACAGAGGTAACACTATGAACGCTCTAACGGACTTCATACAGTACGAGCTCTATCCAGCTCTCTACGATAGGCTGGACTCCGCTTTTCCAGAGCTGGAGTTTAGACGCAAGGGAGGGGACTGGCACAGCTCGCACTACCTCAACGGAGAGCCGACTTCTCCTTACCGAGAGGACAAGACGGTAGTAACGAAGAAGAAGCCTCACTTGATACACGAGCAAGGAGGCGAGACTTTCTCTCTCGTGGACTACCAGCTGAGGCGTATGGGATACGCACCAGGAGCGAAGGGAGCGGAGCTTGTAGAAGCTCTCCGCTCTCTCGCTGGTATTTGTGGACTGGAGCTTCCGTCCTCCGACACGGAAGAGTACAAGGCGTACCAGATACGCCAGGAGGCTCTGGAGAGGCTCTTGCTCAAGATGCGGAAGGAGCTACTCCAGGAGGCTGGAGCGGATACGCTCTTCTACCTTACGGAAGATAGAGGCTACACGCTGGACGAGGTAAAGGCTATGGAGCTCGGATACTGTAGCCAGGAGACCGCCAGCGAGCTCGAAGGAGCTCCGTACGGTGCTGGTACTCAGTACACGCTGGCGATACCGTACAGAAGCGGAGGACGTATACTCGGCTTCAAGCTCCGTACGATTGAGCCAGGCGTCAAGCCAAAGTACAAGAATACGAGCGGACTCCCTAAGAAAGCCAGCCTCTTCGGACTGACTGGACTACGGCTCACTGGCAACGGAGAGAAGGACAGAGACCTCACTATAGTAGAGGGAGAGCTGGACGCTCTTCGAGCTCAAGTCCGAGGCGTAGAGAATATCGTAGCGTCCGCTGGACTGGACTTGTCGGAGGAAGCTCTCCAGGAGGCGAAGAAGCGAGGCGTCCAGCGAGTAACGCTACTCGTGGACTCGGAAGAGACTCCAGAGAAGCAAGCCTCGAAAGCCAGCCAGATAGACAAGGCGATACACGCTATACACAGAGCTGGACTCGTCTCCTTTGTCTCCGTCCTTCCTGGAGGACAAGACGGTACGAAGGTAGACGTAGACAGCTTCTTGACCTCTCACAGCAAGGACGAGCTCCAGGCTGTAGTGGACTCAGCCTCAACTGGAGCTCTGTACCTCTTCTACGGCATCTATAACAGAGCCGTAGCCAGACAAGGCGAAGGAGAGTCTATATCGGAGAAGTACTACGATGACTTCAAGGAAGAGACGATAGCTCTTCTCAATGACGTTGAGGTAGTGTCTCCAGTGGACAGAGACAGAGTACTGACGCTCTTCGCTCGCTCCACTTCTGGAGCTGGCATCACGAAGGAGGCTCTCCAGGAGGAAGCGGACAGACGGAAGCTTCTGGCTGACGCAGACCGCCAGGCGAAGCGGACGAGGGAGCTACTCGAAAAAGCCTCAAATTTGGCTCAAGAGGGACGTATCGGAGACGCTCTCCAGCTCTTGCAAGAAGAGGCGTCCAGCGTCTCGGAAATAGCCAGAGAGACGGAGCTCTCGGAGCTTCTGGCACTCCCTACAGCGGACGGTATCCGAGCGAAGCTCCGTAACCGTCCAGAGGGAATAAAGACGGACTACTACTTCTCTTCTGGTAAGAAAGTGGAGAGGCTCGTCCTTCCAGCTGGAGCTCTTACGCTCGTTTGTGCTCCGCCAGGACACGGTAAGAGTACCTTCCTCCGAAACTTCGCACTCCAGACGGCTCTGGACGAGACGCCAGGCTCAGTACTGTACTTCACGTACGAAGAGGACTACGAGAGTACCGTTATGGAACTCGTCAATACGTACGCTGGACTGGAGCTTACCTCTCCGTCCAGGGACTTCGGAAACCTCACTACGATAGCGGACTTCTACAGAAACGGCTCTTCCAGGTACATAAAGCACGAGGTAGAGGACAGCTTCAAGGAGAAGGAGGCTCGCTTTATGAAGGACGTTATCGAGAGCGGAAAGCTCCGTATCTATGACTCGGACTTCTACTCGGACGAGCTGGTAGATGCTATACGCTACGTCTCCAGGAAGCTGACGGTAAAGGCTGTCTATATCGACTACGTACAGCTTCTCTACAAGCGAGGCGGAAGCAAGCTCCAGCGTAACGAAGAGCTCAAGGCTATAGCGAAGAGTCTCCGAGAGCTGGCGAAGGAGCAGAAGCTTCCGATAGTGCTCTCCGCTCAGCTCAACAGAGAGGCGAAGAGTCCTACGGAAATGTTCAGCCAGAATATAGCGGACTCCGCAGACCTGGAGAGGGAGGCGAACAAGGTAATACTACTCTGGAACTCAGTGGAGCGGAAGCTCAACGGAAGCCAGTACAGCGAGAAGGCGATAGAAGAGCCGAAACGTATGGAGCTCGGAACTCCTGGAAAGATATACGCTCTACTCAGCAAGAACAGAGGCGGAGCTCCGAAGCTGGACGCTACTTTCACCTTCAACGGAAACACTGGACAGATACTTCCGAACGGAGTACCAGACGTCCAGGACGAGGACTTACCAGAGGACGAGCCAGAGCAAGACAAGACGCTCTTCTAATTGGTAATATGGTAATACGGTAATATGGTAATATATTTCTCGTAGCTATGGAAACGAAGATAATTAGCTTTTGCAATCATAAAGGCGGAGTAGCCAAGACTACCTCCGTAGCCTCCGTAGGCTCAGCTCTGGCACGTCTCGGACGCTCCGTACTCGTGGTAGACCTGGACGCACAGAGTAACCTTACGAGCTCTCTTCTCGGATACGAGCCAGAGCGTACCACTTACGAGGCTCTCCGAGAGCGAGAGGCTCTTCCGATACTCCGAGTAGGAGACACTGGCGTACATATCGCTCCAGCCTCTCTGGATTTGGCTGGTATCGAGCTGGAGATAGCGTCCGCTGTCGAGAGAGAGAAGATACTCCAGGACGTACTCCAGGACGTTGAGGCGAGGTACGATTATATCCTCCTGGACTGTCCTCCGAGTCTCGGACTCTTGACGCTGAACGCTCTCACAGCCTCAACGGACGTTATTATACCGCTGACAGCGGAGGCTCTTCCGAGCAAGGGACTCCAGAAGATAGCCGATATTATCGCTATGACGCAGAGACGGCTTAACAAGGAGCTCCGTCTGTCTGGCATCTTGATAACTCGGTACGAGCGTAGCAAGCTCAGCCAGACCGTTGAGGAAGCACTCCGAGCCAGGTACGGAGACCTTGTACTCCAGACGAAGATAAGGAAAAACGTCTCGCTGGCGGAAGCTCCGCTCGCTGTCCAGAGTATCCTGGACTACGCTCCAGAGAGCAACGGAGCGAAGGACTACACGGAGCTGGCGTCCGAGCTGGAAAGGAGGCTACGGTAGTATGGAGAAGGAAAGCTATACGGAGAAGGAGTACAGAGAGACTACGGTACTCGTAGCTCTGGCGAACTCGCTGGACGGAGTACTCTACTCTTCTCTTCCCTTCAAGAAAGCTCACGAGCTCCGAGGACGTCTCTTCGATGCTATGAGACTCCAGCTCTCCAGGCTCTCCGAAAATAGTAATACGGTAATACAGTAATATATTTCGATATGGACAAGAAAAGCGAAAAACTCAGAGGCGGAGTAGCGGTACTCTTCGGAGACGCTCCAGCGAGCCAGCCTCAACACGAAGAAGTAGAAGTCAAGAGCGAGAAGGAGCTCCAGGCGGAAGCCGTTATCGACACGCTCCAGGACGAAGAGCTCAAGGAGAAGCTCCGCCAGCGTCAACTGGAAGGACGAGGACGGAAGAGAGGACGTCCGCACGATAGCAAGACGGACGGCTACGGTACAGTGTGCGTAAAGGCAAATCTGGAGAAGTGGGAGAAGCTGAAAGTAATCTCGCTCCGAGAGACTCTCCAGATAAAGGAAGTACTGGAGCTGGCACTGGACAAGCTTATAGCGGAGTACGAGGCGGAGAAGGGAGAGATACGGCTCAAGCCAGCCAGCAAGAAGGGGAACGTCTTTAACAAGTAGGACTATGAGACGAGACACTATACTCCAGACAGTAGAGAAGCTCCAGGACGTTGAGGCTACGCTCCGAGAGGTGCTCTCCAGAGAGACGGTAGACTGTATCCGTAAAAGACTCCAGGACTCTCTGGCGGAGCTGGCGTCCGCAGAGCTCCGACTCAAGGAGGCGAGCTTTATACTTCTCACTGTAGAGAAGGACGAGAAACACGAGAACGGTAAACAGTAAACACGATACACGATGAAAAACGTATTAGGTACTCAGCTCTACAACCAGACGGAAGTAGCTTCGATGCTCGGTATAACTACTGGCACTCTCCGCAAGTACATAAAGCAGGAGAAGCTTACTACTACTCTTATCGGAGGGAGGCTCTACATTTCGGAGGACGAAATTAAACGCTTCATTAACGTACTTCCTCCTTTGAAGTAGTGAACTCTCTCGGAAGTCTATCGGAAGTAATAGTAATACGAAGAAAATGACGCTTACTTCCATAAACTTTGCATTACGGAAGTTAACATAATATTACGGACTATGGCAAGACTCAAGCTCTCGAAGGAAGAGAAGGACAAGCTACTCCAGGGAATAGACGAAGCAGAGCGGAGGCTCGCCAGCTTCGAGGGAGAAATGACGGAGGCGGACGCTCGCTCGCTTCTCAAGGACACAGTAGAGGAAGCGATAACGGACATACTCCGAAACCACAAGAGCGAAAGGCTACTTACTTAACAAACCACTATACAGCTATGACAAGATATTTCGCAACAGCACAAAGCGAGGACGGAGTACTGGACGAGGCTCTCCGACTCCTTAGCCAGCTCTATCCAGCTGGACGCTCCGACTTCTCCTTACAGTCCGAGAAGCACACGGAGGAAGGACAGACTACTCCCTTCTTCTGGAAGCTCTGGCTCAAGCCAGACTCCGAGGCGGAGGCGGACGCCAGCGAGAAGCGTCCGACTGTCTACGTATCCGTCCGCAAGGCGGAGACGAGCGAGGGAGCTGGAGACGGAGACTACTGGCTGTACTTCCTCTTCGACTCCGAGAGACTCTCCTTCTGTACCAGGCATCTGTCCAGTAGCGAGACTCTCCTTCCGCTCCTTCGTCCGCTGGTACGTCCTACGGAGTCTCTCTCCGTTGAGGCTGTCCACACGCTCGAAGGACGGAGGCTTCTCCGTACCTACTTCAACTACGGAGAGGAAGAGACGAGTCCAGACGGAACGCTCCAGGCTGTCCAGCTCTTCCAGGAGACTACGCCAGAGCTCAAGCTGTACGCTCTCTTTGACGATTTCGGAGAGCTGACGCTCGAAGAGATAAAGGAGGCTCTGGAGGCTGGAGACTATGACGGAGGCGTAAAGGACGGAGAGCTGATACTGTCCGTACTCACTGGCAAGACGTACGATACCGAGAAGAAGTACTTGTCGGAGCTGTCGAAGCTTTGCGGAGCGGAGGTAGTGAAGAAGTACGAGGACGCTCTTCTCAGCGGATACCGCTTCTACAGTGCTACGTACTTCGTGGACTACCTGGACTACACTCTCCGCCAGCTGGAGGACTACGCACTACTCAAGGAGCAAGAGGCGGAGCTCTCGAAGAGGTACAAGCTCTCCGCCAGAGCTCTCTCCGAGCTGGCTGGCGAGCCAGCGTCCGCTCTGGACTACGCTCTCGCTCGCTTCCTTGCAAATGAATACTACTCCCTTCCACAAGCGTACGAGGGACTCTCTCCGACTCGACTGGCGGAGTACTTCCGTATTCCGCTGGACAAGCTGAGAGAGCTCGTAGGCACTGACAGAAAAGACTGGCTATGATTGACTCGGATACTAAGCTCAAGATAGTAGAGCTCCGCTCGAAGGACTACAGCATACAGCGTATAGCCAAAGAGCTCGGAATAGCGAAGCAGACGGTAGTAGATACCGTAAAGGAAATGAGAGAAGAGATAGCGTCTCTCCAGGCTGTCCAGCTGGACGCTCTGTACGAGGCGGAGGCTCTCTCCGTAGAGGCTCGTATCAAGCGTCTGTCCTCACTACTCGGAAAGCTCCAGGCGGAGCTGGACGGGCGGAGTCTGGCGGACGTACCTACGGAGAAGCTCGTAGACTTGTATCTCAAGACAGCCTCAACGCTGGAAAGCTCGCTCGTCTCTCCTATCTTCAAGTCCAGCCAGGAGCTCAAGGACGAGAAGGAAGCTCGGAAAGCTCTGGACGGCTTAGTATGACGAGGACGGAATTAGTACGGAAGTAGTACGAAATTGGTAATACGGTAATACGGTAATATGGCTGTAAGTAACACATACTCAGCGAAGGAGATAAAGAAGCTTATGCTACTCTCCTTCAAGAAGTACCAGAACGGTACTATAAGCGAGACTCAAGCGTACCGAGAAAACACGATGCTGGCGAACATACTCCGAGCTATCGAGGCGAGCGAGCAAGAAGCCAGGCTCGAAGCACTTGAGCAAGCAATCCTAAAGACAAAAGAAGAGTAACCCTATGGCACGTAAAGCAAACATAAAGGACGTACTGGCGAACGGTACTCCGAAGCAGAAAGCTCTCCTTATCATCGAGAACGAGGAAGCCTCCGTCCGCCAGGAGGGAGCTTTCCTCACGGACGCAGAGGTACGGAGCATAATCAACTCCGCCAGGAAGAACGAGGCGGAGTACGAAGAGCTACGGAAGTACCTCCGTATCTCGGAGAAGTACCAGATAAACCGCTTCCGTATCTACGGACTCCAGGAGAATATAAAGAAGCTCTCCGCTCGCTTCGCTTACTATTGCCAGATTTGGGAGCTGGCGGAACAGCAAGCGGAATTCTGTAACACACTTCTCGGACTGATTGACGATAGCAACGGAGGCAAGGGTATACGTACCGTCTCCAGGAAGGAGGACGTAGAGCGATACATATATAGCCACTGTCGAGGCTGGAGTAGGTACGCTCCTATCAAGCGGACGAAGGACGCAGACGGTAACAAGCTCCGAGACGTTGAGGTAGACTTGACGCATCTTCACGAGCTTATGAAGGACGTTATCGAAGAGTACTCCTACTCTCTCGGTATCGCTAAGTCTCTGGTAATAGCCTCCGACTCCTTCGTAACGAAGTACCGAGCTTCCGCTTTTATCCCTGGAGACGTCAAGGACGCTATACAGTATCTCAAGTCTCCGAAGCTGGAAGTACCAGAGATTTACAGACGAGACTCCTATCTCAAGCTCCTGGAGGCGAAAGGCGAGAAGGACAGAGAGGTACAGTACAGAGCGAAGTACGCTCTCCTTCCAGCGTGGGACGAAGTAGAGCCGATAGGACTGGATAACGCTAAAAACGCTTTCTCGCTATGACGCACGTACGGAAAATAGAACAATATAGCTACAACTTCCTACAAGAGAAGCAGAAGCACGTAACTGGCGAGACTGGCACTATGAGCGTAGCTCTGGCTCAAAATATCGCTTCAAAGAAGGACGCTACTTTCTTCCTCAACACTACGGACGGAGACGTACTCAAGCTCCAGGCGATTGACGAGCGGAGGCTGGTAAACCGAGAAGGTAAGACTACCTTCCTCACGAAGAGACAGCAGAAGCTTACGTACGCTCTCTCTATGTTTCTCAGCCAGGCGAGGGAAGAGGACGAGGTAAAGGCGTACGTCCAGAAGCTCGCTCAAGGCGAGACTCCCAACAGCCGTATAACGCTTCCGATAAACGTTACGATACTGACGAAGCTCGTAACTACGGACGGCTGTGCAAGAGCTCGCCAGAAGGAAGAAGTCCTCTCCGACTTGCAAGCTATGGCGGACGTCAAGCAAGTACAGACCTTCGGAGAGTATGGTACGAAGGAGGGACAGCTCCGCTTTATCGCTCCACTGATACAGCTCTCCGAGCAAATGGAGGACTTGTCGAAGGACAAGAGGCTGGACGCTGACTTCGTTTCCGTTACTTTCGGTAGTATCTTCTTCTACGAGCTCTACTCGAAGTACGCTATAGTCAAGCCTAAGCTCTTCCAGATATGGGGAAAGTCTGGAAGCGGTACAGATACCGAGCTCTTCGGAGTCCTACTGTCGGACTTGCTGGCGAAGTACAGCGGACACAGAATAGCTTGCCTACAAGCTCTTGAGAAGCTCAAGAAGGAGAGAAGCAAGTACAAGACGGACGAGAGCTACTTCAAGGCGAGAGCGAAAGTCCAGAAAGAAGCTCTCACGTACTCCGAGCTGGCGTCCACTCTCCAGGAGAGAGTAACAGTAGGCTACGGAGACTCCAGGGAGCAGAAGAGACGCTTCTACCGAGACTTGGACAAGGCTATACAAGCTCTCCAGGAGTACGGACTTATTACGGACTCTACGCAAGTAGTGGACACTACGAAGGGGAAGCGAGTGGACTTCGTTTTCAACCTGGAGTACGATAAGCAAGACGAGACGGTAGTACCACTCCTTTCGACTCCGCCAGCATCTACGAAGCCAGAGGTACGAGTCCAGGACGGAGGCGAGGCTGGCTCTCTCTTCCAGGAAGTAGAAGGAGACTCTCCAGAGGCGTAACAGCCTCGACTTTATATTACTGTAGCGAGCGGACGGCTGAGACAGCTCTCCGCTCTTTTTTTCGGTAATACGGTAATACGGTAATATAATTGCCTCTCTACGGCTCGGAAGTGGCTGGATTTGACGTTACGCTATCGAAGTGGACTCGTAGTACCTCTCGGAGCTCCGAGCTTTTCTACGTGGACAGAAACGGCTCTCCTGGAGGTATTATCGCTGGCTATCGAGAAGGGAAGAAGGGAGGCGAGCTCTCCAGGACGGAGGCGGATTTGGCGTTACGGAGTAGGGGATTTCACGTTACGCACTGGAGGCGAGTAGGGGATTTGACGTTACGCTCCGCTTACGGATTTGACGTTACGAAAAACGGATTTGACGTTACGCTTTGCGGATTTGACGTTACGCTTTACGGATTTGACGTTACGCTCCGCTCGTTTTCTTACCTCTTTAACGCATTTATTGTTAAGCACTTACGAGGATTGATTAAAGTACAGCTTTACCACTATAGAATTATATAGAATATTATAGAATTCTATATAATGATAGCGAGCCGTCCGCTGACGGCTTCCGCTCGCTATCTGGAGAGCTTCGCTCTGGAGATTTACCTTACCTTCCAGAGAATACTCTACAGCTCTAAGAGCTGGAGTTCAGTACTACGTAGGTGCTTACGGAGGACGGAGGCGGACGTAGGCGTACGGAGGCGAAGCTCGCTCCTGGAAGGGAGAGCTCGCCAGCATCGAGACAGCCAGGAAGGAGACGGAGCGGACTCTCTTCTCCCTTCCTTCCTCCGACTCCTGGAGCTTGCTCCGACTGGCACTTTCGCCACACGTCTCGGACGAGTGGGTATTAAGTTACCCTTTACGCTCCAGCCTGGCACAAGTGCCACAAGAGGGACGCTCTACAGCCTCCTGGAAGAGCGAGCTCTCCAGGGACGGAGCGGAGCTTACCAGATGCCGAGAAGAGCTTACCAGGTAAGAGCTCGGAGCTTGCCAGGTATAAGAGCCAATATAGTAAGCTACGCTTTCTATATGGCACTTATAAGACGCCAGCGGTGTACGTGGTACACCGTCTCCGAGCGGACTCTATCTACCAGGTAGAGACGAGCTCTCCAGGCGGAGGAAATTCTGGACGGAATTGGCTCGTATCGGACTGACTTCCAGTAAGAAAGTAGCTCCTATACCTACCGTAAATAGGAGGCGTACGTCTTGAGCTATACACGTATCCAACAGATAGACACGAAAAATTTTTTCCTCCGTCTGGACTTTTTCGGAGTTGAGGTATATTTATTATACGAGGTGTACCACATACGCACCCTATACCAGCCTCAACGAACAATAATAACCGACTAAACCACAAGACTATGAAGAGAATTTATCGGAACGATATGAGCCAGAGCCAGAAGGACAAGCTCTCCCTTGCAAACCAGGGAAAGACTCTCAGCCAGAGCACGAAGGACAAGATAAGCCAGGCACTTGCAAAGTACTGGAACTCCCTACCGTACAAGCCTCTGACTCTACTTACTGGAGATACTTCGACTGGAGGTACATACCTGGACGGAGCGGACGAGGAAACGGACGAGTAGAAGCTGAGTAAAAAAGTCCGAAAAAAGTTTGGCGTCTTGAGAAAAGTTACTATATTTGCGGTAGAGATTTAATAGTAATATAAAAATATGGAGACCTCAAGAGCTATAGTAAGAGTAGGCGGACAGCTGGTAAAGGCTGGTACGGATAACTGGAGAGGTGCTGTAGCCTCCTTCATCGCTACTCAAGACGTCAAGGAAAGCTCTCGGAGCTTGTATACTCGGACTCTTACTCAGTACTTCGGCTGGCTCGAAAGTACTGGACGTATAGCTCGCTTCGTCTCTTTGACTCGCCAGGACGTACTGGAGTACAAGGACTCGCTACTCGCTTCTGGACTTTCCGCTCTTACCGTAGGCTCGTACATTACCAGCGTACGGAAGTTTTACGAGTGGGCGGAGTCCGAGAAGCTCTATCCGAACATAGCGAAGGGTATCAAGACTCCGAGGCGGAAGCAAGCTTTCAAGAAACAGCATCTTACGGACACGAAGAGCGGAGAGCTTCTCCAGCACTTCCAGGACTTGAGCTTACGAGACTACGCTATAGTAAACTTGATGCTGAGAACTGGACTCCGTACCGTTGAGGTAGTAAGAGCTGACGTAGGAGACATTACCTACAAAGGGGAGCGTAGAGTCCTCCTTATATGGGGCAAGGGACACACGGAGAAGGACGATTTCGTAGTACTGACGGACAAGGCGTACGAGCCGATACGAGCTTACCTCTCTACCAGGAAAGGAGTCAAGGCTGGCGAGCCGTTATTTACCTCGACTTCGCACCAGAACAGAGGCGAGAGGCTCACTACTCGGACTATCTCTTCTATCTGTAAGGAAGGACTCAAGGCTATAGGACTGGACGGAAAGGAGTACACGGCTCACAGCCTCCGACACACTACAGCCGTAGCGATACTCAAGCACGGAGGGGCGATTACGGACGTCCAGGAGGTACTCCGCCACACGTCTCCAGCTACGAGCCAGATATACACGGAGAGCGTAAAGGAAGAGCTCCGACTGGAGAAAGCTCCAGAGAGCGTACTGGACTACGCTTTCTAATTGGTAATACGGTAATATGGTAATACGGTAATACAGTAATATAATTATGAGCAAGAGGAAACAAGCGAAGCAGACACAGACCTACGTTAACGAGAGCGTTATCCCTACCAGGGAGGAACAGCTCTCCGACTTGACGGTATACTCTCTCTTCATAAAGCAAGACGAATTCTTCTCCGACCTCGAAGAGCTCCGTACTGGACGGCTGTACCGTAGGCTTATGGACGCTCTCAAGAGCGGACGCTACGCAGACGTCAAGGAAGCCGTAGAAGCTTGTCTCAAGGACGAGGACAAGCCTCTGTACGTCCGCTACGGAGACAGCGTAGACGATGCTCTGGAGAAGATACAGAAGCTCCTGGAGAGGCGAGCGGAGAACTTCCTGGAGACGAAGGAGGCGAGCTTCCGCTCCGCTTTCCTTCCGTACCTGGAGTCCGTACTTCTCGTAGGTATGAGAGCCAAAGTACTCGTAAATACGTGGTGGAGGCTGGTAAACTACGGCTTCTCCGTCCAGCCGTGGGACGAGGACAAGCCAGAGACGTGGGAGAAGGACGGAGAGACTTACTACAGCGTCTCCGACTTTCCTTACCGCTCCGTCTCCGAAATGCCAGCGAAGGACAAGGAGGCTTTCCGCCAGATAGTCCTGGACGTCTACTACGTTATCGAGAGTACTTGTACGTCCTACCACTGTAAGGAGAAGAAGAGAGAGGACGTAGAGGACACTTCCTTCCGTCCGTATCCGAAGGACGGCTTCTCAGCCTCCGAGCTGGCGAAGGACTGGAGCTACGAGACGGAGGACGAGCTGTACGAGTCTTGGGAGCACGAGCCAGAGCTGTACTTGAGCTTCGCTCTCTTCCGCTTTGACGAAGCTCTCTACTACGCTTTCCAGTACACTGGAGGCGAGTATCGAGAGTACTTGTCAAGCCTCAACGTAGCAGAGGACTGGAACTCCGCTTTCCAGGGGAGTAACGTGGACGGCTACGGAGACTTGACCTATAATAATGTAATGAAAATCAAATAGATATGGCACTCGGACAACCAGAGCAAAGAGCCAGAAGATACTACCTCTCTATCTCGGACGGACAAGTAGTACACACCGAGAACGGACAGAGGGAGTATTACTCCTTCGTGGAGGGGACGCTGGAGAAGATATATAAGCTGGAGCGTACCTTCAACGGAGAGACTGTACCTTACTGGTACATAGATATACGAGGCGAGAAGGACGAGCTCTACTCCGTCTCTCTTCCCTAC
>JAEEGF011719370.1_pt1 | contig 12943 bp, 18 predicted proteins | sample 9134171 | NCBI WGS metagenome assembly JAEEGF01 (sample SAMN16246542, study PRJNA631951) | gut metagenome | biome: gut microbiome; feature: rumen; material: AP-attached | host: Bos | place: Iran: Karaj | collected 2018-10 | reverse complement strand
TACTCAGGATTATTCTGAATAAAGTCATTGCATGCCTGGATAGCTTTTCGCCACGCTTTATCAACCGGATATCCAAATATTCCTGCGGATATCAGCGGAAATCCTATAGAATGCAGATTATTTTCTTTTGCAAGAAGAAGTGACTGCTTATATGCACTGTACAAAAGCTTAGGCTCATTATGATCTCCACCAGACCACCTCGGCCCCACAGCATGTATCACATATTTCGCAGGAAGCTTGAACCCAGGCGTAATGACAGCAGAACCTTCATCACAATGGCCAATCTTTTGACAAGCAGCCGTCATTTCCTTTGAACCGGCATCGCGAAAAATAAAGCCACATACTCCACCGCCTTCCCAAAGACCTGTATTAGCTGCATTTACCACCGCATCTGTATCAAGTTTTGTGATTCCTATCTTTCTTATCTCAATTGAGCTCATAGCTCACCTCATCCCTAGATAGCTTTCTTAACTTCCTCTAACTATTCCTTCTCATCAGAATACTATTATCTATGAAGAACATAATAAGTGGTATACCCTTCATGTAAAATTGTATCTAAGGAAATCCTGCAGCCTTCTTTCAGTCTTAGTATCTCCGCCATATTCCTACCTTCCAAAACACGTTTTAAACTTCTTATACAAATGGTCTTTCATGGACTGTCTCTATTAATCCGCACTTGTACAGTGCTTTCTCAACTTCAGCAGCACCCCGAAGCGCTATGCCGGATTCCCCATATCAAATTGTAACCTTGCGCTCTGATCCAATCTCGAATTGACATTTTACAATAAATGCCAACCAATCCAACAACATGACCTCTCGATCTTCTTCATTCAATAATCGAATATTTCTTTTCTGAGTTCAAGATACCTGTCCACAGAAATCTCTTCATCACCAAAATGGCATATTGCTGAATCCGCATCAAACTCGACAGAATCCCAATACTCTGCAGTCAACGATGTTGATTCTACTATGTTTCCACTCCCATCATACTGATCCATTAAAAAAGTTTCCCTGCCACCATGTGAATTATCTACATGGCAGATATAAGTCTCTCCATTATATTCCGCATGCCACAGCCAGCCTGCGGTACCTTCTCCTTCTGCAAGTTGGAAAACCTCTCCATCCCTTGCATCCAGATATTTTCCGCCATATGGACCATTTATTATGAGTTCTTTAACACCATCATTATCAAGATCCACTCTTTCCCCAACCTCAAAACATTCGAAATCATCAGGGTCATGTGGCAGCTCAGGGATCCAGAAAGAACAATCTGTATTGTCTTCATAATAAGCTTTTACAATGATTTCACCCGCGATTGCTTTCTCAAACAGCTCGTCAGCTTCCTCTTGTGTTGCAGTTCCGGATTTCTTATAAGTATCTGAAATATTTACAGTCCCTTCATAAGTTTTTCCGTATGCATACTCACTCCACTCACTAAATTCCCTGCTGTCGCCTTCTCCCCGGAAAGATCTTACCCTTATTCTGAAGTCAAAATCATCCTGGGCACTACATATATATGTTGTCTGGGATGTATACGATGTCAGGTCATTATCAGGTTTACGAAATGTCTCCTCTGTACAGAATTTGCTCTCTTCACGTATCTCATAGCCATCTGCCCCTTCAACAGCATCCCATGTAAATACAACGTCTATTTCATCTTCGCCGAGTTCAGTAACACCATCTTTTACCTTCGGAGCCTTAAGTTCTACTATCGTCACGGTATCTTCACTAGCCGATTCAACAGCGGTCACAGTATCTCCTTCATCCTGTTCCACAATTGATTCCACATCATCTGCGTTGTATGACCTGCTCCCACAGCCTGCCACCAGGACAACTGCCAAGCATGCAGTCATGCACATTATCTGTTTCCTCATACCATTTTCTCCATCCTTTATTATTTCACTTTTCCTTCACAATTGTTTTAGTTTTTCATAATTGTTCTCCACGAATTAAATTATATCAATCCATAGAAACAATTTTAATATTAAAACATCACAAAAGGAAGTCTAGCGTTAGACTTCCTTTTAATTAACTGTGAATAGTAACCAATGATGAAATTCAATTCAACGTTCAATTCAAAGTTCAATTCAAAGATAATGTGTTCTGACCACTCTTGCTCCAAAGGGCATAAGTGCTACTTTTGCAATCTTGAAAAACTGCTTTCCAAAAGGAATACCTACTATTGTGATGCAAAATAGACATCCGATTATGGCATTTCCTAATGCAAGCTCCCATCCAGAGAGAATGAGCCATAAAATGTTTAATAGAAATGAAACGGTCCCGCCATCATTCTCAATCTCTTTTCCAAAAGGATTAAGAGAAATCGATGATAGCTTGAAGCACTGGATTCCAACCGGGATGCCTACCACAGTTATGCACCACAAGAGGCCTGTAATCCACCAGGCTATTGCACTTAAGAATCCGCCAAAAACAAACCAGATAATGTTTCCAATAAATCTCATTTAATACCCCCTCATGTCATTTTTATATCAGTTCTTCAACAAACAATACTTCCGAGCAGAGCAGTTCCCTGTCATAGTATATACAAGAAACAATGAAAGGCACGTATCCCTTTGCACCAAGCCTTCTCTGCCCCTTTAAAATCAGATGCATTTTTTTATCCTCAGTCATGTACTCCTCGGAAACAACTTCCCCCGCGGGGTTATTCTCAAGTACTTTTCTGAAGTCACCAAAAAAGGCAGGAACAAACACCTTGCCGGTCTTTTTCCCGTATTCAATTCCATATATCCTGTCAATCTCGTTTTGAATACACTGTCCAATACTATTATCACTCACAACCACTTTCATTATACCTCATAATCCACGTAATGGGGTCAGCCCCCATATGCAGGGATGTTTCATCTTCATCAGCTTTGTCATCGGATTCTGATGATTCATCATTTTCATCTATGATCAATATTTCATCATTGTCATCACTTCCTGCATAGGACGTTATAGTTCCTGTATTAGAAACAATAAGAGTTGCTGCAAGAAGAGCTGCTAAACACCTTTTCATTAACATCATTACTTCCTCCCGAAATAAAAATCACTCAAAAAGCGTCTAGTTTTACCATCATACAAAACATTTGTCTTTATTAAATTTACATAAAATGTGATTAAAATTCTATAACAATTTACTTTTATTCGTAAATAATTACTGATTTTTGCGCTGAAAAAACGAGAACATAAAGGCCTGACCCGAAACAATGCTATAGATTCGGGTCAGGCCTTTTTTCTCAATCCGTCTTACCTAATGTTCAAGATAATCAGCGCGATTCCTGAAATAATTAGAAGTACTATAACAAGGCGCTTAACGACTTTTTCATCCAATATGCTTCCGCTTTTTATTCCTGCAAAAAGGCCAATAAGAACGAAGGGAATCATCAAAAGTGCCTGCTTAATAGTGGAAAAGGTTATAATCCCAAGAACTGAATAAAGAATAATCCTGAAGGTATTTTCAACAATAAAAACAGCGCTGATGTTGGCTTTAAACTCTTTACTTGTTTTTGTAACTCTGCCCACATAGGCTGCAAGAAGTGCGCCAACACCGAAAAGACCGCAAAGCACGCCTGATAGTATTCCTATAACGCCAAGGAACAGTTTTGATTCTTTCCCTCGGTCTGAATGACCTTCTCTTACGTACATCTCGATTCCAAGAAGAATTACCACGATTCCAAACACAATCTTGATATATCTTGCGTTCACGTTCTTTAGCAAAAACGCCCCGGGAATGCTGCCAATCAAGACCAGAATCGACAGCGGAATAAAAACGTACTTGTTAAGCGCATTTTTATTTCGCCAGGTGAGTATCAGATTTGCCGGATATCCAAGCAGCAGCTCCACCGGCGAAATTGCCACATTACTTTCTCCAAACCCAAGTATCGATGTAAAAACAAGTGTATTTGCAACCCCGCACAGCCCCTTGACAAAAAAGGCTGCTAAAGTCGCAATGATCCAAAGCCACATAAATAAACTCTCCGTCAAAATCATCCATGATAAGCTGATACAAATTATCTTTTCTCATAGTCCACCAATGTCATTTTTTCATTCACCACATGCTCTGCGCCTGCACGGACAAAACCGCATTTTTCATACAAATGGCAGTTTCCCGGCTCCTGTAGGATTGTATCCAGCTTCCAGACCTTGATATCAGGATTCATCTCAAAGACTTTCTTAATTGCTACATATCCGATGCCCTGATTCTGATATTTAGGAAGTACAAACATGGGACTTATGTAAAAACAGGATTCTTCCGGATCTGATGCTCTGGGTCCGACATTTATAGCCCCGGTTCTGGCACCATCCTTTACTATGAAATAGTATTTTCGATTCTCCTGCGAAAATCTGCTTCTTACTCTATCTATAGACTCAACTGCAGGCGAACCCTCATCATGATATTTCTCATACAGAGGCATAAAGCTCTGTATCTGCATATCATAGAGCTGCTGAATCTCATCTTCCTGCACTTCTTCCAGTTTTATGCGGTTCATCATTTCTGTATACCCAGCGCCCGGGAGCTTGAAGCGCTTCTTGATCATAAGTGCGACCTGTCCCGGTTCAAGGTTGGTGTTATCGATCTTGATGTAGTTTTCAAAGGGAATCTCGCCATCGTTACTAACCAGCCTATACTTCGTTTCCTCGCGAAGCATGCGGTCCTGGGATACAACAACGTCTCTCTTGGAGGCCTTGTTTTTCAGACGATTCTCTGTCTTGTTTCTTACGAGGCGAACATTCCTGTCAGCAACCAGTTCCACATAGTAAACTGTACCGCCTGTTGCCTCAAATTTATCAGCAACTGACTTGATGTAATCCCAGTCCGACTGCATGTCAAAGGCCCACATATAGGTAAAAATAAGTCCGCTATAGTCAGTTTTTAGGAATGCATCAAATATGTCTTCCCGGAGCTTATTTACAACTGCTCCGTCAAACTTTCCAAATATCTCAATTACGGGCTCGATCATATGATGATTATGAAAAAGCCTGTAATCCGTTATTTTCATAAGCTCCTGGCCCACAGTCATTTTCCCCACTGCGCCACTTCCTATAATGACTATAAGATTCATTAAAACTACTCCTCTGTCCCCAGTCCGTAATAAAGGATCTCATTATACCTTGCATTGGCTTCCTGGGCGGCCTTCTTGTTGTGCCAGGAATCTATATCACTGCAAATAGCCAACATCTCATCAACGATAAGCTCAGCGGTTCTTGGCTTAACGTTATAAAGATATGCCAGCATTCTGTCCATCGCCTTGGGGCTTCCGAGCTGTTTCGCGACCTGTTCCCCCAGCTCTTTCGGAAAACCCAGCTGTTCTACAGCAGATACCAACCTGTCACGCATATTGGACCATTCAATCTGATTTTCTGTCATCTCTTATACCCACAATCCGCCTTTTCAGGGCCATCAACACCTGACTCATAATGTGCTCTGAATTCCATGTTTATCTCTCGGATTTCTTTCTTGCCGTCAATGTAGTCCTGATACATATCAGCCAGTCCTGACATGCAGCCATCACAGGAACCACTGATATTTCCTATTGATTCTGCAACTATTTGCTCTCTCTGCTGCCTTGTTGTATCTTTTATCAAAATTGATCCCATAATTACTCTGCGTCCTCTTCCATAGTTTCTAACAAAAAGCTTACCGGTCTGAATCCATCGTTGCAGGATATCATGGCGGACTTGGGATTTTTCATCCATCCGACATAGAAGTTCTCTCCGCCGTGGGCCAGCGTCATCACAAAAGAAGAAACTGTATCCCAGGCACTGTCACAAAAACCTTCAGGCTTGGCCCACCCATTTGCAATGAAAGTCTGTCCAACCTTCATATAACAAGCATGCTCTATAGGATTCTCGTACTTCTCCATCAGATCCTCATAGGTTGTTATCTTCATTACTGTAATTTTTACTTTTTTCATGCTGCTTATCCCCTGCTGATCATTACCTTCTCCGGCCTTCTCCCACAACACCGAAAGCTTCAGCGTTCTCCCAATGATCCTGATATAAAGAGTCGGGAAAATCATATTCCTCCGGAGTGTGAATTATCTCTTTTTCTACCTTTTTCTTTGTAAGCTTAACTGTACATCCGTCCTTGTCCAGCGGATCTATTGTAAAATCAAAGTAGCTGTCACTCCTTGTTGTAAGAGGGATAGCTACTCTTTTCCATTTTTCCTTTGGAAGAGATACTATTTCAATCTCAGTTGTCATTGTGTTTCCTCCCATAAATCGGATCACTTTTTCCGAGGCAGTCCGATATTGCCGGTGATCACTGCTTCTATCAGCAGTATTGTTCCTACATAAATACTTGTTTTGGAAAAATCATCTCTGAGAACAAGGAAAATTGCAATCGCAATAAGAATAACTGTAATAACTCTGCAAGCTATTACTATCTTTTTCTTTATTTTCTCGTCATCAAAATCAACCACAAGGAAAATGAGTCCAAGACTGATACATAAAGTAAGTGTCGTTATAGCTATTCCTTTTACTGTTCCAAAGCTGCTGTACAAATACACTAATCCAATAATCTGTATAATAACCGCAGCAGCGATTGCAGTGATTGATACTATTCTCCTGGCCTGACTGCTCTTTAGATCAAGTACTGTTGCCGCCAGCCTGAATATTCCAACCACATTCAAAAAAGTACCTATGGCAAACAATATCCAGCCTAAAATCCCCATATTTTCAGGCATAAAATAAAAGCACACACATCCGAGAACAATAAGTCCAAGACATAATAATAACTCTTTAAAAGAAAAAGTAGGCTTGTTATTAAAATCAGTTTCCATGGCTCCTCCGCGATTTCCGCACATTCTGTTCTATAGCTTAAACATTCTAATAATTATATCATTTTCTGATTCACTGAGAATCATCATCTGAGATAAACATTTCCCTATTCACGTGAGTGATAACCTGCGTATTCTGTCAAAAAACCGGTCCTAAAAGCAAAACCATTTTCACCTGCTTCCTGTTTTATTGCAAAAGAGTTTAGAATCTCCACAACCGTCATGCTCTCATCTATCATCCGCTGCAGCTGTATTTCATTATCGTTATTTTTAAACAGACTCTCTTCTGCGCTGCCAAGCCTGATCGTGCAATTACTGTTTCGCAAAGAACGCTTTCCATTCTCATCCCGTAATGGGGTCAGGCCCCAATGTGGGAATATTTATCTCTCTTCCTGTTCTGGGCGAAAGAAAATGAAATCTAAAATGCCTTTTCTCAATATCGTTTGCACCTTTTCTCTTATGTTCTTCAACACTTACAAAAGGGAAGACTTTTCCAGCCTTGTCAATGTAATCATCTACGTCTGTACCTTTTTCAACAATAATATCAATATCAGTACTTAATCTCCTTGGATGCTCCAATAAAACCAGCAATGATGTACCACCCTTGAAAACAAAGGGCATACCTTCGCTCTTTATAGCTTCCAGAAGCCCAAAAGCAAATACTGTCCTCTCCAGAATTGAAGGATCTGCCCCGGTTCTATCCCTTAACTCGGTAATATGCTCTGCTGTATAGTTTTCATGTAAAAGCATTTTGCTTTATACTCCCTTCAAGATATTTTTGTATCTCACTATGCTTATTCCGCCTTCTGGCATATCTAAGCATTCTCGTCTTATCTATACGATATCTGCTATAAGCCTGCTCCATAACATCCTGATATTCTGCTTTACTATATGTACCCGAGATCAACCTATCTGCCAGCATGTCAACCAGCATTTTCTCAATCATTATTAAATGCGGCTTATCACCCCTAACAGGAGCCTCTGATATAATATCAGTTACTACAATACAATCTTTCTCCCAGTAAAGATCATATTCTTTTCTGGCAGGCTTATACATAAGATTCTGGTAACCATTTTCCTGCAAATGCCTAAAAACGAATATGCTACTTTCTTTCTCTACCTGAACAAAAATTGTATTCTGGGCAATTAAATGATTCAAAAATTCATTCATTAATACTGTTTCAAGCACCGTAAACTCTACCCTGGGATATGCTTGGCTTATCGAATCCATTACCTTATTAGCTTCATCAGAATAAATAGGCATATACTCTTCATGCTGCGTACCATCAGCTAATGCATAAGCATCATAACCACGTTTGTATAACTTCTTCTCACGAAGTAAACAAGTTAAAGCCCAATGATATGTGCTATCGGCTAGCCCAGGCTTTCTTTTGATCAAAGCAGTAATAATGTCATTGTGAGTGTATTCTTCTTGAATATTTAATTCATTGATTATACCTTCATACCACTGCATTGGCATCTCCTTCCAAAACACGCACATCGGCAATTTTTATATATTTTGCCGATATATAGTATAGCAAATAAGCCCACAAAAAGCAACGCACATCGGCAAATCTCATATATTTTTGCCGATGTGTGTTATTCCCTAGTGTTGATTCCCTAACTAGAATGTATTATGTTCCATAAAGCATCTTATGCCGCTCTATAGCTTTCTCTGTCAGCTCTTTTGTCCGCTCCTGTCTCTTTTGATAGTCCTCAAGCTGCTTTTTCTGTTTTGCTTTCTGGGCTCTGCGTCTGGCATTATCGTTATTGTTATTTCGCCTATTTCTCTGAGATCTTTCACTGCGCATATTTTCCAGGACTTCATCCAGCTTTTCAGCAGCACTCATGAGTTCGGATTCACGACCTTTTATAGCAAGATCAACATGCTGGATTGTACCTGCTGTTCCATCTTCTTTCAAAAAGATACCAGTCTTTCTGACCTTACCATCCAGTACTCCATCTTCACCTTCAATAGTGAACTCTGTGTTCTCCGCTCCAAGAAAAATCGCGCCTACTCCTGATTCCTTTAGGCTCTTTAGCTCATCTTTACCATCCTCTGTCTTACTCCAGACTTTGAGCTTGTCAAAAACCTCATCGTTTTCATCAATCCAGCCGTTACCATCAGTATCATATTCTGCGAGATCCTTGAAACCATCTCCGCTCTTTACGCCAAACAACTCAGTTCCATCATTTATCTTACCATCTCCATTCTTATCAAGAGCAAGAAATCCGCTCCCCGACTTCGTCATGGATATCTCATCTTGTTTGCCATCCGCATCAAGATCAAATTTAAATTTTTTATCACTTAGTCCTGATGTCTGTGCTTTTGTATTGATGATAAGCGGATCGAATAGGTTGTCCAGTGGCGATGACATGGCTATGAACGTGTCACGTTCTTTTTTCCTTGCCATACTCACATTAACCTCAACCTTTATATCTCTACCATCTTCTGTCTGTACTTTGCCTGATGCTTTATAATCTGATTTTTCTTTTTCAACATGCTTCTCTACAATCCCAGCAAAAAATCCGCTAGTCCCTGCTCCTGCTGTTGCCAATTCCTTTTGATAGCTGTAGTTTGCACCTGAGTACACATCACTATTTGCTATCTTCATATATTCTTACCTCGTTAAAAGCGCATGATTATCACTATTTATTAGAACCAGCTGGAGAACATGGATGAAAGAAGGGATCCGTATCCACCATATCCGCCAAGCAGATTGTTTGTTCCATATCGTCCATTAGAACCATATATACCGGTAGTTGCTGAATATCTGCTTGCAGTAACCGCTGCCTGGGATGTAAGCGATGCATTATTTCGCATTCTCTGGCCAAAAGAACCTGCTCCGGAAAAAGCTTTCTTTATGTCATCTTTATTTGCCCCCTTGAAAACATCCTCATCCACAGAGAGTTCACCGGTCTTGCTATCATAGCCTATACCGATCTTTCTGAGGTCTGATGCATTGTTAAGCGCATCTTCCCTCATCCAGCCTGCTCTGATTCTAACAGTTGTACTTGTTGTGTTTCTGGAATTTGCGCTGACTTCGTTGTAGCCTTCTACAAAATTTTTTACTGTCTTAAGGAGCTGGTCTGTGTTCTTTTCCTCGTACATCTCACCATAGGAAAGCTTTCGGCCTGCATTTTCTACTTTTACCGCACCATCGGCCACGTTTGTATCTGCCATATATGACTTGTTAGCAGTATTATTATAGGCATTATTCATTGCCTTTATCGTATTGGCACTTAGCCCATAGTAACTGTTACCAGCGCCGGAAATCCGGGATGAACCACGCACCCCAGTTGTCCTTCCTTTGCTGTTTACATTTGACAATCCCTGTCTGTTCCAACTATTGGAGGCTCCGCCTATCCTGCTTGTCAGGACATCAAAATAGTTTTGTCCAAAAATCATAAAAAACACCTCCTCTTATGGACTAATACTTTGCTTCAATTCAAGTATCGTCTATAAAAGAAGGCGTTTGAATACCTATGTAACGAACGGTCTATATAATGTAACGAATAGTCAGCCGGCCGCTCTTTGAAGCATGACTTTTACTTCAAATACTGTTGCCTCTGACTTAACATCTGTAGTTCCCAAATATTTATCAGCTATACGCATGACACTTTTTAATCCAATTCCGTGCTGATTCTCATCCTCGGTTCCTTTTTTTCTGCTGACTATTCTGCCATCATTGCCTCTGATGACTTTGCCATCAAAAGAGTTTTCTACTTTTATCAAAAAGAAATTGTCCTTAAGATTCCCAGAAAGCTTAATATATCGTTTGTCATCCGGAATATCTGAAACAGCTTCCAAAGCATTATCCAATAGATTATTCAGGACAATCCCCATGTCAACAGCACTAATTCCTTTATCTGATGTAAAACAGAAATCACATGTAAACTCACATCCAAGCTTTTCTGCCTGAAAAGCAGCTTCATTTATCACTACATCAGTCACCGGATTACCTGTAGAGAATCTCATGCTATTGGAGTTAAGCTCAACATCCATTTCACTTAGGAACTCAGATGCATCATTATACTTCCCGTTTTCGAGAAAGCTCTTTAGAATCATAAGTTTCCCAGCCATGTCATGACGGAGGGTCCGGATCTGATCATGGTACTTTTCGGTATACTCAATCCTTTTTCGGATATATTCCTGTTCCTGGACCTGCTCCTGAAGTAAAAGATCTTCTTCCAATAACCTTCTGTATCTCTGCCATGTTGCAATAGCCGTCATTTCTCCAACAAATATAAGTAAAGCCAGTATAGGAAGTGCAATCCTTAAGTTTCTCTTTTCATCCAGAAGGATAAACACTCCTTCATCCAACGGAACAACCATCACCTGCGCAATCATATAGGCTATGCAATATGAAACCACTGAGTATATAGAGAGAAACAACGCTTCGGTCCAGGACATATCCCGTCTCAATTTGCACATCTTCGCGATGCAAATATATATAGCAATAAAAGCAGCTATTAAAAAAACAATCTCAAGGCTCATATTAAAGAGCATTTTTTTGTAGAAAAATGCAAGTGCATCCGGCCTAGAATAATCTATGCTCTCTATCAGCCAATCCGATAAGCAGTCGGACAGAACAACATTTGCGATATACCACACAAAAAACATATTGAGCCACAGAAAGTAAACGAAAAACATGTTTGGAATAACTGTTTTGTTATAAAAAAAGAATACTGCCAATATAGTCAGAAAGCTTATAATAGTCCAAGCTCCTGTCGTTTTAACTGGCAGCACAAATAAAATGATTCCCTCAACTGTAACTACTATTGAGAGTACCATTTTCTTTGCTTTATCCATTATTTCTTCACTTACAAAGGTATTTATCAGCGCTTGAAAAAAGAAACCACGGACGAGTATTATCATTACTCCATAAAATTGTTCAACAATACGAAAATCATTCTCACTCATAGCGCCACCAATCATTCAGGCTAAAAAATTCATATATGCTTTTATAAATTCCCCATACTTGTATTTTGAAATAATCAGAGACTCTCCATTATCCATGTACACCTCTGTCCTTGAATATCCTTTAATATGCTGCATATTAACAAGATATCCTCTATGGATCCTAAAGAACATTTTCCCTAATTCGTTTTCAAATTCAGACATCTGCTTATACACATCATAAGCATTTCCCTCACTGTGGATAATTGATTTTCTTCCGTTGCTCTCAATATAAATAACATCTCTGTATTTTAAATTTAGTGTGTCTCTGCCTGCCTGAATTACAATATACTGTTCATTCTGAGCATCTTCATATCTTGTTTCACATACAAGCTGCGCATCAAGTCTTTTCAATTCTTCAACGGCTCTCCTAAGTTCCCCTTCAAATACCGGCTGAGAAACCGGCTTTAGCAAATAGTCATAAGCCTTAACGCCGAACGCATCTCCCATTCTGTCCGGAATCCCCGTAACATATATTATTAGTGGCCTGGAAGCACGCATACTCCTACCATTTTTCTCTACTCTCATTCCCAGTTCTCTGGCTGTATCGATGCCATCAGTTCCACCCATAGCAATATCCAAGAAAAGGATATCAAACTTTATTCCTGCATCTATGTCCCTTATCAGTTCTTCCCCGGAATCATATTCTTTTATTTCTGCTTTGTATGGACTCTTCAAAAGCCAACCGGAAATCAGGTTTCGTATAGCTTCCTCGTCATCACAAACTGCAAAACGATATTTATCCATTTACGTTGTCCTCAACTCGAATTTGCCCTAAAACATAAAAATGCTTAGCACGGACCTCCATGTAAGCATTTTTACCATTACCCTGTATTTATCATATCATCATAAAGATTAGTCTTTATATATTCATGTCATGAATGGACATATTATTGTAATGAATGGACATTACTATCTCTTCCATTTTTCTGAGAAATCAATCAGCTTCATCAGATCATTTACGTCTCTGGAGATAACATCATCAACATTTGACTTCAGCTGAACTGGATATTGTGCATTATAAGCTGGTCTCATCATGTTTTCATATGAAGCCATTAACTTGTTGACAGCATTTTTGTCTGAAAGCTCTGTGTTTCTGATGTTGTCACGGATGTTTGCAATAAGATCCCGGTTTGTTGCAATATCTGTGCTTGCATACTCATTAGTTGATTTTCTTACTTCACTTGGCACATTAACCTCAATG
>JAEEGF011572270.1_pt1 | contig 12943 bp, 10 predicted proteins | sample 9134171 | NCBI WGS metagenome assembly JAEEGF01 (sample SAMN16246542, study PRJNA631951) | gut metagenome | biome: gut microbiome; feature: rumen; material: AP-attached | host: Bos | place: Iran: Karaj | collected 2018-10 | reverse complement strand
TAGTTCGAATCTCGTCCTCTCCGCAAAAATCCCTTACAGAGCGTTCTGTGAGGGATTTTTGGTTTCTAGTGTGACAAAAAGTGTATCAAAATCGCTTTTTCGAGGCCATCTAACAGGTGTGTGGAGATTCACGTCTGTTGGTAGAGATTAAAGGGAGAAAGGTCAGAGGGATTTCACCTCTTCTAAGAGGGATTGTTCTCTTTCCTGCCGTATTATCTAACGAGCTCTTCTATTTTTTATTCATCAAGCACAACCATAAGTAGCGCCTGCTTGAAACATGTCTCCACAACTTGGCTATTTCCGGGAACATTAGACTTTCCACTTGTGAAAAACCTATTGGAGGGGATTGCTGTGGAAGTCCCGATGCAGGACTGCTGCAGGCGCTTGTCCATCAGATTGGGATAGATATTTCTATAATAATATGGCGTTTCCGTTTTGTGATTATCTAAGGATGTTACAATTACAGAATAGTTCATATAGGACTGTTTCCAACAATTCAGACATTTTGCCGATTTCAAAGTCTTCTCTAGTTGACTTTAATTTAAAGGTGCTATCTATAACTTCTCCGTGGAATAATCTGCAACGAATGAAATATGTATATGATAAAGATAGCAGTAGGACAATGTCAATATCATTAACAGTGGTTGAGTTCGCTAAATAATGACTATTAACCTGAGCAAGGAGTCCGTTATTCACAAGAACCTGTTGGATTTTTCGTCCTTTTGATATTCCTTGAAACAAATCAATAAATCTATGATCTGTGAATTCAGTAAGTTTTCTAACAAGCAATGAAACTTTCGTATAACCGATGGTTTTACTTGCAAGCAAAGTGTTCCATTGAAATGATCTAAGATCTGATTGAGAATAAGAATTCGTAATGGATATTGATAACGGAAAACAAGTGGAGTTATTAGTTATAACCTGCTTAATGGCTGGGAAACCATCCATCTCGCGTGTTGTGTTGCCCTCATATAATAGTAGACGGTCATATGCCTTCCACAATCTATCAAAACGAAAGTACGAATCGTTTGAATTCATTGCCTTTAGCCAATATGTAAAAGCTATTCTTAATGCTTGAGATCTTATGGTTTCTTGTAAAAGTTCATCCGCGAAAGATGTCGGTAAATAAAACTTCCGAGGTACACCTGGTTTAATTGGCTGCTGAAAGTTGTGTGTATCTGAATAAACAAAATCATCAGTTCTGGATTTCTTCCTTTTGATTATTATATTCTTTAATATGGGGAAATCATCAGCTAAAGCATAATAAACCAAAAGACCCTTAACGATTTGCTGATACAAACTATTCTTGTCATTACTGAGAATTGTTCCATCCAAGTAGGCGCTACTCCTTCGTGCCGAAAGTGTAAAACCTTTCTTGCTAAAGACAAAAGTATCCAAATTCCCATGATTAAAAGGGTAATCAGATGTTTTTGTGCCGACTAAATAATTCGTTCGAAGTCTGCTCTTGATGAAAACAACTTCAACTATGTACTCTGCTGCCATAAAGAGTATTATTCTTTTGTCTTCTCAAGTTCTGTTCTAATACTGTCAAGTACTTCACCTTTGTAGGTGAAAAATTTTGCCCCCTGGTAAGCCCCAGAGGTGTTGCGCTTTTCGACGGGCATAAATGTGCCAACGAACGGCGAGAGTTTGTAGATGCGTCCATCGTACTCAATCTGGTCATCGCTGGCCACTTTTACTTTTATGCCGGTTGGCACAAAGGTCAGTTCGGAACCGATGGGAATACCGACCATGCTGAACTTAAAGCGAGGGCGATGAGGAACGGCTGGCTTTGCCGGAGTCACAGGTGCATTAGGTTTGACCACGACTGGCTGATTATTCTCATACATCGTGATGACAGCATCGTCCAGGATCATTGCTTCGTCCTTGAAGATTTCCAAGGCAAGCTCCGGCTTGATGTTGAAGAACTCACGGTTTTGGCGGATGCGAAGGTCCGTGAGGCGGTCGATGGCCTTGTGAATCTTCTTCTCAACGATGTCGTACTTCTCGGTCTTGAGGGTTGCGTAAATCTCAAATGGGAGTGGTACGGCAGTATTGTCCAGCTCTTTTGAGCGGATGTCTACAGGACGGGAACTCTTCCCGATTTTTACCCAGTCTTCGCGGAAACTGGGGTTGGTGAGTATGTAAACGTATCCGGGCTCTTTTGCCATGGTCATCGTAATTATGGGGTTATGCGATTTCTTCTCCTATGTGGAAGAAGATGCGGTAGTAGTTCATCTCTGTGCCGTCGTAGGTGCGGTACGTCAGAGGGGCATTGGTTTCTTCGTCGGTTTGAGCAATGAATTCGACGCCATTCAGTTTATAGGATTTCTGACCGAGGATGCTGCTGACGGTGATGGTGTCGAACGGGGCTGTGACGGGGCGTTTAGGGTCTGGGCACAGGATCTCGATGAGGTCGTCAGTAGATTCGAGGGCGAAGTCCTTACCTGACTCAAATGCTTTGTAAGCATTGGCTGAGAGCGGAAGGTGGAGGGTCTTGCCTTCAATTGTTGGCAGTTTCGGCTCGGCTTTGTGTGCCGGAGGAAGATTGTCGGTGTCTATCTGATAGTTGTAGAGACCGAGCTGACCACGGATTCCGGTAATAGGCTGGTCGAAGACGTGGACATCTTTGATAACCCAGTGGAATTGGCCAGGTGAAGCCCAGTCGGACGGGTAGTTCTGGGCGCACTGCTCGATGGTGGCGTAGCCGAGGATGGCGGAGCGTGGCATATCCTGGAAGTCCGGGATGTTGCCCATCAGGATGTTGTTGATGGTCTTGAAGCCCATCTCGGAGAGGTCGTTTTCGAGGAAGTCCACAGCGTCACGGTCGATGGATACACCGGTGTGGATAAGGACGGTGGCCGGGAGGTCAGTGACCTGCCAGGTGCGGTTTTCCACATCCTTTATGCCCCCTATGATGAGGGATGCCCAGGGCTGCTTGACGGAGAGGGCTTTCATATAGCCCGCACCTGCTTTGCCGGACATTGACTTGGCGGCTTTCGCCTGCTGTGGTGTGGCGTAGGCGGTGGTTTGGCCGGAGTCCGGGGAGTCGGGTGTATCGTCTATTTCAATGGGCTGGCTCCAGGCTTCGGGATTGTCGAGGTATTCGATGAAGGCATCGAAGAGGTATTCGCTGTTTTCGTTGATGAACTTGACCAGAAGTTCGTGGTCGCCTTGGTGCTGGCGCTTGAACTTGCGGGAAAGCGCCGCATACTCGCGCTGGATCTCAGCACGGTCGAAGCGGTTGCCTTCATCGGTGATCATTGCCACAAAACTTCCGTCCTCCTTGAGGAAGGTGAAGAAGGTCTGTATGATGCCGTACCAGAATTCAACTTCCTCGGCTTTGGCTTCGGCCTCTTTGTTGAGGCGCTCGATCATTGCCAGGATGTCGGTGCCGCCAGGGCCTTTCTTGCCGCCCTTTTTCTTCTTTCCGTCCGGTCCGTCCTCTTGCTCGTCATCCTGCCCGTCATCCTTCTGGGGTTCTTCGAGTTCGGGGTCAACGGTGAGGCCGATGCTGCCGTCATATTCGACGAGGATGGAGTTTGAGGATTCATCCTTTGCGGTTTCATCGCGATAGATTTCGCAGTAGCGACGCCAAAAATCCAGGATGCCCTCACTCTTGTAGAGGGGTTTGAATTCGAGCACGCCATCCAGGAGGTTGAGCCGGGAGGTGTAGCCGCCAATCATCAGGCGGAGTTTCTTGGCGTCATCGGCACCACCGGGTTCTTCGCAGGCCGCTGTGTTATCGCCGGATGGAATGCTTTGCTGAGAAGCATTGGGGTGGGACTGCATAAAGAGCTGGTAGCGCTTGATGGCATCCCTGATCCAAAGGCGGAAGTCCTGGACCATATCCATTGTGACCAGGGTGTTCTGCTCGGGATTCTTTTTGCTGGCGGTGTATTTCTGGAACCACTTGACGTAGAGGTCGTGGAGGCAGAGCTGGCGGAAGGAGTCCTCGATGACAGCGAGTTCGGCTTGGGCATTGAAATCGCTGACGACAATGTCGCTGTATTTCAGGAAGGCCTGCTGGATGTTCTGGACGTTTTCGTTGTTGAAGGAGAAGTCCACGATGTGGCACTCTTCCTTGTATTTGCACACGCGGTCCACGCGGGAGATGGTCTGGATGGCATTGATGTCATGAATCTCCTTGTCCAGGAAGAGGGTGTGCAGTTTGGGTTCATCGAAACCGGTCTGGAGCTTGTCCACGACGATGATGAGGCCATTCTTGGCCGATTTGAAGTTGGCGATGACCTTTTCTTCCGGTACGCCGGCATTCATCGTCTTGCTGGCCGGGTAGTCCTGATTATCGCTGTAAACTATGGAAACCGGAGCGTCGGCGTAGCGGGCATAGCGAGCTTGCTTGGTCTTCTCGGCCATCATCTGGCGGATAATCTTGCAGTACTCGATGGCGATAGGAATGGAGGTGACAGCAAGCATCGCCTTGCCGGTGCCGTGAATCTTGGTGTAAACCAGGTTGAGGAGGCGGTTTACGATGAAGGAGGAGATGGCCTTCATACGGTCCCGGTTCTCATAAACGTGGTCTTTCTTGAGACCGTATTTCTGGGCATCCGTGCCGGCCTCTATGGCCCGGAGGATACCGTCAGGGAGTTCGAAGTACATCTTGGCCGGTACGGCGATGATGTGTTTCGTGGGGTCAAGAATGTAGCCGTCGCGGATGGCTTCCTTCATCGAATAGCTGTCGAAGGGGACCCAGATGGGGTCGATGTTGGTGCTCTTCTTGAGTTCTCCGAAGCGGGCCAGGACCTTTTCGCTGGGTGTAGCAGTGAAACCTACGATGAGATTCTTCTTGCCTTTGCCGGAAAGAAGTGTACCTTCGCTCTCATCGAAGGTGTCCTGGAGCTCATCAAAGATGCTCATCATTTCCTCGTGGGAAACGCCGGTGTTGCTACGGTGGATCTCATCGATGAGGAAGGCCACACGCATGGTCTTGAGGGTGACACCAGCTTTCTCAATGGCGGCTTTCATATCGTCGAACTTCTGGATGTTGACGACGATGATTCGCTTTTTATCCTGCAGGGCTTTGATGAAGGATGGCGTATCCTTGGCCTCCGTGAACATGGCTTTGTCGATGTTCATAGACATCATCATGGTGTCAATCTGGTCCCGGAGCTGGAGGCGGTCCACTACAATGAGGATTTTGTCATAGACCCATTTCCCCTCGTGGCGAAGGTCTTTGAGCTGGAGGGCAGTCCAGCCGATGATGTTGGATTTGCCGAAGCCGGCAGCGTACTGGAGCAGCAGGGAGTAAACGTATTTGTTGTTGCAGTAGGCGTCACGCTTGGCAACTATCTCTTCGGTTTTCTCCGGGGAGACTCCCTGGGCGAGGAGGTCGGAGCGGAGTTTGTTCAGGAAGTAGTCAGGCTCTTTCTCGTGCTGGAGGAATTCCTGGATACGGTCCATTATCTTGTCACAGCCGAATTTCTGCTTGGGACGAGGGCTGATGAGGCGGCCACGGTTACTCTTGCGCTCCTTTTTCTTTCCGCGTTTTTCAATCTCGTACTGCAGGAAGTTGTAGTACAGGATCTCTTTCTCAATCATCGGCTTGCTGTATAGCGCCCGCATTACTTCTTCGAAGCGTTCCTTTTCGGGGGCATCAGGGTCCCGGACCGGGTAAATCTTGAAGGTCTTTTCGATTTCGCCCTTCTTCTCCGTCATGGAAAGGGTGTGGTCGGAAAAGCCTTTACGGAGTTCGTCACAGAACATTCCGACGTTACGGAGGACATAGGTCTCGTTGATGTCGGTGGCCACCAGGTGGATGGAGTTCTCGAAGATGCGGAGCATTTCCCGGCGGAGGCCTTGTGATTCGTCGTTCAGACCGGCGAGGGCTGCGTATTCCTGGACTGCTTCCATATAGTCGGTGATGACTTTGCCGCGACCGTCCTTGGCGGCAGACTGGCCGTTGAAGGGGCTCTTGAGTTCAAGGTAACCGAGGAAGATGCCGTTGACGAAGAAGGAGATGTCCGGGCGGATAGAGAAGATTTTGCGGTCGCCCAGCTTGAAGGTGTAACTCACTTCCTCGGAGGCGGAGAAGATGTTTTTCTTGAAGTCTTCGTCGCCACGGAGTTCAGAGCCGGATACATATATGATCTGGAGGGATTCGCCCTGGAAGGTGATGGTCTTGTTGCGGTTGAGGAAGACTGCTACGTTGGTAGCGTCCTTCAAGCGGGCCTTGATTTCTTCCATCAGGAGGGCAAGGACCAGGCTTTCGTCACCTTCGTTCTTCTTGACGAGGTTTCTCCAAGCACGCGGGGAGTTGGTCTTCACGAACTCCAGCAGGTCTGCCGGGATGAAAAGGTCGTTGTTGACGGTGGTGCATTTCACCTCACGGTATCCCAGGCCGTCCTGACGGCGGCAAAGGAAATCCATTATGTATGCGCTCTGTATGTTCTTCTCTATCATAGTTCTGTTTTTATACTATCGGGCGCTGGCCGGTTATAACCTCGTTAATGAGGGCCTTCTTCAGTAGTTTCAGTTTGTCTATCTGGGCGTTGACGTTGGCAATCAACGAACTGAAATGCGTCATTCTATCGTCTAAATGTTCACAGATAGCTTCCATTTCCTTAATATCTGGAGCCGGGACAAAATGGGATAATAGTTCATCCCTTTGTAGCTCCGTTTGATTTGTTGAACCCTTGGCCATCAATGCGTTAATCATCTCAAAACGAGTGGAGAAATAATAATAAAGAAACTTTGCAATGATGGGTGTGGACGAACTTCTGACGATAGTGACATGAGTGTCAGCGTAGAACTGTTCACAATCCTCAGTAAACAATAGTACTTTACCCAAGACGCCGCCCCCAGTAGATGCAATCAGCAAATCACCTTTGTTTATTTTTGCTTCTTTTTTACAATAGGAGGAATAACGAACTCCTGAGTAATCAACATAACCTTTGCTGAAAGTCGCCTGATTCATTACCATATAAGCACTTTCATCATCGACGTAATCCGGCGTACAACCTCTGCTAACAAAGTCACAAAGATCCTTCACTCGTTTCAATTCCCAACTCTCTGGGATTTGACCAATCCAGGGGATGCCGCTGTCTTTCATAGGGACAGTGGAGTCAAGGCCACGGGTGACAACGGAGTTGATCTCCGATTGCTTTAGTTTAATTAGAGTTTGTAACTCTCTCTCTCTCAGCCATATACGCTCATTTATAGAATCTAATTGTTTGTCAAGGTATGCTACAATATGCTCTTGTTCAGACAGAGTAGGCAGGTTGAATTCGTAAGTTCGCATGAATAACGGAGAGATACGCTTCAATCCTCCAACGCCACACATTGTCGAACAGGCTTTAGCCTGGAATGGAGCTGACTCTGCCATGTAGAACATATAGCGGGGATTCGTCCTTTTGTCAAAACGCAGCACGAAGATTTCCGAAGAGCCAAACCCTATACCGCCTTTAAGATTCTTGGCCACGGATATGTTCCCATTCTCAAAGCAGGGCGTCACCTTTGCGATTAACAAATCATTGTCTGCGAAAAAGGTGTATTTTGAACTACCCTCAGCAACAGAGATTTCTTTTTGATCTATTGCATTTTCCCTGAGGCTTTCCATAGGAACGAAAGCGACAGTCTCGTCGCTGACACGGCCAGAATAACGTGGGGATAATATGGAAATGTCCTTTAGCCGCATCAGAAATCCAGTTTAATATCCGATAACGACTTCTCCAGGTTGGAAAGGTCGGAAAGAATCTTGTCCACGCTGTCTATCTCCTCCGGTACATAGAATTCCTTGTTGAAGTTGAGTTCTACACCTACTATGTTGTCTTTCTTGGCATAGGGGCGGTACACGTACTTCTGCAGGAATGCGCCGATGATGGCTTCATTCTCGTCTTCGTTGGGGCTGTAGTCAATAATCTCGTAATCATTGATGTAGGCCGGGACAATTGCGCACTGGATGGACTGCTTGCCGGTTTTTTTGTTGGATGTGAGTTTGAACAGCCATTTTCCGCAGCCCAGGGAGACAGGTTTTCCGGTCTTAGGCTCCTTCAGGAATGTGCCTAAATCGGCATTAAAGGCATAGGTGCTGCCTGCCGTGTCCTTGATAAGGAGTTCGTCCTGCATGGGGTCGTAGAAGCGCAGGGCATCGAAGATGGTGGCGGCGTCCACGGGTTCCAGTTCGGTAAGGGATGAATAAGCGGTGTTGTTGAGGATGGCAAGGGCCGGTTCCACCTTGAAGGGCTTGTCGCCTTTGCAGACGGTGTCGAGCACGCTCTGGTCGGCTTCATCGACATCGGTGAGAGTGAGAGCCTGTTTGTTGTAGTAGAAGTGCCATTTGTCGTACACCTTGCCAATCTCGCAGTTTTCGAATTTGGCGAGAGCCTCCACAATGGCCGTGCGGTGCTCGGGGAGCATCTCACGGCGCTTGTTGCCTTTGCTCTTCTTGAGCAGTTTCCAGCCGTTGGAACCGTTGATGAGCATCACTTTGTCCCTGCGCTCCGGAGCCTTGTTCTTGTTCATGATCCAGAGGTAGGTGTAGATGCCGGTGTTGAAGAATTCGTCGGAGGGCATCTGGATGATGGCTTCCACCCAGTCTTTGTCGAAAATATACTTGCGAATGTTGCTTTCACCGCCGCCGGCATCACCGCTGAACAGGGTGGAGCCGTTGTGTACTTCGACCGCTATCCCCGTGTCGGCCAACTGGAAGAGGATGTGCTGCATGAACAGCAGCTGGCCATCGGAGACGGAGGGATAGTATTGGAACTGACCGGTCTGGTCGTTCTTTATGTCTGATTCATAGCCCTTCCAACTCACGCCATACGGCGGATTGGCGATGACCACATTGAATTCGGTTCCCAGAAATGGCACCTTAGTAAGCGTATTACCGTGTTGAATTTTGGAATGGGTACGAAATTTACTTTCAATGCAGGAGAGGGCGTAGAGGGAGTCGGAGAGGTCGCAGCCATAGGTTGCCACGTATTTATATCCGTTGGCTTTGAGCCGGTCTGCTACGCCGAACAGGAGGTTTCCGCCGCCACAGGTGGGGTCGTAGACGTGGACGAACTGGGATTTGGACACACTGATTTTTGATACGACGATTTCAGAGATGAGGCTAATGATGTCGTCCGGGGTGTACTGCTCACCGGCGGTCTCCGCAGAGATGTCGGCCCAGCGGCGTTTGATGTGTTCTTCCAGGGTGGTGATGGCAGAGTTGTCGTATCCTGACAAATCTATCTCAGCCCACTTAGTAACGGTGGCCAAAAGGATCTTCTTCGCACGGAGTTCTGCCACGATACCATCCATGTTGAGGAACTTTTGTTCTTCGGTACCACGGTCGATGCCCAGGAGCATTTTGAGCTCCGGATCGAATCCCTTGCGGTAGGTATTGAAATCCTGTTCGAAGGTCTTGTCGTTGCTGCAGATGGTGGAGAGTGTCTTGCCCTCCTTGACTATGAATTCGTTGTAGCCACATTTTTCGTCACGGAAGGCTTCGATGAATTCGTCCAGGTTTGTTTCCCTGGATAGGCCTTCTTCTTCGAGTTTGGCGATGACATTACGCATACGGCTCTCCAGCATCACGAGCGCGAAGAACGGCATCATGAAGTCCGGGAACTTGCTTTGTTTTATACCTGCGGCTATCAGCAGATCGGCAGCGGCCCAAATCTGGGGCTCATACTGCATAATATCGCGCAGTGGTGTCGGATTGGTTTCCGCCATAGTGAAAAGAGTGTTTTTTTGCTAAAAAATCAAAGTTAACGTTTTTCACTATAACTCTTATCAAAAATATGCGGGTTTTTGATTGTAAATGTGGAGAAGATACTCTCCATGATTTCACCGCCTCTTATGCGAATTAATCTAATAACGAGAAGATGCAAATCTTATTCAGTAATTTCCCCTCGTTTATATTTTCCTACAAGATAATTGAATAGGCAAGTATGAACATTACCCAAGAAATCGCTTACTGCCGTCAAAGTATTTAAGAGCTTCATTGAGTCCATCATTACTTGGCTTTCAATTATTTCCTCTTGCCTTGATGCAAACAGCTTCTCTGCATCCAGGTGAGTTTCTAAATTGCGCACCTCTTTCCACCAAGATGATGAACGTGCGTGCTTTTCGAGAAGAAACGTCAGCTCTTGGTATTGATGATTAATCACCTCAGGAAAATGTCCCATCAGTGGAAGTAGCCGCTGCCATTCAGATTTCTTATATGATTTTTCATCGAACCCGTAAAGCCTCTTAAAGCCTTCATTGAGGATTACTCTGAGTTTTCCGCGCATAAAACGTCGGTCATAATCCTTATCTGCTAGAATAAAATACTTGCTGGCCACCATGCTATCTATCGTTGTTATTAAGACAAAAAGCATAATAGAAGCAACTGTGCGATCTAGTAAATGAAAACCATCAGTAGAATCATTAAAGGCTTCAATATCATCTTGCATAATTGTTAATCCTATGGAATACTGCGCTATGGTCTCGTCAATTATGGAGACGAACTGCTTCCTCTCTGAATCTGAAAGCGTCTTGGAATTATATTTAACATCTTGAAACCACTGCGCGTATCTGTAGTTCCATATCGGAGAGTATTGGATATTAGCAAGATCTTCGTACATATGATGTGATTAAGTACACAAAGATAAGTTTTAATGTCGATTATTTTCAGCTATTTCTACGGTGAATCATTGAGACTGATCCGCTTTATATAATTATGAATATGAAGACAAGACAATACCGTTGGTAACCGATTATGTATATCTCGCCTTCGCCTTGAGATAGCCGAATAAAAAGAACAAGGCGATAAGCGCCACGACGATAACCAGCGACCAGTAAAAGTTCTTGTCGGAGATCCAAGCGCCCTGCCCTCGCGTAATCCTCTTCAGTTCGTCCCGGTGATCGCTGAGTATGGATTTCTCAGACTCACGCAACTGATTCAGGGTCTCTTTGTGTTTATTAAGATGCTGTTCGTAATCTTCCTTGAGCGTTTTTTGCTCCGCCTTGATCGCCTCGATGTCTTTACTATCGAGTACGGCCTTGAATCTGAACTCCTTTAATCCGTCCAGTTGGGTGTCGAAACCATCTACCCGATCCATGGCGAGCATTATTGCCTTTCCAACCGCGGAACCATAACTTCTCGCGCTTTCCATTTTCGTGTCAAGAGACTCACAAACCGCTTTTGCCTCCTCGATTGCTTTCTTCAGGCGCTCGATCTGCGACTCCAGGGTCTCAGAGCCCTTTTGGGCTTCGTTCTCTTCCTGCATTTGCTTCAGGAAATCCTCGGCGTGAGCGCGAGGTGCTTTTTGATTCTCGTTTCCCATATCTGTTATCTTCTTAAGCCTCGTCCGCGTGTACGTGTATGAAGGCCGCGGGCCCTCCGCAGACATTCACGGGCCCACTCCTTATCATCTTTTGGCCTTTCACCCCAGTCGTTGCCCGCGGAGCTGCCGCCACCGCCACAGTTCCGCGCGATCTCCGTGGCGCCATCGACCATGTTCGCAAAGAGGAGGAAAGCGGTGTTCTGGACATCCTCCAGTTTCGTCCACAGGCAGTCCGCCGGATCCGGAACCTCGGCCTCATTCATGATGATGCGATAAATCTCCTCGGGGATATCGACGGGGTATGTCCTGTATTCCACCGGGATATCCAGATGGACCATCTTCGGTTTCGGCGCTTCCCTGACGACGGGAGGCTCCGGACGAGGGGTCTGTGTCCCGGCTGGTTTAGCTGCGGCATTGGTCTCCGGCTTCGGAGGTTGCGTCTGCCGTATCTTCCCTTGATTCAGACGGTTCCAGGTGTTGACGATGCGGGAAGGGGTGAGGCCCCGGCTATGACCCAGGTCGGAGGACTTGTACACGGAATTGCCCCGCCTGACGGTATAGCCCCGGATCTGGCCTTTCTCGTCCCGCTTGAAGACAAGCTCGTACCCTTTCTCCTTGAGCTGCCGCTCATATTCCTTCCAGTCGAAGGACTTCATACTCTTCAGTGCGTTGATGCAGTCCTGGCTTATCCGGTCGATGTTCCATTTCCGTTTGGTCTTGGCCTGGACCCATCCCCGCCGGGCGGTAATCGTGTTCGCCGCCCTCATCGCCCGCTCATAGATGAAGTGGGCGTCATTGACGTTGCCCTCCATATCGATCCGGTTCACGTTGATGTGCAGATGCAAGATCCCGCTATCGCTGTCGTGATGGAGCGAGACGACATACTGGCTGTTCTGGAGCTTTGTGGATTGGGCGCTCTTCCGCTTGGCCATCCCCGAAAGGTCGATGGCATCGAACTCGCGGATAAACTCGTCCGCCAGTTTCCGCCAGTCATCCAGCGTCCATCCGACACTCTCCTCTTCGGCTGGAGAGACCTCGATCCGGATCGAAGTGTTCACCATCGGCCGGTGCCGGTTCAGTTTCTCCCGATACTTCTCCTGAAGGGTCATCATCCGCGACCACATGGCAGCGGGCGAGATGCCCTCCGGGAGATTGTTCACCTTGACGATGTCGGCCAGCTCTTTCTCGGCCGAGTATCCGACGGCGGTGCTGCCGTGAGTAATAACCTTTGCTTTTGCAATCATGGCTTATTCTTTTCTTTTATTGAGGATGCCTTCCAGGTCGGCGGCCAGCTGGGTAAGGAGCAGGATCCAGCTACGCATGAAGGTGGCATTCTTGAAATAGCTCTGCCTCTCTTCCGCGGATTTGTCGTTAAACACGTTGAAGAAGTGGACGATGTCCCCGCGGGCATCGGCGATGTTGTCATAGGCTTCGATCTCCTTGTCCGTCAGGTGATACTTTGGCTGGTGTCCGAGTGTACACTTCCGGGTGTACCTGCTTACGGTCATGCCACATTCTTCTGCCCGCCGCTTCACCAGGTCGAATTCCTCCTGGGTGACCCGGGCGTCCAGGTGCTGGGTGCGCCTGGGGGTGTCTTCTTTCTTTTTCTTTTGTCTCTTCATAAACTATTGCCGTTCAATTAATGCGAGCTTGCGAGCATTCAAGGATCC
>JAEEGF010357175.1_pt1 | contig 12944 bp, 10 predicted proteins | sample 9134171 | NCBI WGS metagenome assembly JAEEGF01 (sample SAMN16246542, study PRJNA631951) | gut metagenome | biome: gut microbiome; feature: rumen; material: AP-attached | host: Bos | place: Iran: Karaj | collected 2018-10 | reverse complement strand
CGAACAGCGTAAGCGCCGTATCCATGATTCGTTCCCTTGTGTCCATCGGCTCCTCCAAAACCTAACAAGTGTTAGGTAGAGTATACCTAACACTCGTTAGACTGTCAAGCCATTTTTATTTGGTTTTCGGACGAAAGATCAGCGCGGCAAGCCAGCCGAACAGGACCGCGGCGGAAATGCCTGCGGCGGTCGCCGTAAGTCCGCCGGAAAACGCGCCTAAGATCCCGTGCTCCTTCGCGCCTTCGATCGCGCCTTTGGCGAGCGCGTTGCCGAAGCCTAAGAGCGGAACGCTTGCGCCCGCGCCGGCAAAGTCGACAAGCGGCTGATACAGTCCGAGCCCGCCGAGCACCACGCCGAGCACCACGAACAGCACGAGGATACGTGCGGAGGTCAGCCGCGTAAAGGATAACAGCAATTGTCCGACCGCGCAGATCGCGCCGCCGATCAGAAACGCCCAAAGATACTGCATCAGTCCCTCCGTTCCAGCACGACCGCGTGCGCGATACCGGGGATGCTTTCGCCCTGCATGCCGCTGGTCGGGCTCATCAGTGCGCCGGTCGCGAGAAACAGCATGCGCTGTACGTCGCCGCGCTCGATGCGCTCCAATAGCTCCGCGGCAAGCACGACGGCCGAGCACCCCGCGCCGCTGCCGCCGCACGAGAAGCCCTGTTCTTCAAGATAGATGCTCGCGCCGCAGTCGAGATAGCGCTTCTCCAAGTCCAAGTGCTTCTGCTTCGCAAGCTCCAAAAGCATCTCGCTGCCGAACGTGCCGAGATCGCCGGACACGATGAGATCGTAATCCTCAGCCCGGCTGCCGGTATCCTTTAGGTGCGCGAGGATCGTATCGCAGCACGCCGGCGCCATCGCGGCGCCCATGTTGTTCGTGTCGGTAATGCCGAGATCGACGACTCTGCCGATCGTGGCGGCGGTCAGCGCAACGTGCGAAAAGACGGGCAGGGGAACCTCCTGCGTGGACAGCAGGATCGCGCCTGCGCCGGTGACGGTGCGCTGCGCGGTGGGCGGAGCGGTCGTGCCCATTTCGAGCGGGAAGCGGTATTGCCGCTCGGCGGTGGAGAAGTGGCTGCTTGCGCAGCACAAAACCGGCGAGCAATAGCCGCCGTCGGAAAGCACGCCGCCCAGAAGCAGCGATTCCGCCATCGTGGAGCACGCGCCGTATAAGCCCAGAAACGGGATTCCGAGGTCGCGCGCCGCGTAGTTTGCCGTGATGATCTGATTCAGAAGATCGCCCGCGAGCATGGCATGTACGTCCGATAAGTCCAGTCCCGCCTTCTGACACGCCAAAAGCGCAGCCGTCTGAAACATCTTGCATTCGGCCTTTTCAAAGCTGTCCTCGCCGTATTTGTCGTCCTCAAGCACTGTGTCGAACAGCCCCGAAAACGCACCTTCGCCTTCGTTTTTCGCTACGATCGCCGCCGCGCTTCTCACCCGCGGCTCGCTCCGAAACAGCAGCGTCCGTTCACCGATCCGTTTTCTCATAAAAACCTCCTTTTTCCGTCAGTATATCCCGGCGCGCAAAAATGATACGTCGGGAGGTTTCTGAACGGGTCATCTGATCCCGACAGAAGAATAATCGAATTTTGATACTTATTCTTGCTTTATGTATATTTCTGTGATAAACTGAATCTGTCATATAGTCACATATATGATCGGGTTTCGGAACGCTTAAACGGATTTCGGATCCGATTCGTATATGACCATGCCGCAGGATGCGATCCGTTCGCTGCTTTTGCGGCTGTCGGGAAGCTGCGATCGTATGCACGGCACGGAATGCCGTACGCTTTGCGCGGCAGGAATACAACAGGGGAGTATCGGTTGGGAGCATTGAAATGGATGATTTGATCAACAGGGACAGATTCGGATTCGGCAACTCCACAAACAGACCGGACAGGGATAATGCCGGACATCTCAAGGATGCGCAGGGGATTCAGATCGCGGTCGTTTCCAACGGAGGAACGCTGCAGGAACTGTATATTCCGCGCGATTCCGACGGCATCCATAAGATCTTTGAACAGAACGAAAAAGACGTTCTTCTGCAGATTCGAAAACAGGAGAACGAATGGGTCGCAAACTGCGGGCCGAAGGTGAGATTTACGGATGCGTCCCGGTTTGGAAACAGCCGTTCCGTCATGCTGACGGATCATGCGCTGTATCATCTGACCGGAAGCGACGGCGGGTATTATTTATACATCGAGGAAGTCAATACGGAGGCGAGGATCCATCACAGCTACTCCGTGGAAAAAGGAAGGCCGATCACGATCGGTCGACTGGGCGATTGCGGGATCGTCATCAACAGCGACTTCGTCTCAAGACATCACGCTGTCATCTTCTGGAATGAGAGAGGCTGGAGGATCCAGGATACAAACAGCACGAACGGCATTTTCGTAAACGGAAAAAAGATCCAGGATACAAGTCTGAATTACGGCGACGGGATCTTTATCATGGGCTTGCGGATCGTGATCGGGTACGGGTTCATTTCCATCAACGACGGCAACGGCCGGGCTTCCGTACAGTCTCCGTACGTGCATCTGATGCAGTCCGAAAAGGATATCGTCTATACGCTTCCGAAAGCGAATCCGGATAAGGAGGACTCGTACTATAACAGACTGCCGCGCGAGCGGGAGATCATCAAGGCCGATCCGATCATATTCGACAGCCCGCCTCCCTCGATGAACGGGAATCAGATCCCGTTTATGCTGCGCATGGGAAGCCCGGCGCTGATGGGCGGAAGAGCGCTCGTCACGGGTAACTATTTCATGGCGGCGACAAGCCTTATCATGCCGTTCTTGACGCAGGGCTTTACGGAAAAACAGCGAAAAGAATACGAAGCCCAGAGAAACGAAAAATACAGAGCGTATCTTAACGCAAAGCGTGAGGAGATCAGTCACGAATGCGCGGAGGAAAAGCGGATCCTTGAGAGGACGTACCCCGAAACGAGCCTTGTTTCCATTTGGCCCGAAACCAGACGTCGTCTGTGGGAGCGCAGAAACGTAGACGACGATTTTCTTACGATCCGAATCGGGCACGGCGATTACCCGATGCTGGCGCCGTATGACTGCGATGAGGAACGGTTCAATATCGAAGAAGACGAGCTCGAGAAAGAGATGCGCAGCATTACGAAGGAGCCCGCCTGGCTGAAGGACGCTCCGGTCCTCACTTCGCTTACGAAGGATTTTGTCAGCGGCATCCTCGGAGACCCCGAGCAGATCAGAGAATTCATCCTGAACATGATGCTGCAGATCATGATGACGCACAGTCCGGATGAAGTGAAGGTTATTCTGCTGTGCGATCCGTCCGAAGCGAAGAACTTTGAATTGTTCCGTTTCCAGAAGCACATGCGCAACGACGATTTCACAATGCGCTTTATGGCGACGAATATCGTCGAAGCGACCAGGATCAGCGGCTATCTGGCGGAGCAGATCGAGGACAGCCTTGAAAAGAAAACCGAGCTGAAAAGAATCCTGAAGGAAAGAGCGTACTATGTTGTTTTCGCTCTGGACAAGAAGCTGTTCGACTCGGTCGAGATCCTGAAGGACGTTCTGAAACAGGACGAATCCGTCGGCGTTTCTGTCGTCGCCGGATTCCCGGAGCTGCCGAAGGAATGCACGAAGATCTTTCAGCTCAAGAATTCGCAGAATAAAACGACCTATATCAAAGAGCCGGATCACTACAAAGAACTGTTTGTAATCGATCGGATCGAGGAACGGGAGAAGACGGCGGCGCTGATGCGGACGGCAAGCATCAGCATTCCTACGGCGTCTGCTGCGTTCCTGCTTCCCAAGACGGTCACGTTCCTCGAGATGTTCGGCGTCGGCAAGGTGGAGCATCTGGCCCCGCTGCGCCGCTGGGCGGAGAACAACCCCGTCAAATCGCTGGCGGTTCCGGTCGGCGTCGGAACGGACGGCGAACCGTTCATGCTCGACCTGCATCAAAAGCGGCAGGGTCCGCACGGTCTTGTCGCCGGTACGACGGGCTCCGGTAAATCGGAGTTCCTGATCACCTATATCCTTTCGCTCGCGGTGAACTTCTCGCCGAACGAGGTCGCGTTCCTTCTGATCGACTATAAGGGCGGCGGCCTTGCGGGCGCGTTCTACGACGACGTACAAAAGCTGTATCTGCCGCACGTGATCGGCACGATCACCAACCTCGACGGCGCGGCGATCCAGCGTTCGCTGATCTCGATCAATGCCGAGCTGAAGCGCCGTCAGAGGGTCCTGAACGAGGCGAAGAGCCTGACCAATGCCGGTACGATGGACATTTACGACTATCAAAAGCTGTTCCGTGCCGGAAAACTCAAAAAGCCGATGCCGCATCTGTTCATCATCTCCGACGAGTTTGCGGAGCTGAAGGCGCAGCAGCCGGAGTTTTTGAACGAGCTGATCAGTACGGCGCGTATCGGCCGAAGCCTCGGCGTGCACCTGATCCTCGCGACGCAGAAGCCCGCCGGCGTGGTCAACGACCAGATCGTTTCCAATACGAAGTTCCGCGTCTGTCTGCGCGTTGCGGACAAGTCGGACAGTATGGATATGCTGAAGCGCCCGGAGGCGAGCGAGCTGCGCGATACCGGCCGGTTCTATCTGCAGGTCGGCAACAACGAATACTTTGCAATGGGCCAATCCGCGTGGTGCGGCGCCGGCTATGAGCCGTCGGACGAGCCGCCGAAGTCGATCGACGAGAGCATTGCTGTCATCGATCCGACCGGACAGGCGGTCGTTACCATGAAGCCGGAGCGGAAAAAGGTCAAGACCGAGATCAAGCAGCTGGTCGCGACCGTCAAGATGCTTGCGGAAACCGCCGTCCATGAGGGGATCACCTCCGAACGGCTGTGGATGGATCCGCTCGATAACAAGATCTCCATCGAAGAACTCGAACAAAGCACCGGAGAGCTGCCGCCTTTCACCGTGCTCGGCGGTATGATCGACGATCCCGAACATCAGACGCGCCACACGCTCTATATCAATCTGCTCAAGAGCAAGAACATCCTGATCATGGGTGAGAGCGGATCGGGCAAGACGACGTTCCTGAAGACGATCCTGTACGGGGTCATGCATAATTACAGCCCGAAGGAGATTTCCTTCTACATCCTCGATCTGTCCGGACGTTCTTTGACTGCGTTCCGGACCGCCCCGCACTGCGGCGCCGCGCTGCACGACGAAAACGAGACCGACTTCGATCGGCTGATCTCCATGCTGGGCGATATAGTCGACGAGCGGAAAAAGCTGTTCGAGGAAATGGGCGTGGCAGATTACGAGTCGTACCTTGCCTCCAAAGAGCATGCTTCGGAGGAGCTTCCGCTGATTCTGGTCGTGATCGATAATTTCGCCGGTCTGACCAATTTCAAGAAGGGGAACGATCTGCAATACGGTTTCAGCCAGTATCTCAAGGAGGGCTTGAGCTACGGTATCCGCTATATCATTACGGCGACGCACGGAAACGAGATCAACTCGCGTGCGAAGCAGGAATTGACGACGAGGTTTGCACTGCAGTTGAAGGACAAGTACGAATATGGCGAAGCGTTGAATACACGCTGCAGCTATATTCCGCCGACCACGCCCGGCCGCGGTCTGTGCATGTACAATGAAGCGCCGCTGGAATTCCAAGCCGCGATGCTGCATCCGGACGATACGGCAAGAGAGATTAACGCGCTGATCCAGGCGATGGGCCAGGAGATCGCCGATCGTACGCCCGCGGATGCGTTTGCGGCGGAGTTGCCCATCGTACAGGAGGAACAGGAATTCGAGCAGTTCTGCAATGGCATTCCGGCCGGCAGGATCCCGCTCGGGTATTCCATGAAGGACGCCAAAAAGATCTCGATCCCGCTGAAGCAGGCCGGATTCCTATCCGTTTACTTCGGCAATCCGGACGGAAAAAAGAAGATCCTGCAGAACTTCCTGTACGCATTCGCGCGGGAACACAGCAAGATTCTGTATCTGTCGCCGGAAAGCGGCAGCGTTGCCGACGGACCGGACGGTATTCTGCGGAATTATCCGTTTGAGTATCAGATCATTCCCTGTAAGGCAGATGCGGGAAAGGATATCATCGCGGCATTGGTCAAGACGATAGAAGAACGGAAGCCGATCCGGAACAGGTATTGCGAGGAGCACGGAATGGAACCGTCTGCGCTTTCGTCGCTTGCCGAAGCGGAGGACACGATCCGCGCGGCGACGGAACCGTTGTTTGTGGTAATCGAGAACTTCGTTGCATTCGCGAACTGCATGAAGAAGGAAGAGGAGATCATGAAGGCGGTGTTCGGTATCGCACGGCATTACAACATCCTGTTCCTCGGCGGGTACGATCCGGACGATACCGGAAAGCTCTTTGCAAACGCTCTGCAGACTGCGTTCAATCCGGAGCAGAATATCCTGCTGTTCGGCGGCAAAATGGATAAGCAGAATCTGATCTCGGTCGATTACAAGAGCGTCATAAAGGATCTGCTGCCGAAATTCGGCCGCGGCATGATGGGCTATCGCGGGAAGACCTATACGATCACGATGCCCTGCGGAGCGGAGCAGGTGACGGCTTCGGAAGAAGACGCTTCCATCTTCTGAGAAAGGGAGGAACAGACATGAACAAGGTATGCGTCATCGTGGAAACGCCGGCGATCGACCGGGAGGACGATATGCTTCTGCCGGACTATCTTCCGATCGAACTGCTGCAGAAGCTGATCGCCGATGCGGTCAAGGATATCTCGAGCGGCGCGTTTGAGCCGACCGGGAAGGAGATCCTCTGTCGACGGGAGGATGGGATCATTCTGCATCCGCGCTATACGCTCGGCGACTATGAAGTGACGGACGGAATGCATTTGATGTTGTTTTAGGGGGAAATATGGAAGATATCGAACGGTATTTGGGCGCATTGACACGCAGCGCGGCGCTTGTAAAAAAGCTCAGTGATACACTGGAAGAGGACAGGGAGAATATCCGTAAGGGCTTGTCCGGGGAAGCGGAAGAGGTTTACAAGAAGCAGTGCGAGAAAGCAATAGAGAAAACCAAGAAAATGCAGAAAGCGATCAGGATATTATATTCGGAATCAAGCGCCGGATTAATATAAATACAAATCGGAGGTTAAGGAAAGAATGGCATCTACAGTCGATATGGACATCCAGGCCGCAAGAGCTTGGCAGAGTTCGATTGAGGACCTGAACAGAGAGCTCGGCGTCGAGCTGGGCGGTGTAAACCAAAGCGTGCAGACGATCCAGAACAGCGCGCAGGGCGGCATCGTTGAGACTATCGCATCGAACGTAACAGACATGATCAACGCTGCAACGGATTTGGTCAAGGCGTTTGACGGCCTCGTACAGAGTGTCGGCGATGTGATTGAGAAAGCAACGGGCCTGGCGGATAAGATCGTCGAAGGCCTTAAGGTAGTCGGCAAAGTCGGCGCGGTCTTTGGACTCTGATGAGTAGGGGGATACAATAATGGCAGACAATACCAGAATTTACGTCAAAAAAGAGGAATTCGAAAGACAGATCAGCGAACTGGACGGCAGACTGAACTCTCTGAAGCGGCTTCTTGATCAGTATGAGAACAAGAAGGAAGAAGCAAGACGCGTTTGGGGCGAAGAGGACGAGAACCAGAAGAAGGCAATCGCTCTCTGCGAATCCGCAATCAAGGTTGTCCAGCAGAAGATCGAAGCGACGCAGAACAGCAAGAACGCGCTGCAGAATGTCAGCGCAGATGCGTACGCGATCCAGGCTGATATCGGCGCAAGACTCGACGAGTCCAAGGCTGCGGTCGACGCATTGCTCAAATAATCATGTCGAACAGCGGCAGGATCCGGTTTGATCGAAACGCGTTGGAGGATCATGCGGACCAGTACTGCAAGAAGGAACTGAAGCTCGCGCGTGATTTGGTGGATATGCTGCGCCTTGCAGCCTCCTGCGCGCCCGCAGACGCCGCGCCGCGTGTGCGGCGGCTTATGAACGACGCAGACCACATGGCACGGTATTTTTCCGAGATGAGCGACGCGCTGGTCGAATCGGGACAACTGGTGGAAGCAACCTCCAAGGCGGTGCTTGAACGCCTTGAGGATGCGGACGACAAAATGAAAGCCTTACTGGTCTAACCGGTACGGTCGGACAAGTTCGCCGCTTTTGCGGCGGCAAATGCTTCAGGAACCCTCCGTTTGTCGGGAAACCGACGGACGGAGGGTATACTGGGATTTTGGGAAAACAAAGAATTACGGCTGTTTCGCCCGGAAAAGACGGCGGAAAGCCGGAACCGCTGTATAAAACAGCATGACAAGTTTAACAGGGAGAGTCTGGAATATGATTTTTCAATTATCGGCAGCATGCGGCTGCAGCATCGGACGCGTACGGAAAAACAACGAGGACAACTTCTACTTTGACGGCAGCTCGCTCCCGGAGGAGAACCGGGGTCTAAGCGGATGTATCGTGAGAAAGGCCTATCTTGAGAAGGAGGTCCTGTTCGGCGTGTTCGACGGCATGGGCGGCGAGGAGTATGGGGAAAAAGCTTCTTTCGCCGCAGCAGAGACCGCAAAAGCAAAGGCGGATATCGGCAGACGCTATGCGATCGGTTCGAGAGCGTTTCTGACGCAGCTCAGCCATGAAATGAACCGGGCGGTCTGCGAGCGGCAGAAGGAGCTTTATGTCACCCGCATGGGGACGACCGCAGCAATGCTTCTGTTTGTACCGGACGAGGTCTATGCCTGCAATCTGGGCGACAGTCGTATCTACCGGCTGCGGGACAACGAGCTTTCGCAGGTCTCCGTGGACGATGTGGAGCGTGTTCCCGAGGGCGTGCACAGAAAAGCCGGTCTGACGCAGTTCCTCGGTATCCCGGAAGACGAGCTCGCGCTGGAGCCACACATCGTCAAATGTGAGCTGAAGCGAGGCGATGTTTATCTGATCTGCAGCGACGGCGTCACGGATATGATCCCGAATTTGGAGCTCTGTATGATCCTACGCGAGCATATCAGCGTCAAGCAGACGGTCGAGCATCTCATCCGGCGCGCCTTGCAGAACGGCGGTCATGACAACACGACGGCGATCGTGATCCGTATTGACGGATAAAGGACAGAGGCGAACAGGATGAACGAGAGAATGATCAGCATCCCGGGGTGGAGGATCGTCCGGGTCATCGGAAAGGGCAGCTTCGGCTGCGTATATGAGGTTGAAAAAGAGGGCGTGTTCGGCTCGGTCACGCATTCGGCACTGAAGGTCATCTCCATTCCGGAAACGGACGCGACAATTAAGGCCTATCGTGACGACGGTTACGACGACGCAAGCCTCACGAAACTGTTCCGCACGCAGGTCGAGAGCATTAAGGCCGAATTTGAATTGATGAGCAAGCTCAAGGGCGACAGTCATATCGTCAGCTATGAGGACCATTCGATCGTGCAGCACGAGCACGATCCGGGTTACGATATCTTTATTCGCATGGAGCTCTTAACGACGTTGCCGGATTATATCAATCGACAGTATTCCGATAATGTCATACCCGAAAAGACGGTGACCGCGCTCGGTATCGACATTTGCAGCGCATTGGAACGGTGCGGTCGGCACAACATCATCCATCGCGATATCAAGCCGCAAAATATCTTCGTCAACGAAGAGGGCGATTTCAAGCTCGGCGACTTCGGTATTGCCAAGACGTCGGACCATACGACCAGAGCGACGAAGACGGGCACCTACGGCTATATGGCGCCGGAGGTCTTTCTTTCCAAGCCCTATAACGCGTCGGTCGACATCTACTCGCTCGGTCTCGTCCTTTACTGGATGTTGAATGAACGCAGAGGGCCGTTCCTGCCGCTGCCGCCCGCGGTGCCGCGTCCGAGCCAGAATTCGGATGCGCTAGACCGCCGTATGCGCGGCGAACCGCTGCCCGCGCCGAAAAACGGGAGCGACGCACTCAAGCGCATCGTGCTGAAAGCCTGCGCCTACGATCCGAAGGATCGTTATGCGTCGCCTGCGGAAATGCGCCGCGATCTGGAGCGTGCGGTTGCTGCAAAGGAAGAAACGGAGACGATCGCAGCGCCGGTAAGACCGATCCCGCCTGTTTCTGCGGAGGCGGACGAGCGGACTGTCGGCGCTTATCGGAAGGAAACGGACGCCGATCATACGGTCCGCGCCATGTCGGAGCCGGTTAAAGCGAAGGAACCGGAAAGGCCGACGCCTGTCATTGTTCCGACGCCCGTTCTAAATGAGATCCGCGCGCCACAGCAGAAGGAAACATATGAAGCGACCGTCGGCTTGTTCCGTGCCGAAAAAACCACGAATACGGCCTCGAGCATGGACGAAACAATGCGCATTGCAGCGGAACCGATCCGTGAAAACGGAACGGCTGCATATGCCGAAGACGCAGACGCAACGGTCGGATTGTTTGCAAAGAGACCGGAAACGGTGAAACCGTTCGTTAGAAGAGAGTCGGAGACAGCAAAGCCGCTGATCAGAAAAGAACCGGAGAGAGAGACCAAACCCACGCCGAAGCCGGAAAAACCGGCAGAGAACCTGAAGACGGCGGGCAAGGGGTCGAAGAAAACACTGCTGATCATTGCCGCGGCGGCTGCACTTGCCGTGATCGCGGCGGTGGTCCTGATCGTCGTGCTCGCGGGAAAGGGCAAGCCCGCGCAGCAGGCAGAGACCGATCCGACCGCCGCACCTGCGGAAGCGCCGACGGATGCGCCGACGGAAGCGCCGACCGCCGTTCCGACGAAAGCGTCGACACCGAAGCCGACCGAGAAACCGACAGAAAAGCCTACGCCCACGCCTACGCCCACGCCCACGCCGACGCCGAATCCCGTTGTAGTGTTTCAGGATGCGACATTTGACAAAGCATTTCGTGAGAAATACGGTTTTTCCGGAACGGTTTATCAGTCAGATATTCTCGGCGTAGAGTCGCTTGATTTGCAATACTGCGGTTTAAGTGACATCTCAGATATTGCACAGTTCACAAATCTAACTATTCTATATCTTAACGGTAATCAGATCAGTGATATCAGCGCCCTGAAAGGACTGACAAAACTGACAGAATTGAATGTTGGTGAGAATTATAATATCAGCGATATCTCTGTATTAGGGAATATGACAAATTTGACTCGTCTTGATATTTACTACAACGCAATCAGTGATATCTCCATACTGAAAGGACTCACGAATCTGAAATCACTAAACATCGCGGGTAATGAAATCAGTGATATTTCTATACTGAGTAATCTAAAGGAACTAGATTGGCTCTCTCTCGGTCCGGGGAATAGAATCAGCGATCTGACTTCGCTGTATGAACTCCAGAATCTTAGGTTTGTAGCCATAGAAGATCAATTGTTAAATCGTAATCAGATAAATGAGCTAAAAGAAAAGCTTCCAAATTGTGAGGTTGATATTTGGTAAACAAAGCTATGAATGAAATATAGCGTCAGTGTCAAGGGGACAGTTCTCCCGACGCAGCAATTTCGCATGGGTGAAAGGGGTTATCTCGGCTGCTTGATCTGTCCGGGTCAGGTGCGTATCACAACGGCGCGTACAGTTGAACTATACGGTACAGTAACGTAAAGGAAATACATATGGACGAAAAAACACTTAATCTCCCCGGTTGGAAGATCATCCGGGTCATTGGCAAAGGCAGTTTCGGCTGCGTGTATGAAATCGAGAAAGAGGATGAATTCGGCGGGGTTGCGCATTCCGCGTTGAAGGTCATTTCGATCCCGGAATCGAAGGAGGCGCTCGACGACTACCGACAGGACGGGTATGACGATGCGGCGCTGGCAACGCTGCTCCGGGATCGGGTGGAAGGACTTACCGCGGAATTCCGCCTGATGAGCCGGCTGAAGGGCTGCAGCAATATCGTCAGTTACGAGGACCACACGGTCGTCCGACACAGGGATGATCCGGGCTTTGACGTGCTGATCCGCATGGAGCTTCTGACGCCGCTTTCGAAGTATCTCGACCAAAGCGAAGGTGCGCGCTGCAGCGAGAGCACAGTCAAAAAGCTCGGGATCGGGATGTGCAGCGCGCTCGAACGCTGCGCCCGTCACAACATCATTCATCGCGATATCAAACCGCAGAATATTTTCATCAACGAGGACGGGGATTTCAAGCTCGGCGATTTCGGCATTGCGAAAACCTCGGACCATACGACCAGAGCGACTAAAGCTGGGACCTACGGCTACATGGCGCCGGAGGTATATCGCTCGTTGCCCTATAATGCATCGGTCGACATCTACTCGCTCGGTATGGTATTGTATTGGATGCTGAACGAACGCAGAGGGCCGTTCCTGCCGCTGCCGCCTGCGGTGCCGAGTCCGAACCAGAATTCGGATGCGCTGGAGCGCAGAATGCACGGCGACCCGCTTCCCGTGCCGAAGCACGGCAGCGAGGAATTGAAGCGCATCATCCTCAAGGCGTGTGCATTCGATCCGAAAGACCGGTACAGCAATCCGGCGGAAATGCGAAATGATCTTGAGAAACTGAGTAACAGAACGATCAGGATTGATCTACTGCCGCCGATGAAGCGCTGTCGACATTGCGGAAAAGACAATGTCATATCGGCAGAATACTGTGTCCATTGCGGCAGTCCGATGGGGTTGTTGGAGCTTTCTCCGGAAATAACGTATTGTCCGTATTGTGGATCAAAGAACGGCACAACTGCCGCGTATTGCAACAGCTGCGGAAAACCGATGCACAAGCCGCCGGAGCCCCCGATACCGCCCACTAAGCCGGATAAGGATCGCGGAATGGCTTGGATCATTGCGGCCATCGTAGCTTTTCTTGCAACCTGCTTCGTGATCCTCGTGGTATTATTGCTTTCGCATAATTGTGATTCCTGCAGAAGAGTTCCGAATGAAGTATCAGGAACGGAAACTCAGCAAGCTTTTGCAACGGATACACCAACCTCCATATCTACAACCACGCCGACCTTAACGCCGACGTTCACACCGACGGAGACGCCGCTACTTTCATCGACGGAGA
>JAEEGF011925629.1_pt1 | contig 12945 bp, 6 predicted proteins | sample 9134171 | NCBI WGS metagenome assembly JAEEGF01 (sample SAMN16246542, study PRJNA631951) | gut metagenome | biome: gut microbiome; feature: rumen; material: AP-attached | host: Bos | place: Iran: Karaj | collected 2018-10 | reverse complement strand
GCCCTGTCGCAATTTACATTGAAAACAGGGCATGAATGCTGCGTGTAAATGCAATCAATAGACAAGGATTGTTAAAATGTCTCACTTTTAATCCAAAAAGTTTGGTTTTTAAAACAGTATCTGTCCCCTGGCACCTCGCACCTCGATAGCCTATATCCCAAATAAATAATCCCAGCCGCTTGGCTGGGATTATTTTGTTTCGGTGATACCGACTACTGGCACCTGAGTTTGACGGTGGCATTCAAACCGCTGGGAACGGGTGGCCAGTTGGCGTAGGTGGTCTTCTTGTAGTTGATGTCGACCACGTTGATCTCGTTGAACTTGCGCCATTCAACACCCTGACGGTCCAGATGGGCAATACGATTGGCAGGGAGGTTGGTGACCTCGATGCGCAACTGGTTCTTACCTTTGCGCAGGGTCTTGCCGCAGTCGAGGATGAAAGGCACGGCCCAGGCACAACCCACGAACTGACCGTTGATATACACACGGGCTGACTCGCGCACGTCGCCCAGGTCGATCTGCCATGACTGACGGGCCTGGGTTGCCGACAGGCGGAAGGTGGTGGTGTAAACACCGGTGCCCATGGTGACGGCAGCACTATCGCTAAGCGACTCCCATGTCTGCAAGGTGTCGAGACGGAAGGTTTCCTTTACTTTTGGTGTTTCGTCGATGAAACGTAGCGTCCAAGGGCCTTGGAGGCTGATCTCCTCAGCCCTCGACGCCTTCTTAGGTACATATGTTGATACCGGTTGATTAGATGTCTGCAGGATACGGCTCTCGCCCGATTTGAGGGCGATGTGCAGTTGGTTGCCCTGGATGGCTGCCGGTTGGATGTCGCCATTCATGGGGTTGAACCAGTGCGCTCCCTTGAAGGGCACGGCCAGGGCGATGTCGCCCTCTACGTCGCGTGGCGAGAGGTTGGCGATGAAATAGTGCCAGCCTTCAGCGGTTTTGCGACGGATGGCGCGCAGGCCCAGCTGGGTCTTCATGGCCTCCGACTGTGCGAAATGGGCCATCAGCTCGGGCTGCTCGCCCTTGATGACATAGGGATACAGACGGTCTATCTGTGCCTGTAGCGCGGCATCGATGGTGGTGCCGCTGGGGATGATGAGGGCACGATAGCGGGTGCCGCCTTCGGTGATGAGCTGACCGTCCTCCATGCGCACCTTAGCCAGCTGGCGATCGCTGATATAGTCGCAGTCGTAACCCAGGCTGTCGATGGTCAGGATGCTACGGATGAACTGTGGTGCCTTCTTGGCCATGGAGTGGATGTCGAACTGCATGAGCAGCGTGTTGTTAGCATCGCGCTGGTGCCACATGTCGCGAACGGGCAGATAGACTAAGAAATCGTTGTCGGGCTGTCCTAACTGCAGGAAGCTCTGACAGCGCTCGATATATTTCATGAGGTAGGGGGCGTCGCGCCAGATGCTGTTGGTGGGACTCATATCCACCGAGGCATAGAACTTCCAGCCTGGCCACGCATCGTTCCGGGGCGTGTAGCACGAGCCATGGAAGAACATGTGGTTCACCCCGCAGGTGAACATCAGGTCGAGGTCGGGCTTCATCTGTGAGAGCGAGGTTCGGAAATGCTCGGTGAGCCAGGTAAAGGTCTCGCTGGAGGTGAAGGGCTTACCCATGACATGCGCGGCTGACGAGGCGTATTTGAGCATCGACACATCGCTGTCGTTCTTACGGGTCTTGCCGGGATCGGTGCGCAGCCCCTTGATGCCGAAGTCGGAGAGTCCGAAGCCCTCAATCTCGGGGATATCGACAGCGGCATAGAGGTCGAGCAGGTTGGCGGGTGAGCCGTGCGCCTGGTTGCGCACCTGCACGCCATGCTGGTGTGCCCAGCTCACCCACTGCTGGGTGAAGTTCTCGAGGAGCATGTCGCTGAGGGTCTCACGGTAGTCGGCAAGCACCTGGTTGCCATCATCCACCTGTCCCAGCAGCTCGGGCAGTTTCTGGCGCAGGTCGTAGCCACGACGTTTCTGGAACTCATCGAAGAGGGTGGGCGTCCAGTCGGCCTTGTACACCTCGTACGAGTCGTTGAAGAAGGTGTGGGGCCAGGTGGCGCCAGTGGCAGCAAAGGCCTGGTCGAAGCGGGTGAGGTAATGCTTCACGGCATCGCGGTCGAAGTGATCTACCACCCATCCTTCGCCGCCAGGAGCGGCACGCTTAACCTGCTGACGGGTGCGGCCTATCTCCACGGTGTACTGATGCTGGCCATTGATGATGGTATCCTTGAAGATGGCACGGCAGGCGGCCTGGTCGAGCGAGATATGCGGACCGCCAAAGGGCCAACCGGTGCCACAGTTCATATCGACCTCGATGCCCAACGGCTGGGCGATGGTCTGAACGGTTTGCAGCGCCTGCATCCACTGGGGCGACAGGAACGCGATGTTATTCTGGTCGTTGCCTTTGACACCATAGAGTGGGGTAATCTCGACCGCTCCGATGCCGGCACGGGCATATTCGGAGAGGTTCCACTGAAGGTCGCTCTTATTAACGGCAGAACCCAGCCACCACCAACGGGTGCCGGGTTTCGCCTCTGGCCGCGGGGTGGGCCAGCTCTGTGCCAGTGCGGTACAGCAGCTGGCAACTAATATCATGGTTACAAGTTTTCTCATGGGCGGGTGAGTTTATAGTATTCGCTGGCACCTAACAGGAAACAGCCGGTGCCGTAGTCCTCGAAGTCGGGTACGCTGGTGAAGGTGACGGGCTGACCTGCTGAGGGGTCCTTGCCTGTGCCTTGGTTCCAACCTAAGAACCCATCGCTATGCACGCAAGAGGCGAGGGCCTGCCAGGCCTTGTCGCAGGCCGGACGGTAGGTCTGCTTCTTGAGTATGCCCTGCTGGATGCCCCAGGCCATACCATAGAGGAACAGGGCGGTGCCCGTCATCTCGGGGGTGGGGTAGTCGGCATCGCTCACCAGACTGGCATGCCAGAAGCCGTCCTCGTGCTGGCACTTGAGCAGACCGGCACTCATCAGCAGGAAGTCCTTCTTCAGTTCCTTATAGGCCTTGCTCTTTTGGGGCAGCTGGTTCATGCAGCGCACCAGGGCGGCATACACCCAGCCATTGCCACGACTCCAGTAGCAGTCGTTGCCGTCCTTCTCCTTGTAAGGGGGCACATAGTCGGCATCGCGCCACCACAGACCACTCTTGGTGTTGAACAGACCGCCGCCGCACTCGTTGCGGGTCCAGCGATACATCTTCATGGCGTGGTCGCGGTATCTGGTGTCGCCAGTGAGCTGACTGACCTGCATATAGAGGGGCATGGCCATCTGGATGGCATCGATCCAGGTCCACCAGCCATATAGTGAGTTAACTTGGGTTTTTGCTTTGGGGGTGGACACTTGTTTCTTGGTGTTAGGGGTGATCATCTGGTGGTCCAGATTGGCTATCACGTTGCCCAGCAGTTCCTGGTAGCTTTTGCCGGTATAGGGCAGCAGGTCCACGTAGGTCTGTCCACAGCACTGGTCGTCGGCATCGCAGGTGTTCACGCCGTTGCGTGGCGTCCACTGGTGGAAGTTAGCCCATCGCATGGCATAGTCGATATAGCGCTGTTGCGGATCAATGGCATGGAGGGCCATGAGTCCCTCGTAGTACACAGCGCGTGTCCAAAGTGAAGAGGGACGTACCTTCTTCACGTTGGTGGGCAGGGTGGGGTCGCTATACTTCGCCATGAAGTAGTCGTTGGCTTTCTGTGCGGTGGTCAGCACAGACCCCTGGGCGAATGTCGTCGTGCTCCACACGAGGACAGCTAATGTGATGAATATCTTTTTCATATCTGATGTTTATTTTGTTTCGAGTTTGGTGGTTATGGTCTTGTAGTTGGCAGAGGTCGTTCTGAGGGTGACCTTGGCAGGCTGGCGGCCAGCACGCAGGATGACCATCGCCGTGCCATGCCACAGGCTGCGCTGGTTGGTGACATTGAGCTCGTGGCTCTCGATGTCGCCATTGGTGACAGCCACGATGCGGGCGTCGCCCTCCACCTCGAACTGCAGCAGCTCGTTGGCCTGCCATACGCGGCGGCCCTTGCTGTCGACAGCGGTGATACGTATGTGCTGCAAGTCCTCACCGTTGGCCTGCCACTGACTGTTGTCGGGGGTGGCTATCAGTTTGACGGCCTTGCCGGTGGTCTCGATGGTGTGGCGGGCTATCACCTTTCCGTTTTGGTAGGCCACAGCCTCCAGACGTCCGGCCTGGTAGGGGATGTCCTTCCACATGATGCGGTTACGCCAGTTGGGATCGGAGGTGTTAGGCTTTCTTCCCATCGACTTGCCGTTGAGGCGCAGCTCCACCTCGTCGCCATTGGTGTAGGTGAAGAGGTTCACCTTGGTGCCTGCGGTGCGGTTCCAGTTTTCCGACAGGAGGTCATTGCCCGTCTGTATGCCGTTCCACTCGATATCGTTCTGACCATCCTCGATGATGGCGATATGTACCAGTGGCTCGTCGTTGAGGAAGCTTTTCATGAAATAGGCTTTGGGTTTGGGCTCCAGAGAGATGTCGAACACGCCTTGTGCCCAGCCCTTGGCGGGCCAGCCCTGACTCTCGCCCAGGTAGTCGATTGCGCCCCAGTAGGCCAGGCCTACCACCTTGTCGAGATCCATCTCAAACCAGTTGGGGCCCATCTTGTTGATGCTCGCCTCACTCTGGTAGAAGGTCATCCAAGGGAAGCGGCGCCCATCGCCAGGGAAGTACATGTAACGGTAGTTATAAGCCTGGATATCGGTCTCCATGGCGAGATTGCAGGGCAGCGAGTCGGTCTGCCAGTTGCGATAGCGCGGGTGCATGGCAACGGTCACCCGTCGGGTAGAGTCGTAGCGCTGCACCACTGGGCGCATCATGCGGTAGCAGGTCACGCCCCAGTCGTTGAACGGCTGGTTGGGGTCCTGCTGCAGCTCGTTGCCCAGGCTCCACATCACCACTGATGGGGAGTTGCGGTCGCGGGTGATCCACTCGGTCACATCCTGTGCCCAGTGGTTCATGAAGGGTACACGACCGCCCGTGTGCTGCAGGGTCCACTTGTCGTAGAGCTCGTCGACCACCAGAATGCCGTATTGGTCGCATAGCTTGATGAAATTGCGGCTATAGGGGTTGTGCGAGGTGCGTATGTGGTTGATACCGAACTGTTTCATGAGTTGTATCCGTTTCTCGATGGCACGCGGATAGGCGGCGGCTCCCAGGGCACCCAGTGTGTGGTGGTTGGCATAGCCCTTGAGTAATATCTTCTTGCCGTTGAGCTTCAGACCAAAGTCGGGACCGTATTCGATGGTACGGATACCAAACTGCTCGCTCACCTCATCAGCCACGGTGCCGTCTTCGTACAGCAGCTGTACCTTGGCGGTATAGAGGTTGGGGTGCTCGGTGTCCCAAAGCTGTGGCTGCTCTATCGCGATCTCATGCATGGGGAAGCTGAAGGTGCGCGATGGCTGAGCGCCTAGCGTGGCTGTCTGCGTGAGCAGCTGCTTGCCTTGCGGGTCGTAGATCATGACACGCAGGGTGGTTTCACGCTTCTTGGTGCGGTTGGTGAGGTCTGCAGAGATGGTCACATATTTATTATCGCGGGTGGTGATATACAGCGGGTGACGCTCGAAATAGAGGTCGGAAGGGGTGTTGACCAGACTGACGTTGCGAAACAGACCGCCGCCTGTGTACCAGCGGGAGTTACGCTCCTGCATGGTGTGGGCCTTGACGATCAGTTCGTTGGGCTCGCCATAGCGCACCCACTTGGTGATGTCGATCTCGAAACCTACATAACCATAGTCTGTACCGCCAATATGCTGACCGTTGAGCCACACGTCGCCCACATACATGATACCTTCGAAGTCGAGCAGCAGGCGTCGTCCTTTCAGGGCTGCATCGGGGGTGATGGTCTTACGATACCAGCCAGCCCCCATCTCCTTGAAGCCGCGGGCAGAGAGACGGCTCTTGATATTGGCTGCCACATCGCTGTTATCAGCCCGTTCGTCAGCAGCAGGTGCTACCCAGGGTTGCTCTATCTGGAAATCATGGGGTACGTCTATCTGTCGCGCGTTACTGAACAGGGAGTCGCGCGAGAAGGTCCAGCCATTGTTCAGGCTGATCACCTCTCTGGGTTGTGCTTGCAAGGTAGATGCCAGGCATAGCAGCATAGAGATGGAAAAGGTACGATACGCTTTCATTGTTTTGTTGATATTGGGTTTCTGCTGCAAAAGTAGGGATATTATCTGCTCATCCCCTTATTATTTTGTTCTGAATTTAGCAATATTGTACAACTTTGTTATATTATGAACGAAAATGAATGCTATAGCCGGCTAAAAAGAGATACTTTTGCAATAGCTAATTAAAACTATGATGAAAAAACTAATATGTCTAACTGTGGCTATGGCCTTTGGTCTGTGTGTGAAGGCGCAGACTGTGGATACCTTATTAAATAAATATAGTACGCAACCCATCGACTTTGCGGTGAAGGTGCCCGATGGCAACTACCGGGTGACGGTGACGCTCGGTTCGAAGAAACGGGCCGCCCAAACGGTGGTGCGTGCTGAGTCGCGACGCCATTACAGCGATGTGATCACCACGAAGAAAGGACAGTTTCGTACCCTCACGTTTGTAGTAAACAAGCATGAGCCCGCCATTGATGCCGCCCGCCAGGTGAAACTGAAGCCGCGCGAGCTCACCTATAAGAACTGGGACGCCATGCTGAACCTGCAGTTCTGTGGACCGGCACCCGCTGTGCAGCGCATCACCATCACCCCCGACACCACGGCTACCACCATTTATCTGTGTGGCAACAGTACGGTGGTGGACCAGGAGCAGGAGCCCTGGGCTTCGTGGGGACAGATGATCACCCGATGGTTTGACGATAGGGTGGTGGTGGCCAACTATGCTGAGAGTGGTCTCTCTGCCACCACCTTCCTGGCACAGCTGCGCCTGGACAAGATCCTGAGCACGCTCCGCCCCGGTGACTACGTGATCTGTGAGTTCGGGCATAACGACGAGAAAGAGAAGAAACCCGGCGATGGCGCCTGGTATAGCTATACCCGTAACCTGAAGATTTTTGTGGATCGCGTGCGTGAGAAAGGTGGTAACCTGATTCTGGTGACCCCCACAGCACGCCGTTTCTTCGAGGCCGACCAACTGACACTGCGTAACACCCATGGCGACTATCCTGAGGCGATGCGCACGGTGGCCCGTCGCGAGAACGTGCCTTATATCGAACTGAACGGCATGAGCACCACACTCTATCAGACCTTGGGGTTCGAGGGGTCCAAGAAGGCGCTGGTGCACTATCCGGCCAACACGTTTGCCGACCAGCCCAAGCCCTTGGCAGACAATACCCATTTCAATCCGTTCGGTGCCTGGGAGGTGGCCAAGATGGTGGTGATGGGACTCAAACAGTTGCAGTCACCCTTGGCTGCTCATCTGCGTGGCGACTGGCAGGATTTCGATCCCGCCTATCCCGACAACCCCGAGACGTTTGTGTGGTATCCATCCGGAAATACCAGTCTGACCAAGCCTGATGGCAATTAGAAACAGGTGGATTGTACTATAATGATAGAATTCGTACGATTTTTGTAGCTGAGATAGTGGGATAACCACTACTTTTGCAGCAAACCCAAATTATAATTCAATTACTAATAATCAATTTAATTAAAATTTAAACACAGTATGAAAGACATTGGTAAATCAAGTCTGAACAGCAGCTGGACCATGTTCCAGAGGTTGATGTTTACGGTACTGTTCGCCGTGTTTGCCGTTGGTGCATTCGCTCAGAGCAAGATTACCGGAACAGTGGTCGATGCTAAGGGAGATCCTATCATCGGTGCAAGCGTGGTTATTAAGGGAACAAGCAATGGTGCCATTACCGATTTGGATGGTCATTTCACGATTGCTAATGCGCCCGGCAAAGGTTCTTTAGAGGTTTCTTACATTGGCTATAAATCACAGAGTGTAGCCCTTGGTGGAAAATCGCAGATCAACATTACGCTTCAGGAAGATAATGCTTTGCTCGACGAAGTGGTTGTAGTAGGTTACGGCACGATGAAGAAGAGCGATGTAACCGGTTCTCTGGCACGTGTAAGTGGCGATGATCTGAAGGCTATGCCAGTAAAGAATGCGCTGGAAGGTATGCAGGGTAAGGCTGCCGGTGTGGATATCACTTCTAACCAGCGTCCAGGTTCTGTAGGTAAGATTCAGATCCGTGGCGTGCGCTCTATCGGTGCAAACAATGACCCTCTGTATGTTGTCGACGGAATGGTGCTACAGGCTGGCGGTATTGACAACCTGAACCCCAGCGATATCGAGAGCATCGACATTCTGAAGGATGCTTCTGCTACTGCTATCTATGGTAGCCGTGGTGCCAACGGTGTTGTGCTGGTAACAACCAAGAAAGGTAAGGCTGGTAAGGTGAGCATCAACTACTCTGGTACCGTTTCGTTCGAGACCTTGCATGAGGTGACCGAGATGATGAACGCTGCCGAGTGGCTCGACTACGCACGTCTGGCAAAATATAACATGGGTTCGTATAAGAGTGCTACTCCTGATTACGAGCAGGATAAGCTGGCCTTTGGTGGTGTGGCTGCCTCTTGGGCACAGATTGACAAAGCTTGGTCTAATGGCAAATACGATCCTTCAAAGGTTGGTGGCTATGACTGGGTAGCTGATGGTAAGCGTACAGGTATCACCCACGAGCACACCCTGAGTGTTTCTGGTGGTGCAGAGAAGTTTAACGGTTATGCCTCGTTTGGTTACCTGAATCAGAAGGGCACTCAGCCTGGTCAGTCATATGAGCGCTTCACGCTGAAGACTTCGTTCGAGGCTAAGCCTCTTGATTTCTTTGTATTTGGTGCTGGTATCAACGCCTCTTACGGTAATCAGGATTATGGCTACAGCTTCACCAAGTCGACTACTGGTGCTGGTGACTATTATGGTGCATTGCAGGGCATGCTGCCTTGGACTGTTCCTTATGATGCTGATGGCAACTATCTGCGTTTGCCTAACAATGATATCAATATCATCAACCCCATCCGTGAACTGCAGTACAATACCAATAACCGTAAAACCTTCCGTGCGCAGGCTAACGTTTATGGTGAGGTGGATTTCGGTAAGCTCTGGAGTCCGTTAGACGGTTTGCGTTATCGTATCCAGTTCGGTCCTGAGTTCCGTTACTACACACTGGGTATTGCCAACGCTGCTGGTGGTATCAACGGTGATGGTAACAATAAGGCGCAGTATCAGAATGATATCCGTAGAGCCTATACTCTCGATAACCTGATCTATTATAATAAGACCATCGCTGACGTTCACAACATTGGCTTGACTTTGATGCAGAGTGCTTCTGAGTATCATTATGAGATGGGTAACATGAGCGCTACCAATGTCAGCTCTGCTGAGCAGTTGTGGTACAATCTGTATTCAGCCGGCTCTTTGAGTGGTTTTGGTACAGGCTTGACCGAGACTCAGATGACTTCTTACCTGGTTCGCTTGAACTACGGTTTCATGGATAAGTATCTGCTTACCGCTTCTATGCGTTGGGATGGTGCCTCACAGCTGGCTGAGGGTCATAAGTGGGCAAGCTTCCCATCTGTAGCGCTGGCTTGGCGTGCTAATCAGGAGAACTTCCTGAAGGATGTGAGCTGGTTGAGCAATTTGAAACTGCGTCTGGGTTGGGGTATCACAGGTAACGCTGCTATCTCAGCATATGCTACCAAGGGTGCCATCCAGGGTGCTTACTATCAGTGGGGTAAGGAGAATCCTGCCTTAGGTTATGTGCCTTCTGACCCATCGGCAAAGAACCCAAACAAGATGGCTAACAACCAGTTGAGCTGGGAGAAGACCACACAGCTGAACCTGGGTATCGACTTTGGATTCATCAACAGCCGTATCAATGGTAGCTTTGATATCTATAAGACTACCACCAAGGATTTGTTGTTGCCCATGACTATTCCTTCGTTGACTGGTTATACCTCTACTTATGCCAATGTAGGTAAGACTTCTGGTTGGGGTATCGACTTCCAGTTGAACGCCATCCCTGTAAAGACACGTGATTTCGAGTGGACATCTACACTCACATGGAGTATGGACCGCAGCGAAATTAAGGAACTGGCCAACGGTAAGAAGGAGGATGTTAACAACCGCTGGTTTGTAGGTGAGGAGATTGGTGTTTACTACGACTATGTATATGATGGCATCTGGAAGACCAGCGAGGCCGAAGAGGCTGCCAAGTATGGTCGTAAGCCAGGTCAGATCAAGGTAAAGGATTTGAATACCGATCATGCTATTGATGGTAACAACGACCGTAAGATTGTAGGTAAGTATCGTCCTGACTGGACTGCTGGATGGACTAATACCTTCAATTACAAGAACCTGGAACTCTCTGTATTCCTGTATTCACGTTGGGGCTTCACCGTTCCCGCAGGAAGCGCAACACTCGATGGCCGCTACATGATGCGTAAGCTCGACTACTGGGTAGCTGGCACTAACGAGAATGCCAAGTACTACAGCCCAGGATCGAATGGTGAGGGTGCTGATACCTATTCTTCATCAATGAACTATCAGGACGGTTCGTTCATCAAGGTTCGTAACATCTCTCTGGGTTATAACTTCACCGCTAAGCAGCTCAGACCTCTGGGTATCAATAGCTGTAAGGTTTATGTACAGGCCAACAACCCATTCTTCCTGTATAAGAAGACCGACTGGTTGGATACCGACTTGGTAAGTTATGCAAACAATACACAGACAAATGCATCGGGTGTTACCATCAAGAGCTTTGTTGTAGGTCTTAACATCGGATTCTAATTAAAGAAAGGACTAATTATGAAATTTAAGAATATAGTATCAATCGCCCTGATGACGAGCGTTGTGGGCGGTATGACCACATCTTGTGGTGACCATTTCCTGAAGGAGGAGCTGAAGACTGAATTCAGCACCGACTATTTCAAAACTCAGGATGGCTTGGACGATTTGGCCACCGGTGCCTATCTGAAACTGAAATTCAAGTTTAATTATATCTGGGGTATCGAGTGTTACAATATGGGTGTCGATGAGTTTACCGATGCCAACAACACGATGCCTGCATGGAACCACTACGGTGATGCGCTGAACTCGACAGAGGGTGGTGCCAACCAGCCTGTGTGGGATAACTACTACGGCTTGATTGAGCCTGCCAATGTTCTTATTAAGAATGTGCCAGAGTTCTATGGCCAGTCGAATGCTGACTATAACACCCGTCTGGGCGAGGGCTATTTCATGCGTGCCTATGGTTATTTCGAATTGGTAAAACAGTTTGGTGGCGTGCCTCTTAAGTTGCAGCCTTCAACAGGTCCTGAGACTTATTTCACCCGCAACAGCGAGGAAGAGGTCTATGCTCAGATTATCAGCGACTTAGAGGAGGCTTATAAGTTGTTGCCTACCACACCTGCTCAGGTAGGTCGTGTCACCAAGTATGCTGCTGCCCACTTCCTGGCAAAGGCTCATCTGTTCCGTGCTTCTGAGGCTTATGATAAATGGAACAGTGCATATAAGAATGAGGACCTTGATGCCGTTATTAAGTATGCTACCGAGGTGGTCAATGCGCATCCGCTGTGCAGCGACTATGTGCAGTTGTGGGATTACAAAGAGGCTAATGGTGCTAACGAGAATGTATCAGAGGTGGTGCTGGCTGCTCAGTTCTCTAACGATGAGTCGACCTGGGGCCGCTTTGGTAACCAGATGCACCTGTACTATCCCTCTGTTTATCAGGATATGAAGGGTACAAACCGTGATATCTCTGGTGGTCGTGAGTTCTCTTATGTAAGTGCCACTGAATACACCATGGAGGTGTTTGACCGTGTAAACGACTCTCGTTTCTGGAAGTCGTTCATCACCTGCTACGGTTGTAATAATACGAAGAACGCGCCTACTTGGACGGCTGAAGATATTGCTTCGGGTAAAGCACCTGCTGGTGTAGCTGCTGGCGACAAGCGTTTTGTAGGTGGTCAGGTTGGTATCAAGTATATCGTTAACAATCCTGGTGACGACCGCTATGAAAACTATGCTTCTGGTGCTTCTGATGTTCTGGTATCTAAGGATGGCGTGCTGCAGGCTCCTCATACCTTCGTGCGTTACTTCAAGGGACAGGCTTTCAACTGGAATACCGATATCAAGAACCTTACAGGTAACTATTACGGTGTTATTCCTCACAAGCGTAGTGTAGCACTGAGTAAGTATCGTGATGGCGCCCGCAACTCTATCGCTTCTCAGTTTGGTACGCGCGATGCCATCATTGCCCGTTCTGCAGAGGATGTGTTGATGATTGCCGAGGCTTATATCCGCAAGGGTGAGAGCAACTATGCTCAGGCTATCGAGTGGATCAATAAGTTGCGTGAGCGTGCTGGTTATGCTGCTGGTGAAGACCGTTCAGTGAATGTGGATGGCGGCCAGGCTTATAAGAATAACTCATATTGCGCCGGTAAGGGTGGTGGCTATAGCGCTGATGGTTCAATCTACAGTGAGCAAAACACATATTATGAGAGTAACAACATAGCTGAGACAACTGCTTCGTCGAAGGCTGCGATGAAACTGAATAGTGTTGAAGATGTATACAACTCACCCACAGAGCAGCGCATCTATCAGGCTTTGAAGTGTACCACCAATGCTCAGAAGATGATGTGCTTCCTGCTTGATGAGCGTACACGTGAGCTTTGCGGTGAGTCTCTCCGTTGGGAGGATTTGGCCCGCACACGTACCCTTGACGCCCGTTGGCATGCCTTCAATGATGGTGTGAGCCGTGGTGTAGGCGAGTTTAAGGCAGATAAGCACTACTATCGTCCTATTCCACAGTCGTTCCTCGATGGTATCACTACCGAGAGTGGAGCAGGTCTCACTGCTGAGCAGAAGCAGGCTATGCAGAATAATGGTTATTAATGGATTTGGCTACATTATTTGGTTCATACATATGTTAGCACATTAATTAAGGTTA
>JAEEGF011669961.1_pt1 | contig 12945 bp, 12 predicted proteins | sample 9134171 | NCBI WGS metagenome assembly JAEEGF01 (sample SAMN16246542, study PRJNA631951) | gut metagenome | biome: gut microbiome; feature: rumen; material: AP-attached | host: Bos | place: Iran: Karaj | collected 2018-10 | reverse complement strand
TTCTTCATGGAAGCACACAGAGCCAGCCGTTTAAACCAATTGAATATGTTGTAAGCCAGCGCATGGATCTGGACACGGTTTGTATTAACGAGCTTTGAGTGGCTACTTACAGCCCCGAAATCAAAACCGTTTTTGCTTTCTTTGATGAAGTTCTCCATGTTGCCCCGGCCGCAGTAGAACTGGATTATTGATTCAATGTCTGCAGTCATGTTTGTGACTATAAATGTGTACATGTGAGTTATCTGGTTGAAAGGCTTCTCGATTTTGAAGACAACCCTACGTGGCTTGTTCCAGGTTCCAGCCTGATAGTAAAACTCACCATACACAACGGCATAATCAACAGCATTGTCCTTTGCCATTTTGAAGAGCAGTTCATCCTCTGTTTTTGCAAGGGCTACCAGAGTGGAGTTCATCTTAAGCCGTATTGCATAGGAGACTTTATAATTGTCGTCTTCACACAATTCGTATAGCTCCGGAGTTGCAAAACCACTGTCACCACGAAGCGAAAGTTCAGAAGCAAACTCCATTGATGATAGCTCCTCAAGAAGTGGTCGGAGGAAATCAGCTACACCATTGCTGGAATAAGCTGTACCATCACGGAGAAGTATTTTAAGAAGGTCACCAGTAAGTCCGTCATAACATACTAACGGATGGTAGCCATGCTCCTGATAATGATAATTGAAACCTTCTCCTTCCTGTTTGCCATATGTGCTAAGCAGTGTTGAATCCAGATCAAGAAGGATAAATTCAGGACGTTTGATTGTATAGACAATCTTACGCATTGCCTTCATGAGAGTATCAAACTGTCTCAGGGTGTCATTATCCATGCGGTTATAAAAGCGTGACAGCGTCGGCTGTGAAGCCAGTGCTTCCTTTGCAAGGATTGCAGTAAGGATTGGATCGTTGGTAAGTTCATCTGCGCAGTCATCCTCATAGTATGCTGAAAAAATCTGATAGATGACCTGCAAAAGATTTTCATCGTCCTTGTGAGTCCGGCGGCTTGAAGAATCATTGGTGTGAAATATGCTGTCAATCAGCTTGTCAAAGTGCAGTTTGCTGATGAATTCCTTTATTAGGAGAAGACCAGCATCGGAGGATAAATCACCTCCGTCAAAATTTAATTTAAAACGCTTATTGCTTTCTAAGGTTGTGTAATCTAAACTAGACATATGAAGCCTCTTTTTTGTTATGTTTTTGGATTCGACACCTAAAATTGTAACAGAATCGGGGCTTTATTAATACCCCTAAGGCTTCACTTATTGGGTGAAAGCAATATGCAGTTTAAATGCAGTAACTATGCGGCTTTGTAATTAAGCCGTGAATAATTCAGGTTTAGTTTTATTCTTACTACATTTGCATTGCTATCCTCTTTGATATAGTCAATGAAGGCATCCATTAATTTGGATTTTCCACTACGTCTTATGCCAGTAATAACCTTTATATCAGGTACATCCTTAACAGCCTTCAATCTATTTAAATAACTCTCTCGCTCTATTAATAGTTTGTCACCTCAACATAATCTTATATCACTTCGCATTTTTAAGAAATGTTTATTTTTGCGAAATATAAAAAGCCCTCTTTGGGCTCCATTCAATGTAACTTTTGTAAAATAAAAATATGCAATGGAGAGAGGAAGAATAAAGATAAAGCAGGGACCACCATAAAAGGCACGCTCCTGCTTTTGGGTTTATGATTAAAATGCTCTTTCTGAAACATACAGTGACGCACGGCTCTGAATGTGATCAAGCTCGGCACTGTATACCTTCGTTTCTTTTCCAGAAAAATCGGTCTGTTCCGTTTTGGTCTATCACACCATTTTTTATACAATAAACATCATCACATAGAAATTCTATATCTTCATGATTATGACTTGTGATAATAATTATTTTTCCCTCATCACGAAGATTTTTTAGCAGCTCCCTTACTATATCAACGCTTTCTTCATCTAACGCATTCATTGGTTCATCTAATAGTATTATCTCCGGATCTTCCATAATTGCCTGAACTATTCCGAGCTTCTGCCGCATTCCAAGAGAATATTCTGACACCTTCTTGGGACTATCGGGATCAAGTGACAGTTTTTTCATGAGCATTTTAATATGCTCTTTTGATGTTTTACCTCTTAAAGCTGCAAGATATGACATATTCTGAAACCCTGATTTATTCTCGATAAACCCCGGTTGGTTTATTATAAAGCCAATCTTATTATAAAACGTAAAGTCTTTATAAGCTTCCTTGCCATTTATTACCAGACTTCCACTCTCGGGTCTTGAAAATCCCGCAATACTTTTAAGAAATACGCTTTTCCCCGACCCGTTTTTCCCGATAAGGCCATAGATTTTCCCACCATTAATACTGAGGTTCACATCTGATAGAATTCTCTTGTTTTTCACTGCCAAATTCACATTTTTAATTTCTATTGTTATATTTTTCAAGACGGCTCCCTTTCACAAATATAATCGCAAACAAAATAAGTGTCACAGTAAAAAAAGCAGCAGCATATATCGGTGTTATTCCATAAGCATTGTACATTCCCGTATAACTTTCAATATTTATCAGCGAAACAGGTGACAGAAGATACGCATAATATGACCATGAATTATAAATCATAGTATCAAGAAACACGAACAATGAAGCTATGATAATCCCTGATTTGTTCTTAAATGTTGCATTAAACGAGCAAGCGCATATTGACAGCCATACAAGTCCAAGCCACTCAAGAAATATCGATAAAACAAGCGCTCTTACGGCATCATAGTTTCCTATAATCTGATCGCTTATTCCAATTTGAATTCCATACAGTTCTCCTGCATCGGTTCTGGCTATTGTCCCCCATATTTTCCCCCATGAAAAAACAAATGTTTCTTCACCTATGAGATATAAATTAGCAAGAAGTACAATAAATATCACATAGAAAAAAGCTGTAAGCATCAGGTATAACACGGTTCCTATATAAAAGCTGCGTGCTCCCGTTCTGCTTACCACATATGGAAAAAAGCGGTCTATAAATGGTGCGTTGCTAATGATAAAAATAAAAGCAATAAGTATTAACATCTGACAGGTGAAATCACTAAAAACAAAAATCGATATCATTGGAGTTGTTTTTATACCTATGCTGATAACGAAATTCCTTATTGGCTCAACTAATGTGAACATAAATATTGCTAGCAGCAATAGAGTTATCGCACTCTTTACTGTAAATAATTCTTTTTTTATCAGATAGGTAGTAACTTTAATTGAATAAATGAATTCACTTTTCATTTTCTTCCACCTTTTTCACGAAGAAGAAGCCACATGTGATAACCACGCAAATCCATATTATCAGACATGCTATGACAGTAGTTTTTTCTGAAAATAGAGTAGTGCGGCACATAAACCACAGGTCAGGTCTCGCATCCATCGGCAGATTTACAAGAACCATAAGTCTTGTGAATGCAAAGGCAAACAGAAGTGGAGCAGCTGTTACTGCGTACCTGTTCCTTACTTTCGCAGAAAGCAGAAGCGACGCCACATTAAAAAGAGATGCTCTTAAAGATGCCAAAAAAGCCATCATACAAAAATATGGTATCCCTCTTGCCTTGCAAAGTAATTCAAAAAACGGAAGTATATTTGTCTCCATATCAAAACTCCTGGAGTAAAGTGGCTGAAAAAAAGCAGAAGTAGTTACAAATAATAGCATTCCCATAAATGTTACATAGCTGCTTCCTATAATGGTAATTATTATTCTTACCACCGCATATATCCTTACACTCCCCACTCTTTGGATTATATATGGCTGAACTCCACTTTCATATTCCATGCAAAAAAGTGAAGTAGCCGGCAACGCTGCCAAAAGAAGTGCAGCAAAAGGCATATAATTTCCTCCAAATGCATAGGAATTAAACAGATAATAAAAAACAGTTATGTTTCCTTTATTGGAATTCCATAGGAACGGAATTTGATTCCATGTGTCCAGGCATATACAGAAAGCAATACCAATTACAGCTGCAATTGTCGTTGGAGAATACATTATTTTTTTAATATCCGCCTTTATAAGCTTATTCATATGCCAAGTCTCCACCCGTCAATGCATTAAAAGCGTCTGTCCTTCCATCTTTATAATAAAAGCACCAGTATGGTTCCATTGAACCCGCGGAATTATTAACATCAAATAATGGAATATATTCCAATCGAATATTATTAATTTCCTCTTTCTCTGGAACTATTTGAACGTCATACTTTTCTTTAAGTTTGCTGATAGCCTCGTCTATAGATATCAAGCTTTTATCCTCTGACGATTCAAGTTCTTCTATTCCATCAGATAATATATATTTGACATTATTATCATCCATGATCATCTCTATTGATAATTGTTTTCCATAAGAGTCTTCACTTGTATAGTTCAAGCTTGCTTCCTTGAAATTTGATATCGGTATTCCGTCGATTTTTATACCGAAAGAATAATAGTACGTAGAATCACTCACGATTCTGTCTGCTTCTTTAGCTTCCATTTTTCCTTCGCCAAATCCCATATCTTCTTCAAGATATTTTTTCCCCTCCTGATATGCTTCATTGTCGAGTTTTTTAGCATGTATTAAGTATAATTCTTCATTTTCGCTCAATTTTAATCCTGCGGTCAATAATTCGGTTGCTCTTTCCACCTGAGCTTTGTTGATATTATCATCTGAACTATCATCGTCCTGATAATACTCATATACCATTTCATTCAATGTGTTATATCTTTCATCCGAAACATACTCAATATTGCCATCCGATGCACTGAAATAAGCCCCATTTCCAAAATCGTAAAAATTATTTTCATCGTTCATTTCGCCGTTTTCAAGTTTAACTCCGAAAACGCCTGCCTCTTCATTGATATCCAATGGCCGATCACAAACTTTATATGTAAATAACTCTCTCTCTTCTTTCGGTACTGATGCATTTAAAGATATGTTATCTGCTATCTCCACATCAATTTTCTCACCAGTTTTATCAATATATGATGTTCTTGAATTACTATTGTTATTTTCTTCTCCGCATCCGCCCAAACACATTGCAACTATAGACGAAATTGCTATTATATAGATTTTATTCACCTTTTTTCTCCATAAAAAAGGCGATAATCATAAGACTACCGCCCTTGAATTAATACTGATACTTACGGTGCAAACTTTCCAGAAACCTTTAATGTTTTGCTGGTAGTACTTGAACTATCTTTTTTGTAACCCATTCGCATTTTTTGCCCTTTTTTAACTGAAGACTGATAAGCAAATGGATATCCTTTAACTTTTTGGGAAATCAGATGATAATAATCTACATTATCTTTACCTGACCCGAGGTCCCTATGCATCCTGCATCCAAAAATATTCGCCTCTGATAGATTAGATTTTTTGCTAATTGAAATATACCAATTTCCATCATTATCTGTTTTCTTGTAAAATGCGGTCAGATATGTATCAGCCGTATTAGTGAAATAATGACCTTTCCCGCCAAACTCGTGATTTGAAGCAAAAGCAGTGATCGGTGTTGTTGCCAGATAAGCAACCATTGCCAACATGAAACTGACTCTTAGAAATTTGTACATCATTTAACCTCCTCCATTTAATTGTTTGTTCATCTTTAGATAAAGATTATCATTTCATGATATCAGAGTCAATAGTATTATTCTACTTTTCTTATTTTTCCTATACTAATTTGCTTTCTCTTCAAGTGTTGAAACAGTTGTCTTAATAGTATCTATAAGCAAAGTATATCAGAAAGTAAAGAACAAGCAGGAACCACTACGAAAGATATGCCCCTGCTTTTATTTCATATTTTTACCAATCATATTTAACTTTCAGATCGAGGAAATTTTCGAATCTGGGTAGCATTAAGATTACCTTGCCGCGTTCATCTTTGATAATACCCTTTGCTATAAGCGATGCTCTATATCTTGAAAAATCTGTCTTTTTCTTTCCTGCAAGTTCAAGCAGTTCAGAAACATCCATTGATGGTTTCTTAGTTAAAAATGAAAGATAGTAGCGTTCATTTTCTGTAAGCTCAGTCCATATTTGTTCATAAACATATTCTTTCAGAACATCATCAAATTGTGAAAACACGTGATTTGTAAGCTTATGGTCCTTCTCAAACCACGCATATCTTCCTAGTGCCTGATAAGCCACCGCATATCCCCTGGTGATGGCAGCCATTTCTTCAGCCTGCTTGTCATCTATTTTGAGTATACTTTTATAGTTATCTCTCATGCTGGTAAAATTCAATCTTTCAACGGGCACTTTCTTTGCCCTTTTCAGAAATGTACTCTTGTTATCATTAGACAGATCAGACACATTCTGATAAAGACCATCCATCAATAAATATATAGGAAGCCCCTGTTGTATCATGCTCTGAAAAGTATGTGCAAAAGTCTTCATAGAATCAGTCGGAGCAACTTCATCAATACCAACTAAAAGCTTTTTGCCTTTTCTTTTCATTTCTTTTAGTATTTTTTCAAGAGAGGATTCTAATGACGCGGCAGGCGGAAGCGTGTCTATATTAATTCCTATTCCAAACTTTGATAAGTTTAAATTTGTGGTGATGAACTTATTCATAAAGCCTGACGTGTCATATAATTTTGCCACAAGCTCCTGAAGCAGATCCATGGTTATATTAAGATTAATGACAATGAAATCCTTATCCTGCCTTACAATATTGAGTATCCTTGAAAACAAAACAGTCTTCCCACTGCCTCTAAGCCCGGTCAATACAAAGCAGTCCTCTTGTGGAACATCTGCCTGGAAAGCTCCGACAATCTGTTCTGTAATCGCAGTTCTTTCTATATATTCTGTTGGTATTCTTCCAAAATTTATTACATAAGGGCAACTTTGTTCCATAATGCAGCCTCCTTCTGATTGCATACTTCTACATACTATTATATAGCGCTCGTGTCTTGCATACAACTGCATACCTTTGCATGATATTTTTATCCCGCATACAATTGCATACCATTACATACTATGGCATACCGGAATAAATCGTATCAGGCAAGCATATAAGACATTTGATGCTCGTCCGTCATTTGATGTATCAGATAGTTCTGTAAGTATTGTGTTGCCTGTTATAACTAAAGATACGAACTTAACCAGTGATCAGTAAAAAGTATATAACGCATTTTCAGGTCGAAGAATACTTTCAAGGGCCGAAGTTTCAGAGACTACAGGATTTGAGAGAGATAAAACAATTCGATTACTTAACCAGTTGATGGATGAAGGAAAAATAAAGGAGACAGGGAATGGACGAGGAACAAAATACTTTGTGGAATGATTCAATTGAAAGCAGTGACTACCACGAAAGGTAATCCCCTGCTTTTCTTCATTCTGTTACCTGATTATCCTCTGAGAAAAGTTATAGGAATAATCGTCCTTACCTTAATATCAGTCTTTTACTCATCAATCCAATACTTGTCAATCCATTTTTTGTTATCTTTATCCCAACGTCTATACTGCCTTTTTCCGGTTTTTTTGTTTATTCTATATCTGTATATTATTTTTTTTGACTGAATTGTTGCTTCATTTGTTTTTTCAATGGAAATAATTTCTGTATTATTGCAATAAGCGCTGCTTTGCGTTGGGTGCATAATAATTAGGACAGCCGCAACACCAATAACCAACTTTTTCATAATTCTCATTCGCATATTACCTTTCCTCCGATTCCTTCCCAAAACTGTGCTTCCTCATAATCCGAATCAAATACTGAACCATCCGATAGAATTAAATAATAATTTCCTGCCGAATCTTCTCTGATGTAGTCAGTTTTTGGATTCATTTCAACATATTCATTATTTGGTCCAACTATATCTTCTATATTCGGCTCATATGATGCTGTAAAAACAATGAAGTACGACGCAACAAAGAATGCTGCCAGGAGTGCTGTAAATGCAACTCCCACGGGATTTATCCTGCTGCCTTTATCCGCTTTTATCAGCTCGAAACGTTCTATCATATTTGATGCATCGGACGAGAAACTCAATGCTACTGCGTTCTTCAATCTTCCAGTAGCATGCTGCTCATCTTTCTTCATTGCATCAAGTATTGTCTGTAGATAGGATTTCTTCTCAGTCTTAGTCATATTTCTTGTGGCAGTCTTATCACATCTTATTTCCAGTGACTGCTCCAGATCCGCTTTCATCCTGTAAACCAGTGGATTCCAGAAGAACAGACATTCTGTTACAGTAGCCAGAAGTAAAATCAGAAAATCCCTGTTTTTGATATGTGTGAATTCATGCAGGAAAATATTGTACAGCTCTTCGTCTGAATAGACTTTATGCAACTCTTTAGGAAGGATAACTGTTTTCCTAAATCCCCCTATGCTCAATGGACTGCTTATCTCTCCAACAGTCTTAATGTCCACAGTATTATTAATTCCGACCTTCTTCTTTGCATCAGAAGCTATACCGTTAATTCTATTGTCTCGTACTGAGGTCATGCTGTTAACACTGATCCGCATTTTTATATATCTGACAAGAAGCAGGCTCAATGCTGACAGTACTATTACAGTGTAAGATATACCTAAAATCTTATATGCAGGAAAAATCGGTTTCTTGAACAGTTCATCAGTGAAGAATAAAAAATCAGATATCGGATTCAACCATTTCATATCCACGACCATCACCAGCTGATGGTCAAGCGGAATTATCAATCTGGCTAACGTAAAGCAATATAAAAGAACTATCTCTGATATTGTAAGTATTTTATTCTTTAAAAACTTTTTTCTAACTATGAATATAACAAATAACAATATACTGCTCGAAAAAACATTCATCATCAGCATGTTAAATATTTCAATTACACTCATACTCCCCTGCTTGCCCCTTTTACCTTATTTCATCAATAATACTCTGAAGTCTGTTTACCAGCTCTTCTTTTTCCTTCTTGCTGTGTTTCCCCCTCTTGTATAGCGCTTGAGCAAGTCTGTCGATTGATGAGAGACCGAAACCATCATTCTCAAGTGTCATGGCGGCATATTCTTCCTTCGTTACAGCAGGTAGGTAAGTCCTTGCATACTGCGTCTTGTTCTGTTCCAGGCCATCAACCTTTATCAGTTCCTTACTCAGCAATCCGTTTACAGTACGGAAAACACTGAGCTTGTTCCAGTTGTCCTCATCCAGATAATTCAGCATATCCATGCTGGTCATGGCCTTATCCGCCTTCCATAGCATGTCCAGGAGTTCTTTTTCCCTTTTGTTAGCCAATTCGTTCATATTTTTTATCATTCCTTTCGCTTCGCTCAGGCACAAACAGGGAATGAAAAAATCTGTCTGTGACTCCCTCAACTTTTTCTAAATTAAGCCTTATACTATTCTTAGGAACAGCGGTATACTACAGAACACGAGAGAGGGAGTGGCGAAGTAGTTTATTTCGACCCCGTATATTTATATGTGTCGTCGTCCTCACAAGTACAAACAAGTGGGACATTGAGCCCGGACTCTTAGCATTGGTATAAGCCAACTTATATAGTCACAGGACGACAGTCAATGCTGCTGTTCCTTTTCAGTAAAGGTGGTGATCTATTATGATGAGACTTGTTTATCCCATCTGTGCTGGACTTGATGTCCACAAAAAGGTCATCGTTGCAACCATCGTAACTACTGATAACGCTGGCATTTCCACCTACAAACAGAGGTCATTTACTACCATCAATAGTGATCTCAATAATCTCCACGACTGGCTACTCACAAATGATTGCAAGCACGTCTGCATGGAATCTACTGGCAAGTATTGGATTCCTGTCTACAATTACCTTGAAGCTGATATCTGTGTCTGCCTTACTCATCCCAAATATGTTAAAGCCATCAAAGGTCAGAAAACAGATAAGAAGGATTCCAAATGGATTGCTGATCTGTACAAATTTGATCTTGTAAGATGCTCTTTCATTCCTCCAAAAGATTTCCGTCAGCTTCGAGAAATTGCACGCTACCGGTTTAAGCTTGTATGCATGAAATCTTCCGAAAAGAACCGCATACAAAACTGCATGACAGTTTCAAACATTGCTATTGCAAACATTCTGTCTGATCCATTTGGCAAAACAGCAACAGAAATCATTTCTTACCTGCTAGAGCACACTTCCGAATCATTGGATGAAAAAGCTGTCCGTAAAATGATCAAGAAAAGCGCAAAAGCAAAATCTGATGACATCATCGCTGCCATCAAGGGTTATAACCTTGAATCAGACCAGGCCAAAAAGCTCAATCTCGCAAGAGACCACATGGATTATCTTGAAAACATGATTACCCAAACAGAAGTTGAACTCTATGTCCGCATAAAGCCCTATTTTGAATTTGTTGAATATATTTCAACTATGCCTGGCATGACACAACTTAGCTCCACAATAGTCCTTGCAGAAATCGGTGTAGATATGGATGTGTTTGAAGATGCACAGCATCTTTGCTCATGGTGCGGTCTTACTCCAAGAAACAATGAATCTGCCAGTAAAAAACATTCCACAAAGATCATGAACGCCGGAACATATTTAAAACCACTAATTGTTCAATGTGCACTTGCTGCTATTGCCTGTAAAAAGCAACCTTACTTCACCATTAAATACCGCAGAATAAAATATCGACGCGGTCACAAAAAAGCTTTAATTGCAATTGCTAGAATGATGATGGTCTGTATATATCACATGATAAAAGACAAAAAGCCCTTTACTCCTTGTGATTATAAGGAATTGATGGATCCTAATGATCATCCTCATAAAGTTGTACTAAATGATGCCAACGTATTTGAATATCTGCAATCCCAAGGTTACGATATTTCTTCATTGGTTAAATGCAACGATAACTGATGAATGATTTCCTAAAGATCAACCTGTCAGAGAGACGGGAAATCTCGTCACTCTAATTAAAGTCGGTTTCTACCACTACTTATTTTTCACTCTTTTCTTCTCCTTATTGTATTTTTGGTATCCCATCAAAATTATTATAATCCATTTTTGATATTAGTGTTATATATTATTACACTATTATCTGCTTCTAATCGATAGGCATAGGATAGAAATGAAAAAAGAGTACTATGATGCTCATAATGGAGTTCACAAGGGTTAAAGTCTGGTATAAATCACAGGTATTAAAAAATGATATTAGTATAGGCGGAATGATATCGTGGTGCTATTATTAATTCTAGATTAAAGCACGTGCTGTCAAAAACTATATTCAGGAGGGAAACAAGAAGAAATGATGACTAAAAAATATATATCAACTGCAATAGTCATATTTGGCTTATGCTTATCGCTATGTGGATGTTCAGAAGAAAAAGATGTCCCGATGGATGAGAGCAGATTTTTTCCTTCGAATGAAAAAATATACAGTTCGTTTAAGACTGAGTATAAGGGAGAAACGAGGGAGCAGGACTTGGAAGGATCAAGCAATTATCTCTCTGTTGGGGTATTTGATAACGATTCAAAGTGTTATCACGATCAGGAAAATGATATTGAGAGTGGTAAGCCATTTGAAGCTTTTGTTTCGTTGACAAATGGACTTGGAAAAGAGCATAATTTCACATTGGTTGTGCTTGATAATAGCGAACAGGTTCCCTTTTCGGTTGATGGAAACGAGTTGGAATCGTGCACGTTTAAGGTTGATAACGACAAGAAAATCCATGTTCCATTTTCTGTCAACAGACTTGAAGACGGCATACATAACATTGATTTCGTTATCTTCTGCGGCACATATGAGAACAATGCAGGGCAGGACAAAATGTATACTCTTGAAAGCGGAACAAGAGATCTTGTTATGCACTGCAGATTGAATGTCGGTAACTCCTGTTATGCAGAACAGAAAATAAGTTACGATAAGCCGAAAACCTATACGGCATCGAATGATGGCGTCAGCTTCAATACTGTGCAGACAGCTGATTATTTTGAAATCGGAAATCGTGATAATGAGCCAAAGAGAGATTCGGTTATCCTGTTCCAGAATTATAAGCAGATTGATTTTCCAGGAAAAGACACAAAGGTATACAATGTTGAGCTCGCTGAATATAAAAGTGTCAGATTCCTTATAGACGATATCTGCAGAACCAGCGATGGTAAACAACACATTAATCAGGCTCTATGTATGAACAAAGAAGGTAAGGATGATTATTCCTACAGCTTTTCTCAGAGGATAATCAGGTAACAGAATGAAGAAAAGCAGGGGCTTGCCTTCATGGTCGTCCCTGCTTTATCTTTATTCTTCCTTTTTCCATTGATGTAGTTCCACTCAAATTGCCACAGATTGAATAATTATCTTAGGAAGCATACACTTATGAAAAGAAAAACAGTTAAATCTATACTTATTTTGATAAGCGTTCTAATAGTCAGCGTTTTAGCAACAATTGAATATTTCCACAACAATAAAATAGTCAGCAATCCTGTCAATGTATCTACATTTTACGGAACGTTCGAACTGACACGGAACGAAGCCGAGTATCTGGACATTGTATACCAAAACAATTCGCGAAGTGCAGACGGAACAATAATAGGTAAATTTATCAGATTTAGCCTGAATTATTCATGACAACTTAAACCTCTGAAATCAGACTCATAATCCGATTTTTTTGAAATGGATGCCTAGAATAAGCGGGAATCAGTCCTAAAAATGGGTAGACTGTCCCTATGAATCAGAAATACAGACTTTTAAGTTATCAAGGTGCATCAATAGTTGCTATTCCAACTGTGGATTTAAGCTGCTTATATTTGTAAGTGTTTCATAGAACTCAGATATGTAAGGGCAGCTGCTACACAGCTTGAAATAAATATATCTACCTGATCTGACTACCTTAACGGCAATCTTGATCAGTTTCAAACGGATTGTATCTGCACACTGCTTCTTCATGGAAGCACACAGAGCCAGCCGTTTAAACCAATTGAATATGTTGTAAGCCAGCGCATGGATCTGGACACGGTTTGTATTAACGAGCTTTGAGTGGCTACTTACAGCCCCGAAATCAAAAC
>JAEEGF010597287.1_pt1 | contig 12945 bp, 3 predicted proteins | sample 9134171 | NCBI WGS metagenome assembly JAEEGF01 (sample SAMN16246542, study PRJNA631951) | gut metagenome | biome: gut microbiome; feature: rumen; material: AP-attached | host: Bos | place: Iran: Karaj | collected 2018-10 | reverse complement strand
CAGCGGAACCTATCTGCGGCGTGACACCGCCATTTTGACCGCCACCGCCCGTCCGGGATACCACTTTGCGGCCTGGAAAGATGGTGACACCACCAATCCGCGTTTAGTGACAGTGCTGGGAGACAGTTCGTTTACCGCCACATTTGCACCGAATAGCTACCGTTTGTCTGTGGTCAGTGCTGACACTGTGAAAGGAATGGTTTCTGGTGACGGGCGTTACACCTATCTGTCTCAGGTGAAGATTTCCGCCACACCAAAATATGGCTACCACTTTGCGGCTTGGAAAGATGGGGACACCACCAATCCGCGTGTGGTTACAGTACTGGGAGACAGTTCGTTTATTGCTGTGTTTGCACCGAACAGCTACCGGTTGGCGGTGTCCAGTAATGATACGGCAATGGGCATGGTGGAAGGCGGCGGCAGTTACGATTATGGAGACACTGTTTTATTAAAGGCTGTTGCGGCGGCACACCACCATTTCCTGTATTGGAGCGATGGAGACACCACCAATCCGCGCAGTGTTACGGTTAATTGTGACAGCAGTTTCACCGCCATTTTCGCAATTGATACCCATATGGTGTCGCTCCTCTCAAACGACACAGCTATGGGTCGTGTGAAGGGAGAGGGGCTTTATGCCTACGGGACGGAGGTGGAGTTGGTGGCAGTTGCTGCGGCCAATCACCATTTCGTGCGGTGGAGCGATGGCGATACGGCCAACCCGCGCCGCATCACGGTCATGGGTGACACCACACTTACCGCCTTTTTTGAGTATAACACAGGTGTTCAAGAATATACGCTGCCGGATGGCATTTCTGTCTACGGTAGCGACATGCACATTGTCATCAGGGGGGCGGAAGGCCATGAGGCAAGGGTGTTCGGTGTAACCGGGCAGTTGCTTCATGCCGCTATTCTTAACGGGGACATCGTGAAGATTCCGATGCCGGTGAAAGGGGTCTATTTCATCCGGATCGGACGTTATCCGGTTCAGAAGGTGCTGGTGTATTAAAACCACCTTTTTCTTACTCAAACCAAACAGGCCACCAATGGGTGGCCTGTTTGGTTGAACGGTCGTCAGTGCATGGTGACAGCAACTTTCCGCACTGCACCGTTGCCGATGCGGACAAAATAGATGCCGCCGTTTCCGACAGGGATGACAACGGCGTCCTGCGCAACTACCTCACAACACTCATCTTCCTTACAATCCGCTGCCCTTTGTATTCCATGCTATAATAATAGATTCCAGCTGCCCATCCGGAGATGTCCAGCGTAATGCGGTTTTCACCCGCTACGGTTTGGATTGTCCGCCTGTGGACAATCTGCCCGTTGGCGGTCATGATGCAGAACACCACCTCGTCATCCTGCGGCAGGCGGAACGGGATTACCGCTCCATCGCCCGCCGGGTTCGGGATGTTCTGCCCAAGGCTCCAGTCAAGTTGCTCCACATTGCGGATGCCCACGCTGTCGCGGTAGCAGCGGAACTGCCTGGCGAGTGTGTCGTTGCTGCGGATGTTGTCGCCGTCAAAGGCCTCGACGTATGCCCTCAGGGTGTACTGTCCGGTGTAGTTGGGTACCTTGTAGGTCATGGTGAACTGGTGGTTCTTAGTCTCGTTGACAGCCATGTGGCTGATATTCTCGCTGATGCTCTCCACCACGCGGTTGCTGTCGTTTACCACGTCCACATGCAACAGCACGTTTTCAACCGCCATGTTGCCGATATTGGCGACACGGACGGAGGGGGCGAGCTTGGTCTTGCCCAGGGCCTGCGCGGTGGTTGCGACCTCCAGCACCTGGATGTCGATGGAATCGGGAATATCCACGTTGCCTATGATCTGTATTGAGTTGTTATTGTTGTCGGCGTCGCAGGGGAGTTCGGCCTTCAGTTCGAAAAAGTAGTATGGCTGGTCCTTGTTTACAAACGGCACGGTGAATGCTTTGCTCATCGGGTGGATAATGGTGTCGCCGGCACCCAAACGATTGCGGACAGTGTCGGACAGCACCACGCTGCCGTCAATGCTCATGTGCAGGATTACATTGTCAACAGGTATGTTGCCGTTGTTGGTGACAATGGCCGTGACGGCCACCTGCTCCCCGCCAAGTTTGTGCATCTGGTCATCCAAACCGAGTACGGTGTCAAGTGCGATGTCCTGCATGTTGAAACTGGAGTCGCGGGTGGTGTCGTTGGCGGTGTTGTCGTCAAAGGATTGCATATAGGCTTCAAGGCAAATTTTGCCGTTGACAGAAAGGTTTATCTGTCCGAGTGTGACTGTGTCGCTCTCCAGGCCGCCCAATTTCTTGTTGTACACATATTTTTTGTTGTAGTTGACAGCACCTGTCACATTCAGCGTGAGGGTGTCGTTGTACAAAGCGATGCCCATAAGTGTTTCGTTGTGCAGAACGGCCTTGATGTCCACCGGCGTGTTGTCACAGGCGGTCCGTTGTGTGAGGTCAATCGGAAGGAGCTCGAATGAGGCGTCCTTTTCGGCAGTGATGCGGATGCGGTCGATGCTTTGGTTTGCACCGCCATAACTCATGGCGCGGAACACTATAGAAAGACAACTTGATTTGGTGAAGGCGTTCAAGTCGATGTCGTACTGTTTCCAGACAGTGGCGGTGTCGGCCACCTTTATGCGCTTGAGCTCCGTGTAGTTGGCTCCACCATCGGTGGTGGCCAGCACAATGAGCATGTCGTTGCCGGTGCAGTTGGCACTGTGTGCATACCAGAAACTGAGCATCGGGTTTATGCAGTTTTGGATATTTACAGCGTTAAAGATGGCGTTTGCATTGGAACCCGGATTGTTGGCACCTGCAAATTCCAGCCGTCCGGTGCCGAAAACAGAACTGATGGTGGGATTACTGCCTGTTCCTTTGACCACTTCCCATCCGGTGTTGCCGAACATGGTGACATTTACAAATTCGTCAGGTTCAGTGGAGAAATCGATGTCGTATGGCAGTTCTACGCGGCTCGCATTATAAATAAGGCTTAATGTGTCATCCTCCGGCAACGTGTCGTCGCTGTTGCTGATAGTCACCTTCATGTTGTAGATGCCGTTGGAAAAGGTGGGGACAGATGTTAGCACAATTGTGTCCGTCTGCTGGAATTTTATGCAACCTTTGGTTATGATAGTATCGAAGTGGCAGCTTGTTGCACCTGTAATGTCCAAAGAAACCTTCAGCGGAGACTTGGTGAAGTCCGCGTCCTTAATTCCAGTGTTCCTCACTGCAATGCGGACTGTGGTGTAGTCAGCGTAGCAAATCACATCCGCAATGGGCTGCGGCGAGACAAAATCCACCACATGCAGGTTCACATCCTCATAAAACTCAAATCCGTAGGCACCCATGGTTGTGATGGCAGTTCGTCTGTCACCGTTAATGTCTGTTGAAGCCGATGCAAGTCTCGGGCAGATGAACGGAATGTGTTCATTGGGTTCCAGACTTGCGGTGGAGTCTGTGAATTTTGGCCGTACACTGACAGAATGTGCATCCATGCCAGTGGTGAGCTGCCATGAACTTAATGAATTAATGTTTGTTCCGGCATATCCGATGTTGTTGTTTGAAAGGTTTTTGTAGTTGTTGTAGTCAAGGATGACGTACGAATTGGAATAATATGAATCTAAGTGAATGGGGTAGTTGGTGCCGGTGCCTTTGGTGACAATCAGGTTGTTTTTGATGGTTTCCTTGTAGGTGGAACTGCTGTTGCGGCAGTAAAGGCCGTATGCCGTGCCGTTGTCTCCGTCAACAAAAATGCTGTTGTGGACTATTTCCCAATTTTGAATAGGCAGATAGAAATAAATGCCGTATTTGGTGCTTTTCCCTCCTCCTGACAGGATAACCTCGTTGTTTTTGATCACACCGGGTTTGCCGCCATAGCTGGCGCAGTTCATGTAGTAAGACCAGTAGATGCCGTAGGCTGTGCCGCTGCTGTTGATATTAATATGGTTGCTCTCCATCCGGTCCACGTTGGAGTAGTTATTGTTGTAAATACCATAATAATTGTTGTCGCTTCCTTTCCGGTTGGTGACCGAATTATACGAAATGCTTTTATAATGTGACTGATAGTATGAATAGATGCCGTAGGAGCAGGCGTCACTCAAAATGTTGCTGTCAATGGTGATGCTGGAAACTGTCATGTTATCGGTGGATCCGGCGGGATAGTGGAGGAACATGTTGTAGTATCCGCCACGGATATTGTTGCCAACGAACATCAGGTCCACAGGATAGGCATTGGAACCGGAGTTGGGGTATTCGACAGCGCGGAAACTGGAGCTGGTGGTTGTGGTGCTTGAATAAATGTTACAGTGGAGGAAATGTATATCATTTAAATTGCCGATGAGTTTTACTCCAACCATACCGTTGTTTGTGTCGCCGATTGTAAGTCCACGGAAATGCCAGTGGGACGCATTGCTGAGGTATAGGGCGACACCGTCCGGGCAGCCAATAGACACATTGGCGCTGCTGTCAGGTATCACTGTAATGGCCACTGTGTCGCTGGTACCTTTGACCTGTCCGCTGATGAGCAACCCTTTGGTTATGGAGTGGCAGAGTTTCAATGTGACCGGTGCGCTGACACCGCATCGGTCCAATGCGCGGACGGCCTCCTCGAAACTGTCGAAATCCGGGGATTTTCCGCCAACTGTGTATATGCCGGCCATGTTATTGTTGCAGACCATTTCACTCATGAAAACCGTATCATTGGACGCTTCCATGTCCTTGATGCCATTGGGGGCGGTTACCCATGCTGTAATGTTGGCTATCTTTCCGGTGGGCAATGCGATGTCGCCTAATGTTACAGCTGTGGTGTTGAACTGCGTCAGGATGCCTTTCCATTTCACTGCGGGTTGTGCCACACCGTTAACTGTCCATTCTAAGGTGGCGGAGGTGAGGGTGTCCTTTCCGTAGTTAGCCAATGTGACCTCAATGTGCGCTTTTGATTGTGTGTTGAGATTTGTTTTGGCAAAGTCGGTCAGGGCCGCATCAAATTTTATGACAGTCTGGTTGTAGGCACCCATGGCAGTAATCTTGTTGCGGGTCATGCCTTCAAAATCGGTGTGCACCCCCGCCAGCGACGGCATGAGAAATGAACTGTAATCTCTAAGTTTCATATTTTTGCTGATGTTTAGGAAGTCCACAGGCAAGCTGACACTATGGGTGTCCCCGCCGGTTGCAGTTCTCCAAGCTCCCATTGTGCTGATACCGCTGCTGCCGAAGTAGCCGATATAGCCTCTGTTGCTGTAATAGTTGTTGTAGTCCATGTTGCCGTGTACCGTGGAATGCCAATAGATAGGGTATTGTGCGTTTGTAATCAATAGGTTCCCATATATGTTAATCATGCGTTTTGTGTCTTCCATCTCGCAGTAGACGGCACTGCCCTTTCCCGTATCGGACATCAGTATGGAGTTGTGGCAGAAGTTGATTCGACTGTAGTACAGATAGATACCTTTGGAATTTTTGGTGTTGGGACACTTGATTACGTTGTTGGAAACCATTGCCTGATTCGTTACATTGTGGTAGTTCAGATATGATAGTATTATTGGACACGGATCATTGTTGCCACTGGCATCAATGTCGTTGCCGTCAATCACAAGGGCGTTGTCGTATCGTGATCGGATGCATTCACGGGTGTTTGGGCGCAATTTATTGTGTGACAAAGAAATCAGATAGTTGTTTTGCAAATCGATTGCCGTTGCGTGTTGGCCAAAAATGTAGTTGCTGTCAATTACCACATCTTTGTTGAGGTAGGCTGTGCTATGCATTACTTCGTTTGCGTACAGTAAAATGCCATAGTTTCCTCCTTCAATCTGGTTGCCGATAATGCGCAGGCCGTTGATGATATTGTGGTATGATTTAATCGTATTGCTGGTGAGGAAATAGTTTCCTGTCATCGGTGCAATCAGGTGGTTGTGCAGAATGTCAATGCTGTCGCAATTGCTCTTGAAGTAGATTACATCTCCGGTGAGGGACGCTAAGGTCAGATTACGGATGACCACATTCTTGTTGCCACCAAGTACCAGCAGGTTATTGGAACCGCAGGTGACAATCACTTTGCTGCTGTCGCCCGATTGGGAGGCGATGGTCAGCCAATGGCCGTTCATAATGCTGTCAAGTGGGGAGAGGTCTATAGTGGATGTGGTGTAATTGCCATCCTCAATCTGCCATGTGATGTCACCGCTGACACCGCAGTGAGCCATCTCCAGCATTATTTTCTCCAGATCAGCCAATGTGTAGTCTGCTGACATTGAGTTGCCGATGGTGATAACTCCAGCGAAACTTTTGCTGCAACTGACAATCTGGTTGGCAAACGCAGTGTCGTTACTGCTGTTGGTGTCCCCCTTCATGCGGACAACCGCCTGCATGTTCAGGCTGCCATGTTGGAAGGAAAGGTTGGCAAGGGTGATGGTGTCCGATTGCGTTTGGAGCAGTGGAAGGCTCGGACGGTAGGCTACGGAGGGAAGTGTTACGCCTTTAACAGTCAGACTGATGGTTGCGGAGTCAATGGGATTGATGCCTGCGTTATGGAGGATGACGCGCACGGGATGGGTGCCGGTGGAAGTGATGCTATCCAGATTGGTGAATCCGATCAGTTGTGCGTCATTGGAATCGGGCTCCAATCCGTAGCAGCCCATGCAGGTGGTGGCGCTCCTCGGAAGGCCGAGGATGTCCCGACTCACATTGTAGGCCGTTTTGCAGGAGAAATGGTTGGAACCCAATATTTCCAGATTTTTCGGGCCGAGCGTGTCCGCATTGGCCCATGTCGGGTTAACTACGATGGAGTGCTGGTCTTGATCTGTGGATACGGACTGGATGGCGGCCAGGGTGGTTTGTGTGGCACCGTTCAGATAGGCGTGGTTGTTGGACTTGCTGTAATAGTTGTTGTAGTCGCGTACACCGTAGGTGGAGGCGTAACTGGCTGGATGGGCGTTATAGAGGCCATAGCCGGAGGTATAGTCATTCACCAGGTTGTTGTTCAGTATATTCACTTGATATTTGCTGTTGTCGTTTTGGCAGTACAGCGCGTAGCAGGTGGAACTTCCTTTTACATATATGGAGTTGTTCACGATATTGTACATGGCATTTTGTCGCTGGTAGATGCCGTATTTCTCGCCGTTGCCAGTCAGGATAATCTCATTGTTGGCAATGGTGCCGGTGGAGGTTACGTCAAAGGATTTGAAGTTGTACAGGTACATGCCGTAGCCGGTGGAGGTGTTGTTCAGATATATGCGGTTACCTTCAATCCGGTTGGCGAGGCAGTATTCGTGCATATAGATGCCGTAGAAGCCGGATGCAGTGCTGCCGTTGGTGATGGTGTTGTGTGAGATGCTTTTGAAATTGTTGTAAAAATAGGCATAGATGGCAGTGCTGTGTGCACCGCTGAGTATATTGCTGTCAATGGTGATGCTGCAGTTCATCATGTTCGCGGTGGTACCGGCTGTATAATAGAAAGACATGTTAAAGTAGCCGCCCTGTATGTTGTTGCCGATAAAGCGCAGGTCTTTCGGATATTTTTTGCCGCCGTTGCTATTGTGGTAATAGACGGCATAATTTTGGTAGTTGGGGTCGGTGTCAGCGCTGATGTTGCAGTGACGGAACTCCACGTCCTCTATCATACCGCCCATTTCAATAGCATATATGCTTCCGTAGAAGGAGATTTCCTCAAAGCGCAGGTGGGAGGATTCTGTAAGATCCAAGGCTAAAAAGTCTTTGAAAATTACACTGTCACGGTTCATTGCAGCGGAGCGCAGTGTCAGCGTGTTCGAGTCAGATCCGAGGTGGAAGTCCTCCAGTTGGATGCCTTTGTACTGCCCGCTGGCGATTTCCAGCACGACCGGACCGCCCATGCCGCAAAGCGCCATTTTTTCAATGAACTTTTTGATGCTGCTGAACTGTCCGCCTTTCCCCACTGTGTAGGTGCCGGCGAAGGGCTGTGCGCAGGTGTAGGTGGAAATGCTGATGGTATCGTCTTCGGTGATGGTGTCTTTCATGTTGTCTAATTTGCCGATGTAGGCAGTCAATGTATTATCACCTCCATTCAGTAAAAAATCGCCCATGGCAATGGTGTCGGATTGTTTCAGTCCGAGTTTGCCATTCCACTGTATCTCCCTGCCGACGGAAACGCCGTTGATTTCCATCCGGATGGTGGCTTCGGTGATGGTGTCCGTGCCGCCGTTGGTCAGGATGAGATGCGGACGGAGGGTGTCAGCGGCATCCGTCTTTCCTGGCACATCCAGTATGCCGGACAGCACGCCGTTAACGGGTGTCGGCCGGCTGATATAGGCGCCCATGGAAGTTAGTGTAGGACGCAACTCCCCGTTAATGTCACGATCCGCTCCCGCAGCCCTTGGGCATTCCATGTTCCATGACGCTTTGAGTGTCAATGACTTTGTGTTATCGCAGAATATAGGACGTCTGTAAATGTCGTGGATGGCGTTCGGGAAATTGGCCACATGCTCTTTTTCGCTGGTGACCTCCTTGCTTTCAAAAGCCATCATCTCTTTGCTATATAGGCAATTGTAATCCATATCATAATTGGTCGCCGCCCTGATGCTGGAGGTATAGAACGGGTAGTTGGTACCTGTTCCGACACAAGCCACAATGTTGTTCCTGATTATGGCCGAGTTTGAAAAGTAATACATAGAGGTGTATATTCCGTATGAAGTGCCTTTGCCATAGATCAGAATGCTGTTGTTGAGTATTTTAGTTCCTAACAATTCCTCCATTAATAATCCTTGGACGGTTCCGTTGGTTGGGTTGTTAAGGATAATTTCGTTGTTGCTGATAATAGTGGCTGAATCCGTCTTATGGGTGTATATTGCGGTCTGGTTGCAGATGCTGTTGCCGGAGGTGAAGCGGTTCGCATCGATAAGGCAATTGGCTGTCTCTTCGCAGTACAAACTGTATTCGTCGTCATTGCCGGTTCTTGCCCCTTCAAATCGGTTGTGTGTGATTTTTACATTATTGTTGCAACTCAAGTAAACTGCATTGTAGTCGTAGTCGGCAATACGGTTGCTGTCAAGCAGGATATGGCTGTTTCTGCTGATGGAGTAATCTCCGCAGAAATAGATGCCATAGGTGCCGCCCATAATCTCGTTGCCGATAAAGCGGATGTCATGGATGGGTGCTTTGTGGTTCCTGCAGATGGTGGCATAGATTGCGGGTGGAAAATACCATATATTATAGGTGGTGTCAAAGCCTGTCATTTTGCAATGATTGAATTCTATGTTATTCAGTCCGGTATCCAGCAGGATACAATTGTCGCGCAACTTCTGCGCGTTGAAGGTGATGTTCTTGAAGGTCAGTCCTGCGCACTTGTTCAGGGAGACCACCGGCCCGGAAGCCGGTTGGAAGATGACGCTGTCCGCGTTGCCGGCAAGGGAGGTGATGGTCACGTGATGTTTGCCGGCTGTGTTGAAACCGTTAATCACAATTGTTTCCGCATAAGTTCCACTGGCCAATGCCAATGTCACATCTCCTCCGCCGCATTTGCCTAAAATGTTGAGTGCGTCTGAAAGCGTTTGGAAATCATATGGGATTCCTTTGCCGATGGTGTATGTTCCGTTCAGCAGACTGCCACAGCCGAAGGCAATAACGGTCAGGGTGTCGTCATCCAAGACGGAATCTTGCTTGTTGTTGGGGTTGCTGACCCAAACGGTGATGGTGTCATAATCCATCCGTTTTTGAATGTAATAGTCCAAGGTCAGGGTGTCGTAGCATTCGGTGCGGAGGTGTCCTTTCCAAATTGTTGGAGGCTGAAGCACACCATTTACCATCCAATTTGCTTGGCAGCTGTCCAAATAGTCGTCACCCAGGTTCCAGATGGTGATTATGATTGGCTGTCTGCCAGCCACGGTACCCCCAGTTGGGTTGTCAATGTTAGCCAAAGCCACAGAGTTGTGCCCATAGAGGAGACTGTTGTTTTTGTTCCTTTTGTAGATGAAGCTGCCGGAGGCATAACTGGTGTTCCCGGCAGAATCGCAACCGGAAATGAAATAGTTGACTTCGGTGCCGTAGTACTGCTGAGGTATTTGGGCTTCCCAAATGGAATCGCCTGTTAAAGCAGTCATTCTGACGGAGTCCTTTGTGGTTTTTTCTTCGTAGGTGGTACTGTATGTCAAATAGGGTGGTATGATTTTAGCTGCGGAACGGGTGGCAACTTTTGCCTTGACGGTGAAGGGGCCAGCAGTCCAAACGGTATCACTGGGTTGCGAAATAAACTGTACCACTGGTTGTTTGAATTCGGTATTGGAAACCAACACCTGAAAGTCATCCACGTACCAACCTGCGGCAATAAAGGAACCCGGATTGCTTCCTTTGCGGATAATGAAACGGAAACGCACTTTGGAGTAGCCCGCATAGTCGCTTACGTTAAAGTTCTCCTCTTTCCACCATCCGTTGTTCGGTCTGGCCAGGGTGTCGTAATCGGCCCATGTGCTGTATGAGGAGTGGGAGAAGCCTGTGTCCCGCCGGTAGGTGGTGCAGCCGCCTTGGTAGGCATCGTAGGGGATGGGACGCCATTTGTTGGCGGTTCCAAGCACATCATCCTGGTATTCGATCCGGCAGATGTCGGAGGGTAGTACCTTGCAGATGTGGTTGAAGCGCAGCTGGATGTATTTGTAGTTTGTGCAGTCGAAGAAGGGTGTGACCAGCGTGGCGGTGTCGCCGGCGTTTATGGGCAGTTGGCAGTGCATCGCATACTTTGTTGAGACGCAAATGCCGGTGTCCGGCTTCCATGACGGTGCTGTTGCCGAATAGGTTGGGATAATGTCCCATCCGGAAGGCTTCTTTGAGGAGAACTTCTCGTTACATAGATAGGTCGTCTGAGCGTGCAGCAGCGGAAAAGCTGCAAAAAACAATAGCGGCAACAACAGTTTTTTCATATTCGATGTACCATAAAAAATTTTGCAAAAATACAACTTTATCAAATACAAATTATATCCAAAAACCTCCAAAATATATCCATTTTCATCTGTTTTAACACGATAAAACGGCAATTTTGGCAAGAACGTTAAGACAGGTGCATTTTATGCCCCTTCACTATAATATAATACGCTTGGGGAACCCAATTTCTCACACTAAAATGAAAAAAATTTTTCACATTTTTTAATATATTGGAATACAATAATATGTCAAAATGGACGTTAATATATCTTTGTATCTATTTTTAGAGGTGTCCTAAAATTAATTCCCTTTTTGGAAAAAAACTGTCCGGATGGTTTCTTCGTGTCCGTATTTTTACTACTTTTGCCTTTCGGAATTATTCGCCGATAAAAATTCGGCGAATAGGCCGGATAATCGCCGAAGAGGGGCGGAAAAGGAGAGAATATATAATGTATCTGCATCAAAGGGACAACTGGTGGAAGTTTGACTATGACACTCGGGCTGTGATGAACCGTCTGGGTGACGTGCGTGCAAGGCAGGGGCAGGTTTTGGGCCGTATGGCATCGTTGGGGTTCGACTTCCAGGATGAGGCCATGCTCGCTACCATGTCGCTGGAACTTGTGCGCTCGTGCGAAATAGAGGGCGAGCATCTTGATTTGTCCCAGGTGCGCTCATCCATAGCGCGCCGTCTCGGTATGGAGACAGCAGGCATTGTGCCTGCATCACGCTATGTGGATGGTGTGGTGGAGATGCTTCTGGACGCCACGCAGCATTATGACCTGCCGCTTACCGACGAACGTCTTTTCGGCTGGCACAATGTGTTGTTCCCTTCGGGAAGAAGCGGACTCTACACCATTGAGGTGGCCAGATACCGCAGCGGTGAGATGCAGGTGGTCTCCGGTCCGATGGGGCGTGAGGTCGTACACTATGAGGCTCCGGAACCGGAAAGGGTTCCGGAAGAGATGGGTCGGTTTATCCGATGGGTGAATGGCGATGACGGGTCGGATCCGGTTATCAGGTCGGCCATTGCGCATCTCTGGTTTGTCTCCATCCATCCGTTTGACGACGGAAACGGACGTATCGCCCGCGCAATCACCGATATGCTGCTGGCACGCAGCGAATGCTCCCCGAAGCGGTTCTACAGCATGTCAAACGAGATCAAAATCCGTCAGAAGGGGTATTACGACGTGCTTGAGCGGACACAGCGTGGGGATGGTGACATCACGGCGTGGCTGCTATGGTTCCTCGATTGTCTGGATCAGGCTCTTGTCTCGACGGAACATACGCTCTCATCGGTGCTTGAGAAGGCGCGATTTTGGGAAAGTCATTCAGACCTGGTGGTCAATGAGCGGCAGCGGAAAATCATCAACATGCAGTTTGACGGATTTTTCGGCAAGCTGACTTCAGGCAAATGGGCCAGAATAGGCAAGTGCTCGTCCGACACGGCGTTGAACGATATAAGGTATCTCCTTGGGAAAGGTGTGCTCCGCAAGAACGAAGAGGGCGGACGCAGTACAAACTATTCGTTGGTGAGGGAGTGAGGTTCCATTACCTCACAACACTCATCTTCCTTACAATCCGCTGCCCTTTGTACTCCATGGTGTAATAATATACGCCTGCGGCCCATCCGGAGGCATCCAGTCCGATGCGGTTCTCACCGGCCTCAACCTGGATTGTCCGGCGGTGGATCACCTGTCCGTTGGCCGTCATGACTGTCAGTGTGGCCTCACCGGCCTGCGGCAGGCTGAACGGGATTGCGGTCAGCTCGGTGGCCGGGTTCGGGATGTTCTGTCCGAGGCTCCAGTCAAGACGCTCCGCATCGCGGATGCCGACGCTGTCGCGGTAGCAGCTGAACTGCTTGGCGAGGGTGTCGTTGCTTTGGATGGTGTCGCCTGCAAAGGCCTCGACGTATGCCTTCAGGGTGTATTTGCCGGTGTAGTCCGGAACCTTGTAGTTCATGGTGAACTGGTGGTTCTTGGTCTCGTTGACGGCCATGTGGCTGATGTTCTCGCTGATGCTCTCCACCACCTGCCCGCTGTTGTTCACCACATCCATATGTATTATGATGTTTTCAGC
>JAEEGF010088633.1_pt1 | contig 12946 bp, 7 predicted proteins | sample 9134171 | NCBI WGS metagenome assembly JAEEGF01 (sample SAMN16246542, study PRJNA631951) | gut metagenome | biome: gut microbiome; feature: rumen; material: AP-attached | host: Bos | place: Iran: Karaj | collected 2018-10 | reverse complement strand
CTTCGCGCAAAACCAGAAGGCGAATCCTGTGTTCGTCACCATCAGCGTGCTTTTCAGCCTGTTCTTCAACCTGCTGCTCGTTCACTACACATCCAACAAGAGCGATTCCAAATCGCTGGCGAGCCGTCTTGGCGTGAATCCTTTCTTCGTCAAGGATTACGTGGCAGCCGCCAAGTTCTACGGCGCGCGCAAGTGCATGGAGAACATCGCCATCCTCAAAGAGTACGACGAGAAATGCAAGGGCGGAGGCTCCAAATCCGACGCTTCCGAACTGCTCATGGAAATGCTCTTTAGACTGATGCACTAAAGGAATTGACAAATGAGTGCTAAAATCGTTGCATATACCCCGTATGTAAAGGACTATGTGAGACTATTGGAGCAAAATTTAATGCTGCCGATAGAAGAATTGTATAATCCCAAATACTACTATCCGGGATTTGAACCGTATTTTCTAATTTATGATGTGTTGTGGGACACACAGCCCACTGGATATTTTTGGTACTTTCACAAAAATCAAAATCTCCGCAATCAATATTTTGATGTAATAAGAGCGATTGGTGGAAATGAGATGTGGGTAATGAGTGAATATGTAACAGATGCTTTAGAAGAAGATTCAGTAAGCATGTCTGATTTTTTGGAATGTTTATCTAAACAAGAAAACTTTTATAGTGATAATTCTGCACCCGTAAAAGAGTTTAATGTTGATGATTTTACCTTCGACGAAAAAGGGTTTTGTACCAATTATGATGCAATTTACCACGACACATTTAAAGATTGTTTCGAAAAGGTTGCTGCAATTGAAAAGCAATATGATGTCTATGTTTTAGGATTGCATAAATTCGAGGAGAAATACATTAGAGTTGTATTTAACGATGGTGTGTCTGTGAAACTTCTGAATCCAGAAACAGGAGAATTTAAGATGTGTGATTTGTGAGAGGCTTGCCATATTGTTGATTGGTCGAAAGATATTAGGAATAGGCTTAATCCTTCAAATGGTATCTGTCTAAATACATTGTTCCATAAAGCATACGATAAAAACTATATAGGTATTTCGCCTAATTATGAGGTTTTTGTATCTGAGAAACTTTTTGATAATGAAGAAAATTCAGAATTTGTAAAAACCTTTTTCTTTCAATACCATAAAACTAAAATGCATCTACCAGACAGATTTTTACCGAATAGAGATTTGTTAGATATTCATTTTCAAAATTTTATTAAGTAACAAATACTATGTCAATGCTCTCTCCACGCACAAAAAAAAGAAGAGAGCCTTCTTGTTGCCAAGCTTAGCCCTCCTCCCAAACATATACAAAACAATTAAAACTTATGTCTTTGTTTCTGGTTGTAAAATTAGGGCAGGGCGGCGCATCTTCCAAAAAATCTGATATGTTGTGCAATACTGCTGTATAGCATATAATTGCTTATTCGCTTGATTTATAATATGATATTGTCGTGAATGGCTGATAAATAGTGCGAAAAAAAGAGAGAAACATGAGTGTTTCTCTCTTTTTCTTATTGATGAGGCTTGTTTTATCTGATGAACAGAAGCTCTCTGTACTTAGGTAATGGCCATATCTCGTTGTCAACGATGAACTCGAGTTCGTCGGCTGACGCGCGGATGACGTCGAAGAATGGCTCCACGTCGTCGTGGTAAGCGTTCGCCTTTGCTTCCTCGGTGCTCAGCTTGTCGGCCTTCTCGCGTGCAGCCACCATCTTCTCGATGTCGGTCTTTATCTCGTCGATGCACTTAGAGATGCTCTCGATCTGCGAGATTGTGGTCTTGCAGAGTGTCTGCGCCTTGTCGCCGAAGAGTTCCTTCATCTTTATCACGTTGTCGATGAGCTCGCTCTGGTATCTGAGTGCCACTGGGATGATGTGGTTCTTCGCCATGTTGCCCAGCACGCGGCTCTCGATTGCGATTTTCTTTGAGTAAGTCTCCCACTTGACCTCGTTTCTCGCCTTGAGCTCGCGCTCCGACATTACGCCCATTTCCTCGAACATCTTGATAGACTCTTTCTTGAGGTATGCGTCGTAAACCTTAGGAGTGCTCTTCTCGCAGTCCAGACCGCGCTTAGCTGCCTCTTTCTCCCATTCCTTGCTGTATCCGTTGCCGTCGAAGTGGATGGCCTTGCAAGCCTTGATGTACTTCTTGATGATGGTGAATATGGCTTTGTCCTTGGTCTCGCCCTTCTTGATGAGTGCGTCAACGTCGGCCTTGAACTGCTTGAGCTGCTGTGCTACGGCTGTGTTGAGCACGATGAGCGCAGGCGAGCAGTTTGCGATGCTACCAACGGCACGGAACTCGAATCTGTTTCCTGTGAATGCGAATGGTGAAGTTCTGTTTCGGTCGGTGTTATCCTGCATCAGTTCAGGGATGTGTGCGATGCCGAGCTTCAGCGCGTGCTTAGCGTCCATTACGATTTCCTCGCTGTCCTTTGCGTTCTCTATCTTCTCGAGTATAGCCGAGATCTGGCTTCCGAGGAATGCAGAGATGATGGCAGGTGGCGCCTCGTTTGCTCCCAGACGGTGTGCGTTGGTTGCTGTCATGATGGCAGCCTTGAGCAGACGGTCGTTCTTGTGCACAGCCATCAGCGTGTTCACGATGAATGTGATGAACTGCAGGTTCTCCTTAGGTGTCTTTCCTGGGGTGTAGAGTCCTACGCCAGTGTCAGTTCCAAGGCTCCAGTTACAGTGCTTACCGCTACCGTTGATGCCCTTGAATGGCTTCTCGTGCAAGAGGACACGGAATCCGTGCTTTCTTGCCACCTTCTTCATTATAGACATAATAAGAAGGTTCTGGTCAACAGAGAGGTTAGCCTCGCCGAAGATAGGCGCAAGCTCGAACTGGTTAGGTGCAACCTCGTTGTGGCAGGTCTTCAATGGAATACCGTACTTGTATCCTTCATACTCGAGCTCTTCCATGAATGCAGCAACTCTTGAAGGGATACCGCCGAAGTAGTGGTCCTCAAGCTGCTGGAGCTTTGCAGACTCGTGTCCGAGAAGTGTTCTTCCTGTCAAAACGAGGTCTGGTCTTACTGCGAACAAACCGTCGTCAACGAGGAAGTACTCCTGCTCCCATCCTAAGTAAGCGTAAACGTGCTTTACCTTTGTGTCGAAGTAGTTGCAGACACCTACGGCAGCCTCGTTCACAGCGCGGAGCGACTTCAGCAATGGTGCCTTGTAGTCAAGAGACTCGCCGGTGTATGAGATGAATATTGTAGGGATACAAAGAGTGTTGCCTTTTACGAATGCAGGAGAAGCTGGGTCCCAAGCAGTGTAACCTCTTGCCTCGAATGTGCTTCTGATACCTCCGTTAGGGAAGCTTGATGCGTCTGGCTCAGCCTGGATAAGCATCTTGCCTGTGAATTCCTCGATGATTTTGCCGCCTGGAGCACCTTCGTACTCGATGAAAGAGTCGTGCTTCTCGGCAGTACCGCCAGTCAGTGGCTGGAACCAGTGAGTGTAGTGTGTTGCGCCGAGGCCGATAGCCCACATTTTCATTCCGGCTGCAACTTCGTCAGCTATAGACTTAGTGAGCGCGTCGCCTTTCTTAATTACGCCTTTCAGCGCTTTGTAGGTGTCTTTGCTCAGATACTTTGACATAGCCGCGTCACCGAACACGTACTTGCCGTAATACTCGCTTGTCAGTCCTGCTGGGGCTGTTGGCTGGAGGGCCTGCTTCTTGTAAGCTTCCTCCACGGCATTGAATCTCAAACTTGCCATAAATTTTTGGTTTTTGGCTCCGCTTGAAACGGAGCGGTTGTTATTATTTTATGTTTATTATATGCTATTGGGAGTTGATACTCTCAAAAATAGTCATCTTTTGTCTTTGCTATCTCACTTACATTATATTTTTCTCGTTTATTATATATAAAATGTGTAAGTGTTTATAAAAATAGTCTATTTGCTTTTGTTTTGCTTTGTGTTTGTTCTTTGTTATTGCATTTTGATATGAAAAACCCTTTTCTTTGTTTGATTTGGTTTTTGTAAATAATGCCTTTGTGGGCGATATTCACTTGTGTTAATCTTGCAAAATGCTATCAAAAGAACTTTTCTTGTTTCTTTCTGATGCAAATATAAGTATAATTGTGACAAAAGTGATAATCTTATTGCGAAAAATTTTTGCGATTTAACACTTGATTTTGCGTAAAAAATGAATTTTTACATGGAAAATGCCTGTTATTGGCGTGAAAATGCTGGTTTTTGGTGTTGTGTCAATAAAAAACGGCGGATTTATTGAAAAATCCACCGTTTTCTATCAAAATTCTTCTTTTTGTCTTTTTGTAAGGAAGAAGTACCTTTCTTGTGTCTATTTGTTCAAATAGTCGTTGATGCGTCGTGCCGTGTCGAGTCCGGAAGCTATCGCGCGCACTACGAGGCTTGCTCCTGAGGCAGCGTCGCCGCAAGTGAACACGTTGGCTGGGTATTCCGGATGCTCTGGCTTGAGGAATCCCATGGCGAGCAGCACGAGGTCCGCCTTGATGATTTCCTTCTTGCCGTTGAGCTGCATGATAGGGCGTCCGCCTTCTGGGTTAGGCAGCCATTCGACGCCTTCGACCTCGACTTCCTTGACGTTTCCGTTCTTGTCGCCGATGAACTTGTTGGTGTTCAGCAGCCAGCGGCGCTCGCAGCCTTCCTCGTGCGACGATGTCGTCTTGAGGATGACCGGCCAGTTAGGCCAAGGCGTGTTGGGGTTGTGTCCGACTGGTGGCTTAGGCATGATTTCTATCTGTGTCACGCTCTTGCAGCCTTGTCTGTGGGCTGTTCCTATGCAGTCCGAGCCCGTGTCGCCGCCGCCGATTACGAGCACGTTCTTGTCCTTTGCGCTCACACGTTCGCCGTCTGGGATTTTGATGCCGGCCAGCACTCTGTTCTGCTGCGAGAGCAGTTCCAGAGCCAGGTGGATGCCCTTGAGCTCGCGTCCTGGAGCCTTCAGGTCTCGTGCCTGCGGTGTGCCTGTGGCTATGACCACGGCGTCGAACTCGGAAGCGAGTTTCGATGCGTCGCTGACGGTCTCGTTGTAGCGGAACTTGATGCCTTCCTCCTCGAGGATGCTGATTCTGCGGTCGATTATCTTCTTGTTCAGCTTGAAGTTCGGAATGCCGTATCTGAGCAGTCCTCCTGCGGCTTCGTTCTTCTCGAGCACAGTCACGTCGTATCCGAGCTGGTTCAGCTGGTAGGCGGCGGCCAGTCCGGCAGGTCCGCTTCCTACTACAGCTACGCTCTTGCCGTTGCGTGCAGGAATCTGCGCTTTCACGAATCCTTCCTGATAGGCGTGCTCGGCTATGGCGCACTCGTTCTCTCTGTTGGTCACAGCCTCGCCAGTTGTGAGGTACAGCACGCACGCCTTCTCGCAGAGGGCAGGGCAGATGCGTCCGGTGAACTCAGGGAACGGGTTGGTCTTGCTCAGCAGTCGGTATGCGTTCTCCCAGTCGCCGTGATAGAGGGCGTCGTTCCATTCTGGGTCCTTGTTGCCCAGCGGACAAGCCCAGTGGCAGAACGGTACGCCGCAGTCCATGCAGCGGCTCGCCTGTTCCTTGCGGTCGTGAGAGTTGAGTGTCTGTTCCACCTCACCAAAGTCGTGAATACGGTCGTTGATGGGGCGGTAGCCAGCCTCCTTGCGAGGCACGGTCAAAAATGCTTTTGGATTTCCCATTTTTCGTAGATTTATAATGTTATTTGATGAGGTTTAATAGTCTCTCTGCATGTCGGCGATCTTCTGTTGCAGCTTAGCCATCTGCTCTTCCTGGAGCACGCGCTTGTACTCGATAGGAACAATCTGCACGAAGTCCTCGATGTTTCTCTGCCAGTCGTCAAGCAGCTTTCCGGCGAGCGGACTGCCTGTGTGCAGGTAGTGCTGGCGTATGAGCTCCAGCAACTCCTTGCGCGATGTGGCGTCCTCCACGAGGTTTATCTCCACCATGTCCATATTGCAGAAGTAGTCGAATGTGTGGTCTTTGTCGTAAACATAAGCCACGCCGCCGCTCATGCCGGCTGCGAAGTTTCGTCCGGTCTTGCCCAGCACGACGACGCGTCCGCCGGTCATATACTCACAGCAGTGGTCGCCTGCGCCTTCGACTACGGCTATGGCTCCCGAGTTGCGGACGGCGAAACGTTCGCCCACCTGTCCGTTGACGTAGAGCTCGCCGCTTGTGGCTCCGTAGAGTCCGGTGTTGCCGGCTATGATGTTGTCCTCGGCCACGAACTCGGCGCTGCGGCGTACCGAAGGCAGTATGCTTATCCGTCCGCCAGACAGTCCCTTGCCGAAGTAGTCGTTGGTCTCGCCCTCCAGTCGCAGGCTCACGCCATGTACGGCGAATGCTCCGAAACTCTGTCCGGCAGAGCCTTTGAATCTGATGTTTACAGTGCCGTCAGGCAGACCAGCCTCGCCGTATCTTCTTGCGATTTCTCCGCTGAGCATTGTGCCCACGGCGCGGTCGGTGTTCTTTATTGTGTAGTCGAGTGTGACTTCCTCTTTGTTTTCAATTGCCTTAGCCGCAGCCTTGATAATGAACTCGTCCTTGACGCCCTCGACACGGGTGTATTCGCTTCTGTCCCAGAATAATGGCTGTTTGCTTTCAGGCTTGAAGAGCAGGCGGCTGAAGTCGATTGTTCCCTGCTTGGTTGTCTCGTCGGCAGCGTGAACCTCGATGAGGTCGGTGCGTCCGATGATGTCCTTCAGCTTCTTCACGCCAATCTCGCTCAGGTATTCGCGTACGTGCTCGGCGAGGAATGTGAAGTAGTTGACAACGTAATCCGCCTTGCCCATGAAGCGTTTGCGCAGGGTCTCGTCCTGTGTCGCCACTCCGACAGGGCATGTGTTGGTGTTGCACTTACGCATCATCACGCAGCCCAGCACGATGAGCGGCAGTGTTCCGAATGAGAACTCGTCGGCACCGAGCATCGCCATGATGACGACGTCCTTGGCAGTCTTCAGCTGGCCGTCGGTCTGCAGGCGAACCTGTCCGCGCAGTCCGTTCAGCACAAGTGTCTGCTGTGTCTCCGAAAGTCCGATTTCAGGGCTTATGCCGGCGAAGCGCATTGACGATGCTGGCGATGCTCCTGTTCCTCCTTCTGCTCCGGAAATCACGATGAGGTCCGCCTTTGCCTTGGCAACTCCGGCAGCGATTGTGCCGACACCGCTTTCAGCCACGAGCTTCACGCTGACAGCCGCCTTCGGATTGATGTTCTTGAGGTCGAAGATGAGCTGCGCGAGGTCCTCGATGGAGTAGATGTCGTGGTGAGGTGGTGGCGATATGAGCGAGATTCCAGGAATCGCGTTACGTGTCTTGGCGATGATTTTGTTCACCTTGAAGCCCGGCAGTTGTCCGCCTTCGCCAGGTTTTGCGCCTTGAGCCACCTTTATCTGTATTTCCTCGGCGTTCACGAGATATTCGGCAGTGACTCCGAATCGTCCGCTGGCTATCTGCTTAGTCTTGCTCGAGAGTGACACGCCGTCCACCTCGGTGTGGTAGCGTGCGTTGTCCTCGCCGCCCTCGCCGGTGTTGCTTCGTGTGCCGAGTTTGTTCATGGCTAATGCCAAAGCCTCATGCGCCTCGATAGACAATGCGCCGAACGACATCGCTCCAGTCACGAAGTGCTTTACGATGCTCTCCACTGGCTCTACCTCGTCGAGCGGAATAGCCTTCGCCGCTTTCTTTATGCCGAAATAGTCGCGGATGAAGATAGGCTTCTTGCCCTCATCGACAATCTGCTCCCACTCCTTGAACTTCTTGTAGCTGCCCAGTCGTGTGGCTATCTGCAGGTTTGCTATGGTGTCGGGATTCCATGCGTGGGCTATGCCGTCCTTGCGGTATGAGAACTGTCCGTTGTTAGGCAGTGTGTCCTCTGCCTTTGCGCTCTCGAACGCCTCGTCGTGCAGACGGATTGCGTCCTTGGCTATGTCGCGCAGTCCGATGCCGCCTATGGTGCTGACTTCTGTTCCGAAGTAGCGGCGCAGCAGGTCCTCGCTCAGTCCGACGCTCTCGAATATCTTCGCGCCACGGTAAGAACGTATGGTTGATATACCCATCTTGGACATGATTTTCTTCAAGCCCTTGTCCACAGCCTTGATGTAGTTGGCTTCCGCTGTGGCGTATTCCTCTTGTATCTTATGCTTTTTCACAAGCTCGTCGAGCACGGCGAATGTCAAGTATGGGCATATCGCGCTCGCTCCATAACCCAGCAGCAGTGCGGCGTGCATTACCTCGCGTATTTCTCCGCTCTCCACGATGAGGGCTGTCTGCACACGCTTGCCAGCCTGGATGAGGTGGTGGTGAACGGCGCTCACAGCCAGCAGCGAAGGTATGGCGGCACGGTGCTCGTCGATGTCACGGTCGCTCAGTATTATGTAGTTCACGCCTTCGTCAACCGACGCCTCTGCCGCGCGGCACAGGTCCTCGATGCCTTGGCGCAGTCCGCTCGCTCCCTTCTCCTTGTCGAAGAGCATAGGCAGTTTCTTGGTGTTGAAGCCCTTGTAGCGGATGTTGCAGAGTATGTCGAGCTGTGCGTTGGTTACGACAGGCTGTGGCAGGCGCACCATCTTGCAGTTGGATTCGTCTGGTGTGAGTATGCTGCTGCCTACGCTTCCGATATACTCGGTCAGCGACATCACAAGCTCCTCTCTGATAGGGTCGATGGCTGGGTTTGTCACCTGCGCGAACTGCTGGCGGAAGTAGTTGAAGAATATCTGCGGACGGTCGCTGATGACAGCCAGCGGAGTGTCGTTACCCATCGCAGCGACAGGCTCTTGTCCGGTTGTCGCCATAGGTACGACTGTCTTTTCGATGTCCTCCTGTCCGAATCCGAAGGCTCTCAGCTTGCTGTCGTAGTTCTCGATGCTGTTGGCCACGTGGCGTCCGCTCTTCAGGTTCTCCAGGCGGATGCAGTTTGTCGAGAGCCATTCGCGGTAAGGGTGCGCCTTGGCGAGCTTAGCCTTGATTTCGCCGTCGTAGTAGATTTTGCCTTCCTCGGTGTCTATGAGCAGAATCTTGCCCGGCTGCAGTCTGCCTTTGCTCACGACCTCGCTTGGCTCGAAGTCCATCACTCCGACCTCGCTGGCCACTACCATCATGCCGCCTTTTGTTATGGTGTAGCGGCTTGGGCGCAGACCGTTTCTGTCAAGCATTCCGCCGGCATATCGTCCGTCGCTGAAGAGCAGCGCCGCAGGTCCGTCCCATGGCTCCATGAGTATACTGTGGTACTCGTAGAACGCTTTCAGGTCGTCGCTTATAGGGTTCTTGTCGTTGAAGCTCTCTGGCACGAGTATCGCCATGGCCTGTGGCAGGCTCAGTCCGCTCATCATCAGGAACTCGAACACGTTGTCGAGGCTCGCCGAGTCGCTCATGTCAGGCTCGACGATAGGCGCGATGGTCTTGATGTCGCCTAAAGCCTTGCTGCTGAGCACGCTTTCGCGCGCCTTCATCCATCCGCGGTTTCCACGTATGGTGTTTATCTCGCCGTTGTGTGCAAGGAGACGGAATGGCTGCGCCAGTTTCCATTTAGGGAATGTGTTTGTTGAGAAACGTGAGTGCACCAGTGCCAGTCCGCTTGTCAGGTACGGATTGGACAGGTCTGGAAAGTAGCGGCGCAGCTGTCCGCTCGTGAGCATACCTTTGTATATGATGGCTTTGCTGCTGAGTGAACAGATATAAAAGTCCTCGTATTTGTTCTCGTTTATTTGCGCTGCAGCGTCAGCGACTCTGCGCTCGATGCGCTTTCTTATCTTGTAGAGCGAGCGCTCGATGTCGTCGCCCTCGCCGGTCACGAAAATCTGCTTGATGTCCGGCTCGACGTCTCTCGCCGCCTTACCCAGCGCTTCGGGCTCTGTAGGCACGGTGCGTATGTGCATCAGTGTCATGCCTTCGCGCTCGATTTCCTCTATCATCACGTTCAGCAGTTCCTTCTGCGCCTCCTCGTCCTTAGGCAGGAAGACGAGTCCTGTTCCGTACTGTCCCTTCTCAGGCACAGGGATGCCCTGCAGCAGTATGAACTCGTGAGGAATCTGCAACAGTATGCCGGCTCCGTCGCCAGTCTTGTCGCGTGTCTCGGCTCCACGGTGCTCCATGTTCTCCAATACCTTGAGCGCTTTGTCCACAAGGTCGTGGCTCTTGCCGCCGTGGATGTTTACTACCATGCCGACTCCGCACGCGTCGTGCTCCATGTCGGCTCTGTATAAACCTAAGTTTTTCATGTTGTTGTTATATTTTGGTTTTTATTCGTTCAAGTGCTTTTTCTGTGCTCTCATGCTGACCGAAGGCTGTCAGTCTGACGTATCCCTCGCCGGCGGGACCGAATCCCACGCCCGGAGTGCAGACAACGTGCGCTCTCTGCAGCATGGCGTTGAAGAATCCCCACGACGTTGTGCCGTCCGGCGTGCGCACCCACAGGTATGGCGCGTCCTTGCCTCCGTACACTTTGTATCCGAGGTTCTGGAGCGTGGCGCGCATCAGTCGCGCGTTCTCCATGTAGTAGTCGATGGTTTTGCGTATCTCGGCGCGTCCGTCGGCTGTGTAGATAGCTTCGGCTGCACGCTGGCTCACATAGCTCACGCCGTTGAACTTGGTCGATTGGCGGCGCGACCACAGCGGGTTGAGCGGTGTACGCTTGCCGTCCTTGGTCGTGGCTGTCACTTCCTTTGGCACTATGGTGTAGCCGCATCTCACGCCGGTGAATCCGGCCGTCTTCGAGAAACTGCGGAACTCCACAGCCACTTCTCTCGCGCCCTCAATCTCGTAGATGCTGTGCGGCACGTCGTCGCTCTGTATGTATGCCTCGTATGCCGAATCGTAGAATATCAGGGCGTCGTGCTTTGCGGCGTACTCCACCCAGCGTTTCAGCTCGCTGCGTGTGAGTGTCGTGCCGGTAGGGTTGTTGGGGTAGCACAAGTATATCACGTCCACATGCTCGCTTGGCAGCTCAGGCACGAAGTCGTTATCCTCGGTGCATGGCATGTACACCACGTCGGACCATCGTCCGTCGGCGCCGAGTATGCCTGTGCGTCCGCCCATGGCGTTGCTGTCCACATAGACAGGGTATATCGGGTCGGACACGCCTATCTTCACGTCCTTGCCCAGCAGCTCCTGGAAGTTGCCGGTGTCGCTTTTGGCTCCGTCGTTCACGAATATCTCGTCCTCGTCTATCTTTATGCCTCTCGCGCGGAAGTCGTTTTCGGCTATGGCGTGGCGCAGGAATTCGTAGCCGCGCTCTGGTCCGTAGCCTCGGAATGTCGTGCCGCGGCTCATCTCGTCCACAGCGCTGTGCATCGCTTTCACCACCGATGGCGCCAGCGGCTGTGTCACGTCTCCTATGCCGAGACTTATGACTTCTGCCTGTGGGTGCGACTCCTTGAATGCGCCCACTTTTCTGGCGATTTCCGTGAACAGGTATCCGCCCGGCAATTTCAGCATGTCTTCATTGATGTGTGCCATAATTCTGTTTTTCCTTTCTGTTTATGCTTATTCTGACAATTCTATTTCTCCCTCGAAGGCGAACGCCGCTCCGCCGGTCATCATCACGTGTCCGTCCTCTCTCCATTCTATGTCCAGCGCTCCGCCGTCCATTATTATGCGGCTTTTGCGTCCGGCTCGTCCGGTCTTGGCGGCAGCCACAGCCGTAGCGCATGCTCCCGTTCCGCACGCCATGGTTATGCCGCTGCCTCGCTCCCACACGCGCACTCTGATGCCGTCCTCGCGTACCGTCGCGAACTCGATGTTGCAGCGCTCTGGGAATGCCTTGTCGAACTCCAGTCGCTTGCCCTCGCTCTCCACGTCGGCTTTGTCGGCGTCGTCCACGAACATTACGTAGTGCGGATTGCCCATGCAGACGAAAGTGCCGTCGGGCAGCTCGTCGCTTGGCACGTACTGCGCCTCGTTGCTCAGCGCTGGCATGCCCATGTCCACAGTCACGGTGTCCACGTGTCCGTCCTTGATGTTGAGGTTCAGTATTTTTATTCCGGAAGCCGTCAGCAGACGTATTTCGGTTTCTTTTGTCAATCCTTTCTCGTACAGGTACTTGCCCACGCAGCGGCTTGCGTTGCCGCACATTTTGGCTTCGGAGCCGTCGGCGTTGAAGATGCGCATGGTGAAGTCCGCCTTGTCGCGTCCTATCAGCACCAGTCCGTCGCCGCCTATACCACAGTGGCGGTCGCTCCAGATTTTTGATGCTTCCGCCGGGTCCTTAATGTCATTCAGGGCAGTGTCCACATAGATGTAGTCGTTGCCTATGCCGTGCATTTTTGTGAAATGAATCGTCTTTGACATTTTGTTTTGTGTTTATACTTTGTGGTATTAAAATGCTATTTGATGGTGCAAAGGTATTTCTTTTTGATATTTCATCAAAGAAAAATAGGAAAAATGTTGCTAAAAACGCAAAATATTTAGAAAAGTGGTCTTAAAACAAAGAAAATACTTTCAAAATGCTTTTTGATTTATAAAAATGATATATCTTTGTCGCGAATAATCTAATTCGATAGGAAAACGGATGTGTTTGTGAAGTTGATGATTGTCTGTGTGTTATGTCCGTTTCTTATATATTATTGTATATATTAAAAAGAAAATATTATGTGTGGAATTGTTTCTATCCTTAACATCAAGCAAAATACGCCTGAACTCAGAAAGAAAGCTTTGCGTATGAGTCAGAAAATCCGTCACCGCGGTCCGGACTGGAGCGGCATCTATGTCGGCGGTTCGGCTATTCTGGCGCATGAGCGTCTGAGCATAGTTGACCCGGAGTCGGGCGGACAGCCGCTGTTCTCGACCGCTGCCAAGCATGTGCTGGCTGTCAATGGCGAGATTTACAATCATCAGGAGATAAGACGACGTTTCGCCGGCGACTATGAGTTCCGCACCAAGAGCGACTGCGAGGTTATTCTTGCGCTTTACCATAAATACGGCGTGGACTTCCTCGAACAGCTGAACGGCATCTTCGCCTTCGTGCTTTACGACGA
>JAEEGF011627891.1_pt1 | contig 12949 bp, 10 predicted proteins | sample 9134171 | NCBI WGS metagenome assembly JAEEGF01 (sample SAMN16246542, study PRJNA631951) | gut metagenome | biome: gut microbiome; feature: rumen; material: AP-attached | host: Bos | place: Iran: Karaj | collected 2018-10 | reverse complement strand
ATGACCTTAGAAAAGCCTATGGTGTCGTTGATGGTGCGCGTGAAGGTGGTGTCGGTCGGGTCGGGAACGATTTTCACGATCGGGATTTCTGCGGTTTGGCAGAATTGGATCAACGAGTCGAAGTCAGCCGTGTACTTATTGTTGGCGTTCTTGTAGAGCACTTCGGCATTGCGGATGTCGACGAGGCGCTCGACGACTTGTTTCTCACGCATCGTTTGCTCGTTTTTGAACTTGATGGGAGCTTGGATGCTCTTGACAACTTGCCATGCTAAAAGCACGATGATGGCAAACAGAATGATGTTGATGACGATGGATAATCCTTTTTTCATTGTAGTATGGTTTTTCTATTTTTATACTCTTTCGGATTGGCCGCAAAGTTAGGATTTTTTCTTTTATGTAGGCCAAAAAAAATCGTTTGAAATTAAAAATGGATTTTGTGGAAGTTTAAGTATTTGTCATCCAAATATTTGCGAATCTTATCGGCGAGGACGATGAAAACCAGGAGGTCGTTTTTTTCGAGCCAGTCGGTGGCGTCGTCGTCGCGGTTGATGGCTTTTGCGAAGGCGAGGTTGACTTCAAAATGGTTCTTGATGAGCCATTCTTCGGCCTTGGGTTCCTTGTCGATGGCGCTGTCGATGGCGGCCAGGTGGGGGAAACCGTGTTCCATCAGCCAGTCTTTGGCCTCGTGGTCGCCCTGAATGGTGTTGCTCAGCGCGCCGAGTTCGGGGTAGCCGTTACGCATGAGCCACTCGAAGAATTCGTCGCCTCCGGGCTCAAAGGTGCAGCCGAACGCCATCAGTATTTTTACGGGATAACGTGTCATTTATCTTCGTTCAAGATCCGTTTTCGCCGCAAAGATACGCACAATTCAAATAGATTTCCTATTTTTGCACAAATATTTGAAAGCAAATGAAGACCAAGAAAGAAATCATAGAAAACTGGCTGCCGCGCTATACAGGCTTGCCCTTGGATCAGTTCGGGAAATACATCCTGCTGACCAACTTCCAGGACTATGTCAACCGTTTCGCCGAATGGCAGGGTGTTGACGTTGTGGGGCGCGACAAGTCGATGCCCTGCGCTACCGACGGCGAGATCACCATCATCAACTTCAGCATGGGTAGCGCCAACGCGGCCACCATCATGGACCTGCTGGGTGCCATCCACCCCAAAGCGGTGCTGTTTTTGGGCAAATGCGGTGGCGTGAAGAAGATCAACAAGGTGGGCGACCTCATCCTGCCCATCGCGGCCATCCGCGGCGAGGGTACGTCGAACGACTATTTCCCGCCCGAGGTGCCTGCGCTTCCGGCCTTCAGCCTCGAGAAAGCCATCTCCACCACCATCCGCGACTATGGACGCGATTATTGGACCGGTACGGTTTATACCACCAACCGCCGCGTGTGGGAACACGATGACGATTTCAAGGACTACCTTCGCAAGATCCGCTGCATGGCCGTCGACATGGAGACAGCCACCATCTTCTCGGTGGGCTTCTATAACGAGATCCCCACCGGCGCCTTGCTTCTTGTGTCCGACAACCCCATGGTGCCCGAAGGCGTCAAGACGGAGGAAAGCGACAAGGTTGTGAGCAAGAACTTCGTCGGCGAACACCTCCGCATCGGCATCGACTCGCTGCGGCAACTGATCAATAACGGTATCACTGTCAAGCATTTGAAGTTCTGATGACTTACGACCAGATCCTCAACGAAATCCACAAGAAGCAGTTCGCACCCGTCTATTTCCTGACGGGCGAGGAGCCGTATTTCATCGACATGATCTCCGACACCATTGAGAACGAAGCCCTTGATGAGTCTGAGCGCGCCTTCAACCAGATCGTGGTCTATGGCCGCGATGTCGACGTGGAGACCATCGCCAACCACGCCCGTAGCTTCCCGATGATGGGCGACCGCATGGTGGTCATCGTCAAAGAGGCGCAGGACGTGAAGGACCTGGAGAACTTTGAGGCCTATCTCGACAGCATCCCCGACACCACGATCCTCGTCTTCGCTTACAAATACAAGAAGTTCGACAAGCGCAAGACGCTGGCCAAGAAGATAGAGAAGAAAGGCGTCTGGTACGAGTCGAAGAAACTGTACGACAACAACATCCCCGACTGGATCCAGAACAACCTGAAGGGCAAGGGCTATTCCATCACGCCCAAGGCCTTGCAGATGATGGCTGAATTCCTCGGCACCGACCTCCACCGCATCGCTAACGAGCTGGAGAAACTCATCGTCGCCCTGCCCAAGAAGAAAAGCATCGATGACGCCGACGTGGAACGCAACATCGGCATCTCGAAAGACTTCAACACCTTTGAACTGCAAAACGCCATCGGCATCCGCGACGTGATGAAAGCCAACCGCATCGCCAATTATTTCGGCGAAAGCAAAGACAATCCGTTGCTGCTCACGGTGATCACCCTGTATGGATATTTCACCAAGATATTGAAAGTGCACAGCAGCGCCGACAAGTCGCAAGGCAACCTGGCCAGCGTGTTGGGTGTGAATCCGTTCTTTGTGAAGGACTATCTGCTGGCGGCGCGTAATTATTCGCCTGACCAGTGCATCCGCTGCATCTCCTTCCTCCGCGAGTATGACCTGAAGTCGAAAGGCTACGAGAGCGGCGACGTAAGCGAGAAGGATCTGTATAGAGAGATGATTTTCAAATTAATGCATTGTTAATACGGGCCCTTCGACCCTTCGACGGGCTCAGGGCTCAGGGACCCTTGACGGTTATGAGAATAGTAGCACAAAGAGTTACCCACGCTTCCGTCACGATTGACGGCAAGGTGAAGTCGGAAATCGGCCTCGGCATGTTGATTCTCCTCGGCATCGAGGAGGCCGACAACGAGGAAGACATCGAGTGGCTCTGCCAGAAACTCACCAAATTGCGCATCTTCAGCGACGAGAATGATGCCATGAACCTCGACATCTGCCAGGTGGAAGGCTCGTTCCTCGTGGTGAGTCAGTTCACGCTTCATGCCTTGACCAAGAAAGGCAACCGTCCGAGTTTCATCCGCGCCGCCCGACCCGAACAGGCCATACCGCTCTATGAGCAGTTTTTGAAACGTCTCGCTGAGGTTTCGGGTCGCGAGGTGCAAAGCGGCGAATTTGGTGCCATGATGGCCGTGGAGCTGCTCAACGACGGCCCCGTGACCATCATTATGGATTCGAAACGGAGGGAATAAAGATCATTCCACCACGAGTTTCCTCGTTTCATTGCCTAACTTCACGAAATACATCCCTTTCGGCAATTCCATCTTTGCCTTGCCACTGATTTCCTTGGTCAGAAGGGTCTGACCAAGGACGTCGGTGATGGTCAAAGTGCCTGAGCCTTCAACGATGATGTCGCCTTTGGATGGGTTGGGGTAAACCATGAAGGCACTCCTGAGGTTTTCGCCCAGTTGGTCGGGCATGGTGCTGAACACCGCCTCGGGACTTGTCGGCGAAGCATTGTGTGAGCGTGTCTCCTTCTTGCGTTGCGTGAAGACATAGGAGGTGTTTTGTGTCAGGTCTTCGAATACCGGGGAGAGCTGCCAATCGCCGCCGTTGATGTTGTATTCGCCGTTTTCGATGGCAACGAGGGTGATGCTTGTGTCGGTGTTGCTCTCCAACAGCGGGGCCTCAGGCGCGGGCTGGTCCGCTTTTTTGATGGGCCCGAAATAGGGCGAGGTGAGGGTCCCAACACAGTTGCTGGCTGTCACTTGCACACAGATCCTGGCAAACACATCGTCTTCGGTCAAGAGGTAGATGGAATCGACGGCGCCTTCAATGGCGGTGGTGTCGCGGCACCATTGGTAGCTCAATTCGCCGAGGTCGGGGATGGATGGGGTGGATCCCAGATTCGTCACGGCAGTCAAGGTCTCTCCGAAGAAAGGCTCGCCAATGATATTGACCTCACCGATTAAGTCAGGAGTGATGCTGTCGTACAAGACGCTTTCGATGGCACCGTAAGCGTTCAGCCGTCTTCCCGCGGCCACCAGTCCGTCGAGCGAAGGCAGGTGATCGGCACCATTCAGGAGGTGGTATTTTACCGTGAGGCAGAAATAGGCGGGGTCGTTTTTGCAGGCTTGCATCATCTCCTCGGTCAGGGCCGCATACATCAGCGCAATGGTGCCTGACACTTGTGGCGTGGCCATCGAAGTGCCGGTCATGTTGCCGTATCCGTTGTTGGGCGTGGTGGAATAGATGGTGGTGCCGGGAGCGCCAATGTCAATGTTGTTGATACCATAGCCAGCACTGCTGTACTTCTCGTCGGCCGAGGTGGTGTTGGTGATGCCTATCAGATAGTCACCAGGGCAGGTGGAGGGGACGTCGCCCACTACGTCGACATTCACGTTCATGTTGGGGCCCGCACCGCAACTCAAGATGCCGACGGCACCCATCTCGTCGTACATCGCGCACCAGATGGGATAGTCGTCAGGGTTGCCGTAGTCGACGCCGAAGGAAGAGTTGGTGGCTACGATGAAGGCACCTTCCTCGCCGTTGGTCTCGTTGTATCTCGCCCTCATCTCCAACGCATACGAATAGGCCTCCACGACGATGGATTCGTCGCCTGAGCTGCCAGCGATAGGCATGACTTTCACGTTCCAATTCACGCCGCAAACGCCCGTCCCGTTGTCGCCGACGGCCCCAACAATACCCGAGACATGGGTGCCGTGGGTATTGGCGCCGACATAACCATTGTGGTTGAAGGCATTCCATCCGTGATAATCGTCGATGTAGCCATTGCCGTCGTCGTCGATCAGGTTGTTGGGGATTTCGTGGCGGTTCTCCCAACAGTTCAGGTCCTCGTGGGTCCAGTCCGTGCCACCGTCGATGACGGCCACCACGATGGTGTCGCCCGTGGCGGTGACGCCGCCCGTGGTGAAGTCTTCCCATGTCTGCGGCAGGCTCATGATGGCCGGTGCCCACTGGAATTCATAGTAGGGGTCGTCGGGAATCGCCTCGCGTAGCACGATATTGGTATGGTTGTTCTGAATGAGCCGTACCTCTGCGTTGGCGGCCAGGCGACGCATCTTGTTTTCTCTGGGCTCTTTGCTGTCGGCAATCTCGAAAAGCCAAATGTTCAGTCTCTCAGATAACACTCTTTTGGGCACAATCTCATTATGGGTATTGGCTGCAAAATATTGGGCGTCAACACCTTGCTCCAGCCATATAATGAATTCGTTCTCCACATAGTTGCTTGCTTTTTTCTGTCCGAAGGAAACCGCAGAAAGAAGCGATAGGGCCAAAAGAAGGAGGAGTTTGATACTTGATTTCATGGGTGTTTTTCATGTTGATTAGGACGGCAAAAATATTCATTCGGAACGAAATACGCAAGATGTCAAAAGAATTGCCTATTTTTGCAACTCCAGAAACCAAGGTCCCTGAGCCTGTCGAAGGGCCGACAGATAACAAACGGTGCTTCGACAAGCTCAGCAACCTGTTTCAACTAACTGAATAACTGAAGAGAATGGACAATAAACGATTAGAGAAAGTCAACAAGCTGATACAAAAGGAGCTGGGCGATATCTTCCAGAAAGAGCTGAAGCCGGCCGTCCCCATGCTGATGATCACGGTGACGCATGTGAGGGTCACCTCCGACCTCGGCTATGCCAATGTGTACCTGAGCGTTTTTGGCGTCGACGACAAGAAGAAGGTGGTGGAGGAGGTGAGCGAAAACGCCAAGGCCATCCGCGGACTGCTCGGCAACCGTGTGCGCCATCAGATGCGTGTCATCCCCGAACTGCGTTTCTTTGAGGACGATTCGCTCGACTATATCGAAAACATCGACAACCTGCTGCATCCCGACAATTGAGACTGCCGCTGTTCATAGCAAACCGTTACCTGCTGGCCAAGAAGAGCCACAACCTCATTAATATCATCACATGGATCTCCATCCTTGGTATTAGTGTGGGTTCGTTTGCCCTCATCGTGGTGATGTCGGCTTTCAATGGTTTGGAGAAGGTGATTTCATCGATGAACAACCGCCTCACGCCCGACCTGCAGATAGCACTGGTGAAAGGCAAGACCATCGACCTGACGGCCTTCCCCTTGGGTCAGATCAACGATATCCAAGGCGTCGACTATGTGATTCCCACCATCACCGAGGACGCGCTGTTTCGTGCCAACGAGAAGCAGCACATCGGCCAGGTGAAGGGCGTGGGCCTGGAATACCAAGAGATTGACCGTTTCAACGAGATTGTCTTCGGCGGCGAACGTCTGGCGCTGTCCGACGAGGACGAGCATAATTTCGCCGTGCCTGGCGCGGGCGTGGCATGGTGCCTCGGCATCAACGCCTACAACCCTTACGCCATGGTGCGCGTCTATGTACCCAAGCGCGGCAACGCCTCGCTGATGAGCCTCGAAAACAGCTTCAACTCTGATGTGCTGACCATCCAAAGCGTCTTCTCCACTGAGCAGGAACAAGACGAGAAAATGGTGCTTGTGCCTTTCAATTGGCTCTCCGAACTCCTTGAATATGAGGATAAAGCCACCAATGTGGAGGTCTTCGTCGCCTCGAATGCGGATGTCTACAAGGTGCAGAAATCGGTCGCGGCTATCCTAGGTCCCGACTATTCTGTGAAGAACCAGCAGGAGCAGCAGGAGACGCTATACAAGATCATGCGTTCCGAGAAGTGGGCGGTCTATGTCATCCTCACATTCATCCTGATTTTGGCCACTTTCAACGTGGTGGGCTCGCTCTCGATGCTGATGATCGACAAGCGCAAGGACACCGAGATCCTGAAGGCCATGGGTGCCGACAACCGGCTTATTCAAAGGATTTTCATGAACGAGGGACTGCTCATCTCGGTGGCGGGTGGCCTCATCGGCTTGCTGTTGGGCATCGTCTTGGTGCTCTTGCAGCAACAGTTTGGTTTCGTGAAGTTCGGCTCTGGCGGTAATTATGTCGTAGATGCCTATCCCGTCATGCTGCGATTCAAGGACGTACTGCTGATATTCGCCACCATCCTCGTGGTGGGCTGCACCTCGGCTTTCCTCACCGTGCGTCATGCGATGCGGAAAGCGGCGACTCAGAAGTCCAAGTTGAACGACAGATAATAGCGTGGCTTCTTCGCAATCTGCCCGTCTTGTATTCCCCATGCCACATCTCCTCTGACGAAATAACCAAAGATACTGGTGCGTAGGCCGAACCCGACGCCGCCCACCAAAGGCTCTTTCATCTCAGTGACGGTGATGTTGAGGTTGCCGTCGCTGATGTGGGTGTTGTAGAGCGAGTTGCTGGGGTCGTAGGGGTTCCATCCCGTCCAAGCCGTGCCGAGGTCGCCGAAGGCCACAATCTGGAAGTCGCGGATGAACTTCATGTTGATGGGCCTGTTGGTGAAGTAGCTGAACACGGGGAAGCGCAGCTCGCTGTTCAAGACGACGAAGTTGTTGCCGTTGCGGATGTTTTGGCTGAAGCCGCGCATATTGGTGGCGAGGGTCTGGTAGGCGTAGTTCTGCGAGTAGTCGACGGGGGCGCCTTGGTCGAAGGAGGCTAGGATCCAGTTGTCGACACCACCCATGTAGTAGATGAGTTTCTGCTGTCCGAACGAGCTGCTGCCCGCGATGCGATTGGCCCAGATGAAGTTGCGGCTGATACGGGTGTAGTGCCGGTAGTCGAAGCCGACCACCACCATGTTGTTGGTGTTGCGCGCGATGCGCTGGTAGTATTCGGCAAACACTTTTCCGCGTGCTCCGACGAGCAGGTTGGTCCCTATTTTCTTCGAGTTGTCGTAGACGAGTTCGGCACGCACGCCGCCCCAGTTCTCGTAGTTGTCTTCATCGGCCAGGCTGTAGTCGTCGATGGCCAGGTTGACTCTATGGTCGAGGCGGTAGATGGCTGTGCCGCGCAGGCTCAGGATCTCGCTGAAGGGATAGCTCAGCGTGTAGAACGCCTCGTTGGTGAAGGTGCGGAAGTAGTAGCTCGAATAGTCGTCGGTGACAAACCGGTGCAGGGTGATGCTCTTGTCGAGGCGCTTGCTGTAGTCGCTGAAGCGCAGCACGTATTCGTTGTTGGTGAGGCTCGTGTTGAGCTTCACACCGAGCTCGATCTTGTAGTCTTCCATCAGGTCTTTCATCTTGGTGCCGAGGAAGATGTTGAAGCCCGAGTAGAGATAGATGGGGGAGTAGCCGCCGGTGAAGGGCTGGTAGCTGTAGTTCATGCTGGTGAAGTCGATCTGGCTCATCAGCTCGTCGGCGAAGAGTTCCACGTAGTAGTTGTTGGGCCGTTGGACGGTGTCTCTCTGCCGTGGCTTGGGTGCCGCGCTGCCGCCTTGCGCCACCCCGAGCGAGTCGCCGCCGATGGGACCGTTGATGGCCTGTTTGCGCCGCGCATAGCGGTAGCTCGACGTGAACCGGTGCTTGGAGATAGGCTCTACCACCGTGTCTTTCTCTTTCTGTATCAGTTCGGTAAGCAGCCTCTTCTGGGCGTAGGGACTCATTTGGCCGATGTTTTCCTGATGTCCTCGAAGGACGGGCGACATGAAGAACTTCTCGCCTTTTTGGTCGGCCATCAGCAGGGCGGCTTTGTGGTCGTGGGGCTGGTAGGCGTAGTCGATGATGTTGGCCGAATAGTCCGTCAGCTGCTCTCGCTTGCCGAAATAGCGGTAATGCACGATGGTGTCGATGTGGCTGATGGCGCTGTCAAAGCGGATCTGGTAGAGGTTGTAGAAACCGCTGGTGTCGTTGAGGTAGAGCAGGCTGCCGTCTTTCATCGGCTCGGGCATGATGTTGTTGGAGAAGCGCTGCTGTGTTAGGTTCTGGAGCACCGCACCTTTATTAATATAGTTGTAGGCGTAGAGGTCGAACTGCTTGTTTTGGAAACCGATCTTCTCGTCTGTCTTCAAGGTGTCGTTGTCGCGGTTCGAGCTGAACACGATTTGGCGGTCGTCGTAGGTGAACACGGGTTCGAGGTCGGTGTGGTAGTCGTTGGTGATCTGCTCCAAAGTGTTGGAGAACAGATTGTAGACATAGATGTCGGGCTTGCCCATACGGGTGGCGGCGAGCACGATCTTACGGCTCTTGTGGGCGTACGAGAACGAGCTGACCTTTTGGAAGTCGAAGAGATAGGTGCTGGCTTTCTTGCCCGTGTTGATGTCGAGGTTGTAGAGTTGTATCTTGCCTTCTTCTTCGAGGATGAAGGAGATGATCTCGCCGTTGGGATGCCAGGCGAGGAGCGGGAACGACGTGTCGATGTTCTCGTCGGAGCGGTAGCCCGCCTTGAAGAGCTGCTTCCGCTTGCCTGTCTGCAGGTCTTCGAGCCAGAGTCGGATCTTGCCCTCGTCGTTGCTGACGTAGGCGATATGCTTCCCGTCGGGACTGATGGAAGGCTGTGTGAAGGTGCGGTATTTCTTGTATTTCAGCCGCATCACGTCGGTGGGCAGGTTTGACATGAGGGTCTCATAACGGGCTTGATAGAACGCATACCATTCCTCAATCAAGGCTTTGTATTCCTTGCCCGTGACGAAGAGCAGGGCCTTCTTGACGTTCTGTGTGTTCTCGGCCAAGGTCATGATGTCGTTAAACGACTTGCTGCCGTATTGTTCGTCGATGAAGTTCCAAAACGAGTAGCCTGCTATCAATGCGTCATCGTCACGCAGGTGGTTGATTTTCTTGTAGTTGCCCGATATGATGCCGCGCTGCAGCTGGGCTTCCTTGTGGCTGTCCCAATTGCCCGCGATGTAGGCCACCAAGCCGTCTTGGAACCACTGCGGGATGTTGTAGCGGTAGGTGCTGCGAATCTGTGAGCCGATGCTGATGCCGTTCATCACCTGGCTGAACAGCAGCCGTGCGATGCCTTCGCGGATCTGTGCCTCGAAGTGGGTGTAGTCGCCGTCGAAGTAGAGGATGACCTTCGATCCGATGATTTTGGTGATGCCGCCGGTGTTGCCGTTCTCTTCTTCTTCGAGGTCGATGTTGCTCTGCTTGAAGTCGCTTTTGCTGTTGAACACGATGAACTGTACCTTTTTGCGGAAGCGGCTGTTGAGACGGTTCTCGAGGCGAGGTATCTGGTCTTTGGCGTAGGCCTGCGCATAGCGTGCGAGGTCGTCGCCGCCTTGGTAGAAATACACGTCGAAGTGGTCGTTCGAGTAGTACGACCAGTGGAAGTCGCCATACTGCACGCGGTTCTTACCGAAGGACATGTTCATGCCGTTGTAAAACTGGGCATGGGCCATCGGCGTAACGGCCATGAGCAGCAGCAGGAGGATCGCGTATTTCTTTTTCGACAACATTAATCCCGAATTAGCGGACAAAGATAGGCAAAATCTTTAGATTGTTGCGGAAAAATACCTTATCTTTGCGCCGAAATCATGTAGGGGCAGACCTATGTGTCTGCCCTCTAAACACAACCCCGACATGTTAAAGATAGAACAATTCGTCTTCAACCCCTTCGCGGAAAACACTTACGTCGTTTACGATGACGACACAAAAGATTGTGTCATCATCGACCCGGGCTGTTCCGACACCGCCGAGCAGAACGAGCTGTTCGGCTTCATCGACAGCCACCGCCTCAAACCCCTCATGGTCATCGACACGCATGGCCACATCGACCACATCGTGGGTAATGCCGCCGTCAAGAAACGCTATGGCATCAAGGTGGCGGCACATCCCAACGTGAAGAGCGACTTCCTGCGTTCGCGACAGCAGGCCCAGATGTTCGGGCTGCCCTTCGAGAATGAGAGCGAGCTGCCCGAGGTCGACTTGGAGGACGGCGAGATCATCAAGGTGGGGGAGAGCACCCTTGAGGTCATCAGCACCCCGGGCCATGCCATGGGCAGCATCAGCCTCTATGCCATAATGGAGGGCTGGGTCTTCACTGGCGACGCGCTCTTCTGCCGCAGCATCGGGCGCACCGACTTCCCCGGCGGCAACTACGAGCAGCTCCGCACCAACATCATCGAGCGCCTGTTCCGCCTGCCCGACGACACGGAGGTATATTCTGGTCACGGTGAAAGCACAACGATTTTCGACGAAAGAAGGTTCAATATGTTTTTATGACTCTTTAGTTTGACGTGCATTACGTCATTGACCCACTTCGTGTCGTCGAATTGATGATTTGCGAGGAGGAACGACGAAGCAATCCATACATCTCATGCCTAGAAGAATTGTCATAGTATTCTTTTTCTTTTTGACCTTAACGGTTTCTGCCCAAGAAACGAGGGTTATTGACAGTTTGTTGGATGTCCTGCCCACTAAGGAAGGTCGTGAGCAGGTGAAGACGATGATTGATTTAACATGGGAATTTTATGATATTTCCTTTGATGATTGTATTCGTTGGGGTGAAAAGGCTCTTTCTGAAGCACGCTCTTTGAATGAGTTTGATTTAGAAGCTGAAGCCAATTATACAATTGGAGTTCAATATGCGCAACATGCCGATCTGGATTTAGCTAAGCGGTATTTGTATCTTGCTTATTCCCAATATATAAAAATAGATGACTCGGAATATATTCGAGAGTTTGGATGGGATTATTCTTCAAATCGGTTTGCTTTTTTATCTCTTTGGAATATTGCCTTTTATGAATTGGCTATGGGAAACATTGATACTGCCTATCAAGTTTATGAAAAAGCGTTGCCATTAGCCGAAGAAATGAATGACACTTTGTCTTGTGCTGGTATTCTTTCAAATATAGCAACGATATGGTATAATAAAGGCATTTTGGATAAATCATATGAATATAATGCTCGGGCCAAACATTTGTTTGAGTCTATTGGTGATGAGCAATTATCTTTACGAATGGAGGCAAATATGGCCTTGATATGTTGCGATAAAGGCCAGATAACTAAAGCCAAAGAAATGTATTGGTCGCTAATTCCAAAGATGCAAGAACAGCGTGATTATTACTATCTTTTAAATGTTTGTCATAGTTTAGGGGCTATTTACAATAATGAACTCGTTGACTATGATTCGGCTATGTTCTATTTGCAAAAAGCTATGCTGTATGGAGAAATGCCAATGATTAACAAAGATGATGAATTGACTGCTGATCGGGAAAAGACTGAGGTAATGACAGAGATAGGTAGTGTTTTGCTGAATACAGGTGATACCAAAGGAGCAATTGAGGAATTTGAAAAGGCGTTGGTTTGGGCGGAAAAGAACGGTTATAGACGTGGACAGATGATGGCTTGTTTGGAATTGACTAAGGTCTATGCCCAACAAGGTCAAGCCGCCAAATCCCTTCATTATTTTGAAAGATATTCAAGTGAAGCTTCCCGGTCAGGCATCACTATGATGGATCATTCTGTTAGAAAGTCCTTGATACTCGACTATGCACGTCTGGGTCGTTATGCCGACATGGAACGGGAACTGGACGCTCTTGACGAGCAACGTGCCTCCCTCACCCGTGAGAATGTGGATCTTCATGAGGCCAACAGCGCCCTTGAGCAAGAAAACGCTGACCTGATTGCAGAACGCGAATACCACACCCAACAAATAACGACCTTGCAAAATGCCTTAAATCACTACCGCCTCGCCTTCTTCGGACTGCTGGCCATCGCGCTTTTTGTCTTGGTTTTGCTCGTCGCATACAAAATTGTTCGGAAAAAACGACCCAAAGTGTAAAATCTTGAAAATAAAACCCTACCTTTGCACGCTGTTGCGGTCACTGAGCCCTGAGCCTGTCGAAGGGTCGAAGTGCCCGCATCTCTGTTGAAATCATTCAATCTTAAAACCTTAAATAACAAATCATGATCGAGAAAATCACATCATCGCAACAAGCTATGGACCTGGAAGCCAAGTACGGTGCCCATAACTATCACCCGCTGCCGGTCGTCCTCGCCAAGGGTAAGGGCGCCAAGGTGTGGGACGTCGAAGGCAAAGAGTATTTCGACTTCCTGTCGGCTTATTCCGCTGTCAACCAAGGTCACTGCCACCCCAAGATCATCAAGGCTATGACCGACCAGGCCGAGCGCCTCACCCTCAGCAGCCGCGCCTTCTATAACGACGCTCTCGGCGTGTGGGAGAAATATGT
>JAEEGF011528841.1_pt1 | contig 12951 bp, 11 predicted proteins | sample 9134171 | NCBI WGS metagenome assembly JAEEGF01 (sample SAMN16246542, study PRJNA631951) | gut metagenome | biome: gut microbiome; feature: rumen; material: AP-attached | host: Bos | place: Iran: Karaj | collected 2018-10 | reverse complement strand
GCCTTGGCTTCGGCATAAACATTCAGAAACAGCAGAAGAACTAAAAAAAGAATTCGCACGAGTGTAATTTAATAAAAAATATGCGAACGGTGCACCAAATTACAGTCCACCCCCGCGCTCTTGTTTATCCAGTTCAAAACAATGCTCGACGGTGTCCCGATAAGCAGCGGAAGTATCGAGCGGAAGCAAGAATGCTTCGGCCATTTTTTCCAAGCGCTTTGCCTGCGGAACATCTGACGGCGGCCCAACCATCGCATTTCCTATATCAAGGTAACGTTTTACGCCTTGGCGATAATTAATCAATGTAATTTCAAAAAAGTACCCATCGAAAACAACATAAGGAATCAACTCTTGTCGATACGCTTCGATGGAATCTTTTAACGTCTGGACTTGCGTTCTTGTTCCGGGAAGTTCTTCCGATGGTAATGTTTTCCATTCGCAGGAATCCAACGCAGAAAAAGAAACGCCGCAGGCGCTACGCAACAAGCATGCGTAAACAGAATCGCCTTTTACACGAATTGCAGAAATAAAAGCATTGTGCCCCCAAGCGTCTGTTTGCTTTATACGAATTTCATAGTCCAAATGTTCCGCATTCTCCATCAAATCCTGTGACAACGGCTCATCGACGATTGTTCCAAATGGATGCATTTCTGAATCATGATCAACAATCCATTTAAAAGCCAAGAATAGAAGCAACACAATGAAGGGAACTGCTATTACATACAAAACTTTCTTCGTCTTAAAGAAATTCCCGACAAGAGCTCCCGAGGCATACAACGCGAGCAAGAACAAGCCCTCAATTGCCATTTCTAAATCATTTTCGCCTACCAGCCATTGGATACTCCGGAACACGATAAATGCCGGAAGAAGCAAGCCAAGAACTAGCCAAAGCTTTTTCCATGACGTCCATTTGCGAAGCGCAAAGAAAACAATTCCCAGAACGATTACCGGAAGAATCTCCGGTGCAAATATTACTAGGTATCGAAAAATATCGTTCATTTTCCCTCCGAATTATTTAATTCTAGGGAATCATTTTGCTCTAGAGTTTTAGTTTGTTCGGGTTCCGTGTTATTTTGCGAATCCTGCACAACGCTATCGACAAAAGCATTTTGAGGCTCATTGCATTTTTCAGCGACTTCCTTGTAAGAAAGCGTGGTATAAGTTTCTCGCGAAGGCAAAAAACTTACGAACGTCTTTTCGATTGTCATGGCATCGTACACATGGGAACATTTAGCGTTGGGGAAATACAAATGACGGCGTGTTTTGCGCTTATAGTCTTTGAGTACGACCGAAGAGCCATAGCCATCGAGGACTTCATCCGTAGTATATTCCTGAGTGTACTTTTCAATGGATTTCTTTAACTTTCGAACTGAGGCAGATTTTTCGGCATCCAATAAAATCCAATTGCCCACGGCATCACCACCGTGTCGAACCGTCAACAGATTTTTAGTGGTATCGTACTGAACGTCAGCACACTCGCTGTAACCGAATTGAAAAAAGACCGAATCCTTCCGTTCGAGAAAGGAAACGCTTCGTGAATCGTCGCCCCAAGCATCGGCTATCAAAAAAAACATTTCGTAATCCGCGCCCTGGGAAACGATTAACCCGGCTTGCTCCAAAGTTTCGTCAGAGATTTCACCATAAGGATGAGCCATGATACTCCACCCAAAAGACCATAAAAGTAGCATAGGTATTATAACAACAAGTGGCAGCGATAATTTGCAATAAAGTTTTTTCTGATTGAAATTTTTGCCGAACAAGCTACAAGCAAAAAAGAATGCTATATAAAGGAGCATCACTAAAAAAGGCATCGCTATTGAAACAGAATTTTCAACCATGATGTCTTCATCGGCTTTATAAACAGAAATAACGTAACCACATACAAGGGCACACAGGAGAACGCTCCACAAAGAAAGCCAAAGCTTTTTCAAGTGAAATTTTTCATAAAATAGAGCAAACAGGAAACCTAATAAATGAGGCAAGAAAGCCAAAGAAAACACGCACAAAATGCCACAAAAGTCGGGATCGTCGTATAATTCGAGCATTTGCCAAAAGAAATTTATCATAAAGTTCAATATACACAAAAGCCCTCGGCATAAAACCGAGAGCCTTGTAAAATGTTTTTTAAAGGAGATGCCCGGTTCCTTCGACTTCGCTCAGGACAGGCTCCGCCGGGCATGACAAGCGCCGGAGCGGTCTTTTCCAACAGCATCAGCATTTGGAAAAGGAGGGTCTTAGGGAGGGCGGAGCCTTCCCTAGTCGTAAGGAACTTACGTTTAGTAAGTTCCTAACAGATGACGGACTTTGTCCATCATGATCTTGGCCTTGGCACGGGCACGTTCCTTGCCATAAGCGAGAATCTTTTCGATTTCGTCGGTGTGGTCGAGCAAGTAGAAGTACTTTTCGCGGGCGGCACCGAGATGTTCTTCAAGCACGTTCTGGAGTTCCTGCTTGGCGTGCCCCCAGCCCATGCCACCTGCGCGATAGCGGGCAGCGAGAGCTTCGGTCTGTTCCGGCGTGGCAAAGAGTTTGTACAACTTAAACACATTGCAGGTATCCGGATCCTTCGGTTCTTCGATGCCCTGGGAGTTCGTCACGATCTTGCCGAGACGCTTCTTGAGAGCCTTCGGTTCGAGGAAGATGTCGATGTAATTGTCATAGGACTTGCTCATCTTGCGGCCGTCGAGACCCGGGATGACACCGGTGGATTCCTGGAAAACCGGTTCCGGAACGGTGAACACGTCTTCGCCAAAATGCTTGTTGAACTTGATGGCGATATCGCGAGCAAATTCCACGTGCTGTTTCTGGTCCTTGCCCACCGGCACGATGTCAGCGCTGAACATGAGGATGTCGGCGTCCATGAGGCACGGGTAGCAGTAAAGGCCCATGTTCACGTTGGAATCCACATCAACGCCAGCGGCGGTGTTGGCTTCGACCTTTGCCTTGTAAGCGTGGGCGCGGTTCATGAAACCCTTCGGCGTGAAGCAGCTGAGAGCCCAGCTAAGTTCAAAGATTTCAGGAATATCGCTCTGCTTGTAGAACAGGGATTCTTCGGGATTGAGACCAAGAGCGAGCCAAGTGGCCGCGACCTTGTAGATGTTCGCGCGCATTTCGGCGCCGTTCTGCACAGTCGTCAAAGCGTGATAGTCCGCGATGAAATAGACAGTGTCGTAAGTCTTTGTAAGTTCAAGAGCCGGGCGGATTGCGCCCACATAATTGCCGAGATGGGGTGTGCCCGTCGGCTTGATACCGGTAAGAGAAATCTTTTTCATGGAGCGCAATTTAGGAAAATTTCAAGCCCCACGAATCCCCAAAACACAACGAACTCCGCAAAAAAGCCTGAAAAAAAAGCTGTTTTTGAAAAAAGTCAATTTTTACGTGAGTAAAGGGCAAAAAAAATTTTTTCACGTATTTTCTAGTTTGTTAGTACAAAACATTCAAAGAATGCAACAAAAATTCTCCCAAAGCACATCAAAATCCCATTGTAGGGACACAAATCGCCCTCTCCACTGGGAACATTTGAAAAGATTTACGATTTTTTGCACGAATTCTGTTAATTTATACAAGATTTTGCAAAAAAAACGTGCTAATTTTCATTTTTTCACGTAAAAAACGACCATTTTAAAACTTTTCAGGGAAAAACAAAAATTTCGGGGGAGATTTCAAGGTTCAAAAAAGCCCCTAAAAGGTATTTTTTGGAGCTTTTTCAAAATTTATTATTACATTTCTTTTTCGAATGATTAAAGACGAGAAATATATACTGGTTGATAGCGAAGAATCGCTCGCGAACTTGCTCCTGGATTTGGAGCAGTACGACATGGCCGCGGTCGATACCGAAGCGGATTCCATGTACCATTACACGGCTCGTCTCTGCCTCATCCAGATTACCATCGGCGAACATCATTATATAGTAGATCCGCTGTGTGGACTGGACCTTGCACCACTGTTCAAAGCACGTGCCATGCAGACGCTGATTTTCCATGGCGCAGACTACGATCTCAGACTGTTGTGGCAGACTTACGGTTTTTCGCCGAAGAGCATTTTCGACACGATGCTCGCCGCAAAGCTTTTGGGAGAACAGCACCTTGGGCTTGCCGACTTGGTCAAGGAATATTTTGGAGACGAACTCAAAAAAGAGAACCAGAGAGCCGACTGGACGATTAGACCGCTTTCGCTGGACATGTGCGAATACGCCATCCACGATACATTCTACCTTCATGAACTTTGTGCGATTTTAGCGGAAAAACTGCAACAGGCGGGCCGCATGAGCTGGCTTATCGAGCAGTGCAACGCGCTTATCGAACACGCAAAGCACCCGAATATACCAAAGAAGGACCCGTGGCGAATCACGGGGTCGAGCATCTGCGGTCCACGTGCACTGAACATTCTCAAGCATTTGTGGGAATGGCGCGAAAAACAGGCCGAAGAGCTGGACCGTCCGCCTTACAAGGTCATGCAGGCGGAGTTGATGCTTGCGATTGTCAATGCACAGCAATCGCATTATCCGGAAGTCGATGAAAAGTTCCTGCCCAAGCTCCCCCGCAACTTCAAAGGCGACCGTCTGGAGTCGTTCCTCAACATGTTGCGTACAGCAGTCGCCGTTCCCGAAAGCGAATGGCCCATGCGGCTCCCCAAGGCTCCACCACCGCCGGTCATCCCGCATTCGGACTTGCTCAGTGCGCTCAAGACATGGCGTGACGAGAAGGCCGAAGAACTGAAGATCGACGCTGCACTCCTCGCGAACAAGGCGCAGTTGATTTGGCTTGCAGCACCAGGCGACCTTCCGTGGGAAACGCGTTACGAAGAAGCACACTTGATGCACTGGCAGCAGAACATCTGGAGCGAGATTCTGCGAGACAAGCTACCTACGGCAAAGCGCATCGGCGACGATTCAAGCGACGAAGAGTAAAACAACGAGACTGATTCAAGGACAAAGGAAATAAATGGCAGCGTCCATCGTTATTGTAATTCTCGTATTCCTGATTTTCGGAAGCAGTTCCATCGTGGAGTCCGTCTTGAAAATGCGCCGCATGAAAAAAGGCGACGATATCATCAAGGAGCCATGGCAAGAAATCCACGACATTCCGGGCTACCACGACGCAAGGAACATTGCCGCATTTTATCCGCTCAAGGGCGAGCCGAACATCATGCCAATTCTTGAGGAGCTTGCAATTGAAGGGCGACTCCTCCTCCCCCGGTGCGAGGGCGACGGCATCATGAATTTTTACAAAATAGAGAACCTCAAGAAGGACTTGGTCAAGGGGCACTTTGGCATAATGGAACCCCGCGAAGGACTCGAAAAGTTTGAGAGCGACATTCCTGTGTTCCTGGTTCCCGGCGTAAAATTCAACTGGGACGGGAGCAGACAAGGGCACGGCAAAGGGTACTACGATAGATTCCTTGCAAAGTATCCGAACGCGTTCAAGGCGGGCATCATGACTCCGGCACAGCTTTCAAAGGAGCCGCTGGAACAGAAAGAAACCGACGTGAAGATGCACACGGTGATTGCCTGTAGAGAAAAGTATTGATAAACAGCCGATCCCGGAATAAATCCGGGATGACAACAACAACCGATCCCGGCACAGTGGCCGGGATGACACATTGATAAGCACTGCGCGGCAGCTCAAAGCGGTGCGGCAGCAGAATGGCAATGCTAAAAAAATTCGCAAATTCTAAATTTGTAAGTCAGAAATTAAACTTCTGGGTTACGAGAATTAATGCGTCATCCTGAGCGGAAGGCGAAGCCTGTAGTCGAAGGATCCAAAGCATTACCTATTACTATTCTCTAGCAACTAACGACTAGTAACTAAAATCCTTTTTTACGGAGATTTTAAATGAGTTTCAATAATGACGATAGCCGTCGCGGTTTTGGCAACGATCGCAAGCGTAACTTTGGACGTACCGCACGCCCGAATTTTGACGAAGCGAGGTTCAACCGCGAACACCCGGACGAACCGGAACGAAAATTCGACCGCGAAGAACGCGGAAGTTTCGGCGAACGAACAGAACGTCGCAACTTTGGCGCCCTCCCTGCAGAACGCCGCGAATTCAACAGCGAACGGCGCGGAGGAATCGGGAGCCAGGCGCATCTCCGTCGTGACCGGGACGATTTTAAAAATCGCCCGAGCCGCTTCGCCAGTGAACGCAACGACTTCGACTCGAACCGCGAACGCAGTTTTGGCGATGAACGCAGCCGTTTTGAAGAACGCCGCAGCTTCAACAGCGACCGTGCCGCGCAAGATAACATCGTGCCCGCAGTCGGAGATGCCGATGCAGCACCGCAGGTCGCCGTCGGCGGCATCAAGGAAGTCGAAGAACTCCTGAATAAAACGCCGCTCCAGGTTCACCGCGTGCTCTTCATGCACAAGTCCGGCAACCCGAAGCTCTACGAACTCCAGAAGCTTGCCAAGCGTGCCCACGTGCACGTGCAGCAAGTGGATTCCAAGATTCTCGACAGCTACGCTCGCCCGAACCACGGTGTCGTCGCCCTCATGAACGAGAAGGAACTCCTGAACTGGATGGACGTGCGCGAAGAATTCTTCAAAGCCCGCGACACTGGCGAAAAAAAACTGATTGCAGTCGCGACAAACATCGAAGACCCGCGTAACCTCGGAGCCTGCATCCGTAGCAGCCTCGCCCTGGGAGTCGATATCCTGCTCCTCCCCGCAAAGGGAATGTGCGGCATTACCCCGAGCGTCGCCCGCACCTCGGCAGGTGCACTCGAAAAACTCCGCATCTGCCGTCCGGACAATCTCGAAGGTGCCATCGGCGAACTCAAGATGGCCGGTTACCAAATTCTCGGACTCGACGCCGATACTGAAACGAACCTCGCCGGATTCGACTTTGCCGACCACGTAGTGCTCGCTGTCGGTGGCGAAGACGTGGGCCTCCCCCCGTTCATCAAGAAGCAGTGCGATGCAGTGCTCCGTATCCCGATGAAGCCCGAAGCCCATTCCTATAACGCGTCCGTGGCACTTTCCCTCGGTTTGTACGAATACGCCCGCTTGCGGATCAAAGCATAATTGCCGTTTTTTGCAAAATTTTACAGCTGTTGTAAAGATGTAAACACAAACTACATGTAAACTTAAATAAACGCACCTATTTAATTAGAGTGCGTTTATTTTTTTTAGGTGATGGATAAGGAGTGTGGATTTCTTATGTTGAAAAAAATCGTTCTATCAAGTTGCTTCGCGGCAAGTTTATCTCTAGCACAGACCTACGACCTGCCTATCATTTTCGTTGATACCAAGAAGCAATGCCTTGACAACAAAGTCACCGAAAAGATTCCCGCAACAATGAAGGTCTTGGACGGTGCAACAAACAACGTGGCAGACAGTGCCAAGGGGACTTTATATGACATCGGGATCAAGGTCCGTGGCCAGTCCTCCGCGATGTTCCCCAAGCCCGGTTATAGCATTGAAATTCGCGACGAAAAGGGCGAAGGCAAGGATGAGAGCCTGTTCGGACTCCCGCCCGCTGACGACTGGGTTTTGCACGGCCCTTACGTTGACAAGAGCATGTTGCGAAATTCCCTCGCCTACTGGCTCTTTAGGCAGGCAGGCCGCTACGCCCCGCGCACCAAGCACTTTGACCTATACATCAACGGCGTTTATCGCGGCGTCTATGTGCTTGTCGAAAAAATCAAACGCGGCAAGTACCGCGTGGACATCAGCAAGCTCAAAGAAACTGATATCGCGGGCGACAGCCTTACCGGCGGCTACCTTTGGGCATTCGACAAGGTCGGAACCAACACCGGCGGCGGCGGCAGCAACAACCAGGGCGGTATCGAGGCCGAAGGTTTCAACACCTCCGACGGCTTGAACGTCATTTTGCACTACCCCAAAAAAGCGAACATCCAAAAGCAGCAGGAAGAATACCTGAAAAAATACTTGAACGATCTCGAAGCACTGTTCAAGAACGGCAAGAATGGCGATGGATTCGACAAGTACGTCGATCTCGGTTCTGCTGTTGACTACGTGTTACACCAGGAAGTCACCAACAACGGCGACTCCTACTGGTGCAGCTTCTTCTTGCACAAGCCCAAAGATAAGGGAGGCAAGAACGGCAAGGAATTCAAGGAAGGTAAAGTGACCTTGGGTCCGCCGTGGGACTTCAACCTCGCCATGAGCAATGGCGGCATGATGGGCTATGGCGGCGGCAACAGCTGGCAGATCGAAAGCAAAGGCGGCGGCGGTGGCGGCGGCTTTGGTGGCGGTTTCGGCTTCGGCGGCGGCGGCATGGGTAGCCTGAAAGCTCCGAACTGGCTCATTGGACTGTGGAAGAGAAGCGATTACCAGGACGAACTGAAAAAGCGTTGGGCGGAACTCCGCAGCGGCGTGTGGCACACCAAGGTCATGGACGCATACCTAGATTCCATGAAGACTTACTTGACGAAAGCCGCCGACAGAAACTTCAAGCGCTGGCCGAACCTAGGGCAAAACAGCGGCCAGGGCGATAAAGACCCAGAGCCGATGAAATACTGTAACGGCAGTGGAAGCTCGGGTATGAAGATGGGCATGGGCGGCAACAACGCCAATACCTGGGACGGCGAAGTGGAACATCTCCGCAAGAAGATGAAAGAAAGAATGCAGTGGATGGACCAGAAGTTCGGATTTACGGAACCGGCAAAACCTGTCGTAACCGCTCCAGTTGATCCTGAAATCCATGAACCTATCTGGCAAAAGGATACAGTCACTGTAATAGATACCATTCCTAGTGACACTGGCAAAACGGATACACTTCCGCCCAAAATGCACATGGATGAGTATAGACTGTCTCCGACGAACTTCTATGTCGTAAACGGCAACCAGCTTGAGATTTATACAACCTTGGGTGGAAAATTCGCCCTTGTAGATTTGAACGGAGCGGTTCTGTTCCAAACACAAATCAAGGCAGGGTCAACGAATCTGCAAATTCCGTCCAACGCCAAAAATAAGCTCTGGATTGCCACACTTAATGGAAAAATGCTTTCGAAATAACTTCTCTTTTGAATTCCTCACTTAATAGAAATGCCGATTCCCATGGGAATCGGCATTTTCCTTTTTCTCTGTCACCCCGCACTTGCGATGCACTGAGCGGCGTCGAAGTGTTGCGAGGTCAGCCGTTATACAACAACCGATGCCGGCACTGTGGCCGGCATGACAACACTACGCTATCACCCCGGATTTATTTTCCGGGGGATTTTTTATACAAAAAATCCCGGCGCTGAGGCCGGGACAATGTTAAAAGCGGATCAACAGATTAGTTGAATTCACCATCCCAATCTTTAACGCCTTCAAAGTCTTCTATCTCCACTTCGGAACCGGTGAGAAGATTGATATTCTGTTCCATGCTCATGATTTCCATAGCAGGAGCAACATAAGCCTTCTTTTCTGTTTTGTTTTCAAGTTCGATATTCATTTTTTCCCCCTCTTACTTGATAATAACTTTTTTCTTGTTGTTGTAGTAAGTACCCTTGGCAGTCGGCTTGTGATCAAGCACGCGACCCTTCATATCGAACCAATGGTTGTCTTCCTTGACAAATTCACCCGTGCGAGTATTCAGCGTTCCAATGGCGGTCGTGCCCTTATTGCCGTTATCATCAATAACGAAAACCTTGATGGTTTCTGGCATTTCGGCCTCACCAGCAGACTTGTTCAAGCTCTTCGGAACGCACTTAAGGTAAGCTCTGAACGGTCTAATAGAAGCGCACTTACCGTCTTTGCAAGCGGCTTTTACAAATTCACCAAGCTCAGTCTTTTCACCAGCACTAGCAGCAAACCCAAAGATGTTCTTTGGATTCTTGAATTCGATATTTTCATAGGTGCCCGTCATATCCCAGTAGTAATCACCTTCTTCATGACGAACGACATGATTCCCAGCAGTCGGCTTCAAGGTAATTTTTTCCAAGTCCGTACCTTGTGTACTAAAAGCAATTTTTCCATCCCTATTATCGTTTTTGACAATGGCGATATAAGGCGTATTTGCCTTCATGTGCCCCGCGTCTTCTGAGCCTTGGTTTTTTACATGAATCTCATACTGGCATGTTGCGCAGTATTTAACAACTTTAACAAATTCGTACAAATCAAGTCCCAACTTCCATGAAGCAGACTGCTTAACATCAAAAGGAAGCATCAATGTGGAAGCGCGAGATTCATTGTCACCAACTTTGAACACGCGATTGAAATAGACAGAGTCCACTTTGATTTCTTTCTCAATCACCGTCGTCGCTTTGGACTCGTCGTCAATAAAGGCGACAGTTTTTTCAACGCCAGCGCTGTTTTTCACTTTTTTGATGGTGATGGCGCCGTAAACATCATCTGCATACGAAGAAGCCGCAAACAGAGAAGCCATCGCTACGACAGCCAGAATTTTTGAACTTTTCATGAATTACCCTCCAATTCGAATTCATTTGTTTTTGTTAAAAAAATCAATAAGCCAACCCAGCTACATCCACAGGCATTAACAACAGCCTGAAGAACAGAATCAGCAAGTTCTGAGATGCTGTGACATAAGCGTTCAGCCACTCTCAAAAAACTTAGTTTATAATAGAAACGGAGTTTCACGTGTCTATAATTCCTTATTACAAACAACACATCGCCAAACTCCAACAACGTTTTTCAAGTAAACTAACTTACAGCAATACTTGAAAAGCGCGGTCCAAAGATATATTATTTTTTCGGAAAAAACGAGGGTTTTAAACTTATTTTTACACTAACAAACATATTACAAAAAGCTTATTTTCACTTTTGACATTATTTCGCAATTTTGTTATTAAAATATTACAGGTTTATGAAAGACATAGAACAAAGTCCAAGTCTTTTTTCGTTTTTTTTCGAGAAGGAGATGCCCGATCAGGTCGGGCATGACAAGTAACTGTTTAAATTTTTAGGAGAAGCGAGCAGAACAAGGCCGCAGGACCGTAGCTGTACAAGTCGTACAGCGAGAGTCCGAGAACGCAGTAATGCGAAGCTTATCGTAAAAATTACTTCGTTGCGGCGGCGAATGCCGCCTCAAGCTTCGTCAAAGCTTCGTCGCATTCGGCTGCGCTCACATTCAGCGGCGGGAGCAAACGGAGCACGTTGCCCTTGGCACTCAAGACCATCATGCCTTCGTCGCGAGCGGCAGCAATCACGTTACCGACCGGGAGCGATTCGTCGAGAGCGAGGCCGAGAATAAGGCCTTCACCACGCACGCCCTTCACAACAGGGAACTTCGCCGCAATAGCTTCGAGGCCCGCCTTAAGTTGTGCGGAACGAGCTTCCACATTGGCGAGGAATTCCGGCTTTGCAATCTGGTTCACGACAGCGAGACCGACCGCGCAAGCGACCGGGTTGCCGCCAAACGTCGTGCCATGATCGCCCGCCTTGAGCTGGTCTGCGACCTTCTGGCGGAGGAGCACAGCACCCAGCGGGAGACCGCCGCCAAGAGCCTTGGCAAGGGACACGAGGTCAGCGTCAATGCCGTGCTTCTGGAGGCCGAGGAATGTTCCGAGACGTCCCATGCCTGCCTGCACTTCATCGACAATCACGAGGCAGCCGAATTCTTTCTTCAAGCTGTTGATGGCAGCGACCATTTCTTCGGAAACGGTCATCACGCCACCTTCAGCAGCGAGCGATTCGAGCATGATGGCGCAAGTGTCGTTGTTGACTTCTGCCTTGAGGGCTGCCACATCGTTCCAAGGAACGTGAACAAAGTCACCCGGCATAGAGCCAAAGCCTTCGCGGATGGCTGGCTGACCCGTTGCAGAAAGGGCTGCAAACGTACGACCGTGGAAACTGTTGATGAACGTCACGATCTTCTGGCGGTTCTTTTCGCCCTTGCGATCGAAATACTTACGAGCAAACTTGATGCAGCCTTCGTTCGCTTCGGTACCGGAGTTGCAGAAGAAAGCCTTGTCGAAACCCGTTGCAGCAAGCAAAGCCTTGGCGAGGTTCACCTGCGGGTAGTTCGGATAAAGGTTCGAAATGTGGAAGAAGCTGTCCATCTGTTCTTCGACAGCCTTCTTGATTTCGGCATTCTGGTGGCCGAGCGCGTTCACGGCGATGCCAGCGACAAAGTCAAGATACTTCTTGCCGTTCTTGTCGAACAAGTAAGAACCTTCGCCACGGACAAATTCAATATTGGCCTTGCCATAAAGCGGTGCGATAAACTGCTTGTCTTCTTCAAAAATCGAATTAGCCAAGGATTGTGCCATAGTTCAGTTCTCCATTAATTTGTTTTACAAAGTGGTCGGCATCCTTCCAGCCGACAATGTGAATGCTCTTGAGGCCGCGTTCAATGCTCTTGAAGCTTTCGCGGACTTTCGGGATCATGCCGCCGTTAATGACGCCAGACTCGATGAGTTTTTCGGCAGCGGCCTCGCTCAATTCCGGAATGACGGTCTTGGAGTCGTCCATCACGCCCGGGACGTCGCTCACCAGCACGAACTGGTCAGCATGGAGCGCCACAGCCAGTTCGCTTGCGGCGGTATCGGCGTTCACGTTCCAGCTCACAGCCTTGCCGTTTTCGTCAGGACCGATAGAAATCGGGCTTACCACGGGCACAAAGCCAGCGGACCAAAGGGCTTCCACAATCTGCGGATTGACCTTCTTGACTTCGCCCACGAGGCCAAGATCCACCTTGCCCTGTTTCTTGACAACTTCGAACAACTTGGCATCTACGCCGCTCAGACCGACGGCGTTGCAATTGTTTTCGAGGAGCATTCGCACGAGCTTCTTGTTGACGTGACCCGAGAGCGTCATTTCGACCATCTTCATGATAGAAGGCGTCGTGACTCGGAGACCGTCGATAAAGGTGGGTTGTTCTCGGAGCAAGGAGATGTTTTCGTTGATGTCCTTGCCACCGCCGTGCACCACGGCCACTTGGCAGCCCATAGCCGGAAGCTTGCTGACTGCCGCCACAAAATCGGCCAACTTGGCTTCGTCGATTGCCAAGCTGCCACCAATTTTTACAACCACTTTTTTCATCGTT
>JAEEGF012362490.1_pt1 | contig 12952 bp, 12 predicted proteins | sample 9134171 | NCBI WGS metagenome assembly JAEEGF01 (sample SAMN16246542, study PRJNA631951) | gut metagenome | biome: gut microbiome; feature: rumen; material: AP-attached | host: Bos | place: Iran: Karaj | collected 2018-10 | reverse complement strand
GGTGAATGATGGTCTCGTGCTTTAAAGGATGCTACTGAACCAGCTCTGTGGACTGCCGCTCGATGAGCAGGTGACACTGGCCGACGAACAGGTTGCAGAGATTGCTGTGGTGGAACTGAATCCAACACTCAATGTAGAGCAGGCGGTGGCGAACCGTCCGGAGCTGAAAATGCTGCAGAACACGGTGGATCTCTCAAAGCAGACCACCAATATTCTTAGGGCAGGTAACCTGCCGCAGGTATTGCTGACAGGTGGCTATGCTGTAAGCAATCCTAGTCTGTTGAATGGTTTTGAACGGAAGTTCCGCGGTTTCTGGAATGTGGGTGTGACGATGCGCGTGCCTCTCTGGAACTGGGGCGATGTGATGTATAAAGTGCGTGCTTCAAAGGGCGCTACCTCGATTGCTAATCTTGAACTCGCCGAGGCGCGAGAACTGGTTGAACTGCAGGTGAACCAGACCACCTTCAAGGTGGATGAAGCCAACAAGAAACTGTTGATGGCTCAGAAGAATATCCAGCGTGCAGACGAGAACCTGCGCATGGCTAATCTCGGTTTCCGTGAGGGTGTGATCACACCTACCGTAGTGATGGAGGCCCAGACGGCTTGGCTGCAGGCTCAGTCGCAGAAGATAGATGCAGAAATTGATGTTAAACTTAGTCAGGTAGAACTCCAGAAGTCGCTTGGCACATTAGAATAATAGTATTATGTCAGCAAAAAGTCAGCATAACAACATTGTACTTGCCATTATCGGTTTTGTGGCAGTCGTGATTATTGTGGCACTTATCGGATATCTCGCTCTCGATCGTGATCCGGATGTCATTCAGGGACAGGTAGAAGTAACCGAGTATCGGGTGTCGAGTAAGGTGCCTGGTCGTATTCTTGAACTTCGTGTCAAGGAAGGTGACTATGTGAAGGCAGGCGACACTCTGGCCATCATCGATGCCCCAGAGGTACGTGCCAAGATGGAGCAGGCACAGAGTGCACAGAGTGCAGCGGCCGCTTTGGAACTGAAAGCACAGAACGGTGCGCGCAAGGAACAGATCCAGGGCGCCTATAGTGTTCTCCAGCAGGCTAAGGCCGGTTTTGAGATAGCAGAGAAATCTTATAACCGTGTTCAGCGCCTTTACGACGAAGGAGTCATGAGTGCTCAGAAGCGTGATGAGGTGTATGCCAACTACAAGGCGATGGAGGCTCAGATGAAAGCTGCCCAGAGTCAGTACGACATGGCTGTCAATGGTGCTCGTATGGAAGATAAGTTGGCCGCAGCAGCACAGGTGGGACGTGCCAAAGGTGCCGTCAACGAGGTGACCTCCTATATCCATGAGACGGTACAAGTTGCACAGAAAGAGGGTGAGGTGTCCGACGTCTATCCGAAGGTAGGCGAGCTTGTTGGTACTGGTTCTCCCATCATGTCGATTGCTATGATGGACGACATGTGGGGCACGTTCAATGTGCGCGAGGACCAGTTGGACGGCATGCAGGTTGGTTCTGAGTTTACGGTTTTCGTTCCTGCTTTCAACAAGGATGTCAAGATGAAAGTCTATTTCATGAAGGATCAGGGTTCCTACGCTGTGTGGAAAGCCACGAAGGCTAATGGTCAGTACGATCTGAAGACCTTCGAAGTGAAGGCTCGTCCAGTAGAGAAAATTGAGGGGCTCCGTCCTGGTATGTCATTGATTATTAAGAAGTAAAGACCTTGAAATATCTGATTGACATATGGGCTGTCGCAAAGCGTGAGGCGAAGATCCTGACGGTGAATCGCATCTACCTCTTCAGCATGGTTGTCTTTCCGCTATTGGCGATGGTGTTCTTCACCACGCTGTTGGATGATGGCCTGCCGCAGGAGATGCCTGTAGGTGTCGTCGATCTGGATAATACCTCATTCTCGCGTACCCTTGTGCATAAGCTCGATGGCTTCCAGAGCTCAGAGGTTGTTGCCCACTATGCTTCCGTTGCTGAGGCTCGTCATGCCATGCAGACGAACGATATCTACGGATTCCTCTACATCCCTGCTGGTACCACCGATGCCCTGCTTTCTTCCCGCAGGCCTACAATATCCTATTATTATAACCAGACATCGTTGACGGCCGGCTCCACGATGATGAAAGATCTCAAGACGGTGGCTACCCTAGGATCTGCCGGTGTGGGAATGGCCATGCTGAGTGCCAAGGGTCTGACTCCGCAGCAGATTCAGGCCTTCCTCCAGCCTGTGAAGATTGATCTCCATCAGATAGCCAACCCATGGGGTAATTATAACATGTATCTTTCCACGGTTTTCGTACCTGGTATCATGATGTTGTTCATGTTCCTCATTTCAGCCTATTCTTTGGGTATGGAACTGAAGTTCGGACGAGGTAAGGAGTGGCTTTCGATGGCTCATGGCAATATCGTTGTGGCTATCCTTGGCAAGTATCTGCCTCAGGCGCTGATCTTCCTGACGCTCATATCCACTTATGAGCTGTATATCTATGGTGTGCTCCACTTCCCCTATAATGGTGATTGGTGGGATATCATTCTCTTGGCGCTGCTTGCTGTGTTTGCTTCCATTGGTTTCGGCATCTTCATCTTCGGCCTGTTGCCGTCGTTGCGAATGTCGATGAGTATCTGCTCGCTGTGGGGCGTATTGAGTTTCTCACTGGCTGGTTCTGCCTTCCCCATGATGGGTATGGATAGTCCGTTACAGGCAGTTACTTGGCTCTTTCCTTTGCGCCATTATTACATGCTCTATCAGATCACGGTGTTCAATGGCTTCTCGCTTATCGATGCGTGGTTCCATTTCGTGGCGCTTGTGGCATTCACACTGATGCCTTGGTTTGTGATCAGTAAGATTAAAAACGCAATGCTCACCTATGTCTATATTCCATAAAATATATAGTTGGCTCCTGGATGCAGCCTATGTGTGGCGGTTTGAGATGAAACAGGTCATCCGCGACGAAGGCGTGCTGATGTTCTGTCTGGTAGTGCCGTTGGCCTATCCGCTGATTTATTCGTGGATCTATAACAACGAGACCGTACGCGAAGTGCCAGTGGTTGTTGTTGATTTGTCTCACTCACAGGAGTCTCGTAAGTTCATACGGATGTGCGATGCCTCGCCTGATGTCCATGTGACCAGCTATGCCGTCGATCTCGACGACGCTCAGTCGCTTGTCAGCCGTCAGGTGGTGAAGGGTATCTATCTCATTCCTGCTGATTTCGGTACGAATCTGAATCGTATGCAGCAAGGGACAGTCAGCGTCTATTGTGATATGGCACTGATGCTCACTTATAAGGCCATCTATCAGACGGCAATGGCTGTTGCTTCGGAGATGGGAGCGGAGATACAGACCAAACTTGCCGGCAATTACACGAACCGAGAGGATCTTATCACCACCAGTCCTTTGGAGGTGAAAGATGTGCCAATGTTTAATCCTCAAGGGGGCTACGGTACGTCTGTGCTTCCAGCTGTGCTGATGCTGATTATCCAACAGACGTTGGCACTTGGTATTGGTCTTGCAGCCGGAACGGCCCGCGAACGTAACCGTTATAGCGACCTTGTACCCATCCATAAATGCTATGGTGGGGTAGGACGTATTATCAGTGGTAAGGCGCTCTGTTATCTGATGGTCTATGCTGTCATGAGTACTTATCTCACGATGGTCGTGCCTCGCTGGTTCCACTTCCTCCAACTGGCAGCTTGGCAGGATCTGCTGGCGCTGTTAGTGCCTTATCTGCTGGCCTGTGTATTCTTTGGTATGACGGTGTCTTGTCTGGTTCATTATCGTGAGAACGTCATATTGCTGATGGTGTTTGTGTCTGTACCTCTGCTGTTTATGAGTGGTGTGTCCTGGCCGCAATCAGCTATTCCTGGCTATTGGCAGGGAGTATCATGGCTGTTCCCCAGCACCTTTGGTATTCGGGCCTATGTGCGTATGAATTCGATGGGTGCTACGCTTGGCGACGTGATGTTTGAGGTTCGTTGCCTATGGCTTCAGGCTGCAGCCTATTTTGGCACTGCCTGCCTGGTTTACGGTGCACAGGTTCGTCTGACGAGAAGTCATGCAGAGGAGCGTCTGGCTGTATTACGCAAGAAACGTGAAGTACGGCAGCTCATGAAAGGTAAAACTAAAAAATCCGAGGCCTGATTCAGGTCTCGGATTTTCATTTAAGTCTCTTTGATCAGACTTATTTCATACCGACAATCTTGGTCTTTGGTTGCTCCTTGTTACGACGGTTCACAACGGTGACCACAGCCTGTGCAAGGTTGATAAAGGCAAGACCGGTGGCGGTATCACTACTGAGGGCAGCTGGTGTACCAGCATCACCGCTGTCGCAGATACCCTGAACCAGTGGAATCTGAGCCAACAGGGGCACGTTCATCTCTTCTGCCAGTTGCTTACAGCCTTCCTTGCCAAAGATGTAGTATTTGTTCTCGGGCAGTTCGGCAGGCGTAAACCACGACATGTTCTCGATGAGTCCGAGAATAGGCACATTGACCTTCTCATTACGATACATATCGATGCCTTTACGTGCATCAGCAAGTGCTACCTGTTGTGGGGTTGATACGATGACAGCACCAGTGATGGGCAGTGTCTGCAGCAATGTCAGGTGAATATCACTTGTGCCTGGGGGGGTGTCGAGGATGAAATAGTCTAATTCGCCCCAGTCTGCGTCGGCTATCAACTGCTTCAATGCACTTGTTGCCATACCGCCGCGCCAGAGGGTGGCGGTGTCAGGTGATACGAAAAAGCCGATGCTAAGCAGTTTTACACCATATTGTTCAATAGGACAGATGAGGTCGCGTCCGTCTTTGTGTACAGCGTAGGGTTTCTCGTTCTCTAGGTGGAACATCTTTGGCATCGATGGACCGAAAATGTCGGTGTCGAGCAGACCGACCTTGTAGCCAAGTCGTGCCAATGCGATGGCTAAATTGGCTGAGACGGTGCTTTTGCCTACACCACCCTTACCACTGCTTACGGCTATTATGTTCTTCACGCCTGGCAGCAGTTGCTCTACTTCTGGGCGGGGGGCCGATTTGAACTCGGTCTCGATGGTTACTTCTACGTCCTGACCACAATGGTACTTGATAGCGGCCTCGGCTGCCTTGATCGTTGATTTGAGAAACGGGTCTGTATCGCGTGGGAATGTCAGTACCACTTTCACGCGCCATGGTTCCCCTTCCTTTGAGGGAGCGGCGACAGACGGTGTGTCTGCTACCATTTCACTCTCAACAAGGTTTTTCTTCGTGCCGGCATACATGACTGTTGCCAGCGCATCCATAATCAGTTTGGGATAAAGTGTCATTATTTTAAGATTATTTCTCTTTGAGACCAGTAACCTTTGCCCATTTCTTATTGCTCATGTAAGCCATCTGGGTTCCCTTTGGGATCATAAAGGTTGCATTGACTCCCTTGAAAGTATCACCGCTAATCGATGGGGGAGTGGGACAATTGAGGTTGACCTCACGTAATGAGACGCACTTCTGGAAAGCACTGCCACCGATGCTCTTAAGTGATACAGGGAGTTCTACATAGGATAAAGATGTACACTCTTTGAAGGCATCACCGCCGATTGTCTTCAGGCCGACAGGTAAGGTGAGAGATGTCAGAGAACCGCAGCGTTCGAATGCGGCATCCTCAATTGTTGCCAATACAATAGGCAGGTTGATATCGCTCAGCATGGCGCAACCCTCGAAAGCTGAACTGCCAATTCTTCTTACGGATGCAGGCAGCACGACCTTGGCAAGACTTGCGCAGTTGCGGAATGTCTTGGGCTCAATCTCATCGATGAATCCATTGATGGTCACCGTCTCAAGGCTGGTACAGCCCTTGAAGGCGTCGTCGCCAAGGCTCTTGACCATGTTAGGCAGTTCTACGGATTTTAGGCTGGCACAATCTTCGAAGGCACAGTCGTTGACCTTGGTAAGAGCTGAGGGGAATTCAAATGTTGTGAGTGACTTGCAGCCGTCGAAAGCGTGACTGCTGATCACTTTGACAGATGAGGGGACGGTTATGCTCTTAAGGCTGGTGCAGTTCTTGAAAGCGGCAGAATTGATGTCGCTGAGGTTACCTTCGATAGTCACCTCCTCCAGGGATTCACAATTCTCAAAGGCGATCTGTCCCAGTTTGCTAAGTCTGGCGAGGGTGACCGTCTTCAGACTCTTGCAGTTATGGAAGGCACTGGCTCCGATCTTTTCTACAGAGGACATCTCGATGCGCTGGAGATTCTTGCAGCTTTCGAATGCTGCTGACTCAATCTCCTCTACCGAAGCGGGCAATTCGATGACCGTCAGACTCTCACAGTCCTTGAAAGCAGAACCGCCAATCACTTTCGTGCCATTGGGGATGTTTATCTGATTCAGTGCTTTGCAATTGTTGAAAGCCTGGACTGCAATCTTGTTGATACCGCTGGGCAATGTGATTGAAACCAGACTCTTGCAATCTTCAAAGGCTTCGCTTTCAATGGCCTTCAGTCCACTGGGCAGTGTGATGGATGCAAGCCTTTCGCAGCCCTGGAAAGCCTCGTTCTTGATGGTGGTCACAGAGGCAGGGATGGTAACGTCTGCCAGATTCTCACAACCGGCGAAGCAGTTCTCACTGACTTCCTGGATGCTTGAGGGCAGAACGGCCTTTACCAGTTGCTTGGCACCGGAGAACATACCCTTGGGCAGTTCATTGGCCTTGGTCTTCATACCTTCTTTGCCTTCGACTATCGTAACGCCTGAGAGGTCAATGGCTGTTACCAGACATTCACCGGGATTCTTCTTGTCAATTTTCGTACGATTTACGATCTCCTGTAGCAATTTGAGGTCTGTACCATTCAGTGTACCACTGACGGTAAGGTCTGCAATCTTGAACTTCTGGTCGATGGAGATTTTCGAAGCCAGTTTGCCAACGGAATCTACTTTCACGTTTAATTTCTCTTGCGCCATGGACAGCATCGGAATCACTGCCATGAGGATGATCATTAGTTTTTTCATAATCGATGGTTTTTATTTTGCTTTATCAAGTGAACTTCTCTTCGTACGATGGTAGCTGCGATAGTCGTCGAGCTCGATTTCCACATCAGGCTCTTGGAGGGCAGACTGTCGGGGCAACTGCCACTTCATATACTTGATATTCAATCCGCGTGCTATCCACATTGATTCGTAATAGGTCTGGATGGAGAGGATCTTCTTCGTAGCGTCGTCGATGCGCTCGTCGTGGTAGAGATCGAGCGTGCGGAAGATGACGGGCAGCTGATTGTGCTCTACCATATAAGAGGTATAGGTGAAGAGGAAGTTGGAGTCGGTCTTTAAGTGGATGATGCCGCCATCGACGAGGAACTTACGGTAGCGCTCCATGAAATAGGTGCTGGTGAGGCGCTTGCGGGGGTTCTTCATCTGCGGATCACTGAAAGTGAGCCATATCTCCTGTACCTCGTCAGGCGCAAAAAAACGCTCGATGATTTCGATATTGGTGCGCAAGAAGGCCACATTCTTCAGTCCTTCATTGAGGGCCTGGGTGGCACCAGTCCACATGCGGGCGCCTTTAATATCGACGCCGATGAAGTTGGTGTCTGGGTAAAGCTTGGCCAGTTCGACGGTGTATTCGCCTTTGCCACAGCCCAGTTCGAGTACGATGGGGTTCTGATTGTGGAAGTACTGTTCATGCCAATGTCCCTGCATCTCAAAGGGAACATGTTCCACTACCGAATAGGGGTACTGGAACACGTTCTCGTAGGATGCCATATCGGCAAATTTAGCAAGTTTGCCTTTTCCCATGTATTATTCGTTAACGTATTTAGGAGATTCTCCGTATTTGTTCGCACCTCGTGTACTGTCGAGTAAGCACATGATGAAAACGATGAAGGCGAGAATACCCATCGCTAATGACAAACAACTGAGTAATGCGATATCTCCGCTGCCTTTTTCCACAATCTTTTCTATCGCACGATCATTGAAGGAACCGGAGCTGAGTTCTTCCATTATTTTATTCACAGTTGTCGATGTGCCAGTAACTAATTGAGTTGCACACCCCAACCCATAGCTAATGTAAACCCAGACGGCACTCTTCCCTGAGTCTTGCAATCGACGTGCTGTTGCTGCAAGGCCGAAGAACATGATGATAATTGACATGATAGCGCTGACCAATAGATTTGGGGCGAATGCTGTGATTACCCAGTTGGTTAAAATAACCACCAGCATCCACCACCAGAATTCTGATCGGCGGCTTCGGCCCTTGAACTCCAAAATGCGACTTGAAGCTAGTTTTACGGCTTCAATAAAGCCAAGACTTGGTAATTCTTTCATATTGTCTTACTCGATAACAACGGTGGTCCAACCGTGCTTGTCTTCAATCTCGCCATACTGGATGCCACGGAGGGTATCAAACAGCTTCTTGGAGATGGGACCTGGCTTGTCGCCGAATGAATAGCGCTTGCCAGTGTCGAGGTCGTCAATATACGAGATGGGTGAGATTACGGCTGCAGTTCCACAGGCACCTGCCTCCTCGAAGGTCTCGAGTTCCTCCTCAGGAATCGGACGACGCTCTACCTTCAGACCTAAGTCCTCTGCTACCTGCATCAACGACTTGTTGGTGATAGAGGGCAGGATAGAGGTTGACTTCGGTGTCACATAGGTGTTGTCCTTGATACCGAAGAAGTTGGCTGCACCGCACTCGTCCATGTATTTCTTTTCCTTAGCGTCAAGGTAGAACTCGCAGGCATAACCCTTCTCATGGGCCAGGTTGTTGGCGAAGAGGGATGCGGCATAGTTACCACCTACCTTATATTTGCCAGTGCCAAGAGGAGCCGAACGGTCATAGTCACGGATAATCACGTATGGATTAGCTGCAAACCCTCCCTTGAAGTATGGGCCTACCGGTGTGACGAAGATCAGGAAACAGTACTCTTTGGCGGGATGAACGCCAACCTGAGCACTCGTACCGATGAGCAACGGACGGATATAGAGTGTGGCACCACTCTCGTAGGTGGGAATCCACTCCTGGTTGAGACGAACCACCTTCTTCACCATCTCTGTGAAGAGTTCTGTGCTTACCTCTGGCATCATGATACCACGGCAGGTGCTCTGCAGACGTGCTGCGTTCTCTTCTACACGGAAGATGCGCACCTTCCCGTCTGGGCAGCGATAGGCCTTCAGTCCCTCGAATGCCTCCTGGCCATAGTGCAGGCAGGTAGCTGCCATGTGCAGTTTCAAATACTCGTCGGAGCAGACTTCTATCTCGCCCCATTTGCCGTCACGATAGTAACAGCGTACATTGTAGTCGGTCTTCATGTAACCGAACGACAGATTAGCCCAATCTAAGTTCTTCATTGTTATAATCTTGGTTTAATGTTTCGAATTGCTTGCAAAAGTACACATTTTTGTTGTAATCAGCAACAAAAAGAAAGAAAAAGTGCCTTTCGACTGCCAAATACTTATTTTTCAGCAAGTATTTTCTTGATTTCCTCGTCGGTCTTTGAGAGTTTGTCCTTGCAGAACTTGATCAGTTCTTGTGCGCGCTTGAGTTGTTCCGACATCTCGTCAATGTCGAGTTCGTCATTTTCCATCTTGCGCACGATGGTCTGCAGTTCGGCAAAGGCCGCTTCGTATTTCTGTTCTTGTTTCATGTTGCCTATGTATTTTTGCGGATTATACGGATGTTACTTTAGAGGTGATGCTTCCCTTTTCTACACGGGTTTCGATCTCGTCGCCTGGCTTCAGGGTCTTGGGGTCGCGTACGGCCTTACCCTGATGGAGTGTTATACTATAGCCTCGTTTCAGCAGCAGGGTGGGGTCGAGGTTCTTGGCTTTCTCCTCGATGAGTTGCAGCCGATGGCGTTCAGCGGTGATTCGCCGCTCAATGAGCAATGGCATACGCTGTTCGAAGGCTTCTATCCGTGCTTCCTGACGGGTTTTGACGATCGAGAAGAGTCGTGGGATGGCTTCGGCGATGCGATTCAGTCTGATCTGTTCCATTTGCATGCGGTCTTGCACACGACGGACGATGGTGCTTTCTGTCTCATTGATGGCATCTGCCACCTCTTTCAGATGCGAAATCAGGAATGCCGCAGCCGCCGTAGGTGTTTTCACCTTAGTGTGTGCTACCATATCCAATATCGACTCGTCGCGCTCATGTCCGATGCCTGTGATGATGGGGATGGGGAAGTTGGCCACGTTCTCTGCCAGTGCCAGTGTGTCAAAGCCCGACATATCGCTTGTGGCCCCACCGCCTCGGATGATGACCACGCAGTCGAATGTCAAGTCTTCATAGATCTTTTCCAGGGCGCTGATGATGCTTTGTTCCGTACCCTCTCCTTGCATGATGGCTGGGAAGAGTCGGGTACGGAACTGAAACCCGTAAGGATTGTCGGCCAGTTGGTTGCAGAAGTCGCCATAACCTGCGGCGGTTTCTGACGAGATGACGGCTATGTGTTGGCAGAAAAGGGGCAGTGATAGTTCCTTCTGCAGATCAAAGACACCCTCTTCTTTCAGTTGGCGGATGATCTCTTGGCGCTTACGGGCCATGTCTCCCATCGTGTAGGTAGGATCGATATCTGTCACAATCCAAGAGAAACCGAATGCTTCGTGAAACTGTGGTTTGACCTTCAGCAACACCTTCATCCCTACAGAAAGGCGTTGGCCGGTGATACGTTCGAAATAGGGGCGGACGATCATCCATTTCGATGCCCAGCATTTGGCTGCGGCCTTGGCGATGGGAGTGGCGGAAGGACCGTATGCGGGAGAGTTGTGCTCTGGTGTGCTTTCATCTTTCTGAATCAACTCCATGTAACAGTGTCCTCGGCTCTCGCGGCATTCCGACAACTCTGCCTCTACCCAATACTCATTGGGCATCTCATACTCGATCGTCTCACGTACGAGACGGTTTAGTTCGTAGAGGGTAAACCTTTCTTTCATTATAGTCTCCCGATCATATAGGCGCGCCAGAAGTTTGGCAGGCCGTAACCATAGATGTTGTCTGGCTGTTGGAAACTGTTTCCGGCTTGTCTGACGAGGTCGATAATCTCGAAGGCCGTTTTTTGGGGCATTGCCTGCCATAGACAGGCCACGAGACCTGCAACGATAGGGGTGGAGAACGAAGTACCCATGTCTCTGACTACCGTACCTCTGCCAGAGATCAGTGCGGTGGGACTGCCTAAGGCCATGACGTCTGGCTTTACTCGTCCGTCCTGTGTCGGCCCTACGCCACTGAAGGGGGCATTTTTCTTCTCTGTATTCAGCGCGCCCACCGTCAGGATGTCCTGGGCATCTGATGGGAAGACAATCTTTTTCCATGGTCCCATCCCACTATTGCCGGCGGAGTTCACGAGGATGATACCCTTATGGGCCAGCAACGAGGCTGTGTGACTGATAAGGGCCGTATGTCCGTCGAGATTGCGCTGGTGATAGTAGCCGCGATAGCCGTCGTATTCGTTGTAACCGAGACTCGAACTGATGATGTCGGCTCCAATGGAGTCGGCAAACTCTGCTGCCATCGCCCAATAGTCTTCTTCCACTGGTTGCTCTGTCTGCTGGTCTTCGCAGCGCAGCAGCCAATAGTTGGCCTCTGGTGCCGTGCCGACTAACACTTCTGGTTCGTTGACGGCCATGGCAGATAGTACTTTTGTACCATGATCGGTCTCCTGGAAGAAATAGGGACTATTGGGATAGACGAAGTCTCTCGTGCCGACGATGTTAGCGTGTTGGAAGGCTGGGATGACGTCGGTATTCTGGAAACCGCCGTCGAGTACGGCGATGGTGATACCCTTGCCCTTATAGCCGATGTTGTGCAGTCGCTGACCTACCACCATCTCTACCTGTTCCTTGCCACAGCCGTAGAGTTCTCCTTTGATGCTGTCCCAGGCATTGAAGGTTTCGTGATAGGGATGTTTTACCATCTGGGGAATGGAGTCTGGCGACGTCCACACTTGTTGGCTTCTGGCGATACATTCAAGACTGTCCAGACGGTGCAGCATCGTACTGTCATTGGCACGTACGAGTACCGTATTGTTCCACCGCGAGGTGCCGATGACTTTCCACTCGATCGAATTTCGTTTTTTGCTTCTGCTCATCTCGTCGAGTTTCCGTTCGATCAGGCGGATGTATCTCGGATTGACAGGCAGGTCGGTGGAGTCGATGGCCAGCCCCTGTCTGCGGCGACGCTCAATACTCTTGTGCGAGAGCCATCGCCCGGGGTGGCCGATGGAATAGGGCGACCCTTGCTTGTCTTTCAGCGTATAGCGCCAGATGTAGTATTTGCCTCCAGGATATTTCCTGAGGCCCTTGCTCGCGCTGGTGGAAAGGAAAGGCAAAAGCGCAGCGAAAAGTATGATTAGCAGACGTGCGTACATCGTTTCTTCGGAAGTTTGCGACTGCAAAGGTACGAACTTTTAGCGAGACTTCCAAATCTCCGCCCAGATATTTGGCATTCTCGAAAATAATGCGTACCTTTGCAGCGTTATAAAATAGAACATACGTATGCAGGACAATAGACAAGCCGCACTCGAGTTGGGAACTAAGCCTGTGGGCCAGCTGCTTTGGCAGTATGCCCTGCCTGCTATTGTGGCCATGACCGCATCGAGCCTCTATAACATCATCGACCGTGCTATGATTGGACAGTTGGTGGGGCCAGAGGCCATTGCCGGACTTGGCATCACGTTCCCGTTCATGAACCTCAGTGCTGCGTTCGGAGCGGCTGTAGGTGTGGGTGCCAGTACGTGCATTAGTGTCAAACTCGGTCAGAAAGACTATAAGACGGCCGAGAATCTGTTGGGCAACACCGTGACGCTAAATCTGATCATAGGATTCCTGTTCATGGCGGTGAGCCTGATATTCCTTGATCCTATTCTTCGGTTCTTCGGCGCGAGCGACGTGACATTACCCTATGCCCGGGAGTTTATGATTGTCATTCTGCTTGGCAACATGATCACGCACATGTATTTCGGAATGAATGCTGTGTTGAGGGCAGCAGGCAAACCCCGACACGCGATGTACTCC
>JAEEGF011582787.1_pt1 | contig 12952 bp, 10 predicted proteins | sample 9134171 | NCBI WGS metagenome assembly JAEEGF01 (sample SAMN16246542, study PRJNA631951) | gut metagenome | biome: gut microbiome; feature: rumen; material: AP-attached | host: Bos | place: Iran: Karaj | collected 2018-10 | reverse complement strand
TGGAGCTGAATTCGGTTCCAAGGGTTGGGCTGTCCGCCCATTAAAGCGGTACGCGAGCTGGGTTCAGAACGTCGTGAGACAGTTCGGTCCCTATCTGTTGTGGGCGTTGGAAATTTGAGGAGCGCTGCCCCTAGTACGAGAGGACCAGGGTGGACGGACCTATGGTGCACCAGTTGTCACGCCAGTGGCACAGCTGGGTAGCTAAGTCCGGATCAGATAAACGCTGAAGGCATCTAAGCGTGAAACTGACTCCAAGATGAGATTTCCCATTCACTTGATGAAGTAAGACCCCTCGAAGACTACGAGGTTGATAGGTCAGAGATGTAAGCATGGTGACATGTTAAGTTGACTGATACTAATAGGTCGAGGATTTTATCATAAGATGATATTGTAAGAAAACGTATAGAATGTCCATAACGTTGTTGTGTTATTTAGTTTTGAGGGAACAAATCCTTCAAGATCCGGTGACAATGGAGAAGTGGTCACACCTGGTCCCATCTCGAACCCAGAAGTTAAGCACTTCATCGGCGAGCATAGCTATGTGCATGCATAGTGAATCGAGCACGTTGCCGGTTAAAGACCTCTACGATGTAGAGGTTTTTTTATGTATGAAAATGAGTTACAATATAAAGGCTATGATCACAAAAAACGAAAAAGAGACGATCCAACTTGGATATAAACTCGGATCCCTGCTCGAGAAGGGAATGACAGTTGCATTAAAAGGAGACCTGGCCGGAGGCAAGACCACTTTTACCAAAGGCATAGGCCAGGCACTTCAGATCAGACAGGTCATCAATTCTCCGACGTTTACGATCCTTAAGATCTATAAAGGAGAACAGACGCTCTATCATATCGACGCCTATCGTCTGGAGAACAACTCTTATGATCTTGGCATCTCCGAATATGAAGATGAGGGCATAACGGTGGTCGAGTGGCCTGAATACTATAAAGATTTCCTGCCGGATGAATATCTCGAGGTGACCTTCAGATATATCGATGATGATCACCGTGAGATCGATTTTAGCGGCCATGGTGAAAAATATGAAAAGATCGCTGAGGTGATGAAATGCTGACATTATGCATCGATACAGCTTACAAGTATCTGACCTGTGCTCTGATAAGAGATGATCAGATCATTTCTTCTTATTCAAAAGAGTGTTTCAAGAAACAGTCGGAAGAAGTATTCAACGCTTTGAAAGAAGTCTTCGAAGGAGCGGGCGTTGAGCGCAAGGCGATCGATTCCATCTGTATCACGGAGGGTCCCGGATCTTACACTGGCGTCCGTATCGGCATGACGATCGCCAAGGTGATCGGCGAGACGATCCCTGTGGATGTCTACAAGATCTCGACATTGAGACTTTACGCCGCCGACAGGGAAAACTGCATGGTCGTCATGGATGCCAGAGCATCCCGCGTCTACTGTGGTGTCTATGACAGGGATCTGATCGTCATGGATGATCAGGCGCTCGAGATCAGAGATGTCGATGTGAAAGACTATCTGGTAGTCGGAGATGGAAGCCTCGTTGGAAAAAACAATGACTATGGAGATATCGCTGAAGCTTTTCTTAAGACGAAACATCTATGGGAAAAAGTTGAGAACATCTCTTATCTTGTTCCGAAATATCTGAAAGAAAGCGAGAGTTACTACAGATGATCGAACTGATGAAAGAAAAAGATCTGGAACAGGTCACCGAGATCGAAAATGGCAGTTTCAGCAAGCCCTGGAGCCGTATGTATTTTCTCAATGAGATCGCAAACAATGATCTGAGTGAACTTTATGTCGATGTGATCGACGGGGAAGTCGTCGCATATGCGGACCTCTGGTATATGTTCGAGAACTGTGATCTGACCAAGATCGCTGTCAAGGAAAAATACAGACACAAGGGTTATGGATATAAGATGCTCAAGCACCTGACAGCTGTCGCCAAAAGAAAAGGCTGCGAGTTCATGCATCTGGAGGTCAATGTAAATAATAAGGAAGCCTATGATCTCTATGACCGTTTTGGTTTTGAGATCGTCCGCACCAGGAAGAGATACTACGAGAACGGTGATGATGCCTATGACATGATCAAGGGCCTCATCGACGGGAAAGAAGCGAGAAAAGTCCTGGCGATCGAATCGAGCTGCGATGAGACAGCTTGTGCGATCATGGATGAAGACTTGAATGTGTTGAGTTCTGTCGTCACATCACAGATCGATGTTCATGCGCGTTTTGGCGGAGTCATTCCGGAAGTCGCTTCCAGGATGCATGTCGAGCAGATCTCTACGATCGTCGATTCCGCGATCAAAGAAGCCGGTATCAGTGTCGATGATGTCGATGCCATCGCCTATACGATAGGACCTGGTCTGATAGGCTCTTTGCATGTAGGCGCTATCGCAGCCAAATCGCTGGCATTTTTCTACGAAAAACCGCTGATCGGTGTCCATCATCTCAAAGGCCATATCTTCATCAATGAACTGATCAAGCCATTGCAGTATCCGATGATGGCTCTGGTCGTTTCCGGAGGCCATACGGAACTCGTCTATATTGAAAACGATCAGTCGTTCAGGATCATCGGCACAACACTTGATGATGCGGTAGGTGAGGCTTATGACAAGGTGGCGAGGGTGATGCATGAAGCGTATCCGGGCGGTCCGGTCATTGATAGGCTCGCTAAGGATGGTCAGGCGCACTATCAGCTTCCTACTCCGAAAGTGGAAGGCTATGATTTCTCGTTCTCCGGTCTGAAGAATGCAGTGCTGCAGCTTGTAAAGAAAGAAGAGGCAGCCGGCAATGAGATCGATAAGAATGATCTTGCTTACGCTTTCCAGGAAGTCGCTTTGAACTCGCTGATCAGAAAGACGAAACTTGCGTTGAAAGAATATCCGTGCAAGACGCTTGTCCTGGCCGGAGGCGTTGCAGCCAATTCCAGGCTCAGGGAACTCGCCAGCAATGAATTCAGGGATATCGATCTGATCCTTCCGCCTTTGAAATATTGCACAGATAATGCACTGATGATCGCATGCGCCGCTTTGCATGAACTGAAGGCAGGGAGATTCGTGTCGTTTGATGCTTCGAGTCAGCCTTCTATGTCGATAGAAGATTAGTTAAATACGATAAATAATTCACAAATACGCGAATTATATTATAATTTTATTGTTATGGCAGAGATTTCAAAAGCTACATTGAAAAGATACCCGGTCTATCTGAAGGCTTTGCGTAAACTATCGCAGAACGGTGTCAGAAAGATCAGATCTGCGGAATTGTCGGAATATGTGGATATCAAAGCCACGACGATCCGTCATGATTTTTCTTTGATCGGACAGCTGGGAAGACAGGGTTACGGCTATGATGTCGAAGAGCTCATCAGCATCTTTGCGAAGGAGCTCGGTGAAGACTACGATGAGGATATGATCCTGATCGGTGTCGGCAGACTTGGTAAAGCCATCCTGAATTATAACAACTGGAATCATGTAGCCGGTGAGATCGTCTGTGCATTCGATCTGAAACCGCAGGTCAGGAACAATGAAGATAAGGTCAATGTACCTGTCTATCACATATCTGAACTCGCGGAAAAGATCCCTAAAGGCTGTGAGATCGCGATCCTGTGTATCCCTTCGGGAGCTCAGGAGATCGTCGACGAATTGCACAGGCTCGGAGTCAAGGGGATCGTCAACTTTACCAGAGAACATTTTGTCCTGCCGGAAGGCATGATCAAATCCGATGTCGATGTCGTTTCGACGATCGAGGAACTGGTTTTTGAAGTCAATTCACTGAACGAATAAGGGGGAATATTATGGATCTGTATTTTGCAAGAGAATTATACGAAATGGCTGCAAACGGCACCGATATGGAGCTGGATCAGCTGGAGTATGTATCTGTTGAGGGCTGGGTGAGGACGAACCGCGATAACGGCCAGGTCGGTTTCATCGAGCTCAATGATGGGACTTATTTCAGGAACATCCAGATCGTCTACGGTCCGGAACTGGAGAACCATTCAGAGGTCTCACACCTTTTGACGGGTTCTTCGATCTATGTCATCGGCAAGTTCATCGCAACTCCTGAAAACAAGCAGCCGTTTGAAATCAGAGCGACTTCGATACAGATCGAAGGGGAATCTGCGGAATCATACCCTCTGCAGAAAAAGAGGCATTCTTTTGAATTCCTAAGAGAGATCCCGCATCTTCGCCCGAGGACCAACACTTTCATGGCGGTCTTCCGCATCCGTTCCGCTTTGGCTATGGCGATCCACGAGTTCTTCCAGAATCAGGGATTCGTCTATGTCCATACACCGATCATCACCGGAAATGATGCCGAAGGCGCCGGTGAAGTCTTCACCGTTACGACCAGAGATGACGCCAAGTATGAAGAAGACTTTTTCGGAAAACATGCTTCTTTGACTGTTTCCGGTCAGCTTCATGTCGAAGCTTTCGCGATGGCTTTCAGAGATGTCTACACTTTCGGCCCGACTTTCCGTTCGGAAAACTCCAATACGAAGACGCATGCTTCCGAGTTCTGGATGATCGAACCGGAGATCGCTTTTGCCGATCTGGAAGATGATATGCAGCTGATCGAGGACATGGTCAAATACTGCATTGAATATGTCAGAAGAGAATGTCCGCAGGAAATGAATTTCTTCAATTCCATGATCGACAAGACGCTGCTGGAGAGACTGGAACATGTCTACAATTCCAATTTCAGAAGGATGCCTTACACGGAGGCGATCGACATCCTGCTCAAGGCACCGGTCAAATTCGAGAACAAAGTGTCCTGGGGCATGGACCTCAACACTGAACATGAACGCTATCTCTGCGAACAGGTCGTCAAGGGCCCTGTCTTCCTGACAGATTATCCGAAAGACATCAAGGCTTTCTATATGCGTTTGAACGATGATGGCAAGACTGTCGCAGCCTGCGACCTTCTGGTCCCTCATGTCGGAGAACTGGTCGGCGGATCACAGCGTGAAGAACGGATCGATCTGCTTGAACAGCGCATGGATGAACTCGGAATGGATAAAGACGGCTACCAGTGGTATCTCGATCTGAGAAGATACGGCGGCTGCAAACATGCCGGTTTCGGTCTCGGCTTTGAGAGGATGGTCATGTATCTGACGGGTATGGAAAACATCAGAGATGTATTGCCTTATCCGCGTACACCAAAGAATCTTATCTATTAATAATGATCGTACAGATTAGTGACGGCACCGTCTTTTTCGGTGTCAACGATGTATTTGAACATATCGACTTTACCGTGAACGAGAACGAAAGGATCGCTCTGGTGGGCCGCAACGGGAGTGGCAAGACCACTCTTTTAAAAGTGCTGACGGGTGAGTGCGAACTCTCTTCCGGCCAGCTGATCAAGGCGAACAAGGCTTCGATCTCGTATCTGAAACAGAATGCGCTCATCTCTTCGACACAGACGGTGCGGGAGGTCTTTGATGATGTCTTCCATGAGGTCAAGGATATAGAAAAACAGATGGATGAAGTCTCGCAGATGCTGCAGAGCGATCAGAACGAGAAACTGATCGAGAAGTATTCCAGGCTGGAGGAAGAATACAAGTATCTGGGCGGCTATACTTATCAAAGCGAGATGTCTTCCGTGCTGGCCGGTTTCGGTTTCACGCAGGATGATCTGGATCGGAACGTCTCTTCATTCTCCGGGGGAGAAAAGACCAAGATCGCCTTTGCTTCGCTGCTGCTGACAAAGCCGGATCTCCTTCTTCTGGATGAGCCGACCAATCACCTGGATCTTTCGACGATCGAATGGCTGGAGAATTATCTGGGAAAATACAAGAAGGCAATGGTCATCGTTTCACATGACAGGACTTTCCTCGATCGCAGTGTCAATGTCGTCTATGAACTGGAATATGGGGGGATCAAGCGATACGCCGGAAACTATTCCGGTTTCGTGGAACAGAAGAAGAACGATCTGATCAGGCAGGAAGCTGCCTACAGAAGGCAGCAAAAGGATATCAAGCGTCTGGAGGAACTCATTGAGAAGTTCCGCTACAAGAAAAACAAGGCGGCTTTCGCCCAATCCAAGATCAAGTATCTGGAGAGGATGGAGAGGATCGATGACCCGAAAAAGGCCGATACAAAAGCATTCAAGGCGAAATTCGTATGTGGCGTCAGGGGTGGCAAGTCTGTTTTGAGTATGGATCATTTCAAAGTCGGCTATGACAGGCCGTTGGCTGAACTGACACTTGAGATCAGAAGAGGAGACCGCATCTGCGTGATGGGCGATAACGGTACCGGAAAATCGACACTTCTCAAGTCGATCATCGGTGAAATACCGGCCTTAGGAGGCTATATGATGTTGGGTCATCAGATCGAGATCGGATATTTCGATCAGAACCTGGCGGATTTTCACAGCGGCAATACTGTTCTGGAAGAACTGTGGAACGACTATCCTGATCTGGATATGTTCAAGATCAGGTCAGTGCTCGGTGCTTTCCTGTTCACGGCGGATGAGGTGTTCAAGGAAGTCAATGTTCTTTCCGGCGGAGAGAAGGTCAGACTGTCTCTGGCTAAACTGATGATGAAAAAGGCCAATTTCCTGATCCTGGATGAGCCGACCAACCATCTGGATATCGTTTCCAAGGAAGCTTTAGAGAACGCTCTGAACGAGTTTGATGGAACGATACTCTTCGTTTCCCATGACCGTTATTTCATCAAGAAGATCGCAACTTCATGTCTGGTGATCGATACGGACAAGGTCACTTTCTATCCGGATGGATATAAAGACTATATCGACGCGAAGGTCAAAGAAGATCTTCAGAAAGAGAAGGAAGTCAAGGAAGTCAAACCTCTCAAGGAGATCAAACAGAAGCCGAAATACAATCTGAAGAGGCTTGAGAATGAGATCTCGCTGATGGAGGATATCCTTGAGGATAAAAGGGCTCTTCGTTATGAACCTGAGTATTATCAGGATATGCAGAAGATGAAAGAGCTGGATGATGAGATCGATGAGATCCACAATCAGATCCACGCTCTTGAAGAGAAGTGGGAAGAAGCGATGCTTTACGAGGAAGAGAAGAATAAAGGAGGATGAACATTTGTTAGATCGATATCTTAAATCGAGGATCCCCGATGCAAAGAAACTGGTAGCGGATCTTCGCAGATACTATGATTATGTTTCCATTCTTGGAAGCAGCGTCAGGACCAAGAGGGTCTCTGTTTCAACGAGGATCAATTCCCTCGATGAAGTGGATAATGAGTGTGGTTTCGTCATCAAGGTCTATAAAGATGGACGCTATAGTGAATATTCCTGCAACGATATCAGAGATCTCAAGGCTGCGGCTGTAAGGAAGGCGGTCCGGCTTGACGAGGTCTATTCCAAAGATTTCTCAGTCAGGATGCTGGAAGAGAAGGAACACGTTGAGGATTTTCTCAGGGAGGATCCTTCAAAGCTGAGCAATGCTCAGATCATCGAGAAACTGAGTTCAGTCAAAGATCGTCTTCACGAAAAAGAATCGAGACTGATCAATGTCAACACTTCCTATGTGAAGCGTCAGACCTCCAAGATCTTCGTTTCTGACAAGAAATGTCTGACCCAGAAATACGACTGGATCAACGTCATGTTGCTGTGCGTGGTCAGGGATGGCGACAATATCAAGTCAAATTATTCCGCCCAGGGTGAAGCGGATTCTGATACGGCTCTGGATAAGTTTGCAGCTGAAGCGGAAGATGTTCTGGATATTGCGGTGAGGATGCTGAAGGCTAGACCGGTCACTCCGGGCAAGTATACGATCATCACCGATCCTTCCATCTCCGGTCTGATCGCCCATGAAGCGTTCGGACATGGCGTTGAGATGGACATGTTTGTGAAGAACAGGGCCAAGGCCGTCGATTATGTCGGCAAATATGTCGCATCTGAACTCGTCGATATGTTCGATGGCGCATCGAGCTGTCTGAGTGCCGCATCCTACTTCTTTGATGATGACGGCGTTGAGGCTCACAGTACCCAGATCATTAAGAAGGGCATCCTGCAGACAGGGATCTCCGATTCTCTGAGTGCCATGGAACTGGGAACGGAACCGACCGGAAACGGCAGGCGCCAGGATTATCAGCGCAAGGTCTATACCAGGATGACCAATACGTGGTTCGGTCCGGGCAAAGATAAATATGAGGACATGATCAGATCCGTCAAACACGGCTATCTGCTCTGTCAGACCAATAACGGCATGGAAGATCCGAAGAACTGGCAGATCCAGTGCACAGCTTCCTATGGTCTGGAGATCAAAGACGGTGTCTTCACCGGCGAGATGATCGCTCCGGTCGTCATTTCCGGTTATGTCATCGATCTGCTGAGTTCGATCTCTATGATCTCTGACGAAGTCACTGTTCATGGTTCGGGCATGTGCGGAAAGGGACACAAGGAGTGGGTCTATGTTTCTGATGGAGGACCATTCCTGAAAGCGGAGGCGAAACTGGGATGATGAAAAAGAATGAGATATTGGCTTGTCTGAAGGCCAATCAAAAAATAAATGCTTACGAGTTGAGCATCATTGATAAAGACTCCAGAGAGCTCTTCTATGTCCTCGACCATCTGGAGATCAACAGGGCTGTCAAGGTGCAGACCATTCAGATCAAGGTCTATGTTTCGGACAAAAAGGGGACCGGTTCTTCGACTGTCGTGGTGACAGCTGCCGATGATGCCAGATCTCTGTCAGCGAAACTGTCCAAAGCTCTGAGCAAGGCAAAAGCAGCAAAGAATCCTTATTATCCTCTGACCGAGAAGACGGAGAATCTGAAAGATGTGAACTCTGACAGAAAAGATCTCAACGAGATCGCCACCAAGGCGGCGAAAGCTGTGTTCAAAGCCGATGTCTATAAAAACGGGTGGATCAATTCTACAGAGATCTTCGTTTCGAAACTGAGAGAAGAATTCATCAATTCCAACGGAGTCGATCATATCTCTGACAGATTCAGGATCGAGATCGAATGCATCCCGACCTGGTCGAACAGAAAAGAAGAATTCGAGCTTTACAAGTTCTACGAATCAAACAGGATCGATTACAGACAGATCACAGCTGAGATAGATGAGATCCTGAACCTTGCCAAAGCGCGTTCAAACGCCAGGACTTTGAAAGATGTGAAAGTTCCGGAAGATCTGAATGTCCTGGTCAAGAACGACATGCTGGAACTTCTGGTCGAAAACTTTGCGATGGATCTGAATTACCGTTCTGTCTTCATGCACGATAACCATTACAACAAAGGCGATCTCATTTCCAATAACAGGTTCGATCTGACCATGAAGCCTGTGATCGCTGGCTGTGCCGCTTCCAGAAGATTCGATTCCCATGGAACGGTCTTAAGATCAGTCAATCTGATCAAAGATGGGATCGCAAAGAATACTTTCGGCGATATCCAGTTTGGCTACTACAACAATGAAAAGAAGATCAGTGGCAATCTGCCTGTTGCACAAGTGAAGGCAGAAGGAATTAATTACAAAAAAGAGCCGCATCTGATCATCGAGAACTTCTCCGCTCCGCAGCTGGAACCGGATTCCGGATATTGGGGCGGTGAAGTCAGGCTGGCAAGGTATTTCGATGGCAAAAAGTATATCCCTCTGACCGGTTTCTCGATCTCAGGAAACATCTATGATGATATCAAAGATGTAAAGTTTTCAAAGGAAGAAAACATCACTGCCCGCTACAAAGGGCCTAAATATATGATCTTTAAGGGTCTGAAGATCAGTTGATAGAAGCATTTATATCGCCTGTTTATGAAAATAACAGGCGATATTTTCATTTTGATCTATTTTATGAGCTGAGAATAGCTGAAAACTTTCATTGTTTTGTTGAAAGCCAACATCCTTTTGTGTAAAATATTTGTATGTGGTTTTTTTAACGCCACAAATGAAGGGAGAATTTTAATGAAGAAATTATTCGCTTTATTGCTCGCTCTCCTGTTATTAGTCGGTTGTACTAATAATGGCGGTGGCAATGAACCTAGCGGAAATGCTGAAGTCACTAACCAGATCATTTATGGTTCAACGACCGAACTGAATGGTGACTTAGGTAATGCTTGGTGGGGCAACAACGCTTCTGACGCATTAGTCAGAGAACTGATCAACGATTACTCTGTTATCGTTTCTGATCAGGGTGGTGAGTTCGTTGAGAACAAGACCGTTACTTCTGGTGTTACTTCCGTTGAGAACGAAGATGGTACAAAGACTTTCACAGTCGGTATCAACCAGGGCCTTGTTTACAACAATGGCGAACCGATGACTGCAGCAGACTTCGTTGCTTATGCTCTGGTAGCTTACTCTCCAGCTCTTAAGGAAGCTGGTGGTAAGGTCAGCCCTGATACAGTAGTTGGTGCTCCTGAATATCAGTCTGGTGAGTCCAAGGTATTATCCGGTGTTCATCTCGTAGATGATTACACATACTCGATCACCATTTCTGCTGACTATCTGCCTTACTACTTCGATGCAACTTATGCCAGCTTATCTCCTCTGTATCTGCCGATGTATGCTTCTGCTCCGTTGACAGTCAAGGATGATGGCGAAGGTGCTTACCTCGATGGTGGTGAATTAGTTCCTAGTGAGCTCGATGCTACAAGATCTATCTATCAGGGTAGAGTCTCTGCTGGTCCTTACCAGTTGGAAGATCTCGACTTAGGTACTTTAACAGCTACTTTAACGATCAACCCGAACTACAATGGCAACTTCGAAGGCCAGAAGCCTTCTGTTGAAAAGATCCTCGTTGTCAAGGCTGTTCAGGAAACAATGATGGACCAGCTCGAAACTGGCGCTATCGACTTCCTGTCAACTCTGACTGATGGTTCAGAAGTTAAGAGAGCTCTCGATATGGAAGAGACTGGCAACTTCAAGACTGTCCACTACGAGAGAAATGGTTACGGCGCTATCTTCTTCCAGTGCGACTTTGGTCCTACTCAGTTCGTGGAAGTCAGACATGCTGTTGCATATCTCTTAGACAGAAACGAATTCGCTAACACGTTCTGCGAAGGTTACGGTTCAGTCGTTGATGGTCCTTACGGACTTGCTATGTGGATGTACAAGGAAGCTAAAGACGAATTAGCTGCTACTCTGAATTCTTACACTTATTCATTAGATTCAGCTGTTGAAGAGCTGAAAGCTGGTGGTTGGGTACTGAATGAAGATGGTTCTGATTATGTCGATGGTTCAGGCCTTGTTCGTTGGAAAGAAGTCACTCCTGAACAGGCTGGTGACTACCAGTTCAACGTTACACTCGCTGATGGCAGAATCTTAATGCCGTTACACATTGAATGGTCTTCTTCAGAAGGCAACTCTGTTTCTGAGCTCTTAGCAGTTATGCTTGCTAACGGTGATCAGACTAAGGAAGCCGGCATGGAGATCAACCAGAATATCATGGCATTCTCTGACCTCTTGAACTACTACTACCGTGATGCTTCTGAAGGCGCACAGTACGGTGTCAAGACTTATGGCATGTACAACCTTGCTACAAACTTCACTGCAGCTTATGACCAGTCATACTCATACACTGTAGATCCTGAACTGTTGGCTATGGGCTACAACACATTCTTCTCAGTTGACAACCCAGAACTCGACAAGTTATCAATGGATATGGTCTACGGCGTTGAAGCAGGCGACAACCAGGCTTATCTGGACATCTGGGTAAAATTCATCCAGGAATGGAACAGATACTTACCTGCAGTTCCTCTTTACTCGAATGTATACTATGATGTCATGAATTCTAAGATCAACAACTTAGAGTGCAACTCTCTGTTTGATTTCCAGCAGGCTGTTGTATACGCAACTATTGGTGAATAATAGTATAAAAAGAGCGTAATTCATTCTAGCAGGGTGCAATTCGCACCCTGCTATTTTATTTGTATTTGTCTGTTTGTGATGTATTTACTAACTAATATAATTTAAAATAGAATTGTATTGATTATTAAACACGATCACATCTGAAAGGAGTTTGACATGCTGAAATATGTACTAAAAAGAATCGGCTACATGGTCGTTGTATTCTTTGCAGTATCTTTTCTGATGTATTGTTTGTATAACCTGATCCCTCAGGATCCAGCCAGAATGGAACTCGAGCCGATGAAGTCTTCTATGAAGCCTGCTGAATATCAGGCCAGATATGAGGAACTGAGAAAAGAAATGGGCTTGGATGATCCTATCGTCATCAGATATGCACGCTGGATGGGCTTGACGAAAGATGTTAAGGGAAAGTTCAATGGTTTACTTGAAGGATATTTTGGTTATTCACGATACTTTAAAAAAGATATTGTTCAAGTTGTAAAAGATCCGATAAAGAATACCATCTTTATCAATATTTTCGCCACGATACTGGCGCTGGGTATAACCATTCCGCTTGGAATTTACTGCGCCGTACATAAAGGCGGAAAAGTTGATAACTTTACACAGGTCCTGACGATCGTCGGCTATTCGATACCGACGTATATCATCGCCCTGGTCTTTATCTATGTTTTGGCTGTCATTCTGAGATGGTTCCCGGTCTCCGGCATGGGTACGCCTGGTGCCACCTATACAGGTATGAAGTTCTTCCTTGACAGGATGTACTATCTCTGTCTGCCTCTGATCGTCATGACTTTCGGCTCTCTGGGCGGCATGACCAGATACGTCAGAGCGGCTATGATCGATGCTTTGAGCATGGACCACATCAAGACGGCGCGTGCAAAAGGCGTTCATGAAAAGACCGTCATTTATTCTCACGCGTGGAGGAACGCTTTGCTTCCGATCATCGGTATCGTCATTGGCTGGTTCCTGGGCATTTTCTCCGGATCAGTCATCATTGAGAATACCTTCGGTCTGAGCGGAATGGGCTCCTTATATATCAAAGGTCTGAACCAGCATGACTATGAACTGACTTTGGCGATCCAGATGTTTTATACTGTGATAAGCCTGGTCGGCGCTTTGATCACCGACCTCAGCTATGGTCTTGTTGATCCTCGTGTAAGGATCGATAAATAGAAAGGAGAATGAAGATGTCAG
>JAEEGF011321183.1_pt1 | contig 12952 bp, 7 predicted proteins | sample 9134171 | NCBI WGS metagenome assembly JAEEGF01 (sample SAMN16246542, study PRJNA631951) | gut metagenome | biome: gut microbiome; feature: rumen; material: AP-attached | host: Bos | place: Iran: Karaj | collected 2018-10 | reverse complement strand
GACCGATGGCAGACGGGTGCGTGATGGGCAGCTCTGTCTCTCCAACCCCGAAGTGCTTGACACCCTCTGCACAAATCTCGCCAAGATGATGGAGGAGCAGCCCGGCGCTCAGATATGGTCCGTATCAAACAATGACAACTACAACGTCTGCCAGTGCCCCCGCTGCCGTCACATGGACTCCCTCTACGGAGGCCCCAGTGGCACACTCATCCATTTCATCAACCAAGTGGCGCGCCGTTTCCCCAGCAAGACCATCTCCACCCTTGCCTATCAGTTCACTCGCAGGGCACCCCAGCCAGTGAACAGCCATATCGAAAAGCCCGACAGCAACGTCAACATCATGTTCTGCTCCATAGAGTGCGGCCGTCAGGAGGCCATCGCCACCGCTCCTGCCGAAGCCTCATTTCGCTGCGATATGGAAGACTGGGCAGCACTGACCGACAACATCTATGTCTGGGACTATGTGGTGCAGTTCCGCAACATGTGGGATCCTTTCCCCAATCTCCACGTTTTGCAACCCAACCTCAAGTATTTCCACGACCACGGCGTGCGCCTGATGTTTGAGCAGGGCACGGGCGCCAACAACATGACCTCGTGGATGGAGTTGCGCGAATACATGCTGGTCAAACTGCTGTGGAATGTCGACGCCGACCCCGATTCGCTGTTGCACGACTTCTGCATACATTACTATGGTCTGGCGTCACAACCCGTCGAGGAGCTATACCGCGAGATGCACCGCGCCCTCATCGCCTCCGGCAAGCGGTTGGACATCTACGGTTACCCGGTTGATGCCGCCGATGGCTATCTCGCCCCTGAGAAGATAACCAAATACCAATCCCTCATCGCCGCTGCCTACGATAGTCTGCACCACTACACACAGACCAACAACTTATATTACACCCGTTATGGCCTCTTCACCGACCAGGTAGTACGCGACCGCATCCGATACCTTGAACTCTCCATCGACTATGCCGTCCTCGAACTCACCATGGCGGGTCACTTGCCGATGGACAGCACCTTCCTCCCTCGGGCTGACCGCTTTATCGCCGACGGCACCCGCCTTGGCCTTAACATCCTACATGAAATGGGCTACACCCTTCAGGAGTATCGCGCTGATATTGACAATTACCTTTCCAAATGCCTGCAGCCTAACTTGGCTCGCCACTGTCCCGCCCGCCTCCGCACGCAACCTGACAGCCGCTACCAAGCCGATGGTCCTCAAACCCTCACCGACGGCCGTGCTGGCATCCTCGACTACCGACACTCGTGGCTCGGCTTCTATGGCGACACCCTCGACGCCGTCGTCGACCTCGGCAGCCGCAAGCCTCTCCACCAAATCCGGCTCGACTTCTTTTACTTCCCCCTTTCGTGGATTTTCTTTCCGCAAACCATCAATTTCTATATCTCCAACGATGGCAGCAGCTGGCGACTGATTGATTCCCTCCATCCCGACGACCCAGAACACCTTGCCATCCCTGAGATCAGGACCTTCTCCACCCGTTCCTTCAGCCGTCGGGCACGGTACGTCCGGGTCGAGGCCATCCCCTTGCCCGCTATTCCCTCCTGGCATCGCGCCACAGGCACCCCCGCTTGGCTCTTCACCGACGAGATTATCGTGCGCTGAAAATCTTGCTATGTCATAAAAAAAGAGTATCTTTGCAGCCGTTTTTTTTGACGGCACCCTATGCTGACACCTGTACATATCATTGGCATTCTCCTCACTGTAGGTCTTTTGCTGGCGGTGAGCATCCTTTCTGGCCGCAAGGTGAAGGATGCAAAAAGTTTCACCACTGGGGGTCGTTCAGGCTCTTGGATGGTCTGTGGTGCCATTCTCGGCACGCTGGTGGGCGGGCAGTCCACCATCGGCACGGCGCAGCTGGCTTTCAGTTTCGGCATTTCGTCGTGGTGGTTCACTATCGGTGCCGCCCTCGGCGCTTTGGTGCTTGCCTTGGTATATGCCCGTCCGCTGCGCGAGAGCGACTGCACCACCCTCCTCGAGATTGTGTCGCGACAGTATGGCCGCCGTGCTGAGACCGTCGGCTCAGTACTCTTCCTCATTGGCATCTTTATCAGCATCATGTCGCAGGTGCTCTCCTCGTCGGCCATGGTCACCAGCCTTTTCCATATCCCCTTGACGTGGGCGGCTGTCATTAGTGCCGTACTCATCATGCTTTTCGTCCTCTTTGGAGGCATACGCAGTGCCGGAGCGGGCGGCATCATCAAGTTGGTGCTGCTCTATGTCACCAGCCTTGCCGCCGGGGCTATGGTGTGGTTTCTGGGTAAAGGCATTGGAGGAATCATGGACAGCATAGAGACCATCTATGCCGACCCTGTGGTGGCCGGTCTCAACGACATCACCGATGCCGAGAGCATCCACCACCGCTACGGCAACATGGTGGCACGCGGCGCCCTCAAAGACATCGGTGGATGCCTGTCGCTGATGCTCGGTGTGGTCACCACCCAGACCTACGCACAGGGCATCTGGTCTGCCGCCTCCACCCCCAAGGCTCGTCGCGGCGCAATTTACTGTGCCTGCCTTATCCCCATCATCGGTGCCGCCTGCACGCTGGTGGGCATGTACATGCGGGGTCATTATGTCACCGCTTCTGAGCTGGCCGCCCTTCAGGCCGCTGGACATCGCCTACCCGGGGGCATTGGTGTGATAGAAGGCTCCCTTCAGGCTTTCCCCGCTTTTGTGCTGAATCATCTGCCTGCATGGATAGGGGGCATCTGTCTCGGAGCCATGCTGGTCAATATACTGGGGTGTGGCAGTGGGCTCACCCTCGGAGCCGCCACCATTCTGGTGCGCGACGTGGTGGACAATCTGCGCCAACTGCGTGTCAGTCGTCAGTTTGGACACCGTTTGCCCCGTGCTGTGGTCGTGACAGGTTCTTCGGCACTGGTTCAAACGCGCCTTGCCATTGTGGCAATACTCACTATGGCCGTTGTTGTGGCACTCTCGGTGCGTGGCACCTTTATCAACGACCTCGGCTTCCTCTCGCTCGGTCTGCGCGCCGTGGCGTTGCTCTTCCCGTTGAGTTTTGCCCTCTTCATGCCGGGGCGCTTCCGTGCCAACCGCGTGGTGCCAGCCATGGTGGCAGGTACCGCTGTCATGCTGATAGCCAAGTTCTTCAGTCTCCCCGCCGACCCTATCTATTACGGGTTAGGGATCAGTGCCCTTGTGCTGCTCTCCGGCCTGCGAACCGCCAAGGGATCCAATCGTCTGCGTTGGTAGCGATGAGAACTTGATAAGGAAACCCATGTGGCTTGTTCCATAGCTATTGGTTCGATGTTCTTTTGTTCGTTGTCGAGCAAAGATGAATCTGACATAGAGCGACTCAAGCTGGATGTCGTACTGACATCTCATAGCCGTGAGGGAGGTATAGGGTGGAGAGTTGGGATGAAAGCAAGGTGAGGCAGTAGCCAACAATGGGGGTGCATGGGAGGGCGTATGGGATATAAAAAGTGCGTGAAGCATTGTTTTTTCTTGCTATGTTGAAAAAAATGTGTATCTTTGCAACGGTTAAGTGCGGGGACGTGAGTCCCCTCTTTTATTGCTTATGATAGACAAATTCAAGGTTTTAGACATTGTAAAAGATGTTCTCGAGGGAACGGACAAGTACCTCATAAATATGAAAATCACGCCCGACAACCGCATTTTTGTGGATCTTGACGGTGATAACGGCATCAATATTGACGACTGTATTGAGGTGAGCCGTGCGATAGAAAATAGTCTGAACCGTGACGAGGAGGATTTTGAGTTGAACGTAAGTTCCGCTGGTGCCGACTCACCGTTGAAAATGCCTCGGCAGTATCGCCGCCATGTGGGTAGGGAATTGGGTGTGCAGCCTTTTGAGGGTGAATATGTTGAAGGTACGCTGGCTGAGGCCGACGACACTCATTTCACCATAAAAATCAAAGGAACCAAGAAGGTGGCACCGAAAGAATACACGTTTGCCTACGAGGATGTCAAGACCGCCAAAGTGCTTATCCGTTTCTGACAGAGACGATAAGTCGCCTTATGAAGTAAAAAAATAATAATATACAAGTCAGATGAAGACATTAGACCTGATAGATTCCTTTTCGGAATTTAAAGAATTTAAAAACATTGACCGCGAAACGCTGATGCATATTCTCGAAGAAGTTTTCCGTGCCGCACTGGCCAAGCGCTATGGTACCGAGGACAACTTCGATATTATTGTCAACATTGATAAGGGTGACCTTGAGATTTTCCGTAACCGCACCATTGTCGAGGACGGCAACGTGAAGGACGAGAATCTGGAGATTGCATATAGTGATGCTATCAAGATTGAGTCTGACTTCGAGGTGGGCGAAGAACTTTCCGAGCCTATCTATATGTCTGACTTTGGGCGTCGCGAAATTCTGGCCATCCGTCAGAATTTGGTGAGCAAAATTCAGGATTACGAGAAGTCACTTATTTTCCAGAAATATAAAGAGAAAGTAGGTGAGATTATAGTAGGTGAGGTGTACCAACCTTGGAATAAAGAGATTTTGATTCTTGATGAGGAGAAGATCGAACTGGTTCTGCCCAAAGCCGAGCAGATTCCGAGCGATCGTTTCCGCAAAGGTGACACGGTGCGTGCGGTGGTGCTAAAGGTGGAGATGCGCAATAATAATCCTGTCATTGTTCTATCCCGTACTTCACCCATCTTTCTGGAACGTTTGCTCGAGGCTGAAGTGCCTGAGATTTATGACGGTCTTATTACTATCCGCAATATTGTCCGTATTCCTGGCGAGCGTGCCAAGATTGCCGTAGAGTCATACGACGATCGCATTGACCCAGTAGGTTCATGCGTGGGTATCAAGGGTGCCCGCATCCATGGTATTGTCCGCGAGCTGCGTAATGAGAATATTGATGTGTTGAACTATACTCCTCGTTTGGATATTATGGTTCAACGTGCACTTGCACCGGCTAAAGTTTCGTCAATCAAGATTGATGAAGAGGCTAAAAAGGTAGAGGTGTTCATGGAACCCGATCAGGTGTCGTTAGCTATTGGTAAAGGTGGCTGCAACATCAAGCTGGCCAGTAAACTGGTAGGATATGATATTGATGTTTACCGTAAGGGTGATGAATATCCAGACGATGTGGATTTGCGCGAATTTTCCGATGAGATTGACCAATGGATTATTGATGTCCTCATCAACATTGGTTGCGACACGGCCAGAAATGTTCTGGCTCTGAGTAAGGAGGATTTGTTGAGCCGTACAGACCTTGAAGAAGAAACCATTGACGAAGTCATCCGCATCCTAAAAGCCGAGTTCGAGGAGGATTCAGAAGAACAGGCCGATGATACCGACAAGCCCCAAGAATCCCAAGATTCTGCCGAGTCTCAGCAGTCAAGCGAGGCTGACGGACAATAGGCTGCACAGCCTGTGGAGCCTCCGTCAGAGGCAAGAGAAGGAGGGATGAACCCCCTAAAGAAAAAGAATAATAGGTGAGCGGAACAAATCCGCCAAAATAAAAAAGGAGTGAAATATGGCAGAAGAAAACAAAGGAATACGACTGAAAAAAGCGGCAACAGAATTGAATGTCGGTGTATCCACGCTGGTGGAGTTTCTGGCCAAGAAGGGTCATCAGGTCGAATCAAACCCCAATACCCGTCTTACCGCCGAGCAGTATGATATTGTCGCAACGGCTTTTCAGGCTGAACGTGCCGTGAAAGAACAGGCCGATAAGATTGAAATTACCCCGAGCGGCAACAATGTTGTGGTCGAGGCTAACAGTGATGAAAGGAAGGATGAGGCCGACGAGGTCATCATTAAGAATTATAACTCATCAGCTGTCGAGTCCAAGGGTGCCCCTAAAACCGTCGAAACTGCCGTCACTCCCGACGTGCCAGAGGTACTTGAGCCAGAACCTGTCGCTGAGACTGTGCAACAGCCCGAACCCACCATGGTTTCAACTCCTGCCGAGGAGGAAGCCCCTGCCGAGACACAGGCTCCTCAGCAGGAAACCAAAGAACCTGTGGCCGAATTAGAAGAACCTTCTGTAGCCGAGCCCGACCTCCCCAAAGAGGAACCAGAACCCTCGTTCGACCCTATTACTGTTGGGGAGTTGCGTATAATCAACAAGATCGATCTTGATGCCATCAACACCAAGACCCGTCCCGACAAGAAAAAGAAGAGCAAAGCCGAGAAGGCCGCCAAAGCCGAGAAGACTCCCCAAAACGCTGCCGAACCTAAGGCTGTTAAGGAAGAACCTGTCAAAGATAAAAAAACTGAAGCCCCCAAGCCCCAGCCAGCTCCTGTTGAGCCTGAGGTTGTGGCTCCTGCCTCTGTTCCGGTCAAAGAACCCGAGTTCATTGAGACCCAGTATCAGAAACTCGAGGGTCCCAAGTTGGTAGGTATGGTTGATCTCAGTCAGTTCGATAAACCCAAGGCTGGCAGTGGAGAGAAACGCAAACGTAAACGTATCAAGAATAAAGGTGTAAAAGTGAATGAGGTTAACGGCCAACCCAGCGCCGCATCCTCTGCCCAACAAGCACCTGCTGGCAAGAACAGCTCCAAGAACAAGAAGAACGACAACGTCGCTTCGGGCAATGATGTAAAGAGCGAGAAAAGCGAGAAAAAGAAGAAGAAAGAGAAGAAGGTTGTCAAAGTTGAGATTGACGACTCCGAAATCGAGAAGCAGATTCGCGACACTTTGGCTCGTCTCAGCCCCATGGGCAAGTCTAAGACTTCCAAGCACAATCGCGAGAAACGTCAGAAAGTACATCAGCGTATAGAAGAGGAACAACTCAACGAGATGGAAAGCCAGAAGACGTTGCAGGTGACCGAGTTTGTCACCGCTAACGAATTGGCCACCATGATGAACATCCCTGTCACTCAGGTCATCAGCACCTGTATGTCTGTTGGTATCTTCGTCAGTATCAATCAACGCCTCGATGCCGAGACCATCAAACTGATTGCCGACGAGTTTGGATTTGATATCAACTTTGCCAGTGCCGATGTCATTGACGAGTTGAATAAGATTGAAGAGGAAGACCGTCCAGAAGACCTTATCATCCGCAACCCCATCGTTACTGTCATGGGACATGTCGACCATGGTAAGACTTCTTTGCTTGACTATATCCGCAAGACCAATGTCATTGCAGGTGAGGCAGGCGGTATTACCCAGCATATTGGAGCATACGAAGTGACCACGGCCGACGGTCGCAAGATCACCTTCCTTGATACCCCCGGACATGAGGCTTTCACTGCCATGCGTGCCCGCGGTGCCAAGGTGACGGATATTGCAATCATTGTCATTGCTGCTGATGATAGAATCATGCCCCAGACCGTTGAAGCTATTAACCATGCCCAAGCTGCCGGAGTACCCATCGTTTTTGCCATCAACAAGATTGACAAACCTGGTGCCGACCCCGACCGCATCAAGACCGAACTGGCCAACATGAATCTCCTTGTCGAGGAATGGGGCGGTAAATACCAGAGTCAGGACATCTCTGCCAAGAAGGGTATCAATGTCGAAGAACTGCTCGAAAAGGTTATCCTTCAGGCCGACATCATGGAACTGAAAGGCAACCCAAACAAGCGCGCCAAAGGTACTGTGCTTGAGAGCTCGCTCGACAAAGGTCGTGGCTATGTGGCAAAACTCCTTGTCGAGAACGGTACTATCCGCAAGGGCGACCCTATCGTTGCCGGTGCCATCAGCGGTCGTGTCCGCGCCATGTACAACGAGCGTAACCAGGAAGTCATGTCCGCAGGTCCTTCGCAGCCTGTGCTGCTTCTTGGTCTCACGGGTGCCTGTCAGGCTGGCGACACCTTCAACGTCACCGAGAACGAGAAAGAAGCCAAAGACATTGCTGCCAAGCGTACCCAGCTTCAGCGCGAGCAAGGTCTTCGTACCCAAACGCACCTCACCCTCGACGAGATTGGTCGCCGTATTGCTTTAGGCAACTTCAAAGAGCTCAATGTCATTGTCAAGGGTGATGTGGACGGCTCAGTTGAGGCTCTTTCCGATTCCCTCCTCAAACTTTCCACCGACGAAGTGCAGGTCAATGTCATCCACAAAGCCGTCGGTCAGATTACCGAGACCGATGTCATGCTGGCCGAATCCTCCGATGCAATCATTATTGGTTTCCAAGTGCGTCCCTCCGTGGGTGCCCGTAAGATGGCCGAAACCGACCATATCGACATCCGTCTCTACAGCATCATCTATGATGCCATCAACGAACTCAAAGATGCTATCGAAGGTATGCTCTCTCCCGAAACCCAGGAGAAGATTGTCGCCAACCTCGAAATCCGCGAGACCTTCAAGATTTCCAAGGTCGGCACCATTGCAGGCTGTATGTGTCTTGATGGTAAAATCACCCGCAACCACAACGTCCGCATCATCCGCGACGGTATTGTGGTGTACACCGGCAAGCTCGCCTCCCTCAAGCGTTTCAAAGACGATGTCAAGGAAGTCGTTAGCGGTCAGGACTGCGGTCTGAACATCGAAGGCTTTAACGACATCAAAGTCGGCGACATAGTAGAAGCCTACGAGATAATAGAAATCAAGCGTAAACTGTGATGAATGCGTTAACGTGTTAATTCGTTAATCTTTGTAGATTATGAAGACGCAAGGCGTGTTGTATGATAAGAGCAAGCAGTTTGCATTAGGCGTAATCGACCTATGCAATGAACTACGAGCAAAGGGGGAATACATCATGTCAAAGCAAATCCTTAAATCTGGAACAAGTATTGGTGCTAATTATTGCGAAGCAGTATGTGCCGAGAGTCCACAGGACTTTATTCACAAAGTGTCTATCTCAATTAAAGAAGCGAATGAAACATACTATTGGTTAGACCTACTTCACGATAGCAAATATCTTGACAACGAAAGATACACCCAAATGAGCAATCAAGTGGAAGAACTCTTCAAGATGCTCAATTCCTCAGCAATAACCGTCAAACAGAGACTATCGCATTAACGAATTCAAAAGGACTAACGAATTAACACATTAACGAATTAACACATTCAAAAAGACTAACGAATTAACACATTAACGAAATAACGCATTCAAGAAGGCTCTGATAGTTCAATGGATAGAATAACTCTCTCCTAAAGAGTAGATCCGGGTTCGATTCCCGGTCGGAGTACTGAAAAGGCAGCCTGTCAAGGCTGTCTTTTTTTGCTATTTAGAAACGCATTGCTCGTTGTCCCATCAATATGTCCATGGCCAGTATCCATTTTTATCCACTGACAATCTTACAATTAATCCCGAATCCACAATTTATTATCTCAAAATCGAATAATTCTTTGTATCTTTGCAGTCGCTTACGAGAGAAAAGTAGGCATTTGCAAGAAAAGCATTACGATACTGTCCCATTATCGGAATTTCGCCAAAATTTCATGAGGAAGGATGAGCTTTGATGCTTTCGCTTGTTGTGTATGCTATAGGGTCATACCTTCGGCATATACTCAGGCGTGAGATATGTTCTATAGACCCCGTTTCCTCAAAGGTGTTTGGCGATACCTCGATAATGACGGACATGAGTACATAAGTCTCATGCCTTTCTTTATTGTATGAATTGCCTGTTGGGGACTTGGGGCAGACAAAAACATCAAACACTTATGAAGAAAACCGTCTACAATGCTCCCGTCGTGGAGACCCTCGCCGTAAAGGTTGAGGCTGGCATGCAAACCTCTGGCTCTGGGAATACCCCGAACACCACTCGGTATGAGTCTGACAGCTGGGACACGCCTTCACCTAATAATGGTGCACCCCAGTATACTTGATGCTCACAACGCTGTTTCTTACCCCCTGGCTTCGCCGTATCCCTTTGGGAAAGGGGAGGTCGCGGTAGGAGGTTGGTCTTCCTTACTGACAGTATAGAATACATGTGGTGTTTCAGCCTACCCTCTTGAGAGGGGTTAGGGGTATGAGAACAAAAAAAGTCATTAGTAACAACAAACAAAACCCTTATCTATTATGAAGAAACAATATCTCCTTGCGGTGGCTGCGGTCTCGCTGTTGTTGGCCACGGGCTGCCAGAAAGAACATGAATTAGTTACCTTAGGGGCTGAAATCAGCCAGCCCGCAAAAACCTATATCGACAACCGTTACCCCTGCTGGAACGAGGGGGACGAGGTGTTTGTCAACAGCGCTGTCTATCCGGTGTCGGCCATCTCCGGCTCCTCGGCACAGATTGTAGACGTGGTGGGAGCCGACGCCTATCGCGCCGTCTTCCCTGCCTCGTTGGTGACACCGGGCAGCAACATCACCAACAGTGCCACCATACCTGTCACCCTGCCCGCCACACAGCGTTACCAGGTGGTGGACGGCCACCAGCGCGTGGATGCCCCTATGGGTGCCTACACCGACGGCGAGATATTGCAATTCCATAACCTCTGCTCCATCGTGCATGTGGTGGTCAACAACAATACTGGCAGCGACATGGCATTGGACAAACTGCGTATTGCCACTGACAATGCCTACCTGAGCGGCATAGGCACTGCCACAGTCACCGGTTCTGACAACGACGGCATCACTCTCTCCTCTGATGCATCGCACTCCGTCTCGCTCCGCATAGCCGGTCCCACCAGCATAACTCTTGCCGCCGGTGCCCAGTCCGCCTTCGACATCTACGTCCCCGCCTTCCCCACGGACAACGTCACCATCACCCTCTACACCACCAACGGCTACTACTTCGAGCTCACCAAGAACAGCGTAGCCCTCACCCCCAACACCTACACCACCGTCACTCTCAACGTCACCTCCCTCACCCAAGTCCTCGCCGCAGAGCTGGTGAATGGCTATACGTTTAATAATGCCATTCCTGACAATGCCACTTCGGTGGTTTTCGAATACAATAACGCTTCGACATCAAATACTATACTATCCACACCCGATTCCCCTGTCCCCATTTATGGTTACATAGATGGGAATGTATGGCATGTATGTACTGCCGCCGATGCAATCAATGCCAACTCTAACTGTTCAAGTATGTTCAACTCCAAATCGCCCCTAACCTCCATTGATTTTGGATCTGACTTCAACACTTCGAATGTGACGGATATGCACCATATGTTTTGTTTTTGCGAAAGCCTAACAAGCCTTAACCTCTCCAACTTCAACACTTCGAATGTGAAGTATATGTATACTATGTTTTATTCTTGCGAAAGCCTGACAAACCTTGACGTCTCCAACTTCAACACCGCGAATGTGACGGATATGAGCGAGATGTTTAACGGTTGCAGCAGCTTGACAAGCCTGGATGTCTCCAACTTCAACACTTCGCATGTGACGAATATGTCTGGTATGTTTGCTTTATGCAGGGGCTTGACAAGCCTTGATGTCTCCAACTTCAACACTTCGCATGTGACGTCTATAGGCGGTATGTTCCAGGGCTGCAGTGGATTAACAAGCCTTAACCTCTCCAACTTCAACACTTCGCATGTGACGCGTATGTCTTATATGTTTTCTAATTGCTACGGCTTGACAAGCCTTAACCTCTCCAACTTCAACACTTCGAATGTGACGAATATGTATTATATGTTTTCTAATTGCTATAGCTTGACAAGCCTTGATGTCTCCAACTTCAACACTTCGAATGTGACGAATATGGGTAGTATGTTTCAGAGTTGCAGCGGCTTGACAAACCTTGACCTCTCCAACTTCAACACTTCGAATGTGACGGATATGTATATGATGTTTAGCGGTTGCCGTAGCTTGACAAGCCTTGATCTCTCCAACTTCGACATGAGCAGTGTGAACAATAAATCTTATATGTGTTATCTGTTAGCCACCAACTCGCATGCCTGCACTATCACCTGCCCATTGGCTGTGCAGACAGAATTGGAGAACGGCACATACCTTCCTGGAAGTGTTACTTTCACTTGGGTGAGACCTACTTCCAAGTAAGACGACGATTGTCCGTCACCTTTTTGCAGCCTGTCCGTGCCGGAGGCACGGCATCCTATTAACCCCACACTAAGCGACCGCAGGGGAGCGCAGTGTGGGGTCTCCTGTCGCCCCCGCCCTGCGTGTCGGAGACACGCTACAAGCACTGCACTCCCAGCAGCTTGCAAAGATTGCTCTCCCGAGAGAGCAAAAAAAGCGAAATTTGCTCTCCCGGGAGAGCAATAAATATCGTCTATCGACGTTAATGCTCTAAACTAATTGATTATGGACGTATTGGTATCACAATTTAATCGTCGGCTGACGACTATCTCATTAGATTTGGTTAGAGAGTGCATTAACGAAGTGGCATGGGACGAAAGACTATCAGCCATCATAGGACCTCGTGGTGTAGGCAAGACCACGTTGATACTCCAGTATATTAAACAGCACTATACCGACAATATCTCCGAAGTGCTGTATGCCACAGCCGAAAGCCTGTACTTTGCCCAGAACACACTGGTAGACTTGGCAGAACGATTTGTGACAAACGGAGGGAAACATCTATTCTTAGACGAGATTCACCGCTACCAGAACTGGAGCCGCGAAATAAAGCTGATTTACGATACCTACCCCGAACTGAAGGTAACCATTAGCGGCTCGTCACTGCTACAGATTCTCAATTCCGAGGCCGACCTTTCGCGTCGCTGCATCTGGTATAACATGCAAGGGTTGTCCTTCCGCGAATTTCTTCGGTTTTATAAAGGAATAGACCTCCCTGTGGCATCCTTCGACGAGATAGTGCACCATACCGACGAGGTATGCCACGAGATAAACACGCGGTGCCGTCCTGTGCCGCTGTTTCACGAATACCTTCAGGTGGGGTATTTCCCTTACTATTTGGAGGGCGAGAAAAGATACTATGAACGTGTGGGGAATGTGATAGACTATGTAATTGGCACAGAACTGCCGATGGTATGCAAAGTAGAGACGGTGAACGTCCGTAAGCTACAGATGTTGCTTAATGTGGTGGCAGGGCTTGTACCCTACGAGGTTGACATCAGCAAGATTGCACTGATGCTACAGTCGTCGCGTAATACGGTGATAAC
>JAEEGF011824889.1_pt1 | contig 12953 bp, 13 predicted proteins | sample 9134171 | NCBI WGS metagenome assembly JAEEGF01 (sample SAMN16246542, study PRJNA631951) | gut metagenome | biome: gut microbiome; feature: rumen; material: AP-attached | host: Bos | place: Iran: Karaj | collected 2018-10 | reverse complement strand
CACTATCGGGCTTTCCTCATCATAGACGGCAAGCTCGGATGTTCTGCTGATAAGATAGACCTTTGCGGAAGTATTACTGTAAACAAGAGCTCTCCCGTTGAAGGAATTAACTCTGGTATCGCCCCAGTCAAGATGACAGTCGAAAAGCTTGTCGGCATTATTTGAAATCACTTCAACTCCCGTATCGCTTACTATCAGAGGTTTATCGCCTATAAGCATAACTCTGTCAAGTGAGAGCTCGTCTTCATTGTACGGAAATCCTTTGCTCTCGCCGACCGTTTTGGGAATCGCTCTGAAACTGTCGGCGATATTGGAGTGCCCTATCTCGCCCATAAGCATATAGATAACCGTGAGAATAAGCACAATTACCATTATCGCGCCGGGTATTCTGAGCTTTCTCAGTATTTTCTTTTTGAGTGCCTTACTCCGCTCTTTCTGAAAATCTACTGTTCTGTCAGCCACGCTGTTACCTCTCAATAGAAGATTTTGTTAAGGAAAAGTCCTTCCGGCCTTGCGGTGGCTCCCGCGCGGCTTCTGTCTACGGATACAATAATTTCTTTTATCGTGTCGGGCATGATTTTGCCCGCGGAAATTTCAATAAGTGTGCCGGTCATTATCCGGACCATATTATACAGAAATCCATCGGCCCGCACTCTGAATATGACAATGTCGCCGTCTCTTGTGACCTCGGCATCAGTGACGTTTCTTACCGTATCCTCAACGCTGCTTCCCGCGGCGCAGAAGGCGGAATAATCATATTTTCCGATAAACTGCTTTGCCTGAGAATCGAGAAACTTTTCATCAAGCGGGTACTTGTAATGCAGGGAATACTTATAGAGAAACGGATTCTTTTCCGGTTTATTCCAGATTTTATAGATATATTCCTTTGATTTGCAGTCATAGCGCGCGTGAAACTCATAAGGCACTTCACGGCAGTCTGAAACAGCTATGTCATCCGGAAGGTTGGCGTTGAGAGCTTGTATCAGTTTATCACAGGAAATTTCATTCTCGGTCCGGAAATTGCAACAATACATATTTGCGTGAACTCCAGCGTCCGTTCTCGAGCAACCTATAACATTATCGCGGCTGCGGCAGACCTTTTCCCAGGCATCCTGGAGAGTCTGCTGAACGGTCACGGCATTCTCCTGCACCTGCCAACCGTGGTAGGCGGAGCCGTCAAATGAAATTGTCAGCAAAAGATTGCGCATAAACATTTCTCCGGAAAATCAGATGATTTTTGTAAAGAAGCGGTTGAGAACAATGATTCCCGCAAGCGATATGAGACAAATCAGCAGAGCTATGAAATCTCTGTAGCCGAGTTTCATCTGCTTCATTCTCGTTCGTCCATCGCCGCCGGTGTAACAGCGGCAGGTCATTGCGAAAGCCAGTTCATATGCACGCCTGAAAGAAGAGACCATAAGCGGAATAAATATGGGAATAAGTGCTTTTGCACGCTTGATAAGTCCGCCCGTTTCAAGATCGGCTCCTCTCGCCTTTTGCGCGTTCATAATTCTGTCTATCTCCTCAATGAGAGTCGGGATGAATCTCAGCGCCAGTGTCATCATCATGGCGAGGGTGTGAACTTTGATATGGAAAACCTTGAGCGGAGAAAGCAGTCTCTCGAGCGCGTCGGTCAGCATGGTCGGAGTTGTGGTATATGTCAGAAGAGAACTCAGAACTACAAGCACCACAATTCTTATCATGGTAAAAACAGCTGTGTTGACGCCTTTTTCGGTTATACTGATTTTATTGAAAAGCGTGAAGTAGGTTTCGCCGCCCTTTGTATAAAAAATATTGAGAACGGCGGTGAATATAAGTATCACCAGCACGGGCTTAATGCTCTTGAGAAGCATTTTGACCGGGACTCTCGAGAATATAACGGCGATTACCGTAAAAAGCGCCATTACTCCTAGCGAAAAGAAATTATGACACAGGAAAATGCAGACTATCATCGCGAAGGTCAGAACAAGCTTCATCCTGGCGTCCATATTGTGAAGCGCAGATTTTGAAGGATAATACTGTCCGAAGGTTATATCCTTTACCATCAGCCGACACCCCCTTCCAAAAGAGCGCGCAGAATACGAACGCCCTCCTTTACGGAGTAGATATTAGGGGGTACGTCAAAGCCCTTGTCGTGAAGAGCGGTAAAAACTCTTGTTATTTCCGGGACATTAAGACCCATTGTCTGGAGATCGGAAGCGTGGGAAAATACCTCATCGACGGTGCCGTTCATAGCAATCTCGCCGTGATTCATAACAATTACACGGTCAGCGAGATTAGCTATATCCTCCATACTGTGGGAAACGAGCACAACGGTGTTTCCGGTACGGGAGCGGTAATTTCTGATAAGCTCGTGAATTTCCTTTTTGCCTCGCGGATCAAGACCTGCGGCAGGTTCATCGAGCACAAGCACCTTCGGCTCCATCGCCATAACTCCGGCTATCGCGGCGCGTCTTTTTTCGCCGCCCGACAAATCAAACGGTGACTTATCGAGCATTTCGGGGCGAAGGCCGACATACTTTGCCGCTTCTGCAACTCTGCGCGCTATCTCATCCTCAGGCAGTTTCATATTTTTAGGCCCGAAGGCTATGTCTTTGGCAACTGTCTCTTCAAAGAGCTGTGCTTCGGGATACTGGAAACAGAGACCGACTTTGAATCTGGCAGCTCTGAGCACTTCCTTGCTCTGCGAAATATCCTCGCCGTCAACAAGCACCGTGCCTTCGCTCGGTTTCAGAAGGCCGTTGAAATGGGATATGAGAGTCGATTTACCGGAACCGGTATGGCCGATTATACCGACAAATTCGCCCTCTTCTATGGTTAAACTGATATTCTTTATCGCCGCGACCTGCATTGCGGTTCCGGGCGAATAAAAATGCGATACGTCACGTAATTCTATGGGAACAGACATCAAACGGCACCTCCCATCATCAAGGAGAGCTTTTCGACGCACTCATCAACGGTCAGTACACAGTCTTCAATACCGAGTTCAAGACATAATTCGGTACTTTGCGGCACATCAAGGCCATGCTCGCGCAGGAAACCGGGTTTCGAAAAAATTTCACGCGGAGTTCCCTGCGAAATAACAGAACCGCCGTCCATAATTACGACTCTGTCCGCGAGGACAGCTTCTTCCATAAAATGAGTGATGAGAACTACCGTCATACCCTGCTCTTTATTGAGACGCAGGACTGTATTGATAACCTCCTGCCTGCCCTTCGGGTCAAGCATTGCGGTCGGCTCGTCGAGAATCATACATTCGGTCCGCATTGCAAGAACACCCGCTATTGCGACTCGCTGCTTCTGACCGCCGGAAAGACGGTGCGGCTCTCTCTCACGGTGCTCATACATATTGACCGTTTTGAGCGCCTCATCAACACGGCGGCGGATTTCAGCCGGCTCAACTCCGAGATTCTCGGGGCCGAAAGCAACATCATCCTCAACTATTGTAGCAACTATCTGATTATCTGGATTCTGGAAAACCATGCCGACTATGCGGCGGATTCTATCGCCGTTTTCCTCGGAAACGGAGGGGATGCCCTTAACCGTGACCGTGCCTTCTGTCGGCTCAAAAATGGCATTCATCAGCTTCGCAAGGGTGCTCTTTCCCGAGCCGTTGTGCCCAAGCACAGCGACGAATTCTCCTTTATTTATATCAAGACTTACATTTTTAACCGCAGTATAGCCGGTCTGCCCCTCTTCATCGGGCTCGTAGGTGTAAGTCAGATTTTTGATTTCGATGAGTTTTTCCATTATCTGTTTTTGCTCCGCATATCCTTCTACACTGGCGGATGATTGCCGCGCGTGCGGAATTATCTGATTACCGGCCGCCCAGAAATACGGCGCTCGCGCCGCAGGGCAGAACTCTGCCGGGTTTCGATGAAACGGGAAGACCTATTTCGTCGCTGAAGGTTTCGCCTTTATACTTTCTGCCGACCGTCTCAGCAAGAATATATTCCATAACACTCGGCGAAAGACCTGTTGTATAAGAATTAATAAGAACCGCAAGCGGATTCTCCGAAAGCACATTTGCGCATTCATCGACAAATGAGTAAACCTCATTTTCAAGTTTCCAGACTTCGCCGCCGGGGCCTCTGCCGTATGAAGGCGGATCCATAATTATTATGTCATATTTATTGCCGCGCCTTATCTCGCGCTGGACAAATTTCATACAGTCGTCAACAAGCCATCTCACACTGCAATCCGCAACGCCGCTGGCAGACGCATTCTCCTTCGCCCATTGAGTCATACCTTTTGAAGCGTCAACATGGGTAACGCTCGCTCCCGCGGCAAGAGCGGAAACCGTCGCGCCGCCGGTGTATGCAAAAAGATTTAGCACCTTCACGGGTCTGCCCGCGCCTTTTATAATATCGGCAATCATCTTCCAGTTGACCGCCTGCTCGGGGAAAAGGCCCGTATGCTTAAAGCCCATAGTTTTAATATTGAATCTAAGATTATCGAGACTCACCTGCCAGACATCCGGCATCTTTTTGCAGACCTGCCAGCTGCCCCCTCCCGTATTTGAGCGGTTATAAATCGCGTGAGGAGAATACCAGAGGGGATTTTCCTTCGGCGTTTTCCATATAACCTGCGGATCCGGCCTAATAAGGACAATATCCTTCCAGCGTTCGAGACGCTGACCGTCGGTGCAGTCTATGAGTTCATAATCTTTCCAGTTATCGGATACTCGCATAATTCATCCTTAAATCAATTATCAGACATTGTCAAATTTCTGCTGACCCGGCATCTTCATACCGAGATGCGCATAGCCGGCGGGGGTAACACATCTTCCCCTCGGAGTTCTGCTCAGGAAGCCTATCTGCATAAGATAAGGCTCATATACATCCTCGATTGTGACCGCTTCCTCGCCGACAGCCGCGGCTATCGTTTCAAGGCCGACCGGCCCGCCGTTGTAATTCTTAATCATCGAGGTCAGAATCAGACGGTCAACTGAATCGAGGCCGAGTTCATCAACTTCCATTTTTGCAAGGGCAATTGAAGCGGCCTCCTTTGTTATCGAGCCATCTCCGACTATCTGTGCGAAATCACGGGCGCGTTTGAGAAATCTGTTGGCTATTCTCGGAGTTCCTCTCGAGCGCGATGCAATTTCGTTCGCTCCCTCGGGATCGATCCCGATTCCGAGAATTCCGGCGGAGCGGTTTACTATCTCCGCAAGCTGTTCGGTCGTATATAATTCAAGACGGAATATTACGCCGAAACGGTCTCTGAGAGGAGCAGAAAGCTGACCCGCTCTTGTCGTTGCACCGACAAGCGTAAATTTATTGAGGTCAAGGCGGATTGATCTCGCCGAAGGACCCTTTCCGATAATTATATCGAGTTCGTTATCTTCCATCGCGGGATAGAGAACTTCCTCAACCTGCCTTGAAAGGCGGTGGATTTCATCAATAAACAACACATCGCCCTCGCTGAGATTGGTCAGAAGCGCCGCAAGGTCGCCCGGTTTCTCAATAGCGGGTCCGCTCGTTACTCTGAAATTGACCCCCATTTCATTTGCTATGATTCCCGCGAGAGTTGTTTTGCCGAGGCCCGGAGGGCCGTAGAGCAGCACATGATCAAGCGGCTCACCTCTCTGCTTTGCCGCCTGAATATAAACGGAAAGGTTTTCTTTGACCTTTTCCTGGCCTATATATTCCGTGAGCACCTTCGGACGAAGGGTGAGCTCAGTTTCATTATCCTCTGCAGGTGAATATCCCGCTCCGACAAATCTGCTTTCGTAATCGGTATCCATCTTTTACTCCTTAAAGTTTCTTGGCCAGCATTCCGAGTGCCTTTTTGATAAGCTCCTCGGTATCGAGATTCTGATCGAGCTTTCCGACCGCTATACTCGCCTCGCTCCTGCTGTAGCCGAGCATCACAAGCGCATCTACCGCCTCGGATGAAGCACTGCTGACGCCCGCTTTTTTGGCAGCTGCGACGTTTCCCGCCGCCGCTGAGGAAACAGCGAATGTTTCAACCTTGCCCTTAAGCTCAAGCACTATTCTGCTCGCAAGCTTCGGGCCAACGCCCTGGGCTGCAGTAATTGCTCTGGCATCCTCGCCCGCAACTGCAACTGCGAGCATATCGGGAGTGAGGGCGGAGAGAATCGCTATTGCCGCCTTGGGACCGACTCCGGTAACTCCGATGAGTGTCTTGTAGCAATCAAGTTCCGCTTTATCGGCAAAGCCGAAAAGGTCGAGAGCATCCTCACGGACGCTGAGATATGTATATAAAGTCTGCGTTTCACCGGTGCCGGCGCATTTGCGAAGAGTGTTCGCCGTCGTATTCAGATAAAACGCCACGCCGCCGCAATCGAGTGCAATTGCATTTTCATCGGTAAAAACAACTGTTCCTGTCAGGCTGTAAAACATAAGCTTATCCTTTCATTTTGAGCGCACCGAGAAGCGAACCTGCTGAATGACAATGGCAGATAGCCATCGCAAGCGCGTCTGCGGCGTCATCGGGCTTCGGAATCTTTTCGAGATTGAGCATAATCCTTGTCATTTCCTGCACCTGCTTTTTTTCCGCCCTGCCGTATCCGACAACGCTCTGCTTGACCTGAAGAGGCGTGTATTCAAAGACGGGCACCTTATTGAGCTGAGCAGCGAGCACAAGCGCTCCTCTCGCCTGAGCGACATCTATCGCAGTTTTCTGATTGGTATTGAAAAACAGCTTTTCCATGGCTACCGCGTCAAACGGATATTTTTTTATCAGTGCATCCGCTTCCCTGAATATCTTTTCAAGGCGCTCGTTGAAGGGCGAATGAGCTTCTGTGGTAATTGCGCCGTATTCGAGCATCCTGAATTTATTATCCTTGTGTTCAACGACTCCACAACCGACTATTGCGTAGCCGGGGTCGATTCCCAAAACTATCATTTCTTATTTGATTCCCTTTCGCGGATTACCATTCTCGTTGGCGTGCCCTCAAGGCCGAAAGTCTCTCTTATCTGATTATCGAGATAGCGCTGATAACTGTAATGGAAAAGCTCTGCGCTGTTGACGAAGCAGACAAATGTCGGCGGGCGGGTGGATGCCTGGGTCATATAGAAAATCTTAAGCCTCCTGCCCTTGTCCGAGGGCGGCTGGACTCTCGCCGTCGCATCCGCCAGTACTTCGTTGAGCTTGCCGGTTGAAATCCTCATGGCGTTCTGCGTGTCAACGAATTTTATAAGCTCAAAGAGGCGGTCAATCCTCAGTCCCTCTTTTGCGGAGATAAATATAATCGGAGCGTAGGACATGAAAGCAAAATCCTTCATAAGGTCCTTGCGCATGTTATCCATTGTTTTGCCGTCTTTCTCAACGGCATCCCATTTGTTGACTGCGATTATGCAGCCCTTGCCCATTTCGTGGGCGATGCCGGCGACCTTTGAATCCTGCTCGGTGAAGCCCTCGGTGCCGTCAATCATAATCACGCAGACTGTCGCTCTCTCAACCGCCATTCTCGCTCTGATGACCGAATACTTCTCAATCTGGTCGTAGACCTTGCTCTTGCGGCGAAGTCCCGCGGTATCAATGAATACGAATTTGCCAAATTCGTTTTCAACCAGCGAATCGGTGGCGTCCCTTGTAGTACCGGCAACATCAGAAACTATCATCCTGTTTTCACCGAGAACAGCGTTTATAAGCGAAGATTTGCCGACATTGGGCTTTCCGATAACCGCGACTCTTATCGCGTCCTCGCCCTCCTCCTCTTGTTCCGCTTTGAGGTCTGGCAGGTATTTAAGCACCTCATCGAGCAGATCGCCGGTTCCGTGTCCGTGAACCGAAGAAACGGCAAACGGATCACCGAGACCGAGATTGTAGAATTCATAAAAATCGGGCGGAAGTTCTCCGATGGTATCACACTTATTGACGCAGAGAATTACCGGCTTGCCGCTCTTGCGGAGCATTGCCGCAACTTCTATATCGGTAGCGACAACCCCCGAACGGATATCGGTCACAAGAATTATCACATCCGCCGAATCAATTGCCAGCTGCGCCTGACGGCGCATCTGCTTGAGTATTATATCCTCCGACGCCGGCTCAATTCCGCCGGTATCGATAAGCATAAAGTGTCTGCCGAGCCACTCGCATTCGCCGTAGATTCTGTCTCTCGTGACTCCGGGAGTATCATCAACTATCGCTATGCGCTGACCTGTCAGTTTGTTGAATAAGGTCGATTTGCCGACATTAGGTCTGCCGACTATCGCCACTACATTTCCTGCCATAGTTTCCTCTTTCTTATTCATTCTCCGAGAAGCGCCGAAAGCAAATCCGCGCCGCCCGGACCGTTCTGTGTGATTCTGATTCCGCCGAGTTTTTCGCTGAGCTCCTCAACGGTCATATTATCAAGGAACATATCCCCTTCCGCGCGAAGGCAGTTCGGCGGTATGATGAGCTCCGTTCCCGTCTATTTACCTTCAAGCGTATAAACTATATCTCCGCCGGTTATAAGACCGGAAACGGTAATGTTCTCTCCGAAAAGGCGGTTAACTACCGCATAGACATTGACTTTCAGACCGCTTATCTTTTTGCATGCGAGAGAAGTTAATTCCTCTAGCAGAGGAAAAGCCGCGGTGCCGGTAACGAGCGAAATAATTCTTTGAGATTCCGTCACATCGCAGTTTTCAAGCGCTTCGATGAACTCCTCACGGAAAAGAGTCCACATGCCGACTCCGTTTTCAAGCTGGGGAAAACCATTATAGTATTCATAATCGGGCATAGGTCTTTCCGCATAGAGATAGAATTCATCCGCCGCGTAAGCCACGGCTCTGCCGCCTTTTGAAATATTCTCTGCGTTAAGACGGTCAATGGTATCTATAACCTCTCCGGCTGTCTGTTTATCATAGGATCTGAGCTCGGGAAGATTCTGCCTGTATTTAGTGATTCCGACCGGCACGCAGGCGATACTCTGAATGTTTTTACCGAGAGCAAATAATTCCCGGAGCGAGAACTCGAGTTCCGCGCCGTCATTGATTCCGGGGCAAAGCACGAGCTGGGCGTTGACCTCTATTCCGCTTTCGGTGAATCGCTTTATATATCTAAGGCACTCGCCGGCGTGGGGATTCAGCATCATTTTTACACGCAGTTCGGGATTCATAGTATGAACCGAAATGTTAACGGGGCTGATATGCATTCTGATTATACGGTCAACCTCTTCGTCATCGAGATTGGTAAGAGTGACATAGTTACCGAATAGGAAAGAGAGCCGCGAATCGTCATCTTTGAAATACAGAGAATCCCTGAGACCTTCCGGGAGCTGGTCAATAAAGCAGAATATGCATTTGTTTTTGCATGAATGCTGCTTATCCATAAGGTAGGTTTCAAATTCGAGCCCGATATCTTCGCTCTCATCCTTGCGGATATGAACGGTTTTCGATTTCCCCTGCTGACCTCTGCAAATTCTCAGGGAGAGCTTTTTATCGGCAAGATAAAAGCGGTAATCAAGAACATCTCTTATTTCGTGACCGTTTATATCGATGAGAACGTCGCCCGCTTCAATGCCTTTTTTTGAGGCGATGCTTCCCGCACCGACCGAACTGATTTTAACGGACACATTCTCACCTGCCTTTGCTTTGAAATATTGGACCTAAAATGTCGATATTAACCTCATTATAATCTTAAACAGTATACCAATTATAAAATAAAAATACAATAGTATTTTAGATATTTATTATTTTATTAACAAATATTTAACTTGACAATTACATCATATCGTTAGATAATTATAATGCTGTATTATGACATAAAAGCGGAGAAGAAGATTATGAGAGTTATAACAGGCAGCGCAAGGGGTATGACACTTAAAACGCTTGAAGGCGAAACCACCAGGCCGACCACTGACAGAGTCAAGGAAGCAATATTCAGCGCGATTCAGTTTGAAATTGAAGGCGCACGGGTGCTCGATCTCTTCGCGGGCTCCGGTCAGATGGGTATAGAAGCGCTCAGCAGAGGCGCGGCCGACGCAGTGTTTGTCGACTCCGACAAGGGCGCAATCCGCATAATCAAAGAGAATGTCACAAAGACGAAATTTACCGATAAAGCAAGGACTATGCAGTCCGATGCATTCGCTTTTCTGAATATGAACATCAATAAATTCGATATAGTTTTTCTCGATCCCCCCTACGCCGCCGGCTTGCTTGAAAGAGCAATCGACGGAGTTTCGGATTATGTTGATACTGCGGGAACGGTTGTATGTGAGCATCCGCTCAAGACGGAACTCCCCGATGAATGCGCAAGTCTCAGAAAATACAGAAACTACAAATACGGGAAGACAGCCGTCACAATTTACAGAAAGGACTGATAGAATGAGAATTGCAGTCTGCCCGGGCTCGTTTGATCCGATTACAAACGGCCATCTGGATATAATCAAAAGAGCTTCAAAGCTTTTTGATAAAGTCATAGTTGTTGTAATGGTGAATTTTCATAAGCCAAACAGCTACTTCACCGCTTCGGAGAGAGTGGAACTTATTGAGCGCTCAATTCCCGAAGAAGTAAAAAATTGTGAAGTGGATATGTATGGCGGTCTGCTTGCGGAATACTGCAAAAAGAAGGGCGCATGCGCGATTGTCAAAGGACTGCGCGCTGTTTCGGACTTTGAGTATGAATTCCAGCAAGCCCTCACTAACAAGCACCTAAATCCCGAACTTGAAACGATTTTTATGACGACCGACCAGAATAATATGTTCCTCTCGTCAAGCCTTGTAAAACAGGTCTGCGAATTCGGAGGAGATGTCACAGAATTCCTCCCCGCGGCGGTCAGCGAAGATATTATCAAAAGGATTAAAGAAAGGAGTCCGAATATATGAATACGGATCAGCTTCTCAATCAGATAGAAGACATAATCGACAGCGGCTCAAAAACTCTCAGAGGCGGCAAGGTTGCCGTTGACGCAGAGGCGATAAGGACGGCCATTGACGAAATAAGAGCCGGACTTCCCAAGGAAATCCAGCAGGCAAAAATTATAGTAGCCGACAGGAACAACATTCTTGCCAAAGCAAAGCAGGAGAGCGTTACCGTCGTTACCGAAGCGCAGGAGAAATCGAGAGCACTCGTCTCCGCTGCCGAGGAAAAGGTTAGAAATCTGGTGCTCAAGACCGAGGATTACTGCAAGGGCAAGGTAGCCGAAGCGGACACAGAAGCGCAGAAGATTATCGACAACGCCACCGCCGACGGCGAAGAAATCAAATCAAAGGCTATGGAAGATGCGGCAAAAGCCGTTGAATCCAGCACTATAGTTGTTGAATCGCAGAAAAAGGCGGACGAAATTTCTGCAGCAGCTGCCTCGCAGGCAAAGCAACTTATAGATGAGGCAAATCAGAAGGCAGATGCAATAATCAAGACCTCAATAGAACAGGGCGAGTTAACCGAAAGCCAGGCAAAGGAAAAGGCGGCAGAGATAGTTGATAAGGCTAATAAATGGTCCGCTGAAATCCGCCAGGGAGCTGCTGATTTTGCAGAAAAGGTAATGGGTGACACAGACAAAGCCATCTCAGCAAGTCTTGCCCAGGTACGCGCCGTTCACACAAATCTCAGAAAAGTTACCGGAAAAGTCGGTGAAGAGGAAGTTTCCTCAGTCGGCGAATAATATGAAAAACAAGTATTTTGAAAAAACTAAATATTTTATCGTCGATATGGACGGCACATTCTATCTCAGCGGAAGCATCATCGACGGTTCGATAGAATTCATCAACAAAGTCAGAGAAACAGGAAGAGATTTCTATTTCTTTACGAATAATTCCTCAAACAATGTTGAGGTATGCCGTGAAAGACTTGCAGGAATGGGTTTTCCGGTTGATGAAAAGCGTGTAATCATGTCCACCCACGTAGCAATCGATTACCTTGAGCGCACTTATCCGGGAGCTCGTGTTTATCTGCTCGGAAACGAACGGCTGACAGGCGATATGGTCAAGGCGGGAATAAACCTCGTTGACGATAATCCCGATATAGTTCTGCTCGGATTTGACACTACGCTGACATATGAAAAGATCTGGAAAGCCGCGAATTACATTGCAAACGGTGCTGTATATATCGCGACTCATCCCGATGCAAACTGCCCGATAAAAGACGGCTTTATGCCCGATACGGGTTCGATGATAGAGATGTTTTCCGCTTCCACAGGCAAGAGGCCTCTCGTGCTCGGAAAGCCGATGCCCGCCACAGTTGATTACGCTATCGGCAATAATACAGCCTCCATGTTTCTGAATTTTATTGATTACCCCTTTAACGCCGTCTTTCTGAAAATCATAAAGCGAATTCCATACTTCGCTTTCAAAAAAGCCTGTCTGCTCAGCATACAAAAGACTATTATTCTTCTGATCATCAAGATACTCATGGAATATTTCGTAGAGTGTTTTATAATAAATAAAGTCAGGTGAGTTTTCAGAATAAAGCTGTTCAATATATTTCAAGACATCTTCTTTAACATCTTTAACCCATTCAGAGTTGTTCCATAGATCATCGAACCAGTCCAATAGCTGTTTACGCTGGGTATCGCTGTCTACAATAAGATTAAGTTCCATATTTGAATTTTGAGAAAGCCCCAGACCTTTAGTTGTAAAGTTGGAACTCCCACTTATAGCCGAAGAATGTTCGCCATCTTCATCGATATGGTAAAGTTTTCCATGAAGGAAATTTGATTTTACCATTGATTTAACTTCAACTTTATTGCGTATCCAATCAGCACAATCTTTTGCTATTTTCTTCTGCTGTAATTGGCTTTCGGTTGTGATTTCCAGTTTGCTATCCTCAATTTCAAATACTCTTGGGTTTTTGTCGCCATTCAGACCTTTTACAAAAGTTGGTTCACCAAAGAGGAAACGCATACTTTGGATATTATCAAATTTATCTTTTAAAGCATTATAAGCATATATTGTAAAATAAGCAGAAACAATAGATACCTTAGAGTTATCTTTAAGTCTATCCTTTAAAAAATCTGCTACACTTCCGTTGTTACGGTTGTCTCTAATAATTTGACTCTG
>JAEEGF010332199.1_pt1 | contig 12953 bp, 10 predicted proteins | sample 9134171 | NCBI WGS metagenome assembly JAEEGF01 (sample SAMN16246542, study PRJNA631951) | gut metagenome | biome: gut microbiome; feature: rumen; material: AP-attached | host: Bos | place: Iran: Karaj | collected 2018-10 | reverse complement strand
CTTCTATATCTTCTAATTTATCAATTATCTTATTTGGATTAGTAACTACTATTTCACGGATTAATTTATCATCTTCTAAGAACGAAAATTCTTCTTTCATCTCTTTAGTAGTTCTAAAGAACTGATTTGGAATATGACCTTCTACTACATTTTCACTATCATTATAGTTACCAACAAGTTCATATTCTTCGTTTTTTTCTTTAATTACTCCAGCTACTAATAGTTTTCTTAAAGCTGAAGATACAGCTTTAATTTTCTCGCCTTCACCATCTTTGCCTCTAAATAAATCATCTGCCATATTATTCTTATTAGGAGCATAAATATATGCAATATTAACAGCTGTTATAGGTATCTTATTAATTTTAGTTAATACATAAATATATCTAAGTACTCTTTGCTCAACTTCATCTAATTTAACACCTTGTTTTTCACAGATACTAATTACATTCTTAATATTATCTTCATTATTATTCTTTTTATATCCACCAGATAAATATCTAGCTAATGGATGTCTCCCTTTTCCAGGAACATTTTGATTAACTGTAATTTCTCTATATAATCTATCTTCTTTATTAATATTATGAACGTCACCAGTAGCAACAACTATCTTTCTACATTTTTTAGCACATTTAATAATTTTCTTTATAGCCGTATATAAATGATCCATATTATTAATATCATGCCCTCTAACTAAATGTGAATAATTCTCTGGTGGTTGAACTTCTATATAATCATAGAATTTCATTAATTCCATTAATTTTTCATCAGTACTAGTTAAAGCTGCATCAAATATTTCACCATTCAAACATGCACTACCAACAAGCAGTCCTTTTCTATTCTCTTCGATTAGTTTTCTAGGAATACGTGCATTTTTCATTATAAAATTAGTATTAGCATAACTAACTATTTTAAACAGATTTTTTAAACCTGTTTTATCTTTGGCAATAAACGTAACATGTTTACCATTATCATACATATTAGCAAGATGTTCGGTTATCGTCTTACCAGGAATATTCTCATACATTTGTAAATTATCATCGTTACACCATTCATATTTCCATCTATAATCTTTATTACCATACTTTTCAAATGGATAACCAAACTTATCTTCTATTTCTTCATCTTCTGATGCTAATCTAACATAGTTTTTATAACTTATTAAATCACCAACATGTTCCAAGTATTTCGAATTATTCTTAAAACTTGCTTCTTCAAGTAATTTTAAATTATTTAAATCACTTATCTTTTCCACACCTTTTATTTGACTTAACATTTTATTAAATATATAAGCGGTGTTTTCTGAGTCAACATCAGCTCCGTGGTGTTGGCCAACATAAACAGATAAAGTAATGCTCTTTTCACCAAAAGTATCTTTATAATTAACAACTATATCATTAGCTGCTGGATGTAGTTTTACTATACTATCAAAATCAACAAGTTCTACTCCATCACTTGTCTCTATTTCTACTTTTACTTCTTCTGTTTTAGCAGCTTTATGAAGTGTATCTAAGAAATATTTATTACGATACCTTTTAACTCTTTCTTCTGTAGTTATATCAATATCATAATACTCTTCTTTTTCAATTTTTAATAAATCTTCTCCATCTATTTTAATTGATTTAAAGGCTTCTCCTACTTCTACTTCTAAGACTCTTCCGCTACTAGTATTATCATCATTAACTGCTTCTTCATCATCAACCTCACCAGTATCAACACCATAAGCTTTACCTAACGCAGCTAATGAATGCCTTTTTAAATCTCTATTTATTACTCTAGATAACATCAAAGTATCAATTATTGGATTTTCTAACTCACCCAAATCATACTTATAATAAGCCATATCCAACATACTTTTATCAAACTTAGCATTATGAGCAACTAAAGGTAAATCACCAATCCATTCCTTGAATCTTTTAACAACATTTTCTTCCGTATCAGCATCTTTAACATCATCATCTGATATATCAGTAACTCTAGTTATAGCATCATCAATATGGTAGCCAGGATTGATTAATTCATCAAAACGATCAACAACTTCACCATTAGTAATTTTAACTCCACCAATTTCAATCATTTGATCTCCAAGACCAGCATTAAAACCAGTTGTTTCTGTATCGAATACAACATATGTACTATCTAAAAGCGAATCATCACTTGGATTAAAACAAACATTTAAATTTGATTCACACATTTCAAGTTCTGCTCCATAACCAGCTTTAAATAATTCTAAATTATTTTTTTCATCTTCTGCTGCTTCAATCATTTTTTCAAGTTCAGCAATTCCTTCTTTATTATCTGAATCTTTTATTTCATCTAAACTTTTCTTTAAATCGTCTATCTTGGCTTGGGCTTTCTTTTTTAATCCCTTATTGTATGAAGAGACTTCTCCAAAAACATGTGGAAAAGATTGAGTACAATCATGATCAGTAATAGCTATCCCACGATGTCCCCATTCCATAGCTTGTTTAACAAGTTTTACTTCATCACATACTCCATCCATCTGACTCATCATTGTATGGGCGTGTAGTTCAACTCTTTTTTCTACTTCATCATCGCTTCTTTTAATTGATGGTGCACTTTCTAACTTTTCATAATCTCTCATATTAAATACTAAATCTTGAGCAAAATTATCAAATCGAACTTGTCCTTTAAACAACCACCAAGTACCTTCTTTTAATTCTTTTGCTTTATTATTAAAATCCTCTTCATCTTTAGCAAAGCACTTTAGAAGAATTGATGAAGTATTATCACTTATCTTTAAAGTTACTAAATATAAATCTCTTCCATCTTTAGTTTTTAGTTTACTAAAATCACTACCAAAAACATAAGCTTCTAAATGGACATTGTTTTCTTCTTGATCAATACTATCTATAGTAACTATTCCTTTTCTAGAATAATTAATCTTTTTTCTTACTTTCCATTCTTTAGCATTTTGTTCTTCTTCCGGTATATAATCGACCTCTATTACTCTATTCTTATCCGCCTCAATAGCATCTTGTACTAACTTTTCGTTTTCTTCATTTAAAGCCGTTGTAATTTCCATTTCATAGAATCCTAAAGCTATTAAAGATTCAGATAATCCTTTAATTTCTTTTTGTAAAATATCATATTCTTCACTACGAGAATCTAATTCAACTATTATAAAATCATCATCTACATAGATATTTTTATTTTCTAAAGATACTAAAGAAGGTCTTTTTGTTATTAAGTCCCCTAATAAAACTTTAAAGGCATCTAAAATATCATCATCTTCCATATCTTGCCATATGTAATTAATATGAACAGGAATCTTACCATTAATACCCTTTTTAGCACATTCTAAAACGTTTAGAGTAGCAACTGGATTAATTGGTCTATCATTCTCAATAAACACTTCAAAAGACTTCTTTTTCTTGTTTAAAATAGTCTTTGAAATAAATGCATTACTAAATAATCCATCTTTATCTTCATAACCGATACTGTTGAAAAATCTTATTAAACTATCTTGCATACTCTAAACCTCCTTATTATATTTTTTCTATATTACTAACGATAACTTGATATTTATCAATTCTTCTAGTAACTTGACCTCTTACCTTTACTAAATCATTTTTATTTACCATATTTAAGAATTTGTTATTCTTAGGAAATACTATAAAATCTCCTGTATCTGTTTCATCACTACCAAGGATAAATCCCATATCTTCACCCTTTTTAGTTTTAATCTTTCGAACATTATTTATTATAACAACTAATGTTACATATTTGTCAAAAAAGTTTTTTATATCATGAAGTTTCATAATTCCTTCTTGATATTTAGATGCTGGATGATTAGTTACATAATAACCAAAAGCATCCAACTCACGTGCCATTAGTTCATTATCATCATATTCATTACTACTCTCATAATTTGGTTTCATAACTAATGATTCATCCAAATCGCTACATAATACAGCGTAATCTAAAGCACTATCTATTGTATTGTATAAAGTTGAATGATTTATATTAAAATCTCTAAATACATCAGCATCTATTAAGGATTCTATAGTTCTTCTGTTAACACTTTTTCCATATGTTCTAGCAACAAATGAGAAGAAATCTTCAAACTTACCATTCTTTTCACGTTCACCAATTATTTCAGCAACTGCCGCACCACCAACATTATGAATTGCTGAAAGTGGTAGCAATAGCGCTTTATCTTTAATAATATAATAATCCATTGAAACATTTATGTTTGGTTTATATATTTTAATATCTTTTTTCTTAGCTTCATCTAAGTATTCTTTTGTTTTAATATCACTACCAATGCTCATATTTAAAAGATTAGCTATAAAATAAACCGGATAATTCGCTTTTAAATAAGCCATCTGATAACCAATCAATGCATATGAAACAGAATGAGCTTTATTAAATCCATAATTAGCAAACTTAATAATTAAATCATAAACTTCATTAGCTTTTTCTTTTGAGTAACCATTCTTAACAGAACGTTCAATAAACACTTCTCTTTCACGTTCCATTACATCTTGTTTTTTCTTGCTCATCGCACGACGTATGTTATCCGCCTCAGCAAACGTATAGTTACCCATCTTAACTAAAACTTGCATTATTTGTTCTTGATATATCATAATGCCATAAGTATCTTTTAGTATATCTTCTAAAGAAGGATCAGGATATATTATTTTTTCTCTACCTTCTTTTCTTCTAATAAAGCTATCTATATTTTGCATAGGTCCTGGCCTGAATAAAGCAACTGCTGCTACTATTTCATCAAAGTTATCAGCTTTTAACTTTCTCAAGAAATTCTTCATACCAGAACTTTCATATTGAAATATTCCTTCTGTATCAACATTTTTAAAAATGTTGATTGTATCTTTATCATCTAATGGAATAGAAGCTAAATCTATCTTTTTACCCATTTCTTTTTCAATTAATTCAACTACATTTTGAATTATTGTTAAATTTCTTAAAGCTAAGAAATCCATCTTAAGTAACCCTAGTTCTTCTAAATATTCCATAGTAACACCAGTAAGTAACATCCCATCATTATTACATATAGGTATTACCTCATCTAAATCAATTGAAGATATAACAACACCAGCAGCATGTGTACTAATATGTCTTTTTAAACCTTCTAATTTAAAACTAACTTGATATACTTTTTTGACTTCACTATTTAATTCAACAAATTCTTTAACATATTTATTCTTTAAATTATCTTTTAAAGAGGCTTTTGGATCTAACAAATTAGATAACTTATCTATTAAATAACTTTCAACATTTAAACATTTACCAACATCTCTAATAACTTGTCTAGCACCTAAAGTACCATAAGTCATAATGTTAGCTACTTTCATCTCTCCATACCTTTTTTTTACATAATCGATAACTTGATCTCTTTTAGTATATTCAAAATCAATATCTATATCAGGCATCGTTATTCTTTCAGGATTTAAGAATCTTTCAAATAACAAATTATACTTAATTGGATCAATATTAGTAATACCAATTGAATATGATACTAAAGAACCAGCTGCTGATCCTCTACCTGGACCAACTAATATATTATTCTTTTTAGCATATCTAACATAATCAAATACAATTAAGAAATAATCAACAAAGCCCATCTTCTTAATTACATTTAATTCCATTATTAAACGATCACTATATTCTCTAGTGATTTTATTATTAAGTCTTTTTTCTAATCCTTTTTTACATAAATTACATAAATAATTATATGAATCTTTTATTTTTTCATCATAATGAGGTATATACCTACCACCTTTAGGTATTTCAAGATCAATTAAATTACTAAACTCAATTGTTTTATCTATATCATCTTTACTTATATCTCTTTCTAAATAAGCATCACTATATTTATCTACATCTTCACTTTCTAATGTTTCTATTTCTCGCAACACTGTTAAATATCTAACATCACTAAAGTAAAAAGCACATACTATATTAATATAGACAATCTTATCGCTTATAATCGATGCATTGTTCTTTTCAAAGTCATTACCATATCCAATATAAACTAAATCAAATATATTATTAATCTCCTCATATATATCCCTACTATTAAATGGAACAATAGCAATAATATCTTCTTTATAATTTTTTAAATCAATATAATTAATATCTCTATCTTGAATAATACTATTTATCTTTAATAGGTTTTGATATCCATGATAATTCTTAGCATACAAATATAATCGATAATTATTTATTTTAATATCTAATCCTATAATAGGTTTTATTCCATACTTAATACATGTGTCATAAAAACACATACTACCAAATAAATTGTTATCAAGAATTGCAGCGTGAGTAACATTATGTTCACTTAAGTATTTGATTAAATCTGGTACTTTAATCAAACTTTGAAGTAATGAATAATCTGTTTTAACACCTAACGGAATATACATAACATTACCACCCTTCTTGAAGATATTATATCAAAAATAATATAACTATTAAATATAAAAGCGTACATTTTTTTGCATCAAAAAAAAGAACTAATTACTTAGTTCTATTTTTATTATTAGCTTGAAAGAATATTGATAATTTACTAACTATTACATTAAAATCGTCAGGTAAATAATTTCTTAAAATTAGTAGTTTCTTTAACAAATTCGGATGTTTATCAAATAATTGTCTAAATTTATTTGCATCTACCAATTCAAAATCTGGATTGACTTCATAAACATATTTTAAAAACTCTTCATTAAACGGATTAATATCATTCTTAAACCATGGTTTAATACCAGCTAAGCAACAACAATGATAAATCTTTGGATCCATTACGGCTTCTGCTACTTCAGCAGCCGTTCTTTGACGTAATTTAGGATTAAAATATCTCTTGCTATCTTTTTCATCAAAGAAATACTCCAAAGGCATTAAATTATAGTTTATCGGTAAATCACCAATTGCACCTTTTAAAGCCACATTTAAAATATTTTGATCAGGTAAATATAAATCTGTACTAGGATGATAAACTTCCCTCATAATTCTTTCTTGTAAATGTTCTTCAATCCACCTATTAACATTTATTAATAAAACTCCAGAATTATAATAAGTATCAACACCATATTTTTTAGCCATTGAAGGTCGAATATTATCTTTACATGCACTAATAGCATTACTAGAATAACCTTCTAATCCGTTTAAATCTCCTTTAACAAGAGTATCTCCATCTAAATATAATAAAGTTTCTATTCCATCAATTCTCTTACCTAGGATATCTTGAAAAAACAAACGAGCATTTCCTACTTGTAAACCATGCCAAGAAGGAATATTGTACTTTTCAATATCATAATCTTCTAAAGGATAAAAATCTACTTCTACATTAGGATATCTACTAATAATCCCTTTTATCTTATTGTAATCATCTGCAGTATATCCTGAAGATATGATATGGATATTTAAGTTGTCAATATTACTATTTTTAATTAAAGAAACAACAGAAGTCATCATAATATCAATATAATTACTATCTGATGCATATAAAACATCTAATTTTTCCATTACTCCACCCCCAAAACAGTTTCATATTATATCCTTTTTGACCCATTAAATCAAATAATTAATTGACTTTAAATGCATATTATGTTAAAGTTAAGTACGAAATGATTTTTAAGGAGGCGTAATTATGGCAAAAAAATTAAGTACAAAAAAACCTTTAACTGGTAATAGAAGAAGTCATGCTTTAAATGCTACTAAACATGCTCAAAAGCCAAACTTCCAAAAAGTAACAATCAATGGTACTAAAGTTATTCTTACTGCTAGAGAAGCAAGAACTTTAAAAAAAGAAGAAGAAAACTCATAATAAAAACTCGTTCCGTTTGGAACTTTTTTTATTGCAAAAAAAATTAATTACTTTACTGTAATTAATCCCTTTTCCACCTCTTCTAGAGCACGCCCTAAAGTTTTTTTGTTGACATATTCATTTTGTTTCATTTGAAAATGTTTATTTTCGAGCATCTGCTTACTTCTTCTAGCAGCAACATGAACTAAAATATACTTAGAATTAACAACATTAAGTAACTTATCTATTGATGGATATATCACTTTAATCACACCCTTACACTAATATCATACATAATTTTAAAGATAAGGTATAGTGTTTTGCAACTTTTTGACAAATAATTGACAAAAGAAAAAAGAGTCTTATTCCTCTTCTATTACTTTAGCTTCAATATTACCATTATTATAGGTTAATTTAATCTTTAAATCATTCAAATTAGACTTTGTATTTCTTGGATCTACTACATTACCATCACCATCTGCAACATAGTATCCTTTATCTATTAAATCTTTCATTGTAATCATTATTGTACCTTGTTTTTCTAGTTCAGGCATACTCTTACCATATAACGCTGCTTGTTTTTCAATAACATGAATAGTTTCATCATAATAATTAACACTTCTATCTTTATAAGCATTAGAAGTAAAAGAAAGCATTCCTATTGTAAATACACCTAAAACTATAATAACTATAAGCATTTGTTTGATTGTATAACCGTTTCTATTCATGTATATCACCATCTTAAGTATAACATAAAAAAAAGGATTATTACATCCTTTTTAATAATCAATATCGCACTCTTTTAGAGTATATTCATAAACATCTGTTTCACCAATAATAATAAATACACTCTTTTGATTCTTTATAATTTCAAAATATATTATTGGTTTTTCTAACAATCTTTGAGCATCCAACAACTCACTGAAACTATAACAGTCAATAATATTATGCTTAGATATTTTAGGGAAACTCTTAGCATTAACAATTATTCTATCGTAATCTCTTAAGATTCCATCTCTTAATTTACAATATTTAGTTTTCTTAGGGTTAGCTCTAAATATAAAACTAGCTCCCATTAAGAAGAATAATGTGTCTACTATTAACAATGATATTCCAACATATAATAAACCTTTATTTTTAAGCTCTGGTGCTTTATTAATTAAATAAACATCACTTTCATTTACCTTTTTAGCTAAACTTACATTTACTTGTTTACTTAATAATGGAATAACAACTTCAACCACTTGTGATTTTGTGATTTTTTCATCAAAACCATCACAGTTTACTTCAATATCAACATACATCTTAAGTAGAACATTTCCCGTTATATTAGTATTACTTTCATCATATGAAATAATCGAATTAGCTATTTTATTATAATTGCTATAATCTACATTAATATTTTGATTAATAGTAATTGAATCAACATCTTGTTCTTCTTTATTAACTTGTTTCATCAATTTATTATTCTTTTTATATAGAGTAGAATTATTAGATTTATCATTAACTTCCATAGTTGCATCTATATAATAAGAATACTTAATATCAGCTTTTTTATCTAATTTATAAGTATATTTAAAATCTGTACTAATATCATCTACTAATGATGATATATAACTATTTACTTCTCCGTTAGATGTATTAGTTATACTATCTTCAAATTGTTTTACTTTATAATCTATATCGGCATTTTCTTCATATTTAAGAGTAATTTCTTGTTTGCCTGTAAAACTATAACTAAAAGCCCAATAAGATAAGAATCCAATTACTACAACCCCTACAAAAATTAAAAATACCCTTGCCCAATAAGATAGATAGAAATGAAAACCCGTATCAACATATTTATTATATTGATTCTTAACTTTTTGCATTTGTTCAAAATCTTTATCGGTTAATTTAACATTTTTATTCTTTTTCACAAATGATCACCCATTATTCTTTTTCAACATCTATAAACACTTTAACATCTGATAAATCAACATAATTAATCCCTGTTTCTTCGTTGAAATAATCTTTCATATATTTAATTGTTACAAAAACATTTTCTTTCTTTTCACCAGCTTTTATTTTATCTTCAACTTTTAGGCCATCTACATTTATTACTACATTATCTTTATATTCTTCTATTCCTTCTATTTGTATGCTCTTAACAACTCCATCTAAATTTCCATTATTAACAACATCAAATGAGAAAGATGCAGAAGTATTTACTCTATTAAATACAATTGCAAAATCTATCATTCCTGTATCTTCATCATATACTGGATTTTTTGCAACTTGAATGTCTTCATCTACAGTAGCTAAATTTGATAATTTATCAATTTTAACATCCCATTTTTCTTGTTCTACTGTTTCTTTACTTTCCATATCAACAGAATATGAATTACTTATAAAGACAGTACCTCCTATAAAAGCAGTTATTGCTATTAAAGCTGCTATAATACATAAATTTCTTGTACGTTTAGAATTTCTCATAGAAACACCTTACCTTACTAACAAGTATACCATAATATATATCATTTTTAAATAATATAATTAACAAAAAAACATGATTTTAAATAATCATGTTTTAAAACGGCATCTTAAAGTTTCCACTACTCATTTGTTTCATCATCTTTTTCATTTGCTCAAATTGATTCAACAAACGATTAATCTCCGCAACATCTCTTCCACAACCTTTGCTTATACGTTGTTTACGAGATGCTTTTAAACATTCTGGATGCTTTCTTTCATATGGTGTCATAGAAAGAACAATCGCTTCTATATGTGCCATATCTTTAGGATCTATACTTACGTTATTAAGTCCCATTTTCCTAGCTTGTGGTAACATTTTTAAAATGTTTTCAAGTGGTCCTAATTTTTTTATTTGCTTCATATTAGTTAAGAAATCTTCTAAGTCATACTTACCACTCATCATTTTCTTAGCTTGAGCTTCAGCATCTTCTTCAGAAATAATACCTTCAACTTTTTCAGCAATTGATAAAACATCACCCATATCGAGAATTCTTTCAGCCATTCTCTCTGGATAGAAAGCTGATAATCCATCTAATTTTTCAGAGTCTCCAACAAACTTGATTGGTACATTAGTTAGATGTCTAACAGATAATGCAACACCACCCTTGGTATCACCATCTAATTTAGTCAAAATACATCCAGTTAAACTCAACTTTTCATTGAATCCAGTAATAACATTAATTGCATCTTGCCCCATCATAGCATCTATTACTAATAAAACTTCCTGTGGATGACATAATTCAACAACACCAGATAACTCATCCATTAATTCTTCATCAATATGTAATCTACCTGCTGTATCGATAATAACATAATCATTATGATTTTCTTTTGCATATTCTAATGCATTTGTAACAATTTCATTAACCGCTTTTTTACCTTCAGTATAAACCGGTATATTTAATTGCTTACCGATAGTTTGTAATTGTTCTATAGCAGCTGGTCTATATATATCACAAGCTACCAATAATGGTTTTTTAGCATGTTTCTTTCTTAAAAAATTAGCTAACTTACCAGCAGTAGTTGTTTTACCACTACCTTGTAGACCAACTAACATTAAAATTGCAGGTTTTCCGTCTAGATTTAATGGAGCTTCTTCGCCACCTAATAATTCTACTAACTCATCTTTAACAATTTTAATAAATAACTCATCAGGTTTTAAAGATTTTTGTACTTCTTGACCAAGAGCTTTTTCTTTAACATTAGCAACAAACTCTTTAACAACTTGATAGTTAACATCTGCTTCTAGTAAAGCCATTCTAATTTCTCGCATAGCTTCACTTATATTCTCTTCGGTAATTCTTCCCATACCTCTAATATTTTTTATTGCTTTTGATAATCTATCTCCCATGTAATCGAACATCTTACATCACCTACAAAGTAGTATAACAAAAAAAGATAAAATAATCTATTTTATCTTTAATTCTTTACAAACTATCTCATATACATCTTTTTGTATATCTTCGATATCTCTTAGCTTACCTTTTTTATCAACACATTTAATTGTTTTATATCCATGTAACTCTGCTAATTCTAAATAAGCATGTTCAGCATTTCTTATATGTAATAAGCTTGATTCTTGTTGATCTGCTGCTTCTTTTCTACCTGCTCTTAATTCAGCAACTTTCTTATATGGCATATATAAAAATATTGTTAAATCTGGTTTAGGTAATTCCAAGAACTTATACTCTAAATGTTCTAAATCTTTATATAATTTCAATCTTTCTTCTTTATCAAAGATTTTACCACCTTGATGACCCATATTACTTTCAACATATCTGTCTAATACAACATCATAGCCATCATTTATTAGATCTAATATCTTTTGTCTATTATATCTTCTATCTGCTGCATAATATAATGCTGCTACTTTAGGATCAACTTTAGCAGCTCCTTCAGGGAAGTAACCACTACAAATATATTGTTTACCCAAGTATGGTCCACCTACTATTTTACCAGTAGGACTGTCATAATTAGGGAAACTCAATCTTTCAATTTTTCTTCCTTGTTTTTGTAACGCTTGAACTAACAAACATGTTTGTGTCTCTTTACCAGAACAGTCTGTTCCTTCAATAACAATTATTCTACCTTTCATATTTCTCTACCTACCTTAAAAACATCTTATCACATTAGAAAAAAATCTTAAAGCGTAAAAAGTACACAAATGTAAAATGTGTGGCAATTTTTTTACCACACATCCCTATTCTACGATATCTTTTATCTTGTTTTTTATTTCTTCAATATTGTCAACCATTAGTAATTTTCTTAACAATTCATGTTCTTTATATAGATGTAACATTTCTTCATAATAACTTAATTTCTCAATTACTGTTTTTACCATCTTTTGTACAGCACTTCTACTAATACTTTTACTATCAGCTATTTCACTTAAAGACAAATCTTCTTGATAATAATCTCTAAACGCTTCCTTTTCTTTATCTGTTAATAAATTACTATAAACATCAAACAAATTATTGTAATATACAAAATCTTCCATCTACATCATATCCTTAAATAAACCATAAATATAGTTTTCAATATCAAATGTTTTTAAGTCAGTCATCTTTTCTCCAAGACCAACAAACTTAACAGGTAAATCAACCTCATCCTTAATAGCTAATACAATACCACCTTTAGCAGTACCATCTAACTT
>JAEEGF011767264.1_pt1 | contig 12954 bp, 7 predicted proteins | sample 9134171 | NCBI WGS metagenome assembly JAEEGF01 (sample SAMN16246542, study PRJNA631951) | gut metagenome | biome: gut microbiome; feature: rumen; material: AP-attached | host: Bos | place: Iran: Karaj | collected 2018-10 | reverse complement strand
TCTGTCGTGCCGCGCAGGAACAGGGTCTGGATTGTCAATTTGCCATCGAACTGCTCCAGCTGCCGTGTTACAGTCTCAATATCCAGATCCACAAACGGCTGGTTGATGCGTTTGAACATCTCCTGGGTCCCGGCATCCAGTTTCAGCATCGGATTCTCAATTTTGCGAAGGGCGGACACCACATCAGGGCGGTGCAGCTGGGTGGAATTGGAGAGGCATGAGATTATAGCCTTGGGGAAATATTTGTCCCTAAGCCGCATGAGCCCGTCGGTCACGGCTCCGAACTCCGGATGCAGCGTGGGTTCCCCGTTGCCGGAATAGGTGATGCTGTCCGGTATGGTCCCCTTCCCCTTAAGCTGCTTCATATAGTCCTCAATAACAGGCAGCATGTCCGCCGCCTTGTGCAGCAGGGAGTAGTCCACCTCACTGGTTTTGGCCCAGCCGCACTCGCAATAGATACAGTTGAAGGTACATAGTTTTACGGTCTTAGGCAGCAGATTGATACCCAAAGAACAGCCTAATCTGCGGCTATGGATCGGACCGAAAACAATATCGTTATATAATATTCCTGACATAACAGATGGTTTTATGGTTACTTGTCACAACAATGGTCGAACATGCGCTGGAAGGCCCGTTGGCAGACGGGGCAGAAATAATCGTATCTGATATCCTTCATGGTGCAGCTTTTGCGCGGACGGTAAAGTCCCTTGGCGCAGTAGCCGGCACCTTCAAAAACGCCCAGATCATCCTCATACTGTTTTTCAGCAGGGGTCGGCACCGGCACCTCAGGATCAAGCATATCCCTCCATTTGGCGTCAAAATTCACCAGGCTGGTGATGTTCGGTGCGGGCGGTTCCGTACCTTGCGGATAATAATCCTGCACCGCAACATCCGAGGTGTAGTATTCGTCGGCCAGACCGGCAATGCCGTGTCCGAGCTCATGCACACAAACATAGTTGAAATAACGGTTGTCCGTAACGGTGGAATGGAAGTTGTAGATGCCGCCGCCGCCATACTTCTTGGTATTGCAAATCACAAGGGCATGGTCGCACGGGGTTTCACTGCAGACCTTGTCCAGCCGCCACATATCCTCCACCATCAGATAGCGTTCCGTCCCCAAGGTGTAGAAGGAGGCGCCCAAACGTGTCTTTTTCCTGCGCTTGCCGGTACCATCCCTTGAAACGCCCGACTCTTTGGAATAAGCGTACAACGCACGGATGTTTATGCGATAGGCGTTTTCCTTGAAGGGCGAGCAGTTCAGGATGGCCTCTGCACAGCGTTCGGCATCCTTGCGCCATTTGGCGCTGTCCGAAACTGCATAGCCCTCAGGAACCAGCAGGATGTCGTATGCTTTGGCCGGTTCCGCCACCACATGCAATGCCATAATTCTCCCTTTTATTATCAACTCATTCTTAACCTTTGTCCTACCCGGTTCGAACTGCACCTCCCACTGCTTTTCATACTTAAACTGCGCGTTTCTGGAATAGAAGCAGATTTTAACCGGAACTATGGGCCTCGGTATCCGCACACATTCCCTGAAACTTTTCCGTTTTCCAGCCCTACCCTTTTCGGTAGTCCGGTATTCGTCAAACAGAGTGTTGAAGGAACAGGAATAGAGCAGACTGTCCGTGGCGGCGTCACGAACCTCAACCTTCTGCCTGCCGTAGGAGAAGGGATCAATCAGATGCTGGGTCGGCCCCGCCCATACTCCCCAATGTGAGACAAACGATTCTAACCGGTAGCTCTGCCGGTTAAAGTCACCGCTGTGCAGGTACCGGATACAGAGTGTCTGCGGTTTGAAATAACGTTCGAACTGTGCCTGAGCCGGAACAAGCGGCAGAATGCACAATATGGCTAAAATCCATCGTTTCATACACTTCATCATTTTTTATTCCTCCTCTGCCGCCTGCGGTGAAACCCAACCGTGCTGGTTCAGGAACTTCTTTTTCACACCAAGCGAGGCAATTTTGTACTGGTATGCCGACTTGCCCTTCTCCGCAGAAAGCACACGCCGCTTCTGGTCGGTATTCTTGATGGCCTTGTTGAAATTGTCATTGGAGGAGAGCCCCTCCATCGAGGTGCCGTAATAGCGGAAGAAGAACCATTCGCCGTCAATCTCAAAATACATCTGGAGGATGGTACGGTTGCTCTTCTTCTGAATTTCAATCATTCCCGGCACATATTTGTTCACCTCCTTCTTACCGCAGACCGCGATTCCGATGTCACCCTGGCTCACAAATGCCTTGGTGGCCTGGTTCCAGTCAAATTTCAAATCGGCGAAGACAAAGCTGACCGCCAGCTGTCGTGGCAGACGTTTGAAACTGGAGGCCTGCACCAGCTCCGGATAAAGGCGGCGGAATTCGTTCGGACCCAAAATTGTGAGCAGTGCATTCTGATAATTGTTGTTATCGACAATGTCTATAGGCTCCAGAGAGGCATTGGCAACGGTATTGGAGAGCAGCTTCATGCATTCGTCATTGAAATAGAAGTCCAGGGAAGCGGCTAACCGGATGGTTGCCGAATCCTGCTGCATGAAATGCTGTACCGTCCCCACCGGCAGGAACTCCATCCGTCCGAAATTGGTGCCAAGGTTCAGTATGCCCTCACCTGTACATATGCAAGTGTTGCCGTCCAGACGCATGATGTTGCCGCCTACCGCCTCATCCTCAATCCGTTCTTTGGATGCGACCACAAACTGGTTGTCCTCCTTGTTGTAGACAAGCAGGCCCTGCGCATTGACATATTCCGGACTGTTGATGGGGTTCTTGGCCCGTGCGAACGCAGTGAAGACCCTACCAGTCTTGGTGTTGGAGGCGATGGCCGCCACCACTCGGCGGTTCTGCATGTCCTTGGTTGTGGAGTCGATGGGGATGACAACATTCTTTGGGTCAATCTCACCCTTGTAGCGGATGGCCGCATACTGCACGGTGTCGCAGGTCTGGATGGGACGCACACCGCCCTTGAATTCCAAAAACTCCCGTTCGGCATAGAGCGTCACCTTGCCATGATACCCGAAATGGGGGTTCAGGGTGAAGTTGGCCTCCGGCGCAATTTGGCCGCGCCCGCGGGTCAGACCGTTGTGCGCCGCCCAGATGGAATCCAAATAAATCTCGTGCTTCACATCATCCTCATCCACATAGTTGTAGTTGCCGATGGCATTGTACCAGCTGCGCGAGGCGATATGCGCGGTCACATTGAATATCTCATGATACTGAGTCTCCGTATTGGCAAGAATCCGAGCCTGCTCTAACGGGACAATCTGCGCATCCTTCAAAATCTTCACTATCCCCTTGTGCGGGAACAGCGCGGCATCCGCCACCTCGATAAAGCGCACACCCTCAGCAACAATCTCATACTTCCGCATATCATATACAGCCCGTGTGGTGGTGAATTTCAGCCCCTCCTGCGAACCTTTCATCGACACAAGTTCGTTCCCTTCCGACTTCATGGCATACAGCTCCTTGACCGGTGTGGCCGGAATGTCCACATCCTTGTACGGATCCTCATATTTGAAGGCTATCTTGTCTTCCCCGACCAACCAGTCAAATTCCTGGGAATAGGTGTAAAACTGGTTAATCGGCATGTTCACGCGTGTAACACCGTCGTTGGACTTGAAGTGGCCTATCGGCTTGCTGAAATCAATGTGGCCGGTATGGTTGGTGGTCTTGATGAAATATTCGTCCGACAGGGAATCACGCAGACGGAATGCCATGTTGTCGCTCTTAAGTTCATGATGCAGATACTGGTAGTCGTCGCTTTCCATCTCCGCATTGCGGTACTTCATCAGGCCGCCTGCACGCACACCCTTGGAGGAGAGTGTCATGTAACCGTCCAATGTCGCCTCGTTAAATGCCACAAAGGGAGCCTTCCGGTTCTCCAGCCGCATCTCATCCTGATAGGGCAGCCACAAGGCATCCACCTTTTTCGCCTTTATGGGCGGATATTCCGTTCCGCCACCTTGGGCCGTCACCTCGTAGGTGTCGAATTCCGCACGCATTGAATCAAGGAAGAAGAGCATGTTCTTACCCTCACCGTGCGACACGAGGAAATCCACACCGCCCGTACAACGCAGTCCCTGGTTGCTCAAATCGATCGTGCCGGTAAATGTGCCGACTCCGTTGTAGGCAGGCAGTCCGTCCGACTCTGTCTCATATATGAAGCCTAATGAGAAATCGGGACGCACCTTCAAAGACTTGTGCAGCTCCGGGAAAATGCCGTCCGAATAAAGGTAGCCGTTGAACAGCAGCGAATCGGTGTTGTAGTCATCCAGATGGGTGATGGTGAACGGCTCCACAGCAAAATAGAAACGGTTGCGGTCATACACCTTGTTGTAGACATAATCGTGGTCATAATAGACCTTGCCCGGCTGACGGCTTTCAAAATAGGGATACTTGGGCATGGGCAATGTGCTGGACTTGTTGTTGGGCTCATCCACATAAAGCACCCCGTTTATGTCCTCCACATAGGAACGGACCCGTTTAAGCGGATATTCCCCACGCATATTTGGGCTCAACGATTTGTCTTCCACATAAAACACCATAGAGTCTATCACAACAAAGTCAAAATTGAAATGCTCATAGGAAAATTTGCAGTTGGTGACCCAAAAATCAAACAGTCCGGCCTCCACCTTGCCATGAAAGGTGAAATCGCGGTTTTTCTGCATGGTTATCCGCTTTCCGGTCGGAAAAACGGTCACAATCTGTGTGTCACTGATGATGATCATGTCCAATCCGAAAATGTTCAGGTCATTATTGAGAAGACTAAGGGTGGCATTCGATTTGCCACCAGCCACCTGTGAACGGAACTGTAGTATGTCATAATCCTTTTTCTTCGTCTCATTCAACAGGTAATTACCCAATTTTTGCTTGTAGATAATAGTATCGGTCAGCATGTTGTACTCCACAAAACCGCCTTCAGCCAACCGGAAAAGCAGACTGCGGACATCATCCTTTGAATAATGGAAGTAATCCACAATGTCGTTCAGGCTTCCCCGTTTCACATGATTCTTCCGGAAAAACTCATAAAGCGTGTACATGGGATTGATCTCAGACATGCCACGGTACTTGTCAGTCCGTCCCTCCTCGAAAAAATTGGCCGATTCGAACACAGCCTCCTTCGACTCGACATTTCCCGGAATGGATGTGAAATCTATGGCTGCCGTGTTCATGTCCCAATGAATCGCCTCCTCATACATCTCCAACTGATGGTAGGTGTTGAAAAAAGGCATTCGTTGCGAACCGTCCTTGCCACGGATCAGCCACAAGTCCTTCTTTGGCACATTATACCGCAACTGTATGGCGGAATGGTAGATGGAATCCTCAGCCACAAACAGCGAAACCGCACAGAGGGATGATTCGATGTGCTCCTTCTTCAACAGAAAAGATGTGGAACGGCCTATAAGGGCAGGCTTTCCCTCACGATAGAACACCAGCCGCGCCATGTGGTCGGGCGTGCCCTGCCCAAGAAAACGGTTGCCGCGCACAAAGACTCCACCCCGGTAGTCCACATCCTCATACAGTCCATGGATCAGGATATCCCTGTCATAGGAGGTGAAACGCGGATAGGTGGCACCCTCCTCCGTCAGCTGCGTGTTGACAGCCTTGTCCTCCAACCTACCCAACTGCGGCTTGGCAAAATAGCGGAAATCATAGTAGAGCACATTTTCAATCGATATGTTAGGCGCCTTCAAGGTGATGGCATACTGCTTGATTTCAACATAAATCTCGTTGGGGGCAAGTCCGGCACGAATCCAGTCCACGACACCGTCCTTCCCATAAAACTTCTGATTGATGGGATCATAGCTTCCGCTGGTCTGATGTATCACCACACTGTCCTTCCCATTGGTTCCGACCAGGTCCAGATATGGGAACACCACCTTGGGCGTACTGTCACACACGAACTGGAAATTCATGCTGTTGCGGGCATACCAATGCACCGTAGAGGTGAAAGAATTGATTTCCTTTTCCGTGATTATTTTCTCATACCGTACCATCATATCCTCAAACTGGTTGGCGGAACGGCCGATCAGCACGCTCATTGACTGGCAGAAGCCCTTTTCCTGAGTCTTGTTTGGCATGGATCCGACAAATGAATTGTAGGTATGGATAAATGCCTTGAAATGTGGGAACGGCTTCAACCGCTTCTGCAGCATCTGGTTGGCCAGCTGCAGGAAAGAGACCTGCTGTGCGGAGGACCATTCCGGCCAATGTTCCGAGAAAAACTGCACAAGCGTGTCCGCATCCTTTGTATAGGATTTGCTTACCGCCTTCAAAAACACCGTCATTTCACTCACCGTACTGTCGGTGTTAGGTGAAAACTTCTTCACAGTGCGTGTTTGTGCCCCCACTTCCACATGCACCAGCAGCAACGCCGCCAGCATCAGCAACAGACTTTTTCTCCTCATGGTCTCTTTATACATATAAATATATTATATGGGATAACGCAAACCTCTCCGGAATCTTGTATCCCCAACACAAAATATTTGCTTATTCCTATAAAGCATATTGAAAGACATCAACTTATATTTTTTTACTTTTTTTTCTAAAAAACTGAAAATCGTATTGCGAAATGTTATGCTTTTGCAGTGTATTAATGTACTAATACTGATAGAAGACAGAAGCAAGAAGTAAGAAGTAAGAATAGAAATTGTACCGCGTCGATTGGAAAGAGGTGGCATCCGCAAACAATCTGCCATAACGATCCCTTTTTTTTCACAAAAACAGAAATGGCATCCGATTTTTTCGGATATTTGCAGTTGGAAAACCATTCCGAATTTTTACAAATGACACAGGAAGAAAAGTTGTTGGGTCTGCTCAAGGAGCATGAATCATTGGGCATTGCAAATCAGATAGATTACCAGAAATTCTATCTCTATTCCCTTATCACCCATTCCACCGCCATTGAAGGCAGCACTGTGACGGAAATAGATCACCTGCAATATGAATTCGGCCTTGTACCCGTGAAAATTGTCAAAGAGGACAAGGGGGAATATATCCAGGTTTTGGTTGACTCCAGGGAACAGGATTCGCTTGAGCCTTTCCGTGCATTCATGTTGGAAGAGCATATCCGGAATATCAGCAGGGAGATAGCGGAATACAAGCGTTCGCAACACAATGACCCGATAAAAACCTTCGCTGACCCGATAAAAACCTTCGCTGACCCGATAAACGCCTTCGCTGACCCGATAAAACAACGGTTGTATCAGGCTGTCATACAAGACGGCTCATTGAATTACGCTGGATATGCCGCATTGATTGGGATATCAGAAGCCACCGTCAAACGTCGGCTCAATGAACTGAAAAAGGAAGGATTCATTGTCCGCATAGGTAGCAAAAAGACCGGCCATTGGGAAATATCAGCAAACATATCTATGAACATTTAAATATCAATTGTTATGAAAAAATTATCCCTCTTTTTGTGCCTCACCGGCCTCTGCGCGGCACTCTCCGCGCAAAACGATCTGACCATGAAAACCATCCATACGGATTACGGACGCCTCAAAGGGCAGACCATCCAAAATTGCGGATCCCTGCATAACGCGGTCATCCATCCGGACACCATGCAAGAGTTCATCCTGCTGACCACACAGGTGAACAAAAGCCAGGACACTTTCTCAAACTGCTCGTTCCAACAATATTATGAGGTCTATTTTTTCTCAAAGGAAGACAGCATGCTGTTCTCTCTGGCAACCAACTCCGGCATGAACAAGGTTATGGAAACGATTCTGCCCGGAGACACCTGCCACATCTCCATGATGAGCGTCAGCATTCCGTCCATCAAGTCCCACCTGGAAACATACGGTGTGGATTGGAGCAAAATCCACCATTGGAAACTGATTATCGGATTCTGGTACTCGGACAAGGAAGGGGAATATTCCGCCAAAAAACTGTATGCCAATGCGGACACCTGCATCTTCCAGGTGGTGAACAGCCCTTTCACCGCACAACATGCCGTGAAGCTGAAAACCATCCGTACAGAATACGGATTATTTAAAGGCTCTTCCCTTGACATTATCGGAGCGTTGGACGGTGCGGTGATCAACCCGGATTCCGTCCCCATGCTTGCCACAAGGATGCACATTGTCAACACCGGCAACACCACATTTCTAAGTACGGACAAATTCAGGCAGACCATTATTTTTTATGCCTATTCGGAAAACGGCCAGCTGCTGATTGATCCGGACATCAACGAATCCAACACCTATCAGTTTATGAACGACGTTTCACATGGAGACACTGTATCTTACGGCACAATGGCCTTCTATTTTTCCGACATCCGTACTGCGGTTGGCGAACAGACCTGGAAAAAAATCAGCTACTGGAAAATCGTCTCGGGCATCAGCTACACCTCCGTGGACGGCACCTATCCGGATTCGGTGTTTTATGCCAGCGCGGACACCTGCACCTTCCGCATTGTCAGCAACACCGGAATCCGTCCGGTGGAAAAAGGGACAATGGTCCAATGCCACCCCAACCCGGTCCGCGACAGGCTGACCATCCGCTGTGAAAAGGAGGCCATACAAGGCGTCACCCTGTTCAATGCCCTCGGGGAAACGGTACGGATCCTGCCTCCATGCGGAACGGAAACGGTATTGCAAACCACCGGCCTGCCCCGCGGCCTATACCTGCTGAAGGTGGAAACCGCCACCGGCACCGCCATACGGAAAATTGCGATTCAATAATGCTACGGCCAACACAATAGAACAGCCGGAACAGCGTTATTCCTAAAAATCATTATGCCAAAAACCAATTGAATTGTGATTATGAAAATGAGACAGTGGATATTTGTATCAGCATGCCTGCTGATGATTCCCTCCCTGAAAGGACAGTATCTGTATCCTGAACACTATAAAGTGAAAATAGAGACTTTCTGTCTGGATTGCGGGAATCCACAGGCAATGCCCCCGCAAAACATCGTCAACCAATTCGTCAAGTTGTTCAACAAGAAAGCCCTGCAAAAAATTGAGGGCGATATCCGGATTCAGATTCTGGTGGATTCGACAGGGAAAGCCCAATTGTTGAGTGCAGACAACCAAAGCAATGTTTCATCCAAGAAATTGAATCTCCAAAAAGCGGTTAACAGTGTGCGTTGGACACCGGCTGTTTATTCCAATGGCAAGAATGTGCAATCTGTCCAATGCCAAATCTCCTTCCACCATGGAAACATTACCATGCACCGGCTGAAAATTTCCTTTGGCGACACCCCTGTCAAGCAGGGTCCGGTACACAAGGACACTACCTTACGCTTTGATTTCCAGCTGTTCAATACCGACAATTCCAAACTACCCTACAACATGTCCCGTGCGGTGGCGGCAGATGCGAACGGCACAGTTTGGATGGGGACAGACAACGGCCTGGCCGTGTATAAAAATGGACAAATCAGTGTTTTGAACCATACCAATTCCCCTTTGGCCTGCACGAGTTATGACTCCACCCGTACCAGAGCCATCATGAAGATAGCAGTTGACAAACATAACCGCAAATGGATTTCCCAAGGGTATCTGGTGCTGATGTATGATGACACAACCTGGACACGGTTCGATTCCCTTAATTCCCTCATCAACTGGTGTACAGAAATGGATGTTGATTATTCCGGAAGGGCATGGCTTTCATTGTGGAACGGAATGGGCAGTTATGAAAACGGGAAATGGAGCACAATTGATTCAACGGATTATCCGCTGCCGTCACACCGCTTCTTCTGCACCTATACAGACAGCCGGAACAGGCTGTGGATAGGCACGTCGAAAGGCAGCCTCATGGTGGAGGAAACGCACACGGAGGATTTTTCCGGCACAAACCACCCCATCACCCACCGTCCGATTTCCAAAATTTGTGAAGATCCTGACGGAAACCTATGGATTGCCTTTTATGGGGATATCAATTCCAAATCCGGAGGATTGGCCCTGTATGACAGGGATGGGAAATGGCATGAAATCACCTGCCCCCTCCTGAAAAAATGGAACGAATACGGTTTTGGCGACATGCTCTATGATGCGAAACGGGAGCTGCTTTGGCTCACCCCCTACCATGCCGGACTGCTGGTGTATGACATCAGGAACAACAGCTGGGAACTGTACACTCCTGACAATTCATCCATTCCAAACACTTACATTCAAAGTTTGACGATTGACAAAGAAGGTTGTGTATGGGGTGCGACTTTCGGAGGCTTTTTCAAGACAATGCCCGAATAGCCACCGGCACCGCCGTGCAGAAAATTGTGATCCAATAATGCTATAACACTTTGTATATGAAAAAACTTATCACACTGTTACTGCTGGCCGCGACCGTTTCGCTGGCAAACGCCCAACAACCCGACAGCACCCGCAATGCCACCAATAAGGCGGAGACTGGAGAAACATTCCTTGCCACAGACGAGGAAAAACCAGCCCAATTTCCCGGCGGGGAAGAGGCCCTGTATGCTTTCCTTTTCAACAACCTTATTTATCCCCAAAAAGCCAAAAATTATGATCATCAAGGAAAAGTCATTGTGGCTTTTGACGTGGAAAAGGACGGCTCCCTCAGCAACATCACCGTCAAAAAAAGTGTCTGGCCGGAACTGGATTCGGAGGCGGTAAGGGTCGTTTCCCTCATGCCCAAATGGCAACCGGCAACCCTCATAAGCAGCGGCGAACCTGTCCGCACACACATGGCCCTGCCCATCAACTTCCAATTACATGGGGACGAAGATGAAGAAATCCACAACGTGGTGGAAAAGGAGGCCCAATTCCCCGGCGGGGACAAAGCCTTGAAAAGTTTCCTTTTCAACAACCTGAACTATCCCAAAAAAGCCGTCAAGAAAGGCATTCAGGGAACGGTCCTTGTGGAATTTGTGGTGGAAAAGGACGGCACCATCAGCAACATCAGGGTCAAGAGAAGTGTCAGCCGCGAACTGGATGCGGAGGCGGTACGGGTCGTTTCCATTATGCCCAAATGGAAACCAGCGACCCTAAAAGGAGAAATTGTCCGCAGCCTATACAGGCTGCCCATCCATTTCGCCCTGCAATTGTAGGGACGCATCGAATGCGTCCGTAATACAACCGCGACACGCCGCCATCACCATTCCATACGCTTGTATTTCTCCGGAATCTTCAGGGAGGCGGGGCCTGGCACATCCGGTTTGGCCGATTTTACCGTCAGTCGGGCGGAACCCAACGACGGCAGCGAGACACTGATGGTTTTCGGATACATAACCTTCACACCCTCTCCGCCTATGTTACCATAATCACTGTATTTTGCCGCCACAGCACCGCCACCATTCAACGAAGCCCACTGCGCCTTACGAAGATAGCCGCTTGAATCAATGTCCACTTGAGCGTTATGCGGGGTCAGCAGCAACAGATCCTGCACCATTTCAAAATCCACCGGAAGGCCGGTCTTCTTGCGGAGGAGCGCATAACTGCCCTCCCAATAGCCTGACTCCGGATGAACCAGCACCACCACCTTTTCAGGACGGCAGAGCGCACGTCCCAGCTCGATACCGAATTTGCTGACATGCAGATAGACGGCACTGTCCTTGGCCACAACAGCAAAAAGGTTCAGCTCCAGCCCTCCGGCACCGGGAATCTCCATGCGGCCGGAAGCACGCACGGAAAGCCACTGCCGCAAAGGCGGAACATAGGCTTGCGGTGCAGGCGGCGGCACAGGCAACGTATCTGCCTGCACCTGTACCGTATCCACAACAGGCTGCGTCTGCCCGCCCTTTTCCCGACGGGAATTGGTGCAGGAGGAGAACAGCAGCAGACAGGCCACCAACCGGACAAGCAGCTTTTTCATGAACGGTAGGAATCTATCCGGTTCACACTCTGGATGCCTTCGACAGACTTAAGCCGCTCCAGCAGCTCATGCAGCACATCCAAATTCTGCACATAGAGCATGATCCGCCCCTCAAACACCCCATCGGTCGTCTCAAAGTTGATTGAACGGCAGTTCATCTTGAAATCCTGATACACTATGGCAAGCACTTCGCTTACAAGCCCCTTCTTATCAAATCCGGTGATGCGGATACCTGTCAGAAAATCAATGTTCGCCGCATCTTTCCGCCACTTTGCCTTGACAATGTTCTTACCCATCCGGGCCATCATCTGGCGCGCCTCCGGGCAGTTGGTCCGGTGCACCTCAATCTCATGATCGGACTTTTTAATGCCGATGACCGAATCGCCTGCAATCGGGTTACAGCACTTTGCCACAGTCTGATGGAGGCTCTCCATGTCGTTGTCGAGCAGCATGGCGTCAGGCTGCCTTTTCATCCGTGCCTTTATAAAGGCATCAATGGAAAAGATGTAGCGGATGCGTTTCAGGAAAAAGCGGACCTTCACACCAAGCGTGTGATACAGCCTGTATATGTAGCTCCAGCGCGAAAAGCAGCGCCGCACCTTGGCTTCGGTCACACGTCCGTCGTACACCTCCGCATATAGGTCCACCCGCTCGTCAATTCCAAGAAAATCCTTCAGCCGGCGCACCGTAATCCGGTCGAACTCCACCTCGGCCTTCTCAAAGTAGGACTGGAGCATCCTCTTCCCCTCCGCGAGCTTGGCATCGTTCTGTGTGGCCAATGCCTCAGATATCTTGATCTGAGCCAGTGCAGTCTTGGCAATCTTCTGCCACTCCGGATGCACCATCTGCTTGGTTGAGGTAATAATCTCCACCTGGTCGCCGCTGTTGAGCGTATATGCCACCGGCACCAGTTTGTTGTTCACTTTTGCCCCGATGCAATGGTTGCCGAAATCCTCCTGTATTTCATATGCAAAATCCAGCACTGTCGAACCGGCCGGCATGGTATGGAACTCCCCTTTGGGGGTGTACACGTATATCTCCTTTGAAAAAAGGTTCAGCCGGACATTGGAGAGCAGTTCGTTCGAAGGAGCCTCCTGCTGGTTCTGAAGAACGAAACGCACCTGCTTAAGCCACTCCTCAATACCCTCCTGTGTGGCATCCGTCTCGGAAGTCCCCTCCTTAT
>JAEEGF010828699.1_pt1 | contig 12954 bp, 9 predicted proteins | sample 9134171 | NCBI WGS metagenome assembly JAEEGF01 (sample SAMN16246542, study PRJNA631951) | gut metagenome | biome: gut microbiome; feature: rumen; material: AP-attached | host: Bos | place: Iran: Karaj | collected 2018-10 | reverse complement strand
TTTGTATAATTAGCGCAATTAGCATTAAAAGTAACAGAACCAATTTGTTATTCATTGCAAAGTGATTTCAAATCCGTGCGCTTGAATAACCCTTATAACAATCTTACTATAAATAACTTACATCTGTCTTGTTGATTTTTAACGGGACACTAATGTACTGAAAACAACAAATACAATAAATATAACAGATACAAAGCGGATGCCATATATAAATCTTAGCGCCTTTGCGCCTTAGCGTGAGGCAAATCGAGTGCGGCAAATCGGATGCGGAGCCTCTCTAAACTCTAAACCCTAAACTCTAAACTGCGAGCGCAGCGAGCATCACGCGGATGCCATTGTACTTATTGTACTTATTGTTTTCCTTTTATCAGAATGCAGAGGCCAAATATTAAATCTTAGCGTCTTTGCGCCTTAGCGTGAGGCAAATCGAGTGCGGCAAATCGGATGCGGAGCCTCTCTAAACCCTAAACTCTAAACTCTAAACTGCGAGCGCAGCGAGCATAGTTCTAGCGTTTCCAGAGGGCGATGACTTGACGGATGGCGAAGGCGGTGCTCACAACGGTGATGAGGGCGGCGATAACGGTGTGTCCGGTTTCCATGGCAATCATTACCGCCGATGCCACGGCGAGTGTCCACAGCAGGTTATAGAGGCTGGCGGGCGACACGCTCAGGCGGTAAATCTTGAAATAGACGACAGCGACGATGAGGGTGTAGAGCAGATAGGATACGAGGAAGGCGATGCCCAGGCCCGTGAGTCCCCACCACTGGTAGAACAGGATGTTGAGCACCAGGTTGATGACCGCGCTAGCGACCTCGGTCCACAGATAGGTCTTGCCGTCGCCCTTGGCGAGGATGGTGAACGCCAGGCACCATGAGAGGGTGCGCAGCACGGTGCCGACCATACCCCATGAAACAAAGGTGAGGATGACGTTGTATTCGTGCGTATAGAGAATCCACACCGCCAGTTCCCTCAACAGAATGAATGCCGCCACGATGGGCGCCATTACCGTGATGGCGACGTTAATCTCTTGGGAGATGAAGGCACGCAGCCTCAAGCGGCTGTGTACCACCTTGGCAAGGCGGGGATAGTATTCCATGCCCAGGGCGGTGAGAATCAGCCCCGTGTATTTGTTGATGAGGGTGTAGCCGGCTTGATAGAAACCCACCTCGGCAGTTCCTGCCTTGACGTTGAGCCAGGCGGTGAAGGCATAGGTGGCGAGTTGTGCGGCAAAGTTGCCCAGTGTCATGTAGATGCCGAGCCTGACGAAGCCCTTGCCCATGTCGAACGTCTCGCTGCGGGTCATCGCCACGGCAGGATACTCGCGGTTGCGGAACACCCAGGCGAAGGCTGCCAGCGCGACCGCATAGGCGATGATGGACGGCACGATGCTGCGCTCACGCAGCAGATAGAACAGCGGCACAGAGACCGCCAGTCCCACGATGGTGCCCCAAAGCGTGACGCTTGCCAAGCGCTTGAGGTGGGCGGTGCCTTGCAACACGGCATATTCGCCGTTGGTGAGCGCTTGCAGCAACACAGCGACGCTCAGGGCGACAAATCCCCAGATGTGAGTTGTGTCGCCGAAGGTGAGCTGGCTCAGCACGGGAGCCAACGACAGGGTGAGCAGGGCGCCTGCCAAGCCCAGCCACAACGACCACTTGCGCACGACGGTCACCATGCGCGCAATCAGGCTGGTGTCGCGCTCGTCGGCGGCTTGTGAGATGTCGCGCACACTGCTGGAACGGATGCCCAGGTTGGTGCCCGTGGATATCATTTCAAGGGCGTTGTTGAACAAGGCGAACAGTCCCGTGCCGACAGGACCTATCCACATGGCGACCAGCTTGGTGCGGATGATGGAACAGATGATGCCCATCACCTGGACACCACCAAAGATGCCCATCGCCTTCATCGCCATGCGTGATATGTTGCCTTGCTTGCCCAATTATAATGTGATTTCGAAGGTGTTATAGACAATGCCGCGGCCTCCCAGACGGGATTTCTGTCGCACAAGCCCCTCGTTGAGGTAGCGCCCGTGGTCCTCGTTGGAGATACCGAAGTCAAAATAGCGGTATCCGAGGCGCGTGCTTTCCTGAATCAGGTAGTCAAACAGCAGTGTGAGCGCCTTGCTGTCCTTGCCCAGTGGCGATGCGCCGATGTATTGGCAGTGTGCAACCGGTGCCGACAGATACATCACCACGCCAGCCAACAGTTCGCCGTCGAGCGTCGCGGTGTAGAGGCGGATGTCGTCGGGGAAACGGCTTTGCAGCAGCAGTATCTCGTCGAGTGTATGGACGGGGCGGGTATCGTAGCGCTCATTTAGCAGCGACGATAGCAGGTGCCAGTACTGCTGCCAGTCCTCGCTGGGTCCCACGGTGATGCCGGCTTTGCGGGCTGCATTGGCTCCGCTCTTGTTGCCGCGGTCCAGCGGTAGCGGGCACGACAGGTCGATGGTGGTGGAGATGTTGGTCTCGATGAGTGACGCATGGTACCTGAACAGGGCGTACAGGTCCTCCTCACACGGGTAGCGGTGGTAGATGTGGGGCACTGCCTTGTAAACCAGACGCTTGAGGCCATTGTCCTTCATCCAGGCGACGGTTGCATCCATGACCTCAATCATGACGGTGACGTCAAAGTGCTTGAGCGGCACCAGCCAGCCGCCGAAGGTGAGTCCGCGATGTGACCACAGGGTGTCGCCGTCAACATTGGCGGGCAACAGGGCACGCGGCTTGCCGTTGTGCAAGGCGATGAGCGAGCAGTCGGTAAACCTGTCGCTGTGGTAATCCATGTAACCGCGCTGGTGCTGGAACGTGCTGTTGCGGCATTGCCGTGCCATCTCGTTCCATTGTGCTGCCATTGTGGCGTCATATCTGATGATTTCCACCATCTGTCAGAAATAATTATAAATTAATAATGTGTAAATCGTTGATTGAAAACGTGGAGCGTTACACATGCCAACACTCGCTCATAAATATAACGCAAATTTACGCCAAAAAATATTACCTTTGCGCAAAAATCTACAATAATCAGTTTTTTGCCACATGAAATTATCCAAAATAGGCTTGCTGCCGCGCATCATCATCGCCATCATCCTAGGCGTTGCTTGCGGAACCTTTTTCCCCGAGTGGGCTGTGAGGTGCTTTGTAACCTTCAACAGCGTGTTCAGCCACTTTCTGTCGTTCCTGATTCCGCTCATCATTGTGGGACTGGTGACACCTGCCATTGCCGACATCGGCAAGGGAGCCGGCAAACTGCTCTTGATAACGGCGCTCATTGCCTATGGCGACACCGTTTTCTCGGGTTTTATGAGCTATTTTGTGAGTACCGGCATTTTCCCGTCACTGATTGACCGTAGCCAGGCCGCGCAAGCCGTTGCCACAGTGGAGGACTTGAAGCCTTTCTTCACCATCGAGATACCGCCGCTGCTCGATGTGATGAGTGCTCTGATTGCAGCCTTCGTCATGGGTCTGGGCATATCCTTCTATCAGTCCTCAGTACTGAAAAGAGGATTTGACGAGTTCCGTGACATCATCGCCAAAACCATCGAGGTGGCCCTCATTCCCGTGCTGCCCTTCTACATCTTCTCCATCTTCCTGAATATGTCCTATTCAGGTCAAGCATGGCGCATCATCAGCGTGTTTGTCGCCATCATCGGTGTCATCTTTGTGATGCACATCTTCCTGCTCGTGCTGCAGTATTGCGTTGCCGGAGCCATCTCGGCGCGCAATCCGATCAAGGCGCTGTACAACATGCTTCCGGCTTATTTCACGGCCCTTGGCACATCATCGTCGGCAGCGACGATTCCCGTGACACTCAAGCAGGTAAAGAAAAACGGGGTGAGCGACGGTATCGGTGGATTCGTCGTGCCACTCTGCGCTACAATCCACCTGTCGGGCAGTGCGATGAAAATCACCGCATGTGCCGTTGCGCTGCTCATCATGCAAGGCGGAGCCATTGATATCGCCCATTTCGCAGGCTTTATCCTCATGCTGGGCGTGATGATGGTAGCCGCTCCCGGTGTGCCTGGCGGAGCCATTATGGCAGCCCTGGGCGTGTTGCAGTCGATATTGGGTTTCACCCCCGAACAGCAGGCGATAATGATTGCGTTATACATCACGATGGACAGTTTCGGCACCGCTTGCAATGTGACTGGCGACGGTGCTATTGCCATGGTTGTTGATACCATTTACAGTAAGGGTGAACGATAACCTGCCAGCATGTCGGCATGGGGTCGATTCCGGCAATCCAGACGTGGATTCCATGTGTTGACAGTAATGATTTATGCTGAAAAATCATTGATGCAGTGATAATTGCATAGATTGTTATATTTCAGAATTAGATGTTTTTATTTCAGATAAATGATAGATTTTTTTGGAAAAAACAGCGAAAAAGTTTTGTATGTGTGAAATTCATATTATCTTTGTAGCGCATAAAGGGAAAAATCATTTGATTTATCAAAGAGTTTCGGATTAACTTTACTGTCGTGATTGATAGAATGGTTAATCCATTTTTTTTGCCTCATTATGAACGATTTGGTAATAAAGAGATAACAAAAACGCGGACACTCGGCGTGCCCGCGTTTGTTGTTGTGATGGTCGCACATCACCTGGCAGCGCTTATGCGCCCAGAATGATACCGATAACGGTGTTGATGTCGGCCACGGTAATCTCGCCGTCACCGTTCACGTCACCGTCCATGTTGCCTGTGTTGCCCAGGATAATTGTGATAATGGCGTTGACATCTGCCACGGTGATTTCGCCGTCACCGTTCACGTCACCCTTGAGCCCGGGTTCGGGATCCTCGGAAGCAATATAGGTTGCGCCACAAACGCCGTAGGCCTCAACGCCCTCGACGGCAAAGGTGATAGCGGTGGGCATGGTGCCGTCCTCGTTGGGCTTGGCTGCAATGCACTTGATACCGCTGTGGTGCAACGGGTTGGTGAGGTCTACAGGCACGCTGTTGGGCATCGACTTGTCATCGCTGGGCGATGCGATGTAGCTCCAATATACATGCTCACCGTCACTGGTAAACTGGGTGATACCTACGCACTCATCGGTTTCGCCCTCTTTCAGTACGGGAGAATCATCGATGAGGACGGCTTCGGTGATGGGCGTGTCCTCGCCAGCGGCATCATGAGCCTCGACGGCACTCATCGGCAAGCGATAGACGCCAGGGGTCTTGGGACCATCAGGATTCTTGTTTTCCTGCATGTAGAAATAAATCTGGCCGTTGGCCTGGTCCACATAGAATTGGGTCATCTGAACATAGGGCAGGATAATCTTGAACGGGTCTTCGCCAGGGTTTGCAGCTGTCGGATTGCCGGCATTGTCAACGGCGATGTCGCTCTTGCGGAAGCGGAAGATACCGAAACCGTTGAACTTCTTGCCCATCCAGTACACGCCATTCACCTTGTAGAAGCCGCAACCGATGCCACCGTACATCATGCCGGCGGTCTGGTTGGCATAATACCTCAGCTGGTTGTTCTGTACCAGGAACGGCTGTGAGCCATACAGACCTACTGCATCGGCGTCCATCTCATGCACACCCACGTTGCGGTCGGCAATCACAATCTTGTTCTCGTCCTCGAGAATCGACAGCGAGAAGGGATCCTCAAATGCCTTGTAGCCCACGTTGTTGAGCACGGTCACGCGGTAGAAGATGCCGTCGGTGTTGTTCACGTAGAATACCTCGCCGTCACCGCCATTGGCTTGGGCTGCGGCATCCTGATAGCGGAAGTTCTTGCCTGCTACACCCACATAGATGCGGTTCTTGTAGCTTGCCAGGTTAAAGGCATGGTCGCCAGTGGCAAATTCAGTGTCGATGACATTGCCGTTCTCGTCACGATACATGAGCTTGCCGCTCTTGGTGGCGAAGTACAGGCCCGTGGGGCAACCCAACTGGGCGGCATTGCCGCTGATGGTGGGATCGCCCACAATGTTCAGATATTGCCATTGGGGAGCCTCCTTGTATTTGTCAACCGAGGTAACGGCAACTTTACACTCGACATTGCTCTGAGAGGGGTTGAACACGCCGTCGGCAAGCACAGGCACGCTGACATTGAGCACGCGCAGGCGCTTGATAGTAGCAGGTATGCAACCGGGCTCCAGGTAGTTGGCGTTGGTGGGAATTTCCATCTCTTCAAGCGCGGTGCAGCCCTCGAAGCAGTTACGCATCATGTTGGTCGTAGTGCTGGGCAGTACTACGCTGGTGAGCTGCGGGCACTGTGCACACAGACCCTGTGGAATCTCGTGGCGACCCTCGGCGATGACAATAGACTTCAATGCCGAGCCTGAGAACAGATTCATGCCCACCGTCACGTTGTTCTCGAGCGTGAAGGCCTCGATGTTGCTGTAAGCGAATCCGTAATTGCCGACGTTGGCAAGAGCGGGCAGGTCAACACTGGTGAAGGGCGCGTAAGTCATACCGAAGTTGTCGATGCTCGTCACAGTGGCGTTGCTGTAGGTGGTGCCGAAGCTGGTGTCGTGAGCATTGGTGAGCAGTCGGCTGCCGCTGGCATTGAGCAGCACGCCGTTGTCAATCTTGAAGGAGGTGTTGCCCTCGTCAAGGTTGATGCTGGTGAGAGGGGGAATGGGGGCCAACGCACCGTTGCCGATGCTGGTCACGCTGGCGGGAATGCTGATGCTGGAAATCAGTGTGCTCGAGAAAGCCTGGGCACCGACAGAGGTCAGGTTGCCGGGCAACACGATGTCACCGCTGAGCTTACTGTTCTCAAATGCGCTCTGGCCGATAGACGTCAGCGCACTCGGGAAAGTGATGGTTGTCAGTCCGGTGTTGTAGAAGGCGATGGAGCTGATGCTGGTTACAGCATCGCTCATGGTCACACTCCTCAAGTTGTGGCAACCGTTGAACACGCCCTGCTCGATGACGGTGATGCCGGCGGGAATGTCGATACCGGTCAGCGAGGTGCAGCTAGCAAAGGCACTGATGCCGATGCTCGACATGATGTTGCCCTCGGTAAAAGTGACGGTAGTCAGTGCGGTACAGCCCTGGAACGTGGTGCCCTGGATGGTTGTGGTCTGGCCACCGATGACCAGGGTCTTGAGAGCGCCCATGTTGTGGAAGGGCTGTTCGTTGTTCTGATATTTGCTGGCGTCAACATTGCGGCCCATATAGATGTACTCGATGCTGTTGATGGCGCCTCTGGCCTCAGAACTGTTGCCGAACATGTTGATTTTCATCTCAACAGGGTCAGGACCGTCGGCAATAATCAGTCGCTTCAGGTTAGGGCAGCCAGAAAATTCCTCGCTGATGGGCTTGTTCCAACCCGGCACGATGGTGACTTCTTCAAGATTGGTGCAACCCTTGAACACACCGCTGCCTACTGTGGTGGCTGTAGCGGGAATCGGGCTGATTTTCAGCGCAGTACAGCCGGTAAATGAGAACCTGGCGATGTTAGTGCAGGTCTCGGGTAGCGTAATGCTGGTTACTTCCCTACAGTTCTCAAAGCACTTGGCTGCAGTGGCAACCACGGTGTATTCGGTGCCTTCGTAGGTGAACTTCTCGGGAATGACGATGTCACCCTTGTAGAATAGACTGTCGGCAGGACTCACCGACTTGTCGATGGTGTACTTGGCGACAGTGGCCTTGGCGCCCGAGGTCGTGTAGTTGATACCGTCAACCGTGATGCTAGCAGCCTGTGCTGTAGTCATCGCAGCAAGGCATCCCATGAACAGCCACATGCGCTGTAGCCATGTCTGTCGGGTAAATTTTTTTCTCATAAGCATAAATTGTTAGTTGGTTATTAATTGATGTTGGTTCAATGTAATCGTTTCAAACCACAAATATACTAATTCTTTTCATAGGTACATCCGGAAAGTGTTTTTTTTTTCTGGAAAACTATCGGATTGCGGGCACTGTCGTGACTTGATGCTGACGGGGTTGCAAAAAAGAGCCTGTCACCGCTCAACACTGTGAGAGGCGACAGGCCTGTAAGAGTTTCTTTAAGTTGGATCTAGTTCCTTGTCGTAACTTATTTCTTGTTCACCTTATCTGCCAGGTCGGCACCAGCTTTGAACTTAACGACCTTCTTTGCGGGAATTTTGATCTTAGCCTTGGTAGCGGGGTTGATGCCTTCACGAGCATCCTTCTTAACTACCTGGAAGGTACCAAAGCCGATGAGAGCAACCTTGTCACCCTTCTTGAGAGCGCCTTCTACAGCCTCGAGAGTAGCATCGAGAGCAGCCTTAGCCTGAGTCTTGTTGAGATTAGCCTTTTCGGCAATTGCTTGTACTAATTCAGTCTTGTTCATAGTGTAAGTAAAATTAATAATTTGTATTGTGAATAACTAAAGTATTGATTTCTATCCGCAAATATAAGTCAAACAACATTTTCAGCAAAAAAAAATCAAAAAAAAATGCCGATTTTTTAAGAAAAAAGGCGAAAATCACCATTTTTAGGTTCTAAAACGCTCTAATTAGTGAGTTTTTAGCTACTTTTGCAGCACAAACCAAATGAAACGAGATGCAATTAAATAACAGGTCTTTTTTGTCATCAATTATGCCGGTAACCAAGCATCTGCTGGTTATCAATTTCTTAGTGTGGCTGGCAACGATAGTGTTCGTTCGGGCCGGAATTATAGATTTGAACCAATGGCTTGCCTTGCACTTCTGGCAATCTCCGGATTTCAATTTAGTGCAATTGGTCACCTACATGTTCCTGCATGCCAATTTCATGCACATCTTCTTCAATATGTTCTCGCTGTGGATGTTCGGCAGCCTGTTGGAGCGGGTGATGGGTTCCAAGAGATTCTTGACTTATTATCTCGTCTGCGGAATTGGAGCAGGATTGATTCAGGAGCTGACATGGCATCTTTCAGGATTGAATTTCTATGGTATTACCTTGGGTGCCTCGGGTGCCGTGTTTGGCATTCTGCTGGCGTTCGGTATGCTGTTCCCCAATATGAAAATGTTCATCATTCCATTCCCGTTTCCCATCAAGGCAAAATGGGTGGTACTCGGCTATGGTCTGCTTGAGCTGTACTTCGGCATTACTGGTGAAGTGGCTGATGTGGCCCACTACGCCCACTTGGGAGGTATGGTCTTCGGCATTATCCTGATATTGTACTGGAAGAAAACCGGAAAGCTGCCGCGCAATGGCATTTATTGACGATATCAAGCGAACCTACATGCAAGGGTCGATGTTGATGAGACTGGTTTTCATCAACATCGGTGTGTTTCTGGTGCTGCATCTGGCGGTATTTGGCGCTATGCTGTTCAAGGTGCCGGGCGACGAGGTGCTGCAGTGGGTGGAACTGCCCTGCGACCTATGGCTCCTGTTGAGGCGGCCCTGGACGCTTGTGACCTACATGTTCGCCCATTACGGCCTGCTGCACATCCTGTTCAACATGTTGTGGCTCTACTGGCTGGGGCGCATCTTCATGGACTTTTTCTCCCCCAAGCAGCTCACCGGGCTGTACCTCTTGGGAGGGTGGGGCGGTGCCCTGTTGTTCCTGCTGGCCTACAACCTGTTGCCTGCATTTGCTGGTGACATGATTTATCTTGTGGGCGCATCGGCTTCGGTCATGGCCATTGTCGTTGCCACAGCGGTGTATGCTCCCGACTATAAAATCGGACTTCTTTTCTTGGGCGAAGTATCGCAGAAATGGGTCGTGTTGGCTGTCATTGTTATTGAACTGGTGGGGTTTGAGACAAATATCGCCGGAAACATTGCCCACATTGGTGGCATCATTGTGGGCGCGTGGTTTGGAGTCCGCATTAAGCAAGGTCACGACATCACCCGTCCGCTGAATATCGCCATCGATGCCCTAGTAGGGCTGTTCAATGGCCGCAAATTCGAGATGCCCACATTCAGGCGCCCTAAGTCCCAGAAACGCCCATCATCAACTGGAACGCAACAGGGTAGTGCCGCGTCAACCCAAGCCGGTGCCCACCGTCCTGCCGACACGGTGAGTGAGGAAGAACTGGACATAATCCTGTCCAAAATCAAGGCTTCGGGTTATGACGCATTGACTGATGAGGAGAGAGACAAGCTGTTTAAGGTGTCGCGACGTCGAACACCCTGACACACACATTATTATATAAAGAACATGTCGAAAAAAGCACCAAAATATATCACGTACCGCAAGAAGAAACCCAACTACACCATCGAAATCGTGTCGTTGGCAGTCGCTGTTTTGCTGGTGTGCTGTGCCTATGCTGGTTGTATCAATCCTGAAAAGTTTTTCCCGGCACCGTTTCTTGTGCTGGCTTTCATGCCCATGCTTATTGTGGCGGTGGTTCTGCTTGCCGTAGCACTGCTGTGGCGTCGCTGGATATCATTGGCGATACTCATAGTGGCTCTGCTGGCGGTGCTGCCGACATCCAAGAAGTACATGCCTTTTAATACATCAGAGACAGCCTTGCCGATGCCTGCCGACCGTGAAATGGTGCTCAAGGTGATGACCTATAACGTGCTGGCGTTTAATTTTATGGACCCGTCATTGAACACGACGCCCTCGGCATCGATGCGCCTCATCCTGGATGTCAGTCCCGATGTCGTCATGCTTCAGGAAGGTACTGCCGGCGGCATGGACTGGATTGATATGCCCTCGGTGTTGCCCTATAAGAGCCAGATAGAAAAGAAATATCCCTATCATTTCTCGGGTGCCGATGGATTGTCAATCATGTCGAAGTATCCATTCACGACCACTCCCATCGGTGAGCCTTGTATTGTCCATTCTCCTCTGGGATATAACCGCAATCAGACGTCCTATATTGCACGTGCCTTTGACCTGGAACTGCCCCATGGCAAACAGTTGCGCTTGATTAACTTCAGGCTTCAGTCCTATAACCTGAGTTTCGGACAGACCGTGCATGTGCGAGTTTCTCCTGAAGTGATGCCCTCGCCGCTGGGGCGGATGAAACGTTCGTTTGCCAAGCGAGGTAAAGATGCTGCCGAATTGCGCAAGGCAATTGACGACTCGCCTGCCAACGTCATCGTCTGCGGTGACATGAACGATGTTCCGACTTCCTATGTCTATCGTGTCATCCGTGGCAAGGATTTGCGCGATGCCTGGTATGACGTGGGCATGGGTTATGCCTATACTTACAACCGCCATCACCTGCGTTATCGCATCGACCAGGTGCTTTATCGAGGCGATGTGCGGGCTCTTGAGGCTGAGCGCGTTATTGGCGGCAGCAGCGACCATTATCCCATGATGGTGACCTTTGATATTGACGAGTCAACCCGCGGCTCAAAGGCTGATACAAAATGAATTGTACTAATATTAATCATAACTAACCAAATCAGAAAAATGAAGAAAGTTTTATTCACCGTCCTGGCGCTCGCTGCACTCGTGCTGGTGAGCAGCTGTGACAAGAAATCCAAGGAGAACAATCCGTTTATGTCGGAGTACGCCAACGAGTACGGCATCCCGCCGTTTGACAAGATCACCTACGGTGACTACATGCCCGCCGTTGAGGCTGGTATTGCTGAGCAGAACGCCGAGATTGATTCCATCATCAAGAACACGGCAGCCCCCAACTTCGAGAACACCATCCTGGCCCTGGACAACAGCGGCCGCATCCTGGACAAGGTGTCGAGAGTGTTCAATGCACTCAGTAGCAGTGACAACACTCCCGAGATGCAGAAACTCTCCGAGGATCTGCTGCCCATGCTCACCAAACAGAGCGACGCCATGTACATGAACGACAGCCTCTTTGCCAAGGTAAAGGCCGTCTATGACAACGCCGACAGCCTGGGCATGGATCCCATCCAGAAGCGCCTCACCGAGAAGTATTACAAGGAGTTTGTGCGCAACGGTGCCCTGCTCACCGCTGCCCAGAAGGACACCCTCAAGGAGATCAACAGCAAGCTGGGTAAGTTCAAGCTCAACTTCGGTAACAACGTGATGCACGACATGGACAACTGCGTCTTCTTCATCGACAAGGAAGAGGACCTCAAGGGTCTGCCCCAGGGCATCATCGACAATGCCGCCAAGCTCGCCGCCGACAAGGGCAAGAAGGGACAGTGGGCCTTCACCGCTACCGCTTCGACGCGCCTCGCCGTGCTGACCTATGCCGACAGCCGCGACTTGCGCCGTCAGATGTACGAACTCTACACCACCACCGCCAGCCATGGTGACAAGTGGGACAACACCGAGAACATCCGCAACATCCTCTTGCTGCGTCAGCAGAAGGCTAACCTGCTCGGCTTCAACACCTATGCCGACTATGCCACCGATCCCTACATGGCCAAGACGCCCAAGGCTGCCGAGGACCTGCTGATGTCGCTCTTCCGCCCCGCTACCAAGAAGGTGGAGGAGGAAGTTGCCGACATGAAGGCCTATGCTGCCGCTCATGGCGACACTGCCCAGTTCGAGGCTTGTGACTATTACTACTATGCCGAGAAGGTAAAGAAGGACAAGTTCAACATCAGCGAGGATGACGTGCGTCCCTACTTCGCTCTGGACAGCGTAGTGAAGAATGGTATCTTCTTTGCTGCCAACAAACTCTACGGCCTCACCTTCGAGGAGATGCCCGATGCTCCCAAGTACCACCCCGAGGTCAAGGTCTATGACGTAAAGGATGCCGAGGGCAAGCACCTCGCCGTCTTCATGACCGACTACCTGCCCCGTCCCGTCAAGGCTCAGGGCGCTTGGATGGAAGCCATGCAGGAAGCCTACAACTATGGTGGCGAGAACATCCGTCCCATCATCTACAACGTGGCCAGCATGACGCCTCCCTCCGGCGACACCCCCTCGTTGCTCACCTGGGATGAGGTACAGACCGTCTTCCACGAGTTCGGCCATGCACTCCACGGCATGCTCACCCGCGTGCAGTATCGTGGCCTGGCAGGCACCAACACCGACCGCGACTTGGTTGAGATGCCTTCTCAGATCAACGAGCACTGGGCATTTGAGCCTGAGGTATTGAAGAATTATGCCCGTCACTACAAGACCGGTGAAGTCATCCCCGACAGCCTCGTGCAGAAACTCAACG
>JAEEGF011984359.1_pt1 | contig 12955 bp, 18 predicted proteins | sample 9134171 | NCBI WGS metagenome assembly JAEEGF01 (sample SAMN16246542, study PRJNA631951) | gut metagenome | biome: gut microbiome; feature: rumen; material: AP-attached | host: Bos | place: Iran: Karaj | collected 2018-10 | reverse complement strand
GCACAGACCAAGAAGCTTACGTCCGATGTGGCGGGTGATGCCGACTGCCTGTTGTTCCCCAACATCGAGAGCGGCAACATCTTCTACAAGGCCTGTACAAAGTTTGCACATGCCGAACTTGCCTGCATGGTCATGGGTGCACGTGTACCGTGTGTCCTCACCAGCCGTGGCGACAGCGCCAAGACTAAGCTCTACAGTATTGCACTGGCTGCCTTGCAGTGCAAATAATTATTATTTATTAGGGCTCGCCTTCCATGTGACGGCGAGCCTTTTTTTTGTGTTATGGATAAATGTTTTGAAGAATTGAAGGGTGTTGCCATCACTGTATGCGACAAAGAGGGCAACATATTGGACATGAACACCACGTCTGCCAACGTGAACAGCCATGGGCAGAAGATTATCGGCAACAATTTGTTCGACTGCCATCCTCAGCGTGCGGCAGCCATTTTGAGAGATTTGTTGGAAAACGAAAAGTTGAACGCCTACACCATTGAGAAGAAAGGCGTGAAGAAACTTATCTATCAAGTGCCTTGGTATGAGAATGGGGAGTTCGGCGGGCTGATAGAGCTGTCGTTGCCCATCCCCTTTGATATGCCTCATTATGTTAGAGGTTAATGAATCGAATGGTTTTGACTAAGTATTATTTGATGAAACATAAACGTGTGGCCGCCTTGGTGGCTTTGTTGTTTTTCTCAACCCAGCTGTTTGCGCAGGGAAAGATTTCGGGTAAGGTATTTGATAGTAAATCAAATTCGCCAGTGGAGTATGCTACTGTTGCGGTGTTGAACGCCAAGGATTCTAGTCTTATCACTGGCACGGTGACGGAGAGCAATGGCTCATTTTCAGTGAAGGTGGCCTATGGACGCTATCTGGTGAGGGTGTCGTTTATGGGGTATGAGACTTTCGTCTATCCTAATGTGGTTGTGCTGAGTGAGAAACATCAATCTTCGAATTTGGGAAAGATGTTGGTGTCGCCTGCTGCTGTGATGATAGATGAGGTGACGGTGACGGCGGAGCGCACGCTGGTGGAATACCAGCTTGACAAGCGTGTGGTGAATGTGGACAAAAACCTTGTGTCTAGCGGTGGTACGGCCACCGATGTGTTGGAACAGGTGCCGAGCGTGTCGGTGGACAACGATGGCAATGTGTCGCTCCGCGGCTCGTCGAATGTGAAAGTGCTTATCAATGGGCGGCCTTACGAGTTGATGGGGAATGACTTGGAGACGTTGTTGGAGCAGATTCCTGCCAGTTCGGTGGAGAGTGTGGAGGTGATTACCAATCCCTCTGCCAAGTACGACCCCGAGGGCATGAGTGGAATCATCAATCTGAAATTGAAAGAAAAGACCTCTGGCGCGTTGGGACTGAACGGTGTAGTGAACATGAATGTGGGAACTCCGCTGCCGTTCCTTATTCCCGACAAGCTGCCTCGGGTGATTCCCACCACGATGGGGAGCGTCAGTTTGAACTATACAACAGAGAAATATAATCTCTTTTTCACCCTCGACGGGGGTATGCGCAGCCGTGGCAGCGTGTCGCATTCCAACATCCGCCGCATACGCAACGGTGCAGCGTGGAGCCACGACACGCTAGACCAGTACAGCATTCGTCGCAACTACATGGGTAGCATGAAGGTGGGTGGAGAGTACTACTTCAACGACAAGAACAGCCTGCTCTTTTCTTACCAGTTGCGTGGTGGTGTACGAAACAGAATGAGCCAAATATTTTCGACCGACTTGCTCAACGAGAACCATCTGCTCGACTATACTCAGGCCGATACAAACAATAATGGCAACGTGAACCACACGTTCAATTTGAGCTATATCAAGAAGTTTGAGGAAAAGGACCGTGAATTGACGGCCGATGCTACCTTCTCGATGCGGCATGTGCAAGGCAATGGTTTTCAGGAGCAGATATACGAAAACCCATCGGTATTATGGGACCACTACTATCTGCGCGAGACTGAGAGCGAGAACCATCATCAGGCCCTCAACCTGAAGGTGAATTATGTACATCCTTTTGCCGAGAATTGGAAGTTGGAGACGGGCTATGAGGGCCGACTCGACTGGCCAAATCAGAATGCAATCTATTATCGAACTGAGTACGACCCATTGACGCACGAACTATACAGATACCACGACACCGTCTCGTCTACACATTTCGACTATACCCAGCAGACCCATGCCGTGTATTTGACCGTGGGTGGGAAGATTACCGACCAGTTGTCGGCTCAGGCGGGCTTAAGAGAGGAATACTCTTACCTGTATGGACACGACATCAACCACCCTGCCACCGAGGCAGTGCACAAGGACTATTGGAAGTTGTATCCGACCATGCATATGTCGTATGAGATTAATAAGAGCAACAGTATGCAGGCAAGCTATAGCCGCCGTGTGCGCCGTCCTCACATGTGGGACTTGAACCCCTATCTTGATGTGCGCGAAGGGCAGGAACTGGGTTTTGGCAATCCCAATCTCGACCCCGAATTCACCAATGCTTTCGAGTTGTCGTATAACTTGAGTCTGGATAAGTGGAATATCTACACCTGCGCCTATTACCGTCAGACTAACAACATGATGACACGCTATGGCTTCGTGTGGGATTCGGCATCGCAGCAGCGTTATTCGTGGTGGATGCCCTACAACCCCCAGTACGACGGCTATTGGGCCAGCACATGGCAGAATTTGGACAAAGGCTATAACTATGGTTTGGAACTGATTGTGGATTGGCAGATATTGAAATGGTGGAAACTCAACGTGAGCGTAAACCTCTACAAGAGTGTCATAGAGGGTACGGCATTGCTCGACAATAAGCGTCAGGAGGCACTGCAGGCTAGTGGCAAGTTCTCTTCCTTTATGACGCTGCCGAATGATTGGACGGTGCAGTTCTCTGGGCAATATTTTGCCCCGTGGCTCGACTTGCAGACGACAATGTTCCCTGCCTATTGGTGCGACTTGGCTGTGAAGAAGGATGTGCTGCAGAAGCGCGGTACTATCAACCTGCGTGTGGGCGATGTGTTTGCCACAGGCGGCTGGGGACATGAGACACATACCGAGCAACTCGACCGTTTGGTTCATGCCCGTCGTATCTCGCCCACCATCTCAGTGGGGTTCTCTTATAAGATTAACAATGGTCTCAAGCAGAGACCTGCTCAGAATGAAGATGACGAGTCGTCAGACAGTGAATATTAAAATCCGCGACTGTGAGGGTCGCCGAGAGGTCTTTGACATTGTGCGCAACCGTTTTGTGGCACTTACTCCCGAGGAGTGGGTGCGCCAACATGCCATCCACCATCTGCACTACGATTTGGGCTACCCGCTCGAACTCATACAGGTGGAAGGTGCCATCACGCTCAACGGCATGACACGTCGCTGCGACATTGTGGTGTACGACGAAGCGGTGCGCCCGTTCATCATTGTCGAATGTAAGAAAGAAACGGTGCCTCTATCACAAAAGGTGCTTGACCAGGCATGCCGGTACAACTTGGTTTTGCAAGTTCCTTACCTTTGGTTGACAAACGGCGTGCAACAGGTCTGTTGTCAGGTGGATTTTGGGGCAAAAAAGGTCGTTTTGATACCAAAATTGCCAAATAGTCATAAAAAAAGTTAAAAAATAAGGGTTTGGGGTGTCCGTTTTCGTACTTTTGACAGTATATAGTAGAAGATGAAAATTCACACCGATGCGAGAAGTCGACAAACAGATACTAGCAGACCACTATTTGGACCTATATCAGATGGCCTATTCAATGCTACAGAACAAGGCAGATGCAGAAGATGCCGTACAGGAAGCATTGGTAGTGACTATGACACGCCAGCTTTGGGGGGATCCTTGTAGGTATTGCACTGCGGTGTTGCGCAACATCTGTCGAAAGATGAAGAAAAGCAATGTGATGTTGATAGACTACATGTTTGATATACCGAATCCGGTAGGGAATACCGACAGCCTGCGACTGCATCGATTGATGGACTTGCTAGATGCAATGCCAAAGCACACGAAAGAGATTCTTCTCTTACACTATGAGAAAGGTTATTCGAAAACTGAGATCGCCGAAATGAAAAACGTATCATTGTCAACAGTGAAAAAGATATTTAAAAAGGGACAGGAACAATTGAAACAGCAGTTAATTGAAATGGAAAAAAACGATAAAGACATATTCAAGCCATGAGTAATTTAGAACATCTTCTTCGTCGATATGGAGAGGGCAACTTATCTCCAGAGGAATTAGCAGAACTGAATCAGCTGACTCGTCGCGACCAGGTGTTGGCATCTGCCCGACAGCAGGCCAACGCCATACACCGTCGCCGTTATGGTGTGGTGAGCATGGTGGCCGTGCTCGCCGTGACAGGAACCGTCTTTTTTCTACACCCCTCAGCGGATAAAAATATTGCCGAAATGCCGGTAGTGGCACAGACCGAGGCGCCTAGACTCACTGAACCAGTAGCCGAACCCTTGTTGAAAGCCAATGGGACAAATAAAACCGTCTCAGTTCAAACCACTCGTCAACACGATACGGCAATAATAATGCCAAAGTCCACCCCAATCTCCTCCAAGCCTGTGGAACAACCCGTGGATGTGGAGGCTGTTGTAGAGCAGATGGAACCCGCCACTATTGTCGACGAGACTATTGTAGCATGCAATACCGATTGTTCGCCCGACTCGGTCATCAACGACATTTGGAAGTTCCTTCGTACCTGACGAATTTTTGAATCATGAAAAAGACACTCTTTCTCCTGTTTCTAGTCTGTGCCACAAGCATTATGGCACAGACCGATTTGTACAATCGCTATTCATCCCGCACCGATGTCCGGGTGGCGAGTGTCACCAATTTCACCCTCGATACAGGCATCACCGCCGACGTGACGCTCCTCGAGGCAATAGATGATAGCAGTTGGGAGTGGCTCTGTTCCACATTCGGACTTGCCACCCCGACCAAGGAACAGGAGCAGCAGATGGAAGCTGGCTGGGATGTGACCATGTTCACCCAACGCAGCCGTCAGGACCCCACAAAGCCCGCACCCGTTGTGGACGAGCATATCGACCAAAATAATTCATGCTATTTGGGTGTTTCCTACCTTTCCCGCACCATATATATTTTCTGTTGTAGCACAGAGAAACAGTCCGATGTAGTGATTGCCTACCTGATACGCAAGATGAGCAGTATAAAACAATAAGTAGACCATGTCATGTCCTTTCGCCGATGCATAGTTGTGTTGATGTTATTGCTGGCATCCTTGTCGGCAAAAGCACAAACCTTGCATGGCTATACGTTCACCACTGGCGTGGACAGCACCAAATGGATTACGCTGACCGATCCCGACACTTTCAGAACATACGAACAAACTACTGTCACTTATTCCCCTTTTGTGGAACTAGATTTTCCATTCGGATTTTTTGGAACAGAAATACACTCTATTAGTGCGCACATTTTGGTTCATCACAAAATTGCTTAGGTGTAGCTATGAGAATCTGAAGTCGTGTAGAGCGAGCAGCCTAAGCGTGAAGTAGCGTTCGTCGCGGAAGCCGTAGGCCATGCGCTTGAGGGTTTTTATTTTGTTGTTGATGCCTTCCACGGGACCCGTGGAGACGGGTTTGTCGAAATAGGCAAGAATGCCGTCACGGTGAGATTCGATGGTATTAGCCAGTTTTGCGAGTTCAGGGATGCGTGCGGACCTGGCAGAGAGGAGCCATGAGTTCAGATGGGCTTCGGCCATAAGTTTGGATTCAGAGTTCCAAATAAGCCTGATGTCTTCCTTGAGGTAGTAGGCCACGGAGAGGTCGCGGTTGAGCTCCAGGGCGGCATTCATCCGGTCGATGTCCTTCTGCTCGGTGAGGTCGGAGCGGTTGCGCAGGAGAATGTACTTGGTGCCTTTCACGATGCTGCTCCTGCATTCGCCAGTGCCGTCCTTTTCTTTGGCACGCTCTTGGTTGACGATGCGTCTACGCACCTTGTCGAGGGCCTCGTTGATGAGTTTGACCACATGGAAGTGGTCGAAGACATATACGGCATCCGGGGCGTTCTCCCTGACGGCAGATATGTATGCGGCCGAGAGGTCAGATGCCACGGCCTCTATCCTCACTCCGGCCTTCTTCACCATCTTCCAAAATCCGTCGAGGGCGTCGGCACCCTTCCCGTCGCCGACATACACGATGCATCCCGTCTCGAGGTCTACGACAATCGTCTTGTACACATGCCCTTTCTTTACTGCGAACTCGTCTATGCCGATGACCCTCAGTCCCGATATGTCCGGCTTGGAGTAATTGCGTTCGAGGTAGTCCTTCACCATCTCCTTCACCGTGTTCCACGACAGGTTCAGATGTGTCGCCACCGACTTTATCGACGCCATCCTGCACAGCTCCACGGCATATCTGGCCAGGCGTCGGGTGTACGTCGTCTGTGGTGCGGCAAAGTGTATGTGCTCCTGGCTCACGTGGTGGCACTCCTTGCACTCCAGCCTCTGCACCGTCATCCGCAACACCACGGGCTTGCCCCCTATCGGCACTGTTCGGAACTCCCTTGTCACCACTCCCGACCGTATCACATCGCTGCTTTTGCATCGTGTACAATAAAACTTGCCCTTCTTCGTTCTTATGTGCAGTACAATGGTCTTTGACCCGTATTCGGCACGGGTGCATACCTGCTCACGGACTCCGTGCTGATGGTATAAATCGCTTGGGTTCATCTTTACATCGTTTTTTTTCTTCATTACCAAAACGTTGATGAACCCCTTTTTAGTATTCTACCTAAGCTATTTTATGAAGAGCCAGTTAACCTCGGAGACATTTTCGTTGGTACTGTTGGATCAGAGCCAGAATATTCAGAGAAGAGAGTGGTATGTGGACTCGTTACTTCAGATGGAGACTGGTGCACAGCTGCCCTTGGATATTCCGATGGATGTTGACACGCTGGAACTATGCTTGGTTGGCTATCGCACGTTTTGTTTTCAGAAAGTGTGCAAGTACGTCCCTGTCCATAGGCATTCACTTTACTTCCCCAATGTATTCACCCCCGATGGGGATATCAACAACCGCTTCACCGCCATCGGTGTGAGTATTGCCGAGTTCGAGATGTGGGTATACGACCGTTGTGGTGCACTGATGTTTCACACCACCGATATGCAAAAAGGTTGGGACGGCACCAGCGGTGGTATCAAATGCCGTCAGGAGGCGTATGCCTACACTTGCCGTTATCGACTCAAGCAGGAACAATGCTATCAAATCCACACGGGCACCGTCTTATTGCTGCGGTAGGTGCGTCGCACAATATTTCTCCTAACTCTCCGTTATAGAGAAAAATCAATGCAGATGAAAAAGTGGATAGCTCTATTTCTAATGTTGTTCATCGCAGAGACAATTGTCTTTGCACAGGTCGACACGACCGATGCCCCGCTCATATTTACCCCTGTAGATGTTGACGCGGAATTCCCCGGCGGGTTGGAGGAATTGATAATGTTCGTCTGTATGAATGTGGAATACCCAGAGCAGGCTCACAAAGCAAATGTCGAGGGCACAGTCTATTCTTCATTTTGTATCGATAGGGACGGCTCGGTGTCTAATATCACAATCTTGAAGGATATAGGCTATGGCTGTGGCGATGAGGTGGTGAAAATGCTGCAGTCTATGCCTCGATGGAAACCCGCGAGGGTCAGAGGTAAGAATGTCAGGTCTGAGTTCAGCCTCCCTGTTGCCTTTACTCTTACCGACGATGAGGGCATTGAACCTAAAGAAAAACGTTGCCGCACTCAGGCACAACTCTATAGTAAGTCAGTACCACAAGATGAGTGAACATACCTGTCACTTTGAGAAACTGCCACTCAACGATGAGACTAATAAGAAAACTATTGATACTATGTTCTGTATGCCTTCTCTCCTCCTGCAGTCGTAGTTGGTACGAAGTGCGAGCGATGGAGCAACTGCTGGATGCCCGCTTGATGGGTAAGGTCAAGTTCGTCGACCGACAGGAGCAATGGATAGTCTTCGGTGGCGACGGAGAGAAGGTGGTACTCTTCGATGTGCTGGATACAAGTGCCTTAAGCCACTCAACCAATGCTATGCTGCCCTACGATAATACAATGATAGAGCGAAGTTTTGCCCATAGCCCCCTCTATCCCCATTTGAACCATACGGCAGGCTATTATATCGGCATGCAGGATGACGACCAGCTACAATACCTCTTCTATGACACAATGGGTAGACACTTAGTTTATTATATTTCCATAATGTAAGATGAATAATATGAAAATAGTCTTTTTGTTTGTTGCAATGCTTTGTGCCTTAGGGTTAATGTATTCCTGTAATGGTAGGACGGACAGCTCCATGCAAAAGGAAACAAAGAAAGTCCGTCCCTTAGACTGGGAAGGACGCTATCTCAGCCCAGAAGGAGAGCCTAAACAGGTGTTGGAAGTCAAGGTGTCAAAGGATGAGGTGTCGTTCAACTACTCAATTGTCAAGGACGGCAATGCCTGCTATTCTTTGGCAGGAAGGGCTATTCTAAAGGTTGGCGATTTGGAATGGGATGACGACGAAGAAGGTGTCGCCTATCCGGTGGACGAGTATGTCTACGACAGTGCTTGCTACATGGCAGTTAGGATTGAAGCCGACAGCCACAGGCGGGCAAGGATTGTCACCGACGATGAGAGAGTGTTAAAACTGATAGGCGAGGATGCCGCTACAATGGTGCTCGTGAAGTAAAACTAAGCCCAATGGAACCATTATTCTGTATTAGAAGTAAATATACTGAGAAAGAGTATGTGCACTTCAACCGTGAGTTGATTTCCCGCAACAATAGTAGCCGTTGGGTAATAATCGTCCTTCTTGGCTTGTTTGGTATAGCGTTTATTGCGGTAGACATCCACAATAGGGGACAGGTGGTGGCAGGTGCTGTAATGGTATCAATATCGCTCTTCTTGACTTGGTGGTTCACTCTTGGGTTTGCTCGTCGTGCGAGGCGGTATTACGCTAACGATAAGATGGTTCAAGACTTGGAGTTCGAACTCAAGTTCTATGATGACCATCTCGAACAGTTCGAGCCTAATGGCTATTTCTCAATGAGCTATGACAAGTTCCACAAGATTTATGTGACCAAGTCCAGTGTCTGTCTCATGCGTTCTCTGTCGGCAGGCATATTTATTCCGCTGGCAGATTGTCCGCAAGGGTTTGTCGATTTCATCGAGACGGTCAAAGAGGAGTATAACCTCTAATCGATTAAGGGACTTCAAAAAATCGCCCAGAAAGGGCCTAAACAGATTTAGCCCAATGGCAACGCCTTGGGTAAAGCAACGAGTTACAGATAACGCCCTGTAAGGGCAAAACCCTAAATCCGTATTTTCTGAGCCAACCTAAAGGAATTTTATTTCTTTCAATTGGCACGACAACCGTTCCCCCTTGTCGGTTACGAGCTGTAGGTGCCCGTATCTGTTCACGTCCAACAGGGTGGCCTTGATTACATGCCCCTGATAGCCATACAGGGCTTCTTCTCCCCGTCTGAGCAGCATCTGTAGGTAGGGAGCGTCCAATGAACCCATGGGGCTGTTCCACAATTCCTCGTAGCGGTTGGCAATGCACTTCAGCAGCCTCTCCAGCACCTCGTCCAATGCCCATTCCTGTCCCGTCAACAGCTTTAATGACGTAGGGTTAGGCACCCATGAGGGGAACGCCTCTTGGTTCACGTTCAGCCCGATGCCTACTACAGTGCCGCCTATCCGCTCGCCCACAATGCGGTGGCTTATCAATATGCCGCAAATCTTCTTGTCGTCCACATAAATATCGTTGGGCCACTTGATACGCACACGCCTCTCGCTCTCTGCCACAAGGGGCATCAGCCAGTCCGTTATGCCCAGCGACACCGCCTTCGTCAGCTGGTATTGGTCGGCAATGGGCAGCCATGTCGGCTTCAGCACTAGGCTGAAAGTAAGGTTCTTGCTTGGTTCTGCCTCCCAGTGGTTGCCCCGTTGCCCGATGCCGGCGGTCTGCGTGCGGGCAACAATAACGGTGAACTCCTCAGTCTCTGAGAGATTGAGGAGTTCGCAATATTGGTTGGTCGAAGGTAGGGTGTCGAACTTCTCTATCTTCATCCCGCCCGACCTACACGGTCATTATCTCCTTCTCCTTGGCAGCGAATATCTTGTCGCACTCGCCAATGAACTTGTCGGTAACATCCTGTATCTCTTTCTCCACCTGCTTCACCTCGTCTTCGGGCACCGACTTGTCTTTCAGTTTCTTCACCTTGTCCATCACGTTGCGGCGGGCGTTGCGGATGTTCACCTTGCTGTTCTCCACCTCAGCATGTGCTGCCTTGGTAAGCTCTTTGCGGCGTTCCTCGGTCATAGGGGGGATGACGATGCGCAAAATCTCGCCCTCGTGGCGGGGAGTGAAGCCCAGGTTGGCATCAAGGATGGCCTTGTTGATAGCACCGATGATGGTCTTCTCCCACGGCTGGATGATGATGCTGCGGGGGTCGGGCGTGTTGATGTTCGCCACCTGGCTGATTTCTGTCGGGGTGCCATAGTAGTCGATTTTCACGCCTTCAAGCATGGCGGGGTTTGCCTTGCCCGAACGGATTTTTTCCAATTCTTTGTTCAAGAAGTTGATAGCACTCTGCATGCTATTCTTCGCTTCTTCGATACAGGCTTTTGATAAGTCGTTCATGATATTATGTGTATAGATTGTTTGAATGCTTGATTGTTTGAATGTTTGGTTAGAGGCTAGAGTAATTCGGGTGCGGCAGCAATTTTTAGTTTTTAGTTTTTACCTTTTACTTTCCAATGCGTCAGCCAAATTATCAATTTTCAATTTTTCACTTTTCAATTCACCAAAGTTCCAATCGCCTCTCCCTTGACCACCTTCAGCAGGTTGCCCGGCTGGTTCATGTCGAAGACGTAGATGGGCAGGTTGTTCTCCTCGCACAGCGCAAAAGCAGTCAAATCCATTATCTTCAGTTTCTTGCCCAAGGCATCGGCAAAGGTAAGTGTCTCATATTTTGTTGCCGTGGGGTCTTTTTCGGGGTCAGCGGTGTATACGCCGTCCACTCTAGTGCCTTTCAGTATCACGTCGGCCTTTATCTCAATGGCTCTGAGGGTTGAAGCGGTGTCGGTCGTAAAGAACGGATTGCCCGTGCCGCCACCGATTATCACCACGCGTCCCTCCTGCATCGCCTCAATGGCTCTGCGGCGCGACATCTCTTTACATATGGGCTCAATCGCCAAGCCGCCAAGCAGTTCGGTCTTCATGCCCTGCTTCTCCAGCTCTGCCTGCAGTGCCATGCTGTTGATAAGCGTGGCCAGCATGCCCATATAGTCGCCCTGCACGCGGTCCATGCCCTTCGACGCGCCACTCAGCCCGCGGAAGATGTTGCCGCCGCCAATCACGATGGCCACCTCAACGCCCTTTTCCACCACTGCCTTGATGTCCTTAGCATATTGTTCCAGCATCTCGGGTGCAATGCCGTAACTTTGCTTCCCCATAAGCGACTCGCCGCTCAATTTCAAGAGTATCCGATTATATTTCATCTTGTCTGTTATTTGTATTAAAAATCTTATGTAATATGACGCTTCCCAGAACTCCGTTCTGGGCTATTCTGTTCAGCAAAAAGATACTACTTTCCCCACTCCAATCGATAGAAATAGCCAATCTCAGGATTTACATCCTCCAACCCAATCAATGATACTAGGACATTTTTGCCTTGTGTGCCCATATTGTTCTGTTATTTAAGCTATTCCCATGATTAATTCTCTTCAAAGCCATTTTCTTTTCTGATGCAAAAATACACTTTTTTTTCGATATAATTCCTTTTTTCTAGGAGAACGTATGAAAAATATACGTTGATTCGCTCTTTAGAGGGCTTCTATAAATCACCTCGAAGAGGTGTGACCATTAATAACACCGTACAAGCAATGCACTGTGTCGCGACCGAATGGGAGCAACATCGTATATTGCGTAGTGCGGTGATAGTCCAAATGTGGCTAAACTGCGTCTCGTAGAGACGCGACAATGAAAACGAATAAATAGAACTCACCTTTATTCCAGCAATCATATTGGCTTCATTCGAAACATGTCTACTATTGTTCAGATGAGGATTCGTTGTTACATGTAAGTTTTGCCATGGTGGTTTTCTTCTCGCTCCCACATTTCTCCACTATTTATACCTTAGTAATACTTTAGTTATACTATATAAGATTAGAAAACTGAAGTATAACTATAGAATAAATATAGTATAAATAGCGAATGAAAGTAAAGGCCACACAGGCAAAAATAGGGTTTGGGGGGGCGTGAAAGAGGAATTATTTTAATGGGTTTATATTTGTTTGGAATTGAGTGGTATATGAATTATTTAAATTTATTTAACAAATTATATTGTTAAAAAGTGCAACAAAAACGACTTTTTTCAGTCTATACTGTAAAAAGGGTAATAATGCCCGCACGACAAATTAATACTTCTCATCATGAAAAAAGACAGAAAACTTGCAATCGTTTTATTGCTTATCGCATTGGTTATGACAGGTGTTACAGCGGGTTGTAATAAGGAAAAGCAATGCGACTGCCAGATGTCGTCACCTTGTCCATGGTGCAATGTGGACAATCCGTTAGAGGAACTTCCGTGGATGAAAGCCCTAATCGAGAACAGTTGTGAGCTAGCGCCCGGAAGTTTCAACATCTATGCCTGCTTGCTGGAGGACGGCAGTCAAGCCTTCCTGTTTGATATCATGCCGACGTGCAGCGACCATCCGCGACAGCTGAAAAACTGCAAAGGGGAAACCATCGGTTATAATAACGGAATGGACGGCGTGGTAAGCGGTGACTTTAATGTCGACTGGAACAGTTTGAAATTAATCTACGTCAAATAACAAACAGCCCTCATCATGAAAAAAGTAATCTTATTCGCTGTCTTAATTCTCAATTTTCAATTTTCAATTCTCAATTCATTAAGGGCTCAGGGCTTCGAGTGGGTGAAGACCTACACGGG
>JAEEGF012237947.1_pt1 | contig 12956 bp, 10 predicted proteins | sample 9134171 | NCBI WGS metagenome assembly JAEEGF01 (sample SAMN16246542, study PRJNA631951) | gut metagenome | biome: gut microbiome; feature: rumen; material: AP-attached | host: Bos | place: Iran: Karaj | collected 2018-10 | reverse complement strand
GTACAAAGCCAAGAACACAGGCAGAAACAAGGTTGTTGTATACTAGAAACAGGTATAAAAATAGCCTGAAAGAAATTCTTAAAATGAATTTCTTTCAGGCTTTATTATTGTCAGGAATTATTCCTCTGAAGTATCTCCAACAGGCTTACCACCTGTTGCAAGCCACTTAAGGTATGCGTTGATGAATGGATCAAGCTCTCCATCCAGTACTCCGTCAGCGTTGGATGCCTTGAAGCCTGTACGGGTATCGTTAACCATGGTATAAGGCTGAAGGACATAGGATCTGATCTGGCTTCCCCAGGCATTATCCATTACCTCACCTCTGATACCTGCAAGCTTGGCAGCCTGCTCTTCCTGCTTCATGATAAAGAGCTTGGCCTTCAGCATCTGCATAGCCTTGTCCTTGTTCTGGAACTGTGAACGCTCATTCTGGCAGGCAACTACCACACCGGTAGGAATATGTGTGATACGTACAGCGGATGAAGTCTTGTTGATATGCTGTCCGCCGGCACCACTGGAACGATAGGTATCAATTCTAAGGTCATCGGGATTGATGTCGATATCAACATCCTCCTCGATATCAGGCATTACGTCACAGGATACGAATGAAGTCTGTCTCTTAGCCTGTGCATTGAAGGGGCTGATACGTACAAGTCTGTGTACACCATGCTCTGACTTAAGAAGTCCGTAAGCGTTGGTTCCTGTGATCTGGAAAGTAACTGACTTGATACCTGCCTCATCACCGTCAAGGAGGTCAAGAACCTCAGTGGTGAAGCCCTTTCTCTCTGCCCATCTTGTATACATACGATAAAGCATGCTAGCCCAGTCACAGGCCTCTGTTCCGCCTGCACCGGCATTAAGTCTGAGGATTACGTCATATTTGTCATAAGGCTGGTTAAGAAGGTTGCTGATACGGATATTCTCGAGGGTTGTCTCGAAATCATCCAGCTCTGATCTGATCTCAGCAGCCATGTCGTCATCATCAACACCCTCAGCGTTCTGCATATCGATAAGGTCAATGATATCTCCGTACTGATTGTTGAGCTTCTCAATGTTCTCAACAAGGTCCTGCATGTTCTTAAGGTCCTTGGTCTTCTTGTTGGCCTTCTCTGCATTGTCCCAGAAATTGGGCTCCTCCATCTCACGGGAGAGCTCTTCGATTATCTTTTTCTTAGTGTTAAGGTCAAGAGACGCCGTTACTTCATCAAGGGTTCCCTTAAGGTTCTGGATCTCAACCTTCATCTGATCTAAAATTACCATTTCTAACTCACTTTCTTACTGTCTTCCATGACAGTTCTTGAACTTCTTGCCGCTTCCGCACGGGCATGGATCATTAGGATAAACCTTGGCTTCAACTCTCTTAACGGGAGCCTTGGCAATGGTGTCATCCTTGTTGGTTCCTGTAACCTTGGCAACCTGCTCACGCTCAACCTTCTCCTCGATGTGAACGTGGAACAGAAGTCTTACTGTATCTTCCTTGATGTTCTTGGACATCTCATCGAACATCTCATAACCTGAAAGCTTGTACTCAAGCTTAGGATCTCTCTGGCCGTAAGCCTGAAGTCCGATACCCTGACGGAGCTGATCCATATCATCGATGTGATCCATCCACTTTCTGTCGATAACCTTAAGAAGGATGACACGCTCGATCTCTCTGATGGTCTCAGGCTCAGGGAACTCAGCCTCTTTTGCCTCATAGAGCTTAACAGCCTCTTCCTTGAGCTGCTGTGTAAGTCCGGACTTGGTAAGCTTATCAATACGTCCTCTTGTGATCTTCTTAAGAGGAATAGTAGGTAAAAGGAGCTCATTGAGTTCCTGGAGGTTCCAGTTATCGGAATCATTCTCTTCGCCCACAACTGTCTCCACGGAAGCCTCTACGATATCAGTGATCATCTTGTAGATGGAATCACGCATGGAGTCTCCGTCAAGAACTCTCTTACGCTCAGCGTAAATGATCTCTCTCTGCTCGTTGTTAACCTGGTCGTACTCAAGAAGGTTCTTTCTGATTCCGTAGTTGTTGGACTCGATCTTCTTCTGAGCTGACTCGATGGCCTTGGAAAGTGATGAGTGCTCAATCTCCTGGCCCTCAGGAATATTAAGTCTGTTAAAGAGTTCAATGAGTCTCTCTGAACCAAAGAGTCTCATAAGATTATCTTCCAGTGAAAGGTAGAACTTGGATTCACCGGGATCTCCCTGACGTCCTGAACGTCCACGGAGCTGGTTATCAATACGTCTGGACTCATGTCTCTCTGTACCGATGATCTTAAGACCGCCGGCTGCTCTTGCATCCTCGTCAAGCTTGATATCGGTACCACGGCCTGCCATGTTGGTAGCGATGGTAACAGCGCCCTTTCTTCCTGCCTCAGCTACGATCTCAGCTTCCATCTCATGGAACTTGGCATTCAGTACCTGGTGCTGGATTCCTCTCTTTTTAAGGAGCTTACTGATCTCCTCGGAGGACTCGATTGTGATGGTACCAACAAGAACAGGCTGTCCCTTCTCGTGGGACTCTACTACTGCATCGCAGATAGCATTAAGCTTCTCCTTCTTGGTCTTATAAACAGCGTCCTGATGATCAATTCTGATAACAGGCTCGTTGGTAGGAATCTCGATAACATCAAGACCGTAGATATCACGGAACTCTCTTTCCTCGGTAAGAGCTGTACCGGTCATACCGCACTTCTTCTCGAACTTGTTAAAGAAGTTCTGGAAAGTGATGGTAGCAAGAGTCTTGGACTCTCTCTTAACCTTAACGTGCTCCTTGGCCTCGATAGCCTGGTGGAGACCGTCTGAATAACGACGTCCCGGCATTACACGTCCTGTGAACTCGTCTACGATAAGAACCTCATCATCCTTAACGATGTAATCGTGGTCCTTCTGCATAAGGTTGTTGGCACGAAGAGCCAGGATAATGTTGTGCTGGATCTCAAGGTTCTCAGGATCAGCCAGGTTCTCTATACGGAAGAAACGCTCAACCTTGGCAACACCCTGCTCTGTAAGGTTGACGATCTTGTCCTTCTCATTAACGATAAAGTCACCGGTCTCTTCTCTCTCAACACCCATGATGGCATCCATCTTGGTGAGCTCTTCCATATCCTCACCTCTTGTCATCTGCTTGGCAAGGATATCGCAAGCCTCATAGAGCTTGGTTGACTTATCACTCTGACCGGAAATAATAAGAGGGGTTCTTGCTTCGTCGATAAGGATTGAGTCAATCTCATCGATGATGGCGAAGTTAAGGCCACGAAGAACGCACTGCTCTTTATATATAGCCATGTTATCACGAAGATAATCAAAGCCCAGTTCGTTATTGGTAACATAAGTGATATCGCAGTTGTAAGCAGCCTTTCTCTCCTCAGAGGTCATGCTGTTAAGTACAACACCTACGGTAAGTCCAAGGAATTCATGGATCTTACCCATCCACTCTGCGTCACGCTTAGCCAGGTAGTCGTTGACTGTTACAACGTGTACGCCCTGTCCTGCGAGAGCATCCAGATATGAAGGAAGTGTAGCAACAAGAGTCTTACCTTCACCGGTTCTCATCTCAGCGATACGGCCCTGGTGGAGGATAACACCACCGATAAGCTGTACTCTGAAGTGTTCCATTCCTAGAACTCTCTTACCAGCCTCTCTTACTACCGCATATGCCTCAGGCATGATATCGTCGAGGGTCTCACCGTCAGCCAGTCTCTTCTTGAACTCGTCAGTCTTGGCTCTGAGTTCCTCATCTGAAAGAGCCTGCATCTTGGGTCTCATTGCCTCGATAGAATCAACTGTTCCTCTGATTCTCTTAAGCTCCCTCTCACTGTGTGTTCCAATAATCCTATCAATAATACTCATTTCTTCTATTCTCCAATTTGGGGCATAGCACCCCAATTTTTAGTCAAAGTACGGGGACTATTTTAGCAGATTTCCGTAAAATATTCAACAACCATCTATTTTCCTATTATATACCAGCAAATTAGCCACTTCCATTATGCACAAAAAGAAATTGAAAAACCATGTCCTTTTGTTTATTATGTACTTAACTTTTATGGAGGAGTTACATATGAAAAAGATGACAAAAAAGGTGGTTATAGCCACCACAACAGGTCTTGCAAGCATGATTCTCAATGCTGCATGTGGTTACGGGCCTCCGGTAGAATACCATGAGCCCAGTTCCTACAATTCATCCGCTACAGAGGATGCTTCATCCGCCGCTTCATCAGCAGAAGATACCAATGAACAGAACGGTTCTTCAGCTGCTTCAACAGAAAGCTCTGTTGTTATCAGTGGCAGCGAGAGTTCCAACGGCGATTCCGATATCATATATGAAGAAGTTGCAGGAGATGCCTCCAGCATTCTGGAATCCGTTGACGAATATCTCATTGATCAGGATGGCGACGGCAACTACAAGATTCCTGAAGTCCCTGCTGTATACGGACCGCCCACATCCAACTGGTAATAAAATAAGCATTAAGGATTAATAATAATGAATAAGACCAAAATGAAATTATCCCACCTTGATCTGCAGTACAATGTGCGAAACAAGTTTTTTGAGAAGCCCGTTCTTCAGCAGCTTTTCTTCGAACTTACTCTTAACTGCAACGAGCACTGCTGGCACTGCGGATCAAGATGCGGAGATGTAAGGGCCGACGAGATGAGCCCTAAGGAATGGAAAGAAATACTGGATCAGTTAAAAGAGGATTATAAAGGCTCTCTTCCACAGATCAACGTTACAGGAGGAGAGCCCCTTTTATATCACGGCTTTGAAGAAGTAATGAGCTATGCTCACGAGCTGGGATTTAAATGGGGAATGACCTCCAACGCTATACTGATCACTCCGGAAGTAGCACAGATGCTTAAAAGATGCGGCATGAACACCATCTCCGTCAGCATCGACGGACTTCTCGAGACCCACGACAAAATAAGAGGTCTCAAGGGCGCCTATCAGAGGGCCATGGATGGTATTCAGAACCTCATAGCCCTTCAGTTTGTTGACCAGATCATGATCACAACAGTTGTGAATCACCAGACCATCGGTGAGCTGGAGCCCCTTTACGAGATCCTTTGTGACGTGGACATCGACAGCTGGCGTGTAATGGGCATCGAGCCCATAGGAAGAGCCCTGGAGCATCCGGAGCTTCTTCTTACCAATGAGGATCACAAGACTCTTATGGAATTCATCCGTAACAAAAGAGCTGACAATGAGCCTGTAACCTATGGCTGCTGCCACTATCTGGGTCTTGACTACGAAAGAGAAGTCAGAGACTGGTACTTCTTCTGTATGGCAGGTGTAACCGTAGCCAGCATCACAGTAACCGGCGATGTTTACGGCTGTCTTGATATCGACAGAACACAGCCCGGAGTTATTCAGGGCAATGTACACGAGAGGCGCTTTTCAGATATCTGGGCCAACGAGTTCAAGGCTTTCCGCCGTGACAGGTCCTCAGACAATGAGAAATGCCAGAACTGCAAGAGCAAAAAGTACTGCATGGGCGGAGCTTTCCACACCTGGGATCTTGCCGCCGGAACACAGAGACTCTGCCTGGCAGATGCGCTGTTTCCGGAGAAGTGATGATATACGGATTGCTTCGTTTCTTCGAAACTCTCGCAATCCTACAAGAATTCGGAAATCGCCATGCTCACTTCATTCGCATGTCTTTTTTCCTCATTCTTGTTAAGCTCATAAATAATTAAGGCTAACCATGCAAGCATGGTTAGCCTTATTGCTTATTCGCTTATATCATCATTAATATGTCTGTGCCTTCTCTTCTCCGTTGAGTACACGGATAGCGCCCTGAGCAAGAGCAAGAAGCTCGTCCTCGCCGGGATATACGGTAACGGGGCAGATCCAGTCAACGCGCTCTTTAATGGCGTCTGTGATAACCTGACCATATGCGATACCGCCTGTAAGAATGATCTGGTCTACCTTGCCCTTAAGAACTGTAGCGCAGGCGCCGATGTTCTTGCAGATCTGGTAGATGAAAGCGTCACGAACAAGGATAGCCTTCTCGTTGCCTTCCTCGCACATCTTGTTAACTTCTCTCATGTCGTTGGTTCCAAGATAAGCGTTAAGTCCGCCGTAGCCAACGATCTTCTTTTTCATCTCATCATAGGTGTACTTACCTGAGAAGCACATATCTACAAGAGCCTTGGCAGGAATGCCGTTAGCTCTCTCAGGAGAGAATGCACCGTCTCCGTTAAGGGCTGCATAAACGTCAACCATCTTGCCGTTCTTGTGAACGCCTGTAGATGTACCGCCGCCCATGTGAACTACGATAACGCTGATCTCATCGTACTTTTTTCCGATCTCCTTGGCGTAGCGTCTTGCAACAGCCTTCTGGTTAAGGGGATGGTCGATGGAAACACGCTCGATCTCAGGTACACCTGAAATGCGGGCAACAGGCTCCATCTCATCAACTACAACGGGGTCAACGATGTATGAAGGAACACCGATCTCATCGCCGATCTCTCTTGCAAGGATACCGCCCAGGTTAGAGGCGTGCTGTCCCTGAACGCCCTTTCTCAGGTCCTCTAAAAGTGCATCTGTGCACTCATAGGTTCCGCCGGGAATGGGACGAAGAAGTCCGCCTCTTCCTACGATTACGTTAAAGGACTTGATGTCGATGCTCTCTTTTTTAAGGAAATCAAGAATAATGTTCTTACGGAAATCCTTCTGATCAATGATGGATGCGTAGGACTCGATCTCCTCAGTACTGTGTCTTAAGGTCTCCTCTTTTACAAGAGTCTCATCCTCAAAAATACCAACCTTTGTAGATGTTGAACCGGGATTAATAATCAAACTTTTTATCATCACAATTCTCCTTTTAATAATCAGGCATTCTCATTCATAGAAGCTACAACTGCAGCCAGGGCGATGGAATTAACCTTAACATCAACAGAATCAGATCTTGAAGTAAGGATTACAGGAGCCTTGGTTCCTGTAAGGATGTTACCGTTCTTAACCTTGGCAAGACGAACGATGGTCTTGTAGGTAAGGTTACCTGCATGGATGTCAGGGAAAAGAAGGATGTCGGCATCACCAACGATCTTACGGTCAAGGGCGCCTGCCTTGTGCTTGGCAGCCTCAGGATCGATAGCAAGGTCCATGGAAAGAGGTCCGTCAACGATGCAGTTCTTGATCTCGCCTGCCTCATTCATCTTGGTGAGCTCTGCTGCCTCAACGGTAACAGGCATCTTGGGGTTAACAACCTCAACAGCTGCAAGAGGAGCTACCTTAGGGCACTCTACGCCGCAGGCTCTTGCAACATCAACTGTATATTCAATGATGACTTTCTTATCCTCAAGAGTGGGATATGGCATGAAAGCAACGTCTGTAAGGAATAAAAGACGATCAATGCCGGGAATCTCGAATACGCATACGTGTGAAAGAGGACGACCTGTACGAAGTCCAACTTCCTTATCAAGTACGCTCTTAAGGAAATCCTTGGTCTCAAGGGCTCCCTTCATATAGATATCAGCCTTGCCGCCGGAAACAAGAGATACAGCAGTGCGGGCAGCCTCAACGGTGTCCTTAACGTCGATGATCTCGTAATCAGCGGGATTCATTGAAAAGCCGGCCATGATCTCCTCGATCTTCTCCTTGTCACCAACGAGGATAGGATCTACGATTCCTCTCTCCTTGGCAACCTTAACAGCCTCAAGTACGTGTGTGTCCTGGGCTACAGCAACTGACATCTTCTTGGTGTCGGCTGTTTTTAACTTAGCCAGAATGTCATCAAAGTTCTTACTCATCTATAAAACCTCCATTTTTATTTTTTCAATGCCATATAGTACTGTCATGATATACGGATTGCTCCACTTCTTCGAAGTTCTCGCAATCCTACAAGCATTCGGAAATCGCCATGCTCACTTCATTCGCATGTCTTTTTTCCTCATGCTTGTTAGGTTATCAAGGTCAAACATGCCTTCATGCAAGCATGGGCACGTTTGACTTTGATAACCAATATCATGACAAAATTTTAACACTTAGTATTTCAGTACGCAAGTAAAAAGGGCCATAGCATTAAGCCCTGACCCTTATATATTCTTTAGAATCCTTCCATTCGGCGCTGGCGGCGAAGCTCGCGTCTCCTAAGTGCGCCTTCCCACTCTGCCTTCTCGCTCTCTGTTCTGACATTAAGTCCGTAGGGAACAGTTACGGGAGTTCCGTCATCATCAATGCAAACCTCCGTGAGATATGCTCTGTTAAGCACATGTCTCATACCGGTTCTGACATCCTCTACGTAAGTATCTACTCTGACTTCCATTGAAGTCTTTCCAACATATGTAATTTTTCCGATAATAACAAGAACGTCTCCAAGAACCGCTCCCTGCTTGAACTGCATGTTATCAACAGCAGCTGTGGCAATGGGGTTACCTGAATGTCTTACCGCAACAGTGCCGGCCACCTCGTCGATCCAGGCCATGAGCTGTCCGCCAAAGAGTCTGTTCTGAGCGTTGATCTCGTCGTACTTAACTACCTTGGTCCATTCAGTTATGGAGTCCTCAACATTCTTGTTGGCAATCTGCTTATCTACATGAAAAACCTTGCCCATTCTTTCACCTCCTAGGAGATTTTTATAACTCCTATTTTACCCTATTATCGGGACAAGTGCCACTGGATATAATAAGCCCCGAATTGATACTATGAGCAGTCATAAGACTGTGAATGGTAATAGCCCCGATATATGGCATCATCTGCTAATTAATGTTAACATGAAACGTATAATTAACCGGTAAAAGAGGTAACAATGAACACACCTAAGGTAAGCGTGATTATTCCGGTATACAATACCGCAAAATACTTGGATGAATGCATGAAATCTGTCCTGGGACAGACTTTTTCAGATATAGAGATAATTCTGGTGGATGATGGCTCAACCGATGGGATAAGCCCCAAAATGTGCGATGACTACGGTACATCCGACGACAGAGTCAGAGTGATCCATAAGGTGAACGGCGGTCTTATGTCTGCCTGGATAGAGGGTACAAAAGAAGCTCTTGCAGACTATGTCTGCTACGTGGACAGTGACGACTGGGTTGACACAGACATGATAGAGACTCTCTACAGCCATGTGACTTCTCAGGGCAGAGACCATGAGATCATTTCCAGCAATTATATAGTGGAAAAAGCCGGCGAAAGGCGCAAGGAAACTCAGGGTCTTATTCCCGGAGTTTATATGGATGAGCAGCTTGATTCCGTAAGGAAAAGCCTCCTTGGTAATGAGACAAGACCTGTGACCATGTCCCGCTGCATGAAGCTTATTTCCAGGAAGCTGGTGCTGGATAACCTTATCTACTGCAACACCGCCATCTCCATGAGCGAGGATGTGAATATCACTCTTCCCTGCCTTCTTGACTGTAAAAGACTTGTTATTGTGAAGGAGGGCTATTTCTACCATTATCGCGTGGTTTCAAGCTCCATAGTACATAGCTATAATTCCAGGCTTTTGTCCAACTTAGAGCTTACGGACAAGACCTTCCGCGAGATCTTTAAAGCTAAGAATATTCAAAGCGGCGAAAAACAGATGGACAGGGAATATATCATCATGCTTCACCTGGTCATGAAGAATGAGCTTCGATGCCCTGAAAAGGGTGTGGTCAAAAGAGTCCGTGACATCTTCTTAAGAGAAGACGTCAGGCAAAAGATCTGCCACACCCCTGTAAATATCAGCGGAACATCCAATAAGCTTCTGTACTTCTGCATGAGACATCCCAATCCTGCAGTGGTTCTTTTTACCAAGGCGATTATTAAAGCCTACGACAGAAAAACCAATTAAAACACTTCACACTCAGTGACTTTTCCCTTTTCCCAGCGCATGCGAATGGTCTTATTGCCGGGAAGTCGGATGCCGTCCACGAAGCCGGTGCCGAATTCCTTTGGCAGTGCGGGAAGGAGCTTTAATTCTCCATCCGCCCAGGACACCAGCATCTCGATCATGGCTGCTGCCGCCCCGAAGTTTCCGTCTATCTGGAACACCGCTCCCGGGCCGTAGGGATGATTGTCCATCAGATTGTCAAAGGTGCCCTCGCACAGAAGGGCCTTCAGATTTTCATATACCTTTTCCCCGTTGCCAAACTGAGTCCACAGGCAGGTGATCCAGGCTCTGGACCAGCCCGTGTGGCCTCCTCCGTGGGAAAGTCGTCTCTTTAAGGTGACCTCCGAAGCTTTCATAAGCTCAGGGGTCTTTTTTGATGAGATGCAGTGGCCGGGGTAGACGCCGTAGAGGTGTGATATATGCCTGTGTCCCGGCTCCTGCTCGTCATAGTCTTTGCTCCATTCCATAAGCTGGCCGTGCTTTCCGATGCCAAGCTTTGGAAGCCTGTCTCTTATCTTCTGTACTTCCTCAATGAGGCTCTCGTCCTTACCCAGAACCCTGCAGGCTCCTTCGTAGCCATCGAATAATTCCAGCAGTATCTCCACATCCATGGCGGGGCCTTCGCACATGCAGCCTCTGGTGCCATCCTTCATGATATAAGTATTCTCCGGAGAAACGGAGGGGCTTGTCACAAGGCAGCCCTCATCGCCTTCTATGAGGAAATCCTTAAAGAAATCCACCGATGCCTGCAGCACCTCAAAATACTCCGAAAGAAACTCCTTATCCTCCGTATACAGGTAATGCTGCCAGATATGTGTGGACAGCCAGGCCTCTCCCATAACCCAGAAGCTGGCGGGGATATAGTGATCCTGTGGAGCCGTATCAGCATAGATATCGCTGTTGTGGTGGGCAACAGAGCCTCTGCAGCCATACATCTCTGATGCAGTCTTTCTGCCGTTTTTACATACCCTTTTAAGGAATTCAAAATATGGCAGATGGCACTCGGACAGATTCCCGGTCTCAGCCATCCAGTAGTTCATCTCAGTATTTATATTAATGGTAAATTTGCTGTCCCAGGGCGGAGTAAGGGAATTGTTCCATATGCCCTGAAGATTGGCAGGAAGGCTCTCGCCTCTGCTTGATGATAAAAGAAGATATCTTCCGTACTGAAAATACAGCGCAAAAAGAGAAGGGTCGCTCTTACCCTTTCGAAGGGCTGCCAGCCTTTTGTCCGTGGGGATATCCTTCTCCTCTCCAAGCTCCAGCCTTACCCTTTTCATAAAGCTCTCGAAGTCCTCAAGATGGTCCTTGCGGATATCCTTCCAGCTCCTGGCTGCTGCCTTCTCAAGCCTCTCCGTCACCGCTGACTTATAGTCCTCATGCCTGAAGCTCGTCTCTATAGCAAGGTAAATTGTGGCATCAGAAGCCCCTTCTATAACCAGATGCTCTCCGATTCTTTCTACAGAGCCATCTGTCTCAATCTGCGATGCCAAAGCAAAAGAGATTCCTTCACCGCCGCCATAGTAAAATCCAAGTCTGTTACCCTGAGCCCAGACTTCATCTGTATTGTTGTGGCATCTTCCAAGCCTCATGGAAAAGCCAAGCTTCTCTTTTCCCTCGGCGGTCATGTGAAGAGCCATGACCTGATCCTTGTAGGAGGACAGCATCTCTCTTTTGTAAACAGTGCCTGCTGCCTCGTACTCCGAGTAAGCTATACCGCTGTCCAGGTCCAGTCCTCGTCTGTAGCTCGTAGTCTTACCGGCATTCTCAATATTTATAAAGAGCTCCCCGGCGGTCTCATAGGACCTCTCGGAATTGGGCGTACCGGAAAGAGCCATCAGTGACAGCTTCTCCGCCTCTCCTATTTTTCCCTCTCTCAAAAGAGTTCTTATTTTTCCCAGATACTTCTTTGCGTCGGGATTTATCCTGTTAAGGGGCTTGCCGCTCCAGATACTGTCCTCGTTGAGCCAGATGATCTCGCTGTCTGTTTTTCCCGAAACCATTGCCCCCAGTCTTCCGTTACCTATAGGCAGGGCCTCTTCCCACTTCCCTGCAGGCTTTTCATACCATATTTCCATCTCAAGTCCATCCTCGTATGCTTAATTACTGATGGGCAGAAGGATATTCACATGGAAAATTCCATCCTCCGCCGTCACAGTCATATTTCCGTGATACTTCTCTGTAAGATATCTTATACTCTTTAACCCATATCCGTGAAGATGGGAATCATCTTTTGTGGTCTCCGGAAGTCCGTTGTGGAAGGAAAGATCCTTGTCGTAATAGTTCTCCGTCAGGATGTGCACAAAGTCGTTCCTGCGCCTTACGGTCAGTGAGATCATCCTTTTTTCCTTCTCGGAAAGGGCCGAAACAGCCTCAATGGCATTGGACAAAAGATTACCAAAAAGAGAGTAAATATCCGCGGTGTCCATGTAGTCCAGGAGCTGTCCGTCCGCCATGCAGGTAAACATGATGTCGTTGTTGGCGCAGTACAGGGACTTCTCGGAAAGGACAATGTCCAGGGCGTGGTTGCAGGTGGATATCTCCGCATCAAACACCGCCAGGAACTTCTCCGCCTGCTGCTGATAGGTTCCCACCTCATCCGCGTTCCTTCGAAGGAAATACTTAAGGTCGTGACAGTACATATTCAGCATCTCCATGTTCTGCATGGCACTGTCGTAGTGCTGTTTGTCGTTGGCGATGATCTGCTCCAGCACCTGCACCTCCTGCTCCATCTGAGTCTTCTGGAAAAGTCCCAGCTGCAGTGTCAGAGCCAGCAGACAGCATATCACCGAATATATTGAAGTTATAAGAATCAGATTCGTATCCGCCAGATAGTTCATTCTGTAGGAGTTAAGGAAAGTGGCGGTCATCATGGCGATAAGGGATATCACCGTGAGCTTTACATGGTTTTCCTTAAGCTCAAAGTCCTGCCCCAGGCGCCTTGTGATAAACACAAACTCAAAAACAAGCACGATTATCAGCATCACCGCCAGGAAAATCAGCGAATCATAGAACTTCGGAACAGCCATTCCTATAAGACTGGTCAGGGAAAAGACAAAGTGCTGAATCGTAAGTCCCGCGGTGCCCCAGTACAGTGCCGATAGGAATTTCAGCTTGTAGCAAAAGCATATGCCGAAAACCGTCAGCAGAAAC
>JAEEGF010444142.1_pt1 | contig 12956 bp, 7 predicted proteins | sample 9134171 | NCBI WGS metagenome assembly JAEEGF01 (sample SAMN16246542, study PRJNA631951) | gut metagenome | biome: gut microbiome; feature: rumen; material: AP-attached | host: Bos | place: Iran: Karaj | collected 2018-10 | reverse complement strand
AAGGTGCGTGCCGACATGGGCCATCCCGAGCCCTTCAACCTGAAGTTCCTCGGCGTGGGCAACGAGCAGTGGGACTACGACGAGGCTCACGGCAACTACGGCCCCGTGTTCACCGAGCGTCTGAAGAAATTCTCCGACGCCATCCGCGCCAAATACCCCAGCCTCAAGCTCATCGGCACCACGGGCCCCAACTCCGAAGGCTGGGACTTCGACCTGTTGCAGCCCCGCATGAAGCAGCTCAAAGTCGATCTCTACGACGAGCACTACTACCGCAACGAGCAGTGGTTCCTCAGCCACGGCCTGCGCTACGACTCCTACGACCGCAAGGGTCCCCGTGTGTTTGCCGGCGAATATGCCTGCCACGGTGCCAACGGCAAGAAGTGGAACCACTTCGAGACCTCACTCTATGAGGCCGCCCATATGACGGGCATCGAGCGCAATGCCGACATCGTCCACATGGCCACTTACGCCCCCCTCTTCGCTCATGTCGAGGGCTGGCAGTGGCGTCCAGATGCCATCTGGTACGACAATCTCCGCTCCTTCAAGTCCGTCAGCTACTACGTCCAGCAGCTCTTCGCCATGAACAAGGGCACTAACGTACTCACGCTGACGATGGATAAGCAGCCCGTAGCCGGACAGCCGGGACAGGACGGACTCTTCGCCTCCAGCGTCTACGACAGCCAGACGGGCGAGGTCATCATCAAGGTGGTCAACACCAGCGATGCCCCCCAGCCCATCACGCTCAACCTCCTGGGTGTGAAGACAGCCACCGAGGCCCAGACCATCACCCTCCACAGCGACAACATGGACGGTGAGAACACCCTCGACCGTCCCGACCTCATCATCCCCGTCTCCGGCACCGTCGCCGTCGTCCCTGGCAAGAAATCCGCCACCCTCACCGACGACATCGGTCCCAAGACCTTCCGCATCTACAAGGTCAAGAGATAAAGAAAAGCGGAGCCAGCCGGCTCCGCTTTTCTTATTTTACACAACGTTCCCCGCTGTACACAATAATCAGGATATAACCGGTTAACTTTATTAGGACTTACATATCTCCAGACCAGCCATGACCAAGATCCCCGCTCGAGCTTTGCTCGCTTGCTACCAAAGGGACGCAAGAATGCTCATCGTAAACAAACTCGAAGTAAGGAAGAGAGAATTCATCCTCGATAAGGGTCGTCAGTTCGTCAAGGATAGGCTCTGCCCAATGGCCTACAAGGACAATGAACTTATCGATATTCCAAGCCACGCGACCTCTTGGCACTTGGGTATAGTCACCTTTAAACTTTGTTTCCTCATGTTTGGCCTGTGCCTTAAAGTATTCTTTCGTCCATACCTGTCTGTGCAGATGAGGATAGTTGATAAAGGGAAGCCCCTTGTTGGCTGCTTCCTCTACCATCTTCGGCGTTATCTCTTTCTTACGAACACCAAAAAGGGATTTGTCCTCTGGATCGTACCAGAAAATACCTATGCAAGGCATCTATTCATCGAAAGCCTTCATGTCGGCCATCTGCTTCTTATGTTCTTCGTTTGTAAGCTGATTCATGATTCTATCTTTTTGGTGCAAAGGTTGTGCAAAGCGAATGCAGAGAACTCGTTCTTTGCTGAGCTGCAGCCAACCTTCGCCGAGTTTCACTCGGCAAAGTTAAACAATTATTTCGAATAAACAAATAAAAACAAGATAGAATGAGCAAAAACGACCCAACAAGACCCGTCAGGAGCACAAAGGTGCCTGCCCCTTTTGTGCCCACAAAGTTACGGATTATTCCCTTACCTTCCAAACAAATCTCGATTTATTTATCTTTTTCTCATAAATCTTCCTTTGTTTCCAAAATTCTTTGTACCTTTGCATCAGAATTACTATGGATAAGACATACATAACAATAGAGGAACAGATTGCTCAGGTTCTGGCTGATATCAGTCAGAAAGGTTTCTCGTCAGTTCAACCATTCTGTATAGGCAAGGTTGAAGCCCGTATGATGCAGTTCGCCCAAGTCAATGCCATCACCCTTGCGAGCGATGATCTCTACATGAGTGCTAAGCAGTTGCAGCATTGTATGAGACCTTCAAAAGCAATGAAAGGACTGGTTGTTGACGATACCGACCTGATAGGCTTCCCCCAGAACCGTTTCCAGATGGATCTATACTATGATGGCGAGTGCTTCATCTATACCGATGGTACATCAAAGTTCATCGTCCACCCTAACTACAAAATGAAAATCAGTCGAGAACTAGTAGCTCAAGTGAACTTCATCACAGCCACCAGAGTAAAAGATCCTGCCGAGTTCACGCTTCCAAAGTATCAGAAAATAAAAAAAGCTGGCCACACGTGACCAGCTGTAATCGAGTGAAGGAAACCAAGCGGCAAGGTCGAATTGCTCATCATCTCTATAGGTCTTACCCTACAGCCATGCCACCGTTCCGCACATCGTGGCTCTACCTGGTTTCTCCTTTCACGCTGCAAAGATAAGCAATATTCCCTTACCTTCCAAACAAATCTCGATTTATTTTATCTATTTTCTCTAAAAATCCTTATTTTTTCAGAAATATCGAGGCGATCAGTCCAGCTATTAGGGAAAGAATGGTGATGGAAGGTACAATGAGCGCTCTTATACGAACAATGAGCCCTATATGATACAAAAAATCCACCGTTGAAGGACGATGGATCAGGACCTAATGTTTTCACAACGGAATAATCCTTATTGTGATTTGCTAAAAATTAGTGCTGCAAAGATAAACTTTTTCTTTGAAGTTGCCAAATAATTCAAAAGAAATTTGTACTTTTGTGGCAGAAATAATTAAAAAGCTAAAGATTATGAAGAAAATTCTGGGTCTTGACTTGGGCACAACCAGCATTGGATGGGCACTTGTCAATGAAAAAGAGAACGATAATGAGAAGTCGGAAATCATCCGATTGGGAGTTAGAGTGAATCCCTTAACCGTAGATGAGAAGTCCAACTTTGAGAGAGGTAAGTCCATCACAACTAATGCCGACAGACGCATGAAGCGTAGTATGCACAGAAACCTTCAGCGCTATAAGTTACGTAGAAAGAATCTGATAGAGTGTCTTTTAGAACATCATATCATCTCAGATGAAACTCCCTTATTCGAACAGGGCAACTATACTACCTTCCAAACCTATAGAGCCAGAGCAAAAGCCGTAACAGAAGAAATCTCCCTGGAAGACTTTGCGCGTGTCTTGCTAATGATCAACAAGAAACGTGGCTACAAAAGCAGTCGCAAGGTAAAGGATGGCGAAGAAGGCGAACTGATTGACGGAATGGAGATTGCAAAGAGACTCTACGAAGAGGACCTAACACCAGGACAACTTCTGCTAGACCTATATAATAAAGGTAAGAGAAACAGACCAACTTTCTATCGTTCAGACCTTCAGGCAGAATTTGATAAGATATGGGAGGTGCAGTCAGCTTTCTACCCCAACATTCTGACTGACGATTTCAAATCGTCTATTCATGGATTCAACAAAACCCAGACATCTGGAGCCTTCTATGGAGTCCATCAGATATATACAGCAAAAAATAGTGGTAAGGAAGGATATCTCCAATCACTTACATGGCGAACAGAAGCCTTGAAGCACCAAATAGATATCGAGGAGGTTGCTTATGCTTTAGCAGATATCAACGGGGCTATCAATAACTCCAGCAAACGTCTGGCCATGATCAGTGACAGAAGCAAGGAACTCTACTTCAACCACCAGACGATAGGTCAATACCTGATGCAGCGACTGGATGAAAATCCTAACAACAGCCTGACCAATATCATCTTCTATCGTCAGGATTATATGGATGAGTTTGAAGCCATTTGGGAAAAGCAAGCTCAGTATCATCCAGAACTTACCCCAGAACTCAAAAAAGAAATCCGCGACATTATCATCTTCTATCAGCGCGACTTGAAGAGTTGTAAGAATCTCGTTAGCTATTGCGAGTTGGAACATACAGAAAGAGAGATTACCGTCGATGGCAAGAAGAAGACCATCCAGACAGGATGCAAAGTATGTCCTAAATCCTCACCTTTATTCCAAGATTTCAAGATTTGGCAGATACTGAACAATCTTCAGGTTTCTGTAGTAGGCCACCAAAGAAAGAGAATCAAGAAAGACAAATTACAACCATCTCTCTTTGATGACGCAGAGACGGGTGCTCTGAACAGGTTCTTGACCCAGGAAGAGAAAGATATCCTGTACAATGAGCTGTCCATAAAAGACAAGATGAGCAAAAGGGATGTCCTCAAGCTGTTGTTTGATAATCCCAAGAACCTTGACCTTAATTATAAAGAGGTGGAAGGCAACAGGACGATGGCTGCGCTATTCAAGGCCTATCAGGATATTATCAGTCTGACAGGAAATGGTGAATATGATTTCTCAAAGATACCCGCTGATGAAGCAAAATCCATCACAACTGAGATATTCAAAGGCTTAGGCTATAAGACAGACTTCCTGTCGTTCAATCCATTACTCGAAGGCAAGGCTTTAGAGCAGCAACCCGCTTATCGTCTATGGCATTTGCTCTACTCTTATACTGGTGACAAATCAGTTACAGGCAACGAAGCTCTGTTAAACAGAATCCAAGAGTTATGCGGCTTTGAGAAAGAATATGCCAGCGTTCTTGCTAACATATCGCTGGCTCTTGACTATGGAAGTCTGAGTGCCAAAGCTATCCGCAAAATTCTGCCTAACATGATGAAAGGCTATGAATATAGCGAGGCTTGCAAGATGGCAGGATACAATCATTCTGCCCGTTCATTAACCAAACAAGAGCTTGCCAACAAAGAATACAAATCCCGTTTGGATATCATCAAGCGTAACAGCCTTCGGAACCCTGTGGTTGAGAAGATTCTCAATCAGATGATCAATGTCATCAATGAGATTATCAAGACCTATGGTAAGCCTGATGAGATACGAATTGAGATGGCTCGCGAACTGAAGAAGAGTCAGGAGGAGCGTGAGTTGTTGGATGCTGCTATCAGAAAGAACACAGCAGAAAGTGAAAAACTGCGCAAGGAACTCGAAGAAGAATTCCCTATACAGCACGTTACGAGAAATGACATCCTAAGATACAAACTCTACAATGAGTTAAAGCTGAATGGCTATAAGACGCTCTATTCCAACACCTATATTCCCAGGGAAGAACTCTTCAGCAAGCGTTTCGACATTGAGCACATTATTCCACAGTCGAGACTATTTGACGATTCTTTCTCAAACAAGACACTTGAAGTTCGTGACATCAATATTGAAAAAGGAAATATGACTGCTTACGACTATGTGGCAGGCAAATATGACGATAAATACTTGGTTGATTACGAGAGCAGAGTGGAAGAACTATTTGCTCAGAAAGTCATATCAAGGACCAAGCGCAACAATCTGCTGATGAAGGATGAGGATATCCCATCAGATTTTTTGGAGCGTGATCTGCGTGACTCACAGTATATTGCAAGAAAAGCTCGTGAGATATTGGAGGAATTAGTGCCATTTGTCGTTACAACTACAGGTGCGGTTACAAGTCGTCTACGTGAGGACTGGCAATTAGTGAACCTGATGCAAGAACTCAATTGGGACAAATATGATGCTCTTGGATTAACTGAACGTTATACGGACAAGAATGGGAACATCGTCAAACGCATCAAAGACTGGACCAAGCGTAATGACCATCGCCATCATGCAATGGATGCGCTGACTATCGCCTTTACCAAACGAAGCATCGTGCAATACCTCAGTAATCTGAATGCACGTAGTGACAAGTCAGGCAGCATCTATGGCATTGAGCAGAAAGAACTGCATCGCGACGAGAAAGACCACAAACTCGTATTCAATGCGCCAATGCCTTTGAACGAATTCCGAGCTGAAGCCAAGAAACATCTTGAAAGCATCTTGGTATCCATCAAGGCAAAAAACAAGGTTGTTACCAAGAACATCAACAAAGGTAAGACCAAAGACGGACATCAGCAGAAGGTTCAGTTAACGCCTCGTGGTGCCTTGCATAATGAAACCGTTTATGGTAAAATACGTAACTATGAGGCTGAATACAGAAAGGTGGACGGAAAGTTTACCGAAGAGGTCATCTTGCGTGTATCCAACGAGAAATGCCGCGAAGCCTTACTGAAACGATTGGCTGAGTTTGATAGTGATCCCAAGAAAGCATTCACAGGGAAGAACAGCTTGGAGAAGAACCCTATCTGGCTCAACGCAGACCATTCTTATGCTGTGCCTTTAAAGGTAAAACTATACAAGATCGTTGATGTCTTTACTATCAAGAAAGCCGTTGATAAAGATCTGAAGATAGACAAAGTTATAGATAATAAGGTACGCGCGATACTCCAGCAGCGATTGGATGAATTTGGTGGCGATGCTGCTAAGGCATTCTCTAACCTCGATGAGAATCCGATTTGGCTGAATAAGGAAAAGGGAATTGCAATCAAGAGAGTGAAGATTAGGGCAAAAGTATCTTCGGATACATCTGTTCCACTACATGTAAAGAGAGATTTATTCGGCAATTTATTAACAGATATAGAAGGCAAGGCCTTACCTACAGACTTTGTTAATACAGCTAACAATCATCATGTTGCCATCTTCATTGATTCAGAAGGCACATGGCATGAGCATGTGGTATCGTTCTTTGAGGCTACAGCAAGTGCTTTGCTTGGATTGCCCATTGTTGACAAGCATTACAAGAGTGAAGAAGGCTGGAAGTTCCTGTTTTCTATGAAACAGAATGAGTATTTCGTATTCCCTAATGAAAAGACAGGTTTTATTCCCTCTGAGATAGATCTTATGGATCCAAAGAACTTTGCAATTACCAGTCCTAATCTTTATCGGGTTCAGAAGTTCTCTAGTTCGTTCTATGTTTTCAGGCATCATTTGGAGACAAATGTAGATGAATCTAACGAACTAAAAGAGATTACATGGAAAAGAATACAAACAATTAAGTATTTGGATGGTATTGTAAAAGTGCGTTTAAATCATCTTGGAGCCATCGTTGCTGTAGGAGAGTATTAGCCTATGATAAAGAAAACCCTATGTTTCAGTAATCCTGCATATCTCTCGCTGAGAGATGCGCAATTAGTAATCAAACTGCCTGAGGTTGAAAAGGCAGACAACCTTACGAAGGACTTTAAGAAGTCTACCGAGTTGACACGACCTATTGAAGACATTGGAGTAGTGTTGCTGAGCCATAAGCAAATCACCATCACTTCGGGTGCTCTTGAAGCCTTGCTTGCACAGAGACAAAAAAAGATATCAAGGAATACACTAAGTTCCGTAAACGTCTTATTCAAGATGGTTTCACCATGTTTCAGTTTTCCATTTACGTCCGCCATTGTGCCAGTATGGAAAATGCGGAGGTACACCGCAAACGAGTAAAAGCAATATTGCCTGAGTTTGGCAAAGTGGGTATTATGTGTATAACAGATAAACAATTTGGAAATATTGAACTATTCTTTGGATCCAAGCCACAAATACCAAATGCTCCTGGTCAACAACTCGAGTTGTTTTAGAAAAGGAGGAATCCATTCTTTCATGGAAACCTCCTTTTACATTGCACCATTTTTCTCTTCTATTTTTCTTTGCAACTATCTGATTATCAGTCGTTTTTTCAAATCGAGCTGTTATTGCTGGTGCAAAGGTACTAATTTTTTAGCAAATCACAACCTGCTATTCATTGTCTTTTTCATAATCACGCTGTTATTGCTGGTGCAAAGGTACTAATTTTTTAGCAAATCACAACTTGTCTTAGCACTTCGCGCCGTCGGTGGAGGCTGTTATTGCTGGTGCAAAGGTACTAATTTTTTAGCAAATCACAACAAAGTACCAGTCTTCGACATCCTTGCCACGGCTGTTATTGCTGGTGCAAAGGTACTAATTTTTTAGCAAATCACAACAGGATGACCGTTAAGGAATGCTCCCACGCTGCTGTTATTGCTGGTGCAAAGGTACTAATTTTTTAGCAAATCACAACAGCCATGACGGACGCAGATCATGCGGCTACGCTGTTATTGCTGGTGCAAAGGTACTAATTTTTAGCAAATCACAACATGCCGAGGAAGAGGAAATGATTCGCAAACGCTGTTATTGCTGGTGCAAAGGTACTAATTTTTTAGCAAATCACAACACCTTGAAGTTATCCTTCTCGAAGTCCTTGCTGTTATTGCTGGTGCAAAGGTACTAATTTTTTTTGCAAATCACAACCCGCGCATCTGTGCGGTCGTTTGGGGGTTGCTGTTATTGCTGGTGCAAAGGTACTAATTTTTTAGCAAATCATTATTTCAAAGATCAATGCTTCTTTTGAGGAAGCTGTTGCAAAGATAAGGAATAATTAAGTATTTACCAAATTTTAGGTGATAATTGTCTTGTTGCATTATCTTTTTTTCGTAACTTTGAAAGATTTCTCAGCTTTTCTTTGTATAAAGGCAGTCTGAGAGATTGAGGAAAAACAGGGTTACGAATTGGCAACCGTACTCAATTCCACATTCTGCTATAAACTGCATCAAAGAACACCCGATACTGAGCCACCAGCCGTACTATGACTCATCATCGGGTGCAAAGGTAATCATTCTTTTCGAAAGATCCAAATCTATTCACATCTTTTTATTCTGAGCTTGCTCCTCGCTCACTAAGCAGATTGTGGCATCTTTTGTGGCACCTGCCAGAAAAGTGCGTATTAGGCTACGTCCTTCTATCGAAATAATATGCAGATTATTCTTATGTTTCGAATTATTTTACTACCTTTGCACACATAATTCATAATAGACACATCACTTATGGCAAGGAAGAATGAGATAATCGTTAAAGACATAGCCATTAAGACTATGACTAAAGACGGGATAGATTATATCTGCATTACTGACATAGCTCGTCAGAAAAATGTCGTTGACCCCAATGGCGTAATAGCCAATTGGATGCGCAACCGTAATACCATAGAGTTCCTTGGTATTTGGGAGACCATTCACAATCCCAGTTTTAACCCCCTCGAATTCGAGGGGTTTAGAAAGGAGGCTGGTTTGAATGCCTTCACACTTTCACCTACTCGCTGGATTGAAGCTACGAACGCTATTGGAATCATATCACAAGCTGGACGATATGGTGGAACCTTTGCCCAAACAGATATTGCGTTCGAGTTTGCATCGTGGATATCTGTTGAGTTCCGTCTTTACCTCGTCATGGAGTTCCAACGGCTAAAGGCAAAAGAGCAAGAACTACTGGGCTGGTCTGCCAAGCGTGAATTGTCGAAGATTAATTACCGCATCCATACCGATGCCATCAAGAGCCACCTTATTCCAGAAGAGGTGACACCTGCGCAGGCAAGCATCATCTATGCAGAGGAAGCCGATGTACTAAATGTGGCTATGTTTGGCATGACAGCCAAACAATGGCGAGAAGCTAATCCAGACTTGAAAGGAAACATTCGTGACTATGCCACCATCAACGAGCTTATATGTCTTTCGAATATGGAGAATATCAATGCTGTACTAATCAATGAGGGAATTCCACAGGGAGAAAGACTGGTCAAGCTCAATCAAATTGCCATTCAGCAGATGCAAGTGCTAGAAGGGAATAGTAATAGGAATTTATTGCAATAATGCTTATCGATGAGTAATCAAATAAATAAGGCGGCATTGATTGCCGCCCGGAGGGTTATGCACACACTCTCTCTTTGATAAACAACACTATTGTGCGTATATCTTCTATTCCCTATAAGATGTCTATAACTGTTAGAGCCTCGCCATACACTATACATCTTATGAATAGCTATAACAAATTTCCAAAAGAATAAACAACTTCGAGAAATACCAAGAGGACATGCCCTTTAAACATATTGTTAAGCCGGGCAATCTTATGCCCAACCTAACTAAATAATCGATTTCTTATTTTCATAATACTTTCATCTTATATAGTTCTGTCACAACCTTCTCCCTGTGACACTGGGAGGTGAAGCAGATCCATCCCCTCCACCCAGCTCTTGCACTTTTCTGCTTCAATATAGGTATTCGCACTTGCAGCATTATACACCTAAAACATTTCGCTACTATTACTACTTTGTGTGTTAAAATTGCCATCTTTCTGGAGTTGGAGTATATATGACAATATGGCATTGTCTATTTCCTGTGGTTCGTCCTTTGAGAATACTTCATCCTTGGTAAAGCCCCCTCTAATTCCATTGGGCATTTCTTTATCAGGGTTCCATCCTCTACCATAATAAAAGAATGTTTGAAAAGTTCCATTTGGAAGGTCTAATTGACATGTCTCACCAGCCCTGATATAGCTATGTGAGATAACCTTTCCCTCTGGATTGTTTCTTTTAATGATGACCACAAGATCTGATTCTTTTGGGGCGGTTACTTTGATACCAGAGCATTGATCTTTAGGACAATCATAATTCTTACCATAATAAACATCATATGGAGTAGAACCCGTTAATAACCTGTTGTCAAGATACTTTAACGATTCGTTTGCTAATGAGTTTGGCTCATTATCACTGGATGTCTTAAAAGAGGAATTCTCCCTGTCAATCTGTTCCATTTTCGTGTTATTCTCATTCCTACCACACTGCCTCACATAATATATAATAGAGGCAATGATTAAGATTAGAATGATTAATTGATCGCCTCTTTTAACTTTTAAATATGGAAATCTTATCCAACATGGCACTTTCTTTTCTTCTTCATTGCCTTCATAAAGCGTGTTAACTCTGCCCTTTATCTCCTGATATTCTATACAAGAAAGTTTCTCTTTGTTCAACTTCGTGTATAGCTCATTTGCAATTGTAACTTTTTCTGGGTTATATGGTTTCATAAATAGTTTCGGATTACACTTCCTTTTCAACGAACGGATATCGCTTTTAGTAATCAACACTATTCCTAATTCAGATTCTGCAAGTGAAGCTAATTTCAATATTTCTTCATTATCGTTGATGTTAGTTACAAGAGCTTTACTATAGATTTTATTTGCTATATCCAATAAATGTCTATTGCTATTCTTTACAAACTTTTTAGGATTACATTTAGATAGAATTCGCTGTAAAATAGTTTGATTCCCCTCTTTAACATTCTTATATACTCCCAATGCACATATAAACCCTATTATTACAAAGATCCCAATCGAAATAGTACCACATATGAGAATATTATTACGACTGTCTTTTATAAATTGTTCTTTCTTCTTTGTCACATAGTCCTTATTAAGTACAAGTTCATATATTTTTTCCCCATATGCTTTGACAAATACATAATATAAGTCATTATACATATACGTACCATAATCAGCATACATACTTATATTGGAGAGGAAAGGATGCCCTTTTTTATCTTCTTCTAAGCTATAATAAAGATTGTCGATATAGGGTTCGTTAATGAAAGATTCGACATTGGGAACCATGCTTCTTTTGAAGTCCGATTGATCATTCTCTGTATAGAATTTGTATGCATTATCCAATATTTCATCGATAGAAAAATATCTTTCTGCATGATGATTGCCTCGAAAAGAAATTGCATAAGGAGTGATGATATACTCTACTATGCGTCTCCCTTCTATTCCTCCAGACCAATTCTCCCTGACTCCTAATCCCCAACCTGTCTGCCAAAGTCCATTCTTACTTGTTCTTTTTATGCCGGTTTGTTCTCCCTCGTTATCACGATTGAATGATCTTAATTCATATTTGACACCTTCGATATCCCCCATATATCCATCCTCTAATACCGCGTGATATGTCATGGTAACATCAGAAGGCAATTTGGGTTTCGTGTATGCAGGATCCAAAAAATCCTCGAACATATGGCCTTGGGATGACTTGGCGTATCCTTTAATGAAATGTGATTCGCAACTTGAATAAATAGGGAAAACATCAGTATGCTTATGTGTAAAAATGCTGTCCACTTGTTTTTGCGCAACAGAGCGCTGTTGCTTAATCAGATTTGTGAAATAGGTATCTGTTTCTTTCTCTACTTGATTCAACATAACCACGCAGATTACTAAATCCGCAAGTATCGCAATAATCGTTAAGATAAGAATAAATTTCTTCATAAACCAGATATTACATGAGTACGTACTTTTTTATCTTGTAGGTCGCTATTATATGCACTTTGAGTTTCAGCTGCAAAGTTAGTGAAAATTTGGCAGACTTAATAACTTGTTGCTCTAAATTTGTGAAAATGAATGAAAAAAAGCAATCATTTCCGTAGCCTAATGCCCTAGAAGGGTGTAGCCTAATACGCACTTTTTTGTGGAATGCCACACAAAAGTGCTCGTCCGCTTTCTGATGAGCAAGCTCAACGAATATTAGTTTTTGGGGATTAGGTCTTTTTCCGGAATTGTTAATTATCAACAGGAAATTTACAAAGCCATGTCGTTCGGATGGTTTCATTTACCTTTGTCCGCAGATTATAAAAACTAAACAGACATGGAAATAATATCAATTGAGCGCAGTACCTACGAGGAACTGCTGACGAGCTTCAATAGCTTTGTTACAAAGATGAAGGAGATGGCCAGTAGAGGCAATGACAAAAGGCTGGGTGACTGGCTTGACAACCAAGATGTATGCCAGATGCTGAACATCAGTCCAAGAACATTACAAACGCTTCGTGACAACGGGACGTTGGCCTATTCTCAAATCAACCGCAAGGTGTACTATAAGCCTGAGGATGTGGAGCGTATTTTTTATTGCGTGGCAGACAGGGATAAGGAGAGTAAGAAGTATAACCTCAAAACGAGCAGCCTATGAATGAACTGATCATGCCTCATAACATTGGAGTAAAGAATGCGCTGGAGAACATGAAGGAAGTGCTTACCCTATACAAGAAGGTGATAGGCAATTATCGTCCGTTGCTTGATGGTGAACGCTATCTGACAGACAAAGAGGTGTCTCAGATTCTGAAGATCAGCAGACGAACGTTACAGGAATACCGTAATGATGGTGTGTTACCTTACATATTGTTAGGTGGCAAAGTGC
>JAEEGF010976030.1_pt1 | contig 12957 bp, 10 predicted proteins | sample 9134171 | NCBI WGS metagenome assembly JAEEGF01 (sample SAMN16246542, study PRJNA631951) | gut metagenome | biome: gut microbiome; feature: rumen; material: AP-attached | host: Bos | place: Iran: Karaj | collected 2018-10 | reverse complement strand
GACCGCGCGCAGGAAGACCGCGCGGACGATCTCCCGTGCGGCAGGAACGTCTTTCGGCGCGAGAGCCGCCACGAGCGGATGCGTCGACGAGACGTCGCCCGCCCCGAACGCATCGAGGTCGAGCGTGGAAAGCGATACGCCGTCGAGTCCCGCACCGTCGATGAGTCCCGCACGCGCGGCGGCTTTGAGAAGCTCATGCCCCACGCCGCCCAGATAAGCGCCCGAAACCATCTTCTCGAACGGCGCCGCACCCGTATCCGGCAAAGTGGCGTCAAAGGCAAGGTCGCACGGGGAGCGCGGCATCTTGTCGCACTCGCCCGATTCGGCGTTGCGGATCGTCCCCTTCTCGACGCAGGCCACGTTCGTGCCAGTGCCGAGGATGAAGCCGATCTGCCCAGGGCATTCCCCACGGCACGAAAGACCGGCCAGAAGCGTCGCCACCGTGTCGTTCAGGACCACGACGGGAAGCGGACCTCCCGCCAGGCGCCGCACGAGCTCCGCTCCCACGCGTTGCCCGAGCACCTCCGGCGCAGAGACCTGCTTCGACCAGGCGACAAGCTCCGCATCGCCGTCCGGCAAGGAGCGGCACTCGTATGAAAAGCAATAGCCGATGCCAGCGACCGCCGGCTCCAGCGCGCGGACGGCGTCCACCTCCGCCGCGATTGCGGCGTGGAACGCATCCGCCGAGATGGCTCCGTCCGCTCCCGGCATTCGCGACCTGCGCAGGTGCGAGAACACGGGACCGTCCGCAGTGAACCGGACGGCGGCCACGCGCAGGTTCGTGCCGCCCGCATCCACGACGACGACCGGCGTAGAGACGGCGGGAACGACGGACGAAAAGGAGAGGCACGAGTCGATCATCCGCAGTGACGACGCCGCACCGGCGATCGCCGCATCCGCCTCCCTCTCGAATGCGCGCATCACCGCCTCGCGGTCCTCGCGCGCAGGCGCGAAACCGCTTTCCTTCAAGAATGTCTGAAGAATACCGTTCATGTCTAACAAATATTGCGCCTGCCGGCACAAGGCAACGAAGGCTACGCGGGAATTTCCTCGACTAGGTCTTCGACAATTGTGCGCTGTGCTGCGGAGAAGGAGATGCCGGCGATCGTGGAGAAACTGGACGTCTTGTCATTCGGCTGCCCTGTGTACGCGCCCACAACATCCCGCAGGAACGAGTTCTCCACCTCCAGATTCGGCAACTTCAGCATATAGCGGCGTGATGTGCCGAATTGCCGGAAGCTCTTGATAGTGAGATAGCCAGTCTGGTAAAGAAGCGTCACGCCCTTTGGCCTGTCCGGCTCGTAATTGCCGAGGTCTGCCTCGTCGATATCAATGGCAGAAAAGTCAAGGGGACGATGCTTCAGGATATCGACAAGGAATGTTGGCATCGCCGTCTGGGACCAGTAGTTGGCAAACTCCCTCTTCTGAAAACACTGCCCGAGCGAGACGGGATTGATCACCGGTCTCGCGGCATGGTGGAACCTGTATCCGTCGTACCACTTTACGATTTCCTCAAATGCCGCGCCGTCATCAAGTCCGTTCGCCTCCGCGAGCGCATGAATGCATCCAGGGAAATACTTAAGCACCTCCTCGTGCGTGTAGCCGAAGAGCGTCGCCGCCCGCGCATCCAGCGTCCAGTCGTTGAGGTTGTTGAGATCGGAGAAGATAGACACTTTCGAGAACTTGCTCACGCCGGTGATGAACGTGAAGCGCTGCCTGGACTCCTCGTACTTGACGACACCGTAGAACGGCTTGAAGAAATCCCTGAACTTGATCACGTCGGGCGTGTTGAGCGCCTTGAGGAGCGGCTTGTCGTATTCGTCGACCAGGACGACGCACCGCCCGTCGGCGGATGTTGCGGCCGCATCTTGTATCAGATTTCGAAATATGGCAGGTAACGGCAAATCCTCGTTGAACGGAACGTCCAGGCGCAACGCCTCTCCCCGCAGATAATCCTTGATGGCGATTGTCAACTCATCAACGGTATCGTACTGCATCGTGCCCATGTCGAGGTGAACAACTGGCCACTTCTTCGACCAGTCCCACTTGGGCTCGATTGCAAGCCCTTGGAAAAGATCGCGCCTGCCCTCAAAGAGGGCTTTCAACGTCGAAACGGCAAGCGACTTGCCGAACCTGCGCGGCCGTGCGAGGAAGAACTGCTTGCCCCACTCGCCGGAAGCCATTGCGTACAGCACGTCCGTCTTGTCGACGTACGTGAAGCCATGTTCCCTCAGCTCGGAGAACGCATAGATGTCTGTCGCTACCTTTTCCACGCGAGCTAGTATACCATAATATGGTGCGTTTTTACCAGTTGCAAGTAGTAAGGTCCTCGGGCGTAGGCGTCAGCTAAGGCCTAATTGAGCTGTAGTTCTGAAATACTTGGGACACATTCTCTATCCCTACCGCCGCAAACGCCCGCACATATTCCCGATAGCGCATCGTGAGGTCGATCTTCTCGTGCGCTTGCCATACGGGAAGATCCGTGCCGAACATCAGCCGCCCGTGCCAGTCGTAATCATGCAAAGTTGAAAAATCTTCAAGGGACATGTACGCGGTATCCGTCCAGACATTCGGGCAATCTGCAATCACCTTCGCCATTTCGTCCATCGGACGGCAATGCGCAAAGTTGAAATGTACGGACGGAAACTCATGCGCGATCTCGGCAAGTTCCAACGGCCGACAGCCAACATCCTCTCCTGCATGGATCATCACCGGCAAACCTTTTTCCTCAGCAAATGACAACACTCGCCGCAAATCATCTTTCCGTTGCTTCATCCAAGACGTCTCGCCCTCATGGAGTTTGATACCCTCGAACAACCCAGTGTCAAACCACGTCATAGTCGAATCTTCGTCATAGAGCCGCCCCGTAAGCCAGAAGAACACATGCGCCCGTTCTCCTGCAAGCCGTTTCATCTCCCGCGCCTCGCGCATAAGAGCGTCAACTCCAATCTCCTCCATTTGCGCGCTTGTTGAAGAAACGAGGAAATCCCCAATTCCACATCTGTTCAACACGCCTAGGACGCGTCGTGGCGAATAGTAGAACGGCTCGCGACACCCCTTGCGCGAGTAGTACCCCATGTGAACATGCGCGTCGCAGATCACTTCACCCCTTCATTCCCGCCAAACGTTTCGCCTGGGCCTCATCCACGATCTCATGATTGAGCTTGGCGACATCGCAGAAGTGCTGGGCGGGCGTGAAGATGTCGCCCGTCTCGTTGTAGTTGCGGCACATACACACTGAACAGTAGTTGCGGTCAGGACACGCCACGCACTTCGGGAAATCCTTCCCGCACACAGAGCGGATGCGCAACGTCTCAGGCGATTCGTTCCATATCCACGCAAGGTCATGCTCGTAGCAACTGCCAAGGTTCACGCCCGCGAACGCAGGACATGGATAGTAAAATCCCGTCGCGTCAAGGCATACGCTCGACACGCACGCCCCGCACACCTTCTTCGCCGCCCATTCCTCATTCGTCTCCAACTGTTCCTTCTTCGCCGGGTCGAAGTACTCGTTATTGACCGGCAGCGACTTGTAGATGATGTCCTCGAGAATGTGCCGCGTCTCGGCAAGATCAAGCCGACACTTCAGATTGCTCGTGTCGCAATCCATCTTGCCCATGATGATGAAATCCGTCTGCGCGTCCATCCTGAGCGACCGAGCATACGCAAGAACGTCAAGGTAGTCCTTATAGTTCGGCTTCATCGTCGGGCACGAAATGCGGCACGGAATCTGCGCTTCGCGTATTTTCTCAATCGCCGCCTTCGTCTTCTCAAAGGAACCCGGACGCTTCGTGATCGCGTCATGCGTTGCCGGATTCATGCTGTAGAGCGAAACCTGTACCGTCGCCTCCGCCTCCTGCAGCACCTTGATCTTCTCGTCCGTGCAAAGCGTGAGGTTGGAAAGAATTCCGACAATCAAATCCTTCGTCCGCGCATAGCGGACGATCTTGTCGAAATCAGGATGCACCATGCACTCACCGCCCGAAAGCGAAAGCCCGATACCACCCTGCCCCGCAAATTCGTCGATTACCTTCACAATCTGCGCGTATGGCAGAAAGACGGGATTGTATTCGGGAATGTAGCAATGGATGCAACGCTCCGTGCAGGCCTGGGTAATGTCCATCTGGAGATCGAAAACCACAGGATGCTCGGCGAAATGCTTTTCGAGGACATCCTGCGGAATCGGGCCCTCGGGCATATCCTCCGGCTTGATGTAATGCGTATCCATCGTCTTCGGGTTTTCGACGTCATACGAGAACGAAATCTCCTGCGACTCGATCTCATCGCCCGTCTCACCGGCGAGAATCACCTTCTCGTCGATGAGTGGTGCGATGAACTCGTCGAAGTCACGGGCGATCTCGTTTTCATCCGCGCCCACATAGACTGAACAGATGTTCTTCAGGATTTCGTCCTTCTCCATCGGCACACGCGTGATCCACCGCATGAACACATCGGCGTCCTTGAACATCTGATCATAGCACTTCACGCGCTCCAGCACATAGGTGAAATCCCCATACTGCCGCACAAACGCATTCTTAGATAATCGCAATAGCATTTTCCTCAACCTTTCTTGAATTGATAATCTTTTCAAAGCCTATTGCCTCCCTGACCAAAATATGATAAATTCATCCTGAACCCCACCAAAGGGTTACATCCACCCGCTGAGGCACTGCCAATGCGGCGCAAGGCCGGGAGCAATCCCGGCCTTAGCATTTCAAAGGAGCCGGAATGACCAAAGCAATCATCTACTCTCATACACATCCCGAATCACCTCAGCCCAAAGATCCGACGGTAGATTTGCGCCGCCTCGCATCGCCAGAGCGCATGGGTGAACATGTCACCTGTTTCATTGAAGTTCCGCATGGGACATACTTTACACCATGCTCGATTGGTGCAAGAAGCGCACTCCCTAAAGTCTTTATTCTTTAACTCACGAAGCTTGTTCAGTGCTTCGCCTGTCCATACATCCCACAATGAATCTTTACGAGCATTGCCAATAATTGCGCCATGAAACCCATCGCATGGATAATACAATCCCTCTGCGTCAAGATTTAGTCGTGCATCGCCAATGTCGCACACCTTCGCTTCGCGCTCGCATCTACCACGCTCGTAGGGACATCTGTAGAAAACATCTTTATGCGCATCAACCAATTCTTCAAGTTCTTTCATTGAAAGCGCATGCTTCTGGTTCTCGCACACATGGTCTATCTGTCCGAATATTTCCGCATCTGAAATCAGGTGGACGTGTCTCTGTCCGGAGAATTTCTTTAACTCTCCCACACAACCTTTGTTCTCGCGCATGAACGGTGTCGCAATGCGAATATGAACTCCTGCTTCCTGCAATGTGTCAATAGCATCCTTTGTCTTTCTACACGAACCAGGCACCTGCGTTATCGCGTCATGGATTGACTCGGTTACGGCGTAGAGCGACACATTCACGAACTGCGGATCGACCTCTTTCAGAAGACCAATCATCTTCTCGTCACAAAGTGTCAGATTCGACATCACGATGATATTCAAATCAAGTGATTTCGCATAATGCAGAATCTCGGCAAAATCTCTGTGAAGCATACACTCGCCACCAGAAACAAAAACCGTCAATCCTTGCGCATCACGAAACTCCTTCAAAACCTTGAAAACAATATTCTTGTCGATGAAATGTGCCCCGCCTTTCGGCAAATAGCAATGCACACATTTCTCGTTACATCCATCCGTCAAATCGATATGTAGCTCACTCGGCAACCCATGTCGTAGATAGAAATCTCCAAGTGGTGTCCAATCTTCATCTTTCGCATTAGTAGACGGCGCGTCACTCGGAGAATGGAATTCCGCGCTAGGCACAAGCACTTTGTCCGTTGACAATACCTCTGCAAACCCTTGATCCACCAACTCCCCGATAACCGCACCCACGTCTTCCTCAATCTCTTCTGTTCCACATTCAAACTTCGCAGCGACTACTTTAACAACCTCATCTACATTCCGCCAATCTCGCGTCACCTCATCTAATATCGGTTGAGCATCCCGCATCACCGTACATCCACCAGTACGTGGACACCACACCACGCTCTCATTCGCCACATGGCGAATGAAAACACCGTTGCAAAGTCTAATGTTTGAATATCTCATAAGGACTCAAGAAAGCATTTCTTAATGTGTCTCATATTGTTATCCGTATTTTGATCTGCAAGGACCAAATACTCTGCCGTGTAACCTTTACGCTTACACAATTCCTCAACTAATGGAGCCAAACCATTCGGGATGTCAATGCATTTGATCCTCGGAAGCATACATCCCATTCCATTCCCACCATTTCGCATGCCGTTCTGCTGATTACAATATGCTTCCAATGAAATACTCGCATCATTGAGATAGGCAAAAAGTCCGTTTTGAGATGCGATGCGCTCCTTTGCAAGGTTTTTATCCCATGGCTTCAAACTTCCATCCTTGTGTATAAGGCAGAAAGCAAAATCCTTCCAGTTGTCATAGGCAAACATCTGATTCTTTGAAAAATTACATGCCTTGAGAACGTGTGCGTTGTCACAAATTAGTCTCTCCAGCCTAACATTCTCGTTGTTGCCAACTTCATAGTGTCCTGGCATGGCGTATACAGAGAAATATCCATCGTCTTTTCGATCTTCACTATTAACAGTCGCCATATAAAGTGCGACCATGGGATCACTTGTAAAATCTATCAGCGGTGTAAGATATGAGTAATGTTGCAACCATCCTAAAATCTCGTGGTCGTAATAACAACGTTTCCCCGTAGCAGCCCTCGTTGGCACAAACTCTCTTTCCTTCTTAGCATAGGAGAGAGCCTTGGTTAAAAACTCAACGTATGAGATAGAATGCCCCACAGCATATTTGACATGTTCAACATAAGCGCGTTGCCCAGTTGAAACTATCGGCCAAAGGGCATCACGTTGTCCTCTAAACAAGTAGCCTTCCTTTGATAGTTCCTGCAATTTCTCCAGTAGCTCCGTACAGGTACTCCCAAAAGAAAAAGCATCTACAAATGAGTACTTATCACTTAATGTGGCATATTTGGTTGGATATCCCATCATTCAGCCTCCCTGTTTCTATATGTCACATCAAGGCTGAAAATAACTTGCCAACTTCCGTACTTTCTTCATCTCGATCTTTAACCGATCCTTGGCAACTTGTGAATTAGCAGTTGCCAACTGATCACGTAACCATTTCCTGATTGCCTTGCAAAATTCTTTGTACCCTACTCCCTGTTGTAATGCAGCAATCAACATTTCCCGTGCTCGTTCGACATCGTAATACTGACTGGCAAACTTGCAATCCACCACACTAAAGCATCCTGCAATTTGATTTTCCCAATTCTTCATAAGGTCGATTCCTTTCGTTTCGTTTGTGGAAATTGGTTCACCACGAGCAAACACCCGTGATGAACCGTTTTTATTTACCAGACGATTAGTTTAGCCGCCCGACAGAGCATTGACGATTTAGGGAACTGCACCACACCGTCGACCCGGGATTGTTTGATCCACAACCGGCCACGAATGTCTGCTTCGCAGCGGACTTCGCCACGATCTGGGGTTTCTTGTAAGCCATTTCTGGCTCCTTTCTTGAGTTTTCGCTCATTTGTTGTTCTTGTTTTCACCTCTTTCGTATCCGGCACCCGCCGGGCGAAGGAAGTAAATTCAAACATTTTTGTGCATCAATATGAACCTACACGATGATGGCTTTCCTGTATTTGTTTTCAAGTCCAGCATGTCACAGCCCTTCCAATGACATCAGGGAACAGCACTCTTCTTATCCGATCAACAGCCATTCCAATGCATGGCATATTACTTTCATAGAACTGCTTTAAATTGTAATATCTTCCATCCTCAAGCAGATGCCTGATCTGAAATCCAAAGCAGAAGATTTCATCCGTACTAAAAGGATATTCAAATGGGGATTTAAATAAGAATCTATGAGGAACGCTCTCGTGGAATATCGCCGCATGAACAAGTTCATGATTTGCCCAGCCACATTCATCCCCATATTCATAAAAACTTGGATTACTTTTAATGTACGAATCAAGTATACGAACTTGTTTATCATCCTTTGACGTCTCTGTTGGATAGGTCTTCCCAACTGGCCAATCATTATCTAAAACGATTACGCATTCCCATCCAAGATGAGATAAAGCAACCAAGAAATTGTGTTGCCGAAAATGGGCTTCTATATAATCCAACCCGTCAATCACTAGACTACGGCGAAGTCTTAAAAGTTCGTCCTCAACCATATTCATTTTAGGTGTTTCCATTTGTTATTTCAATCCTTTGAACAGAGTCAACAAACTATTACAGTTCTCCTTCGAATTCAGTAATAAATCGGCATGGATCAAAATAACCTTGTTCCCGAAACTGTTCCTCGGCCTTAACCCCGAACCCCTTTATGACAGATTCCTTACAAACAGTACCAGACTGACCATCAATAATGGCTCTTATTCTCTGGTGGAGTAGTGAGCTATCAAGGTCTCCATCTACATATAATTGTTGCAGGAACGGGTATCGCCCTCCCGGCATGTACGAATATGACATTACTTTCATTTCTGCCTCCGAATCCTATTCCTTTCCGTTTCAGCCTCGTTTTTACTTTGCTGGGCAAATTGCTCCATTAGTCCATCAATTATTTCATCATTTCCAGATTTCATACACCTCGCTGCGATAGCTTTGACATCTACACTTTCTGGAATTTCTAAACCGTTTTCTCCACATCGTAGATATCCTTTTTGGAGGAGATCTTTTGTCTCCTCGTAGAGCAGACCATCCTTTCTGAAATTATCCATATTGACTGGTGTTGGTAAAGATTGTCCCCACATCTCTCCAAACAACATTTTCGCCTGTTTCAAAGTGATATTTGATCCGTCAAGAAAGCTCGTACTACTCACACTCGTACTATTCACAGAAGTTATAAATGTTTCAAGTGGTGAATTATGAGAATATCGACTTGGACACGCTGATGGACCATCTCCATAATTCGAACACGACATTTGACTCGCCACGCCTGTCGTTGTGCTCATTCTCTCTTTTTCTTCTTCTGCCATTTTCGGCTTCTCTTTGCTGTTCTTGTTTTTACCTTCTCCGCATCCGGCATCCGCCGGGCGAAGTTGGTAAAATTGCTTAATCAAGATTATGCACTTCCATCCGAGGATTTTCCGTCACCGACATCTAGGCTATCCTTGGACTGACTAGCATCTTCAGCTGAACCGCCTGCACTCGCAGCTTTCTGTGCCTTCTTTTGCTTGTACAATTCCCAGGATGACTTGCAAAGACTTTTGACGCTATCCCACATAGGCCCGCATAGGAATTTTGTGATTCGCCAAGCTATCTTGAGCATCATGCTCATGATTGAAACAATCATCTTTATAATCGTAGTCATTCTTTTGTTCCTTTCCTTGCCCTTGTGGTGTTACCCGGAAAAGAACGTGGGCGGCGTCCTATCCGTGTCGGCGGCGGTCGCGGGGCGACCGCCCTACCATTCGCCACGCGGCGGCCTGACACGGGTTGAGGGCATGAAAAAACCTCGCTTCGTGTCCCGAACGAGGTCGTGAGATTACCTTTGTGGAAACACGAAGAGAGGCTAAGCGCATTTGCGCTTCCTCTGCAAGGTGTCGTCCACAAAATTTCTCACGTTTCGTTCGGCGACTGCTTTGCAGCATTGCAATTGATTCCGTCGCTCTTTCCTCCTTCGCCAAGGCTTCCACCTTCGCTAAAGCTTCGGTGGACAAGTCGGAGGACGGCGACCGGCGGACAAGTCCGCCTATGACCGTTTCACTGCTTTGTCTTTCTTTCCTTTCATTTCAGTTTTGCGGTTTGAAATTTGATCCGTGGCGCACATTATAGCAAAAAATCAGGCGGTGTGGTTAGCGATAAAATCATCAAAATCCTCTACCAGATACCTGTCGCCGTTGGTGTGAAGCGATTCGAAATAGCGCGTAATGTAGTCAAACAGGCCGAAATAATTGACTGCATTCTTCAACCCGTCTGTGGCTGACTGTAAAGTGCACAAAAAGGTCAGCCCTGTTTTGACAATAGTGAAAAGCGATAAGTGTGGATCCTCCCATACGTAGCCATAACGGGCGAGACGCCCCTTGTCCCAGTGCGCCGCCAAGATGGCGGCGCTCCATATGGGAGGGTCGCAACTTGTTGCGACCGAAACTGCGGTCGCAGTAAACTGCGACCCTCCCGGAAATGCTGATCGGAGCGTCGATAAAGCGCCAAATCAACTCACGAGAGCGCCTTCTCGTGAATTTCCGCCTCGAGGTCACGGACTGTATCCACGATCTCGGAGAATGGCGGGCGCGGACCGAAGATCATGTTCTGCATGTGCCGATAGTCGGACTCCAGTGCCGCTTGCGCGTGTTCGGGCGGCATGAGCGAGATTTCCGCCGCCGTCGCCAGTTCGTAATGCGCCCAGCTGCAGCGGTAGAACTTGCGCTTGAAGGCGACGACGGCATCGAGAAGCAGGATGTCGGCGAGCGCCCGCGCCTTCACGTCGGACCGGCAAAGGCACCAGAGGTCGTAGTAGTGCCGCGAATAGCGTCCGGGCGGAAGCCCCCGTTCGGGCGTGCGCATCGCCTCGCGATGGAGAATCGTCACCTTCTCCCAGAACGTCCGCTCGGGCGCGACCGTATAGACGTGCGCCGCCGGATTCTTGAAGACCTGCGGATAATATTCGGCGGCATACGATACGATGTCGCACGTCTTCGCCGGCGTCCATGCGGCAAGCGCGCCGCTCTCGATCCTGATCTCGCGCAAGATCGACGATTCGCCGAACACGCACGGATAGCGGAATACAACCGTGTTCGGGTCAAGCGCGTCCATGCCGATGTCGAGCGTCCGTCCGCTCTCCGATTCCAGGTCGGCCTTTACGCGCGGCACGAACACGTCCTTGAGGAACGCCGCGCTCCGAGCGTTCGCCGCTTCGTTGAAGAGGTCCTGCTGCGTGTTACTGCGCTTTTCCCACGGTTCGCGCAGACCATAGCCGAGAAGCCGCCAGTCGAGAATGAGGTCAATGTCCTCCGAAAAGCGCTTTATGAGGCCATACGCCTTTGATAGGCTCGTTCCGCCCTTGAACGCGAGCTGCGTCCGCCACGGCGACCACGCAAACAGGTAGTCAAGCGTCCACACCACCCAGAAGTCCTTTTCGACAATGCCGGGCGACATGGACATCTGCTTGGCCGTTAGCGCGAACAGCTCTTTCAGTTCCGCAGGCGGCATACGGACGACATCATGCATGATCCTTCTCCTTCCCTATCCGTTTGATTACATCATAAATCCAGGAGGTCACATGCGAGGTTTCTTTCGTCAACGCATCCTTGTCCCGACTGGACAACACCAGTTCCAGGCGCTTGATCAGTTCAGGCGTTACGCCATCCTTGCCAAACGCCTTGATTGCCTGTACGCACAATGCCGACATCTTTGACATGTTGAACAGCTCGCGGTTAGCTGTGTGCTTGAACTCAAGACGCATCTTCCCGATCGTGTACGTTCGATACGGTCCCGTGCTGACGTAGCTCCAGACAGCGGGAACCTGAGTTGTCAAGCCTAGATCATTGGCGGCAATGTCGCCACAGGGAATAATCGTCCAGCCGGAGTTGCGGGCAATCGCCGCGGCAAGCGCCGCAAAATCCGGAGGCATTTCAACTCCAAGCAACTTGCTCATGCGGCGACGGCAATAATATCCTCTCACTGGCGAAGACAGAATCCCCGCGCGTTCCAACCGCGACAATGCCTGAGAGACCGCCAGTCGCGTCCCCAGCGAGGCAAAATCACTTCGCGAAAAACATGCTTCTGCGGGCATTCTCGATACCCGTTTCATTATGCTTTCCGCCAGGCTCTCAACTTTCTTTCTCATGTCATCAAAACTGTGTTGTTTTGTTGACAAGTATTATACACCTTCCACCGCCCCAATACAAGTTACAAGTTTGTTTTTCACACGGTGTACGTAACCATCCAGGCTTGTTCCTCGCGGCGTGCGCCGCTACCGAAACGACCTGCCACGCAAGGTGCCGCGACGTGTCTCTGTCTGTTTCAGTCTCTACCTGTTTTTCCTCCTGCTTTTCCGATGCGGGTAGCATAGCACATTTTCGTGGTTCGTGGTTTGTGATTCGTGGTTCGGGGTGATTCGAGGTTGGGGGTTGGTGATTCGTGGGTTCGTAAGTGCGTTCCGCACCGTAATCTCACCGACTGGGAGAAGGGATGAACGGGCTGGCAGCCCGTTCTACTGTGTGGGGCGCGACAAGCGCGCCCCCTCCCGCTCGGCACGGCCGGAGTCCGCGCCATCCCGCCGCCTGGAAGGCGGCTTTCCCAGTCAGCGGCCGCGCGGGAGCGCGGCCCTCCCCGCTACCGCCGCCAAGATGGCGGCTCCCCATGCGGGAGGGGCGCAACTTGTTGCGACCGAAACTGCGGTCGCAGTAAACTGCGACCCTCCCGTGGTGGTGGTCTCAGGGCGGACGGCGATGGACCGCCGCGAGCCTCTGTAGTTTCCGGCGTCCATCACGCGAACACCTTGTGAAGCAAGCGGTTCACACTCCAAACTTCCTGCGTAAGATCCGCACGTGCTTGCGCAAGGGAACGCTTGCGCCCTGCCGCTATGTCGTCAAATCCTCTGGCGACGTGAGAACGACTTGCTCAACGCTCCGTCGGAAGGTAGCCGGCCCAGATGTAGTCGATGCGGCAGGTGCCGGTGACGGGCGAGCCGTCGGCGGAGAACGAGAGGCGGAACTGCTTGATGCCGCCGATGCGCGGCATGGGCACGGTGTAGACCGCGTCATCCGTGTCCTGCGGCTTCACGTCGAACGCCACGGAGTTCTCCTCCTTCCACTCCGGCGTGCCGTCCGTCTGCCACCAGAGACGCATCTTCGCCGAGTCAGTATGGTTCATCATCTTCACGCGCACCGCGTTCGCGCGGTCCGGCACGAAAGCGATGCCCGTGTCGCGG
>JAEEGF010661955.1_pt1 | contig 12958 bp, 14 predicted proteins | sample 9134171 | NCBI WGS metagenome assembly JAEEGF01 (sample SAMN16246542, study PRJNA631951) | gut metagenome | biome: gut microbiome; feature: rumen; material: AP-attached | host: Bos | place: Iran: Karaj | collected 2018-10 | reverse complement strand
CCCACGACACGGGAACGAGCACAGTGTTGAGTCCCATCTTGTGGAGATGCGAAAACGTACGCTTCACGTCCTCTGGCGTCGAGGCTGACGAATTACCCAACTCACCACCAATCATCAGCATAGGCCTGTCGTTGACAACAATCCTAGCCGTACTATTATCACGATGCTCCAGGCAAGGCTGCCGTTGTGCCTGTGCTCCCATTGCCAGGATACAGAGCAGTAGGGAAATAAGCAAATTCTTCATATCATCTAAAAGTCTGCTGATTATTTTATGCCACAAAAATAACAATTATTTTTCAAATGACATTGGATTTTTTGCGATTTTCACATTATTATTACACCAATCGTTCTGAAGAGTCACTTGACAAGTACCTTGTAGAGATAAACCGTATACGAATGTGAATATACAAAGAACTGGAAAAACGTCTTTGCAGATGTTTGTATATTTTATTTTTGACGGCAGCTTCATTTGCAGATTATTGTTTCTGGCATTAAATATTAAAAATGCACAAATATCATTTGAGTATGATTATTATTGGAAATAAAAGTATATCTTTGCATCATAAAACAGGTAAAAAAGCAAGTAAGTTCCGTAATGCCAACAACTATATTGTCATGGCAGGAAAGAAAGCCGAAGATCTTGATGAACGCATAGGCTACTATGGAGAGCATCTGGTGTTACAGGCTCAAACACTTGGATTAATTGGGTATGAATATTGAAGAGGTCAGAGACTACACGTTGTCACTTCCAGGAGTGACCGAAGACCAAGCGTTTGGTGAAGACATCCTTAACTTTCGCTTGGAAGGAAAGATATTTGTATGCCTATGGTTAGGCGGTGGCAGGTATGATATGAAGGATGGAGTTTCAAGAATCGCCTTGAAGCTATCTCCAGACAGGAATATCGAACTTAGAGAACAATTCTCTGCTGTGACACCTGCCTTTCATTGGAACAAGACTCACTGGAGCGATGTCTATTACGAAGAAATGGACGAAGCAACAGTAAAGGGGTTGATTAAAGAGTCCTACCAACTCATTGCATCGAAACTTCCAAAGGCTATTCGGTCAAAGTATTTATCAGAATCAGATTAACGCCGAAGTTGTAAAATGACATTCAAGAAAAGAAAAAACAAATATGCAGCCATCTTCTTTATCTGCTGGTTTGCCCTCTTGGTCTTTCTCGTGGATGGAGTTTTGAAATTCCAGACATTGGTTGACTTCTTTGGATCATACATTTTGGTGGAGATAGCCTTATTACTATTGGTCATTCTACCCACATGGGCAGTTTACAAATTCACAGAAGAACGATAAATCGGAAAATTCCAATTTATTGACCAGACAATTTGATGAGAATACTCAATAAGACATTTGCCGCGTCATTTTCCGGGCTTCCTTCCAACGGGGGAAATACATGTCCATCAACGCGTGGAAACGGGCATTGTGGCTGGGCTCGAGCAGGTGGCACAGCTCATGAACCACCACATGCTCCACACACCACTCCGGCAACAGCAGCAGATAGGCCGAGAAGCAGATGACCCTCGTTCTCACATGGCACACCCCCCAGCGCGATTTCATGGCCTTATAGGTGATGCCCGTCGGTTTCACACCCATCACCTGGGCATGGCGCTCCACCATAGGCTCTACCAGGTTTTTCAGGCGTTTGAGTGCCTCGTTGCCCTGCGCTCTGGTTTGTAGTGGCAACTGATTATAGAAGGCTGCCCTACGGTCTTGATGCTCCTGCGTTTTCTTTCTGGCCTCCGCTATCCACTCACGATGTTCATCAATAAATCGCTCTATCTCTTTCCGAGGCAAACCGATGGGTGCCGACACATGCACATCGCCATTCTTCACGATGCGCATCGACAACCTCCTGGTTCTCCTGTATGTCACCTGTATTGCCATTTCCATGAGTCATTAGAATATCTCCCCGACAAGCAAAAGTATGGATAATTTCCCAATCCACCAAACTTTTTAGGATAAATTTGTCATCGACATAAATCTTAGCTCCCCGGCATCCTAGTTGTAATCATCCCAATTCATCACTAGTTTGGGCTGATTTTTTAGATATCTTTGAAAGATTTACAGTCAAAAATAGCTTGGATTCAGAGATAATTTGTATTTTTGCATCGTCAATACAGAAGGGCCATAGTGCACATAACTCAAAAAAAGATAATATGAGTGACTTAGAAGATCTTCGAAAGGCAATAGTACAATTTACGCAGGAGCGAGACTGGGATCAGTTCCACAATGGAAAAGATCTCGCATTGGCTCTTTCCATCGAAGCTGCAGAACTGAATGAGCTCTTTCTTTGGAAAGAAGCCAAAGAAGTGAATGTAGAGAAAGTAAAAGAAGAACTGGCAGACGTCTTCAACTATGCCATTCTGATAGCTGACAAATACGGACTCGATATCAAACAGATTGTTTTAGACAAGATTAAACGTAATGCCGAAAAATATCCAATAGACAAAGCCTTCGGCAGTGCCAAGAAATACAACGAACTATGATTATCTATAAAGCCACCAAGAAACAGTTTGTAGAAGATGTGTTCAACAACACGATTGCCGACAACATTGATGAGGCATTTTACGAGCACCTTGGACGTCATACTTCACCTAACGAAGTACGCTCTTGGCAGAACTCAATGCAGTACATGTTTAAAGTAATGAACACACCTGAAATGCCCGATAATGCAGGTGTGGCGATAGAATATCAGATACCATTGACGGCCAAGCGCATAGACTTTATCATCTCTGGACTAAACGCTCAAAAGAAAGCACAACTCGTCATCGTCGAGCTGAAGCAATGGGAAGTGGCAGAGCCAACACAAAAGCCAGGTATAGTTACAACCCGATTCCAGCATGGCAATGCCGAAGTGGCACATCCTTCCTATCAGGCTTGGTCGTATGCCTATATGCTATCAAACTATAACCTTACTATTCAAGAGAATGATGTTCACATCTGCCCATGCGCCTATCTGCACAATTATGCTCCAGATGGCATGATTAATGGCAAACTCTATGAGGACTATGTCGCCAAGGCACCTGTGTTCTTAAAGAACGATACTTCCCGACTACAGGAATATATATTAAGACATGTACGTTATTGTCCGCCAGAAGATATTATATGGAAGATAGACAATGGTCGATTGCGACCATCAAAGCAATTAGCCGACTCACTGACATCTATGCTTCACGGCAATGATGAGTTTATTATGCTTGATGATCAGAAAGTGGTTTATGAATCAGCTGTCTATTTGGCCAAGAAGGCACAAGAAGGCAAGAAACAGGTACTGATCGTGGAAGGAGGTCCCGGAACTGGCAAGAGTGTGTTGGCCATCAATCTGTTGGTAAACCTCACTGCTGAGGGAATCGCTTCACAATACGTCACCAAAAACGCTGCCCCGAGGTCTGTCTATAGTGTGAAACTATCCGGCAGTTACAAGAAATCATATATCAACAACCTCTTTGTAGGCAGTGGCTCTTTTATTGATGCCATTCCTAATTCAATGGGTGCTTTGATTGTAGACGAAGCCCACCGTCTGAACATGAAAAGCGGCATGTTTTCCAATTTGGGCGAGAATCAGATTAAAGAGATTATCAAGACTGCTCGCTTCTCTGTGTTTTTTGTCGACGATTGTCAACGCATCCATATAAAAGATGTAGGCAGCGTTCGATTTATTAAACAATGTGCAGAAGAGATGAAAGCAGAGGTACATCAGGAGCATCTCAGCTCACAGTTCCGCTGCAATGGATCAGATGGTTATCTGAGTTGGCTTGACAACGCCTTGCAGATTCGCGAGACCGCTAATATCCGACTAACTGAAGAGGATTATGATTTTCGTATCTATGACTCCCCTACTGAAATGTTTGAAGAAATCAAGCGCAAAAACCAATCAAACAACAAGAGTCGCGTAGTGGCAGGCTATTGCTGGGATTGGAAAAGTAAGCAGAATCATACAGCTTACGACATCATCATACCTCAGTTTGGTTTTCGCAAACAGTGGAATTTCAATAGCAACGAACCCTGGCTGATCGGTGAAAAGTCAATCGATCAGATTGGCTGCATACATACCTGCCAAGGTTTGGAACTCGACTATATAGGCGTGATTATTGGTCCTGATCTGTCATATAAGAACAATCGCGTGGAAACCGATGGTTTTAAGCGTTCCACCAATGACCAATCACTGAAAGGTTTTAAGGCGATGGCTAAAAAAAAGCCAACAGAAGCTCAACAGGCTGCTGATGCCATCATCAAGAACACCTATCGCACCCTGATGACTCGCGGCATGAAAGGCTGTTATGTCTACTGCTGTGATAAGGCTTTGGCTGACCATTTCAGAGAGTTGATGGCAGAAAAGCCAGTAGAAACACAAGAAATGCGCATCGAGCCCCAGATCAATGACGATGTTAAATTTATTGACTTTCTACCCGTTTACTCCATTAAGGCTGCCTGCGGTTATTTTGGCGAAGGCGAGGAAGTAAGCGAATTAGGTTGGATGCGAGCTGATGGCATTGGAAAACTGAATCGTAACATGTATGTTGTCCAGGCATCAGGTCACTCAATGGAACCCCGTATCAAGGATGGAGATTTCTGTGTATTCAATCGTAATGTTGCAGGTAGTCGCCAAGGAAAGATAGTACTTGTCGAACACACCAATTATTATGATCCCGATTATTCTGGTGCCTATTCCATCAAAATATACACTAGCAAAAAAGGGTATGACGAATTTGACAATTGGCAGCACGAGGAAATAGAACTGAAACCACTAAATCGCGACTACAACCCTATCATCCTCACACCTGACGATGCAGATGAGTTCAGAGTGATTGGCGAGTTGGTTGGAATTCTATAACGTCATAAGATAATATTACCTTACCAACTTTCGATTAACACTTTCTTGTGGGATTTTATGGTGTGCAACGTCTAAAACACTCGCTTTTAGGTATTGCACGCCTGATTTATTCGCCGTATCTTTGCAGCGAAGTAAAGTAAAATAGCGTTATGGGATTATTTAAGAAACTATTTACCAATTGTGCCTGTCCGCAAGGACGGATGGGACGTGCCATGCTGAAGTTTATGAACCTCTGTCATGCACCGCTAACAAACTGGGGACTGAGTCTGGTCGGTATTCAGGATGGCTGGACCATACTCGACATCGGTTGTGGTGGTGGCGCCACCTTGCAACGGCTGCTGAAACGGAGCCAGGGCTCAACCGTCTATGGCATCGACATCTCTGAGGAGAGTGTGGCAAAAGCCAGGCAGGTGAATGCCCGTGTGCTCAATAAGCAGGTGTTCGTATGCCAGGGTTCTGCAGAGCAGCTGCCTTACGATAACGAGACGTTCGACCTCGTTACAGCGGTAGAGACAGTGTATTTCTGGCCCCATCTGCCAGCTTGTTTTCAGGAAGTGCGCCGTGTGCTGAAACAGGGTGGAAAATTCGCCATTCTGATTGAGGTGGTTGAAGGCGACTCCATGTGGACCAATGTGGTGGAAGGGATGAAGGTCTATTCGCCAGAGGAGCTGCAGGCGCTGCTCAACGAGGCCGGTTTCATCCACACAGAGATCCATCGCATGAAACCATCGAATGCCACGATTATTGGTGTAAAAGCATAAGAACCCACTTCTTGAACCAGGATATTACGTTTTTTAACTGGAGAAATGCCGTTTCTTGAGGGAAGAAATGGTAGTACCTTGTCGTTAACATTATTTAAGTGAACGTTTACTCAAATAATTTGGCGAGGGATGATATTCGTTGTATCTTTGCAGTGTTTACCTGAAGAAGTACATGGTATATGAAGAAAAAAGTAGTATTATCTGCCGTGCTGGTGATGCACGGGGCCGATGCCCACTCACGCTATTTTGGCGAGGCGGCCTATCACTATATGGTGGATGGCAAGGCCGAGGGCTATAAGTTTACAGGTGCGCCCAACCCCAGCCCGGAGAACAAGCAATTGCTCATTATCCCCGACGCCACTCATTGCGACCTCTACGACGGCGGCTACGAGGAGAAAGCGGGCAAGGGCCAACCCAAGAACATGATTCCCTGGGACACCCTGGCCAACTTCTTTAAGAAAAACTTTACTCTGTAAACTTTGCTTCTCCCCGCTGACCACAGGGGCAAGCCGTCGTAATGAACGCATTTTTCACATAAAGCATTATCGTGATGGAACAATTTAGAGAAATGAGGCGCAAACGCCAACAGCTTTCAGAAGAAGAAAGCATCAGCATACTACGGAAATCCACGGCAGGGACTTTGGCTTTGCTGGGAGACCATGACTATCCGTATGCCGTCCCCATCAGCTATGTCTATGCCAATGGCAGATTATATTTCCATAGTGCGCTGAACGGTCATAAAGTCGATGCCATCCGCAAGTGTGACAAGGCATCGTTTTGTGTCATCGCTCAGGATGAAGTGCATCCAGAGAAATACACCACTTTCTTTCGTAGCGTCATTGCATTTGGGCGAATCCACATCATTGAGGACGAAGCTGAGAAGTTGGCAACAGCCCGGATATTTGGTAACAGGTATAATCCTAATCAAGAGGAAGCCTTGCAGAAAGAATTGGAAAGCGGTCTGTCAAGGATGTTAATGATTCGTTTCGACATAGAGCATCTTACGGGAAAAGAGGCGATAGAACTGATGAGAATGTCCTCAGCTATTACACATCAAACTTGCTAACTCCCCTCACAGTATGACGCAAAGCACTGAGAAGCTGTTGCGACTCCTGGACCAAATTCAGGAATACAGTCATGCTCTCTATATTGAGCTGCTTAGCTTGAATATCGTGGATGATAGTCAGTCGATAATCGGAAAGCTGCGATTGCAGTTTATCAGCATCACCACGAATCAAGGCCATTGTTTCGGCATGGCAGGCCCGGTTGATGAGTTGTAATATCTCTTTGCGCATCTGTATGAACTCTTGGACATATTTGCTTGGCACAGGACTAAAATTATTGCCAATATGCTCTAAGCATGGCTCGCCCATACGTTTCAAGCCATATACCATTTGCGCCAGCGAGTTGATGGTCAGGAAGTACCATGTGCCCTTCTCTATACTCAATACAGGGTCAATTCGCCGTTGGGCTACAATTTGTTTGCGTCGCTGGCGTTTAATATCCTTACGTTGGTTTTCAATCATCGCTGTGGTACGTTTCAGCATGCGGTAATCCTCATAAAAGAAAGCATCGGTCATCGATTTATAAGTCTCTGCTACCAATTGTAGCTGGTTCGTGACGGTTAGTGCCACATGTTGTCGAAGCAGTATCCAACATTCTGCTTTATCGCTACTACGAACAATGCGTTCAAACAATTCGTCGGCCTCACTGATCTTGTTGCTTTTCCCATAGCGCAGGTGGCTTCGAACAAGCAAGAAGATGGCTATCGCGATGGCAACAGCCATTGCCACAAACGAACCAAAGAATAAGGCGATGCAGACGATAAAGCACAACATGAACGCCACGCCTGCCGTGATGAACCAACCACCTATGACCGATAGCACACCAGTGATACGGAACACTGCGCTTTCGCGACTCCATGCTCGGTCTGCCAGCGAGGCACCCATGGCCACCATAAAGGTGACATAGGTGGTGGATAGCGGCAGTTTGAGTGATGTACCCAAAGCCACCAAGGCACCAGCGAGTACCAAATTCACCGCTGCACGAATCTCATCGAAGGCGGCTCCCCGCTTCAGCACAGCGGCATCGGCATTGAAACGTGAGTCAATCCATCGTGACACACCACTCGGCATTGACGACGTCAGACCGCTGGCTATGCTTCTCGACGTACGCACCAATGTCCGTGCTACACCGCTCGAACCAAACATCTCGTCGCCCTCATCCTGACGAGAGAGGTCCACAGATGTCTTTACCACATTCTGCGCCTTCTTCGAGAAGATCAGTGCGAGCACCATCACCACACCTGCTGCAATGAGATACGGGGCGGGTGTATGAGCACTATCCATCAGCGAGCGCATCATAAAGCCCTGTGCGTCGTCATTGCCGTTGGCAATGTAGTCCTGATAGGCTTCCAGCCCCGTCAAAGGCACACCCACAAAGTTCACGAGATCGTTGCCGGCAAATGCCATTGCCAAGGCGAAGGTACCCAACAGTACTACGCACTTTAGTACGGGCAGCTTCATGGCGCTCAGCAGCGTCAATAGCACAGAGAAAACAACCGTGCCTCCACCGATAATCAGCCATGTGTTTTGACTAATTGTTTCTTTCAATTCAGGCGTCATGAGGCTGCTGCTCTTTAATCCGTTGATCAGCAGAAACCAAACAATAGCCGTTACGGATAGTCCACCAAAGACACCAATCTTCAACGACGATGTAACCATACTTCCCATCTTGCCCGACTGATCTGTTGTTCTCCCGTTTACGCGGTAGGTAAAAGTGAAAACGATACGTGCCACCCACTGCACCAGCATGCCGAGAACAAACGCAATGGCAACACTGAGGAAGATGCCGAGTATAACAGAAATGGCTTTCTCCGTGTTAAGTAAGTCACCCAATGCTAATAGGCTGCCATCAGCTGCCGTTGCTCCACCAGCTATCTGCAGTAGGGCTATGGCAAAAGCACCACCCAGTAGTTCGAACACCATCGAGACAGTGGTCGACGTGGGCATACCGAGCGTGTTAAACACGTCAAGCAGAACCACATCGGTCACCATGACTGCCAGGAATACACACATCACGTCGTAGAACGAGAAATATTGCGGTGTCATGATGCCATGTCTGGCCACATCCATCATGCCATTACTCAATGCGGCTCCTGCAAACACGCCTATGGCAGCGATAGCCACCACCGTTCTGTAGCTCGCCACTCTGGCACCAATGGCCGAATTCAAGAAATTCACGGCATCATTGCTGACTCCCACCACCAGGTCGAACACGGCCAGCACCATAAGGAATATCACTATTCCTAAAAATAAACTTTCCATCAGATAAATCGCTTCGTTTTATGTTATGCTAATCCTATAAAAACCCATGCAAGGAACAACACCAGAATGATGAATCTCACCCAATTGAAAATCCTGACGATTCTTTCAGCTTTCTCTTTTTCCATAAATCACATCTTATTGGTTTGACTGTTGCAAATGTATACTCCCGATGTTACAGTCCTGTTTCAAAATCATAAAGAAACGGTTACAAACGCACTTGTAACAGGATTGTAACATCAGTGTAACAACAGCGTAACAAGATTGTAATACCTTTGCAGCAAAAATAGAAAAACATTACAAATGGAAATGATTATTAACATGTTCTCGCTGGTTGGCTCACTGGCTCTTTTCCTCTTCGGAATGAAGACGATGTCGGAGGGCCTTGAGAAATTTGCGGGTGACCGTCTGCGCAGCATTCTGGCTGCCATGACAAAGAATAGGGTGATGGGCGTGCTGACTGGTATCCTGATAACAGCCCTCATCCAGTCGTCGAGTGCTACCACGGTGATGGTGGTGAGTTTTGTGAATGCCGGATTGATGACACTGGTGCAGAGTATCGGTGTCATCATGGGTGCCAACATTGGTACCACCGTAACAGCATGGATCATCTCGGCTGTGGGGTTCAAGGTAAACATCGCTGCCTTTGCCATCCCGTTGCTGGCCATCGGCATGCCCCTGATATTCAGCGGCAAGGGTAACCGCAAGAGCATCGGTGAGTTTATCTTCGGATTCTCCTTCCTCTTCATGGGACTCTCGTTCCTTCAGGAGGCAGCCACAGCCATGAACATTGGCGATATGGTGGCGGGCATGCTGGCCCATGTGCCGCAGGACTCGTTCTTCACCATCCTCCTTTTCGTCATCGTTGGTGCGCTGGTCACCATGATCGTCCAAGCCTCAGCAGCCACCATGGCCATCACACTGATGCTCTTTGGCATGCATATTCCCGGATTCGGATTTGAACAGGCTGCCGCCCTGGCCATGGGTCAGAATATCGGTACCACCATCACCGCCTTCATGGCGTCGCTGACAGCCAACACGCAGGCGCGCCGTGCCGCCCTGGCCCACATGTTCTTCAATGTGTTCGGTGTCGTAGCGTTCCTCATCGTCTTCTATCCCGCCTGCGATGCCGTGAGCTGGGTGGTGGAGAACCTGATGGGCGGTGGCAACGACCTCTTCAAGCTATCGGCCTTCCACACGGCCTTTAACATCATCAACACCCTGCTGCTCATCGGCTTTGTGAAGCAGATAGAGGCCTTTGTGTGCAAGGTGCTGCCTATGAAGGCGCAGGACGAGGATTACCGTCTGCGATTCATCAGTGGCGGTTTGCTGTCCACAGCCGAGCTTAGCATCATGGAAGCCCAGAAGGAGATTCGCAGTTTCGCTGAGCGCTGCCAGCGCATGGCGGGGTTTGTGCCCACGCTGCTGAAGACTCAGGATGAGGTAGAGTTCAACAAGCTCTTTGCGCGCATAGAGAAGTATGAGAACATCACCGACTCGATGGAAATGGAGATAGCCAGCTATCTGAACAAGGTGAGCGAAGGCCGCTTGTCGGATGCGTCGAAAACGCAGATACAGAAGATGCTACGACAGATATCGGAACTGGAGTCGATAGGCGACTCGGTCTATAACCTGGGGCGCACCCTGAACCGGCACCGCATGCACTGTCAGGAGGCTTTTACTGCAGAGCAGGAACAGCACATGATGACGATGCTACAGCTGGTAGATGCTGCCCTCAGCGAAATGCTGAAGCGCATTGACCAGCCCACCACCAAGAATGGCGTAAAAACCTCGCTTAACATTGAGCACGAAATCAACAACTACCGTACACAGCTGAAAAACCAGAACCTTCACGATGTAAACGCAGGTCTCTACGACTATCAGCTGGGTGTGTTCTACGTCGATTTCATCTCAGAGTGCGAGAAACTGGGCGACTATGTGATGAATGTAGTACAGGCAGGTAAGGGATTGAACAACGACTTTGGCGATGGTCCTATCAACGGCCAGGGCTAAAACCTTGCGAGTGTGAACCGGATGGTGAGCCCGCCACCAGGTGTAGCGCATGCAGTTGCTTGTCCACCATGGGCAGCAACTGCATTTTTTACGATGGCCAGTCCCAGACCGGTGCCACCCATCTTGCGTGAGCGCCCTTTGTCCACACGGTAGAAGCGCTCAAAGAGGTGCTCCAGATGCGACGGCTCCACGCCTATACCATTGTCGCTCACCAGGAACTCATAGTAGTGGCGCCCCTCTTTTTCCACCTCGTTACAAACCAGTGTCAGAGTCGATGCGCCAGCATAGGCAATCGCATTATCTATCAGGTTACGGAATATGCTGTATAGCAGGCTCTGGTCACCCAGCACCTCTACATGCTTCGGCATCTGGAGCGAAGTGGCGATACCCTTCTCCTGCAGTTGCAGGGCCGTGTCGTCGAGCACGTTCTGCACCACCTGCAGCACATTGACCTGACGATAATCCTGTCGAACCCTTGACCGGTTATCATCCATATCGTCGAGTTTGGTAAGTGCCGTCATGTCAAGTAGCAGCTTGTTCATGCGTTCACTCTGCGCATAACAGCGCTCCAGGAAGTGTTTCTTCTTATCCTCGGGCATGTCGGGATTGTCGAGTATACTCTCCAGATAGCCATGAATGCTGGCAGCTGGCGTTTTCAGCTCGTGAGCCGCATTCTGTGTCAGCTGTCGCTTAATGCGCACCTTGTCCTCCTCCGAATGGCGCAGCTTCCAGTAAAGCATAATGATGGTGTGGCTGATATCGCCCAACTCATCGTCGGGCAGACGGCGCTCCAGTTCATGATCCAGTTCCTCACCTACCTCTGCCTTCACGGCAAACTCACGCAGATAGCCTATATGCCGACTGATACGATGGGTGATGTGGTAGAGCACGATGCCCAGCAGCAAGGTGAGTGCGGCAGCAAAGTATATATAGGTATTATCGACCTGCAGCGAACGTGTTAACTCCGCAGAATAGGGCACGGCAGCTCGCACGATGACATCATCGAAACGGGTGGCAGAATAGAAATAGGTCTCGTGGGTGGATTGCGACACACGCTTAATGTCGTAGCCGTTGCCCTCGTGTAGCGCCTGCTGGATCTCCGTGCGCTGCAGGTGGTTGTCCAGAGAGTCGATATGGGTGTCGTAGCTATCCTGTATCACCCTACCCTCCTTGTCGATCAACGACACGCGAAGGCCCTCTATCTGATGTCGCGCCACATAGTCGTGAAACAGTTGGCTGTTTGTCAAGCTGTCCTCGCCCAGTGTCTGCACCATCTCGTAGTTATACATCTGCAGCCGGGAATGCAGGATATCAATCTTATAAGCCTTTTCGCGCTGATACTGGTAGATGCTGAAGCACACGGCAAAGAGCAGGAACACGCCGCCAAGGCTGAGCAGGAGGTCGCGCTGGAAACTCTTGCTTCTCGACTTATTTTTCAAAGTAATAGCCATAGCCCACACGTGTTTTGATCTGTTGGCCATAACGGCCTATTTTCTTACGCAAACGGGTGATATTCACATCCACCGTACGATCGAGCACCAGCACATCCTGCGGCCAGCAGTGCTTCAGCAAATCCTCGCGGGCAAAGACCTTGTTGGGATGCTGCAGCAGAAACGACAGCAGCTCAAACTCCAGTTTGGTAAACACGAGCGGCTCGCCGTCGAGCATCGCCGTCTTGGCGTTCAGATCGAGCACGATCCCCTCGTAGCTGATCTGGTTGCTGGTGGCACTCGGAGGGGTGACAGGCTGTGCGGCTGAACGCCTCAGCACGGCACGCACCCTGGCTTTCACCTCCTTCATGCTCAGCGGCTTGGCAATATAGTCGTCGGCACCGATGTTCAAGCCTTTCACCACACTATCCTCGCCGTCCATGGCTGTGATAAAGATAATGGGAATGTGTGCCGTGGCATGATCGCTCTTCAGTCTGCGCGCCATCTGGAAGCCCGACATCTCACCCATCATCACAGCGAGCAAGATTAGCGAATAATCCTGTAGCGGCAGCTCCAGTGCC
>JAEEGF010840273.1_pt1 | contig 12960 bp, 6 predicted proteins | sample 9134171 | NCBI WGS metagenome assembly JAEEGF01 (sample SAMN16246542, study PRJNA631951) | gut metagenome | biome: gut microbiome; feature: rumen; material: AP-attached | host: Bos | place: Iran: Karaj | collected 2018-10 | reverse complement strand
AGTTGACGAGTCTCAGCCATGATGCGCTCCCAACCCGGGGTGCGGTGAGAAATCTCGGCGATACCGATACCGGTGTTGTCGAAATCATAGAGCGCCTTGACGGTGCTTTCGATAGCCTGCTTGGGCAGTACGCAGGGACCTGCGTTGAAATTAAAAGCCTGTTTCATTACAGTTTGTTGTTTAATTTGTTGGTTTATAATTTATTGATTAAGATTGTTGCTCTTATTTTGCTGCAAAGATAGTAAATAAAACCTTGCAGCAAGCCTTTTCTCATTTATTTATTTTATTAAGGTGTAGAACGATTTTATCCTGCCCAAAAAACGCAACGAAAACGCTGATAAATTATTGATTTATAATATTTTAATTTTTTTAGAGAAAAAAAGTACCGAAATACATTGCCATTCCAATAAAATGTTGTACTTTTGCACACTCAAAATCAAAAGGAAAGAAAGCGATGAAAAAAGACATTCACCCTAAGAATTACAGACTGGTTGTTTTCAAAGATATGTCGAATGACGTGACCTTCCTGTCGCGCTCGACCATCAACACTAAGGAAACCATCAAGTGGGAAGACGGCAACGAATATCCTCTGGTGAAGCTCGAAATCTCTAGCGCATCACACCCCTTCTACACGGGTAAGATGAAGCTCGTCGACAGCGCCGGTCGTGTTGATAAGTTCAACAACAAGTACAAGAAGTTCTTCGAGAAGAAGGAAACCAAGTAAGTTGAACCATATCAAAAGAATGAAGCTCTTGCCAGTCGCGAGGGCTTTTTTTTTGCCTTGGCATTATTATTGTCGTATCTTTGCACTATATATTTTATAAGGTGTAAAACGGCGACAGACTGACAAAATGTCGCCCGCATTTCAAATTGAAACTATGAGTTTTAAATTAGATACTGAATTGTTTTCTGATATGATGGACCCCAATGGTGACTTCATCCCCGTGCTGACCATCGAGGACGAACGCCTCGGCCAAGACGAAGAGGTGCCGGAGGAACTGCCTATTTTGCCTTTGCGCAACTCGGTGCTCTATCCGGGTGTCATCATCCCCATCACCGTGGGACGCGACAAGTCCATCCGCCTGATCAAGGAATACTATAAGAAACGCAAGGCCATCGGCGTCATCGCACAGACCAATGCCGATGTGGAAGACCCTACGCTGGCCGACCTTTATAAGGTGGGTACCTCTGCACAGATCATCAAGACCCTGCAGATGCCCGATGGCAACACGACGGTCATCATCCAAGGCAAACGCCGTTTCGAGGTGGTGCAGGAGACCCAAACCGAGCCTTATCTGAAGGCTGCGGTGGTGCCCTATGTTGTGGCAGAAGAGGTCCCCAATACCAAGAAGTTCAGTGCCTTGGTGCAGTCGGTCAAGGAATTGGCCATACAGATCATCGGGCGTTCGCGCAATATGCCGCAAGAGGCTGGCTTCGCCATCAAGAGCATTGAAGATCCTGTCTTCCTGATGAACTTTGTGGCTAGCAATGTCGAGGCCGAGATGCCTACCAAACAAGCCCTCTTGGAGGCCCGCACTCTGAATCAGATGGCCACCGACCTGCTGAGCGTGCTGACCGAGGAACAGCAGATGCTGGAGCTGAAACAACAGATCCAGAGCAAGGTGCGCGTCGATATGGACAAGCAACAGCGTGAGTATTACCTCAACCAGCAGCTGCGTACCATTCAGGAGGAACTGGGTGGCACACCCAACGAGCAGGACGTCAAGGAGCTGACTGAAAAGGCCGCGAAGAAGAAATGGTCGAAGGAAGTGGCGGAGGTCTTTGAGCGTGAGCTGAAGAAACTGGAACGCACCAACCCGCAGGCGGCGGAATACGGCATACAGCTGAATTATCTCCAATACCTCGTGGACTTGCCGTGGGAGGAGTTCACCAAAGATAACTTCGACCTGAAACGTGCTCAACGCATCCTTGATGCCGACCACTATGGCCTGGACAAGGTAAAGGACCGTATCGTCGAGCACCTTGCCGTGTTGAAGCTGCGTAACGACATGAAGTCGCCTATCTTGTGTCTCGTCGGACCTCCTGGTGTGGGTAAGACCTCGTTGGGCAAGTCTATCGCCCGCGCATTGAACCGCAAATATGTCAGAATGTCATTGGGTGGCGTGCGCGATGAGTCAGAGTTGCGCGGTCACCGTAAAACTTATATCGGCGCCATGCCGGGTCGTATCATCCAGAACCTGCGTAAGGTGAAGTCGGGCAACCCCGTCTTCGTCCTCGACGAAATCGACAAGGTGAGCGGCAACAACATCAACGGTGACCCACAGGCAGCTCTACTCGAAATCCTCGACCCTGAGCAGAACAACACCTTCTACGACAACTTCATCGAATTGGATTACGACCTCTCGAAGATCCTCTTCATCGCTACGGCTAACAATCTCTCGACCATCCATCCCGCCTTGCGCGACCGTATGGAAATCATCGACCTGAGTGGCTACCTGCGTGAGGAGAAATACGAAATTGCCAAGCGTCATCTTATCCCCAAGCAGATGAAGGAACACGGTCTTGACGCCAAGCAAATCACCTTCCCGAAGGTCATTGTCATGCACATCATCGACGACTATACTCGTGAGGCAGGTGTTCGTAACTTGGAACGCCGTATCGGCGACATGATGCGTTTCCGTGCCAAACAGGTCGTCACAGAGGAGCAGTTCGACAAGAAGATTACGATGGATGACATCCGTAAGGTGCTCGGCGTGCCGATGCACCACGACGAGGACGAGGTGAAGCACAGCATGCCGGGTGTGGCCACAGGCTTGGCTTGGACCCAGGTGGGCGGTGAGATCCTGTCCATCGAGGTCAGCTTGAGCCGTGGTGGCGGACACCTCTCGCTGACGGGTAACCTCGGCGAGGTGATGAAAGAGTCGGCCACCATCGCCTACGAGTTCATCAAGGCTCACGCCTCGCAACTCAATATCAATCCTGATGTGTTTGAGGCTTGGAACGTGCATGTCCACATCCCTGAAGGCGCCACACCTAAGGACGGACCCTCGGCGGGTATCACCATGCTCACTGCTTTGACCTCTGCCTTCACGCAGCGCAAGGTGAAGAGCAACCTGGCCATGACGGGTGAGATTACCCTGCGTGGCAGAGTACTGCCGGTGGGTGGTGTGAAGGAGAAGATTCTTGCCGCCAAGCGCAACGGTGTGACCGACCTCATCCTCTCTATCGACAACGAGCACGATATCAAGGACATCAAGGAAGATTACATCAACGGATTGAACTTCCACTATGTGGAGAACATGATGGAAGTGCTCGACCTGGCCTTGGAGAAGGAACAGGACACGAACGACTTGGATTACAACAAGTATTTGACCAACTTGCACCCTGAGGTGATTGGTTTCAAAGTGAAATGAAAATGAGGAGAGGATTGCTTGGATTGTTTTTGTTGCTTGTGCTGGCTGCAGGATGCAGTCAGCGACATGATGACGAAGAGAACCTCGCCATCTTCAAGTACAACGAAAGTGCCGGCATCCTTACCCTCGACCCTATCTATGCCAAGGACCTGCCGCATATCTGGGCGTGCAATCAGGTGTTCAACAGCCTTGTTGCCTTCGACGACAAGATGAACCTCGTCCCGATGGTGGCCAAGTCGTGGGACATCAGCGATGATGGATTGACTTATACATTCCATTTGCGAGATGATGTGCAGTTTCATGTGGATAAGTGTTTTGAGGGGGAAAAACAGGCCCCTGAGCCTGTCGAAGGGCCGGCCCCTCGTATAGTCACAGCTCAAGACTTTGTCTATTCCTTCAACCGTGTGGTCGACAAGAGCTTGAATTCCCCTGGCCTTTGGATTTTCTCTTCCGTCAAACACGATGATGACCATTACGCCTTTACTGCCTTGGACGACACCACCTTCCAAATTGAGTTGGCGAAGCCGTTCCCGCCGTTTTTGGGCATTCTTTCGATGACCTATGCCTCGGTGGTGCCGCACGAGGCCGTCGAATATTATGGCGACGACTTCCGCAGCCATCCTGTGGGGACGGGGCCGTTCAAGTTCCAATATTGGAAGGAGAACGTAAAGTTGGTCTTCCGCAAGAATCCTAACTATTTCGAGCGTGACGAAGCAGGGGAGAGGCTGCCCTATATCGATGCTGTCTCCGTCAGCTTCCTCATCGACAAGCAGGTGGCTTTCTTAGAGTTCATCAAGGGCAAGTTCGACTTTATGTCGGGTATCGATGCACGCTACAAGGACGAACTGCTGACCTACGACGGCAACCTTCGCAAGAAGTATGAGGACAAGATCGAGCTGATCACAGAACCCTATTTGAACACCGAGTATTTCTCCTTCTTCATCGACCCCAACGATGAGTTAGGCCCCGAGCGTGCAAAGGCTTTGCGACAAGCCGTTAGCCTCTGCATCGACCGCGAGAAAATGTTGCGTTATCTACGCAATGGCATCGGCGAGCCTGGCACGGGCGGTATGATTCCGGTGGGCTTGCCCGGACATAGCAGTACGATTGGATACGGCTACGACTTGAAACGTGCCCAACGTCTGGTGGCCGAAAACCATCTTGAAGGTTATCTGCTGCAACTCTCCACCGTCGCTGACTATGCTGACATCGGTAAGTTCGTGCAAAGTCAGGTGGAGCAGATTGGTTTGCAGTGCAAGATGGAAGTGATGCCACCCGCCACGATGCGTAGCATGAGAAGCAATGGCAGTTTACCGTTCTTCCGCTCCTCATGGGTGGCCGACTATCCCGATGCGGAGAACTACCTTTCGCTGTTCGTTTCCTCTAATTTTGCTCCTTCTGGACCGAATTATTGCCATTACACCAATCCCAAGTTCGATAAGCTATTTGACAAAGCCTTACTGTGTAACGATTTGGAGCAACGTGCCACTTATTACACTGAAATGGACAGCTTGATGATGCAGGATGCCCCCGTGGTGGTGCTGTTCTACGACGAGGTGCTGCGTTTCGTCAATAAGCGCGTGAAGGACATGGGGAGCAACCCGACGAATCTGTTGGATTTGCGGAGGGTGAAGATAATTGATTAAAAATCAAAAAAAAGAATTCATTTATTGTCGTTTTATTCAATTGTTTTTATAGTTTTGCACGCGTTAACAAGTTAATAATAAGAAGCATAACTATGAAAACAATTACTATGGAAATCAAAGATGCCATTACCAGATGCCTAATGGCATTTGTTATCGTGTTTGGCATCGGGCTACATAAAGCGGAGGCCCAGCTCGTGATTACACCTGGAAATGAGATTCAGGGTTGGACGGCTGATTCGTTGGTCAGAAATGTTTTGATGAGCGGTGGTGTTTCGATATCAAACGTGCGTTTTAATGGATATGACGATGATTTGGTTTGTGATAACATTGGCATATTTGAGACGGGCATAACGCCCACCAATCTGGGCATTGAAAGTGGTTTGGTCATCGCTACGGGAAATGTCAGAGTCGCGGAAGGGCCTAATGATTTAACTGAAAAGAACGACTCGACTACATGTTCTGGCTATTATGATAGCAGTTTGGCCCGATTGGCTACAGATTCCATCTATGATGTGGCAGTATTGGAGTTTGATTTTGTTCCATGGGATAGCATTATCTCGTTTTCCTATGTATTTGGATCAGAGGAATATCCGGAGTATGTCGACGGTCCTTATAACGATGTGTTCGGCTTTTTTGTGAGTGGTCTTAATCCCGATGGTGACGCGTATGCTAACACCAATATGGCTTTGATACCGGGAACTACCGAGGTGGTTTCCATTAATACGGTGAACGACCATCACAATCAGCAGTATTATGTTGACAATGCAGGCGGAAGTACGATCCAGTTTGATGGCTTTACGGTGGTAATGACCGTCAGTTTCAAGGTGGTGCCCATGACGCAATACCATATCAAGATGGGCATTTGTGATGTTGGAGACTTTTTTGCGGATTCTGGAGTGTTTCTCGAAGCCAATAGTTTCCAGTCGCCCATGTCTTATGCCATGTTATTGGATGGAATGCATTATATGGAAATACCGGACGGATATCAATTCTGCACCAATCGTCTCATCGATTTTGAGACCGAGACAACGTGGAACTACGATAATGTGAAATGGTATTTTGGCGATGGCACTTCAGCACAGGGGCTACATGTGCAGCACGCCTATGCCCGTGATGGCTTCTATGAGGTGATGAATGTGTTGTATAATCCATATCGGGCGATGGATTCGGTTTATCTTTCCAAAGTCATCGAAGTCAGGTCGCAATATGGCAGCGAAGAAGGCTTCACATGCTACGATGTGCCTTATCTCTGGCATGGGATGCAACTCAGCGAGCCAGGCATTTACACTGATACGTTGGAGTCGTATATGGGCTGCGATAGCATTGTGACGTTGAATCTTTCGGTTGGTGACTTCTTTTTGACCGATACTGTGGCCGAGTCATGCGATTTGTTTAAATGGTATGGACAGACATATAATACATCGGGACAATATGAACATACGCTGCTGTCGACGATGGGTTGTGATAGTATCATAAGGCTTCACCTGACCGTAAATCACGTCGTGGAGACCGATACCGTGGCTACTTCTTGTGGAACATTTACATGGTACGGGCAGACGTATCAATCCTCGGGACAATACGAACACATCTTGAGGACGGTGATGGGATGCGACAGCATTATCAGGCTTCATCTAAATATTGATCCTGTGATGGAATCCGACACCACGGCTATCTCATGTGGTGGATTTACATGGCATGGCCGTACTTATGATTCATCAGGCGACTACGAACAATTGTTCCAAACCGCTTTGGGCTGTGACAGTCTTGTCATCCTACATCTTACCGTCAATCAAGAGTCCTTGCAACGAGCCCTTCAAGGACCGACACAGGTGGCCGCAGCAAGTAACATGATTTATGCCAATTATGAGTATTTTGTTTCCGACTCCTTGAGTCTGCCGCCAAATACGCTTAAATGGAGTTGCACCCACCCTGATTGGATTGTCAGCCCAAGCGAGAATCGATACCATTGCCATCTGTGGGTAACAAACATCGGTCAAGGTACGCTGATTGCCAGAACCGAGCACGATTGCGATACAGTGTATAGTATCGACATCAACGCGACCTGGTTCGATGTGGATGAGGATAATGGCATTCCCCTCAAGTTGTTCCCCAATCCTGCGCAAACAGAGGTAACGGTTCAGGCTGAAGAAATCCTACGCATCCGTATTATTGATGCTATAGGGCAGGTGGCCTTGGAAAAGATTTTCGATCAGACGGATGCCGCCTGCATAGATATCGGCATCATACCTCAAGGCGTATACCTTGTGGAGATATCGACAAATAAAGGAAAGACGATGCGAAAGCTGGTCGTGTCAAGGTGATTCAAAAACTGAGCGTTAATTGTTTTAATATTCGATTTTATGAAAATCAAATTCTTATTTCTTTCAATCCTACTGATGGGTGCTTTTTCGTTAAGCGCCCAGGAGGAAGCCAAAATGCTGCGCTTCCCGACTATCCATGGCAATAACGTGGTGTTCAGCTATGGCGGTGACCTTTATTCCGTCGACATCAAGGGCGGCATTGCCCACAAAATCACCAACGATGCCAATGGTTATGAGATGTTTTCGCGTTTCTCGCCCGATGGCAAACATCTGGCCTTCACTGCCCAATACGACGGCAATACCGAGGTCTATGTCATGCCTTATCCCGAGTGTGGCACACCAACACGTTTGACCTATACGCCTACCTTGGGCCGCGACGACATCAGCGACCGCATGGGCCCGAACAACATCGTCATGGCATGGAAGGACAACGAGAACATCGTCTTCCGCTCCCGCAAGGAGAGTTGGGACGACTTTGTGGGTCAGCTTTTCCTCGCCAACATCAATGGTGGTTTGGCAGAGCAACTGCCTCTGCCTGAAGGCGGATGGATCTCGTATTCGCCCGACGGCAAACAGATTGCCTACAACCGCGTGATGCGCGAGTTCCGTACTTGGAAATACTACCGTGGCGGCATGGCCGACGACGTGTGGATCTATGACTTCAAGTCGAAGAAGATCGAGAATATCACCAACAACAACGCGCAGGACATCTTCCCGATGTGGGTCGGCAACAAGGTCTATTTCTGTTCCGACCGCGACCGCACGATGAACCTGTTCTGCTATGACCGTGGCACCAAACAGACCACCAAGGTGACCGACTACACCTATTATGACATCAAGTGGCCCTCGCTTGGCGACAAGGACATCGTTTATGAAAACGGCGGTCAATTGTTCCGTTACAACCTGGCTGACGGTAAGGTCTATCCCATCCCTGTGCAGATGGCGAATGACAATAAGTCGACGCGCACCAAGTATGTGGATGCTTCCAATTTCATCAACACGAGCAGCATTTCGCCCGATGCCAAGCGAGTGGCTTTCGGTGCTCGCGGCGATGTGTGGACGGTGCCGGTCAAGTCGGGCATCACGCGTAACCTGACCCAGAGCGACAACGCCCACGACCGCAATGTGGCTTGGTCGCCCGACGGCAAATACATCGCTTACATCAGCGACCGCACGGGCGAGGATGAGATTTACATCCAGGCCCAGGACGGCAAGGAAGAAGCCATCCAGCTGACCAAGAATTCAGATACATACAAGTATAACCTCCTCTGGTCACCCGACAGCAAGAAAATCCTTTGGGACGACAAAATGAACCGCATCAATATGGTAGACGTGGCTTCCAAAAAAGTCACAGAAGTGGCCAGCAGCAAGGCGGGTGAGATGGACGACTTCTGCTGGTCGCCCGACAGCCGTTGGATTGCCTATGCCATGCCGAGCACCTTCAGTGTGAGCCAGATCCACATCTACAATGTCGATTCAGGGAAGGATGAGACGGTCACCGACAGCTGGTACAACTCTTCGTCGCCTGCCTTCGACAAGAGTGGCAAGTACCTCTATTTCACCTCCGAGCGCGATTTCCGCCCGACCTATGGCTGGCTTGAGTGGAACCATGTCTATACAGACATGTCGAAGATTTATCTGATTACCTTGCAGAAAGACACGCCTTCGCCGTTCTTGACGGAGAATGATGAGGTGAAAGTGGAGGGAGAGAAAGAGGGTAAGGACGGCCCAGAAAAGCCCGATGGTCCGAAGAGCAAAAAAGAAGGAAAGGGAGGCCCTTCGACAGGCTCAGGGACCTCTGAAGCCAAGGAAGTGAAGATTGACTTCGACGGCATCAGCAATAGGGTAGTGGTGCTGCCTGTCAACGCAGGTAGATATTGGAACCTGACGGGTGTGGAAAACGGCTTGTATTATGTGGCTGCGGGACGCAATGGCGGTGGCCTCGGCTATTTTGATGCCAAGTCGAAGAAATGCACCTCCATCGGTGGCTTCGGCTATCAACTCACGCCCGACGGCACCAAGATGCTCATGCGCGAAGGTCGTGGCTATAAGGTCGTCAATGCGCCCAAAGGTCCCACGCCTGGCGGCGGCAAACCTGGTGAAGGCGGCAAGGGCGATGATGTCATCGACCTCTCGAACATGAAGAAATGGGTCGACCTACGCACCGAGTGGACGCAGATTTACAACGAGGCCTGGCGCCAGATGCGCGACTTCTTCTATGCCCCCAACATGCATGGCGTTGATTGGCCTGCCATGAAGGAGAAATACGGCAAGCTGTTGCCTTATTGCGCCGACCGTAACGATGTGAACTACCTCATTGGCGAGTTGATTGGTGAGATCAACATTGGTCATGCCTATGTGGGCGAAGGCGACCGCGTGAAGCCTGAGCGCATCCCCATGGGTATGCTGGGCTGCCGCATTCATCGCGACAAGTCGGGTTACTACCAGATCGACAAGATTTTGAAGGGTGAGAACTGGAACGAGAAAACCCGCTCGCCACTGACCGAGGTGGGCGTGAACGCCAAGGAAGGCGACTACATCATCGCCATCGACGGACAGAGCACCAAGGACATGAAAGACATGTATGCCGCCCTCATCGGCAAGGCCGACAAGGCCGTGTTGCTCACCTTGAATAATAAAGCTTCGGAGAGTGGCGCCCGCGATGTGGTGGTGCGTCCCATTGCCGACGAAACTGGCCTTTACTACTACAACTGGGTGCAAGGCAATGTGGAGAAGGTGAGCAAGGCCACCAACGGACAGGTGGGTTACATCCACATTCCCGACATGGGCGTGGAAGGCCTGAATGAGTTTGCCAAGTACTTCTATCCCCAACTCGACAAGAAAGCCCTCATTATCGATGACCGTGGCAACGGTGGCGGCAATGTCAGCCCGATGATTGTGGAGCGCTTGCGTCGCGAGCTGTCGATGTACGACGTGATGCGCAACGGTGAGCCCGAGACCAAGCCCACCAAGATGATGCTGGGTCCCAAGGTGCTGCTGTTCAACAAGTACTCAGCCTCCGACGGCGATTTGTTCCCGTATCAGTTCAAGAAGCATAAAATCGGTACGACCATCGGTATGCGCTCTTGGGGCGGTGTGGTCGGCATCCGTGGTAGCCTGCCTTTTATCGATGGTGGAAGTTTAACCCGTCCCGAGTTCGCTCCCTTCGACGAGAAAGGCAACTGGGTCATCGAAGGCTATGGCGTCGATCCCGACATCGTCGTCGACAACGATCCCGCTCGCGAGTTTGAGGGCGTCGACGACCAACTCAACAAGGCCATCGAGGTCATCCTTGAGCAGATGAAGAGTTATCCTGACATTCCCGAGATTCCTGCTTGGCCGGATAAGACTAAATAACGCATAGTATGATTTGAAAAAGGCTGTTTCCTAATCGGAGACAGCCTTTTTTTGCTTTGTAGGTGAATGAAGAAGGCGAAAAACGATGCTATTCACATCAAAATTTGATTTGAATATGTGCTTTATTTGTTGCATTGCAAAGAAAAAGTCCGTCAGATAGCTCCAACGGACTCTTTCAAATCAGGTTAAACCTCTATTATTTGCCTTTCTTCATAGGATTTCTCTTGGCTGCAGCCTGCTTGGTCGTGGCTTTGCTGACAGCGGCTTTCTGGACTGACGCGGTCTTCTTGCTGCCAACGGCCTTCTTGGCTTGGGACTTTTGGGCGGGTGCTTTTGTGCGCGCGCTCTTCTTGGCAGGGGCTTCCTTCGCGTCAACAACCTTTTCTTCCGCTGCTTTCTTAGCTGTCGCTTTCTTGGTTGCCTTCTTGGTCTCTTTCTTGGCTGCTTTTTGGGCTTTCTTGGCTGCTGCCTTATTTGCGGTAGACTGTTTCTTTGGCTTAGGCATTTCAGCAGTCGTAGGCACGTTCTTCAGGATGTCGCACATGAAGTCCCAGAACATCTGGACGGTGGCGATTTCGCAGCGCTCGTCGGGTGAGTGCACGCCGCGCAGGGTGGGACCGAAGCTGATCATGTCCATGCCCGGAATCTTGTCGCCGATGAGGCCACATTCCAGTCCGGCGTGGATGGCTCTGACTTTAGGATCTTTCTTGAAGCGTTTCTTGTAGCAGTTCACTGCGACGTCCAAGATGGCGCTGTTGGGGTTGGGTGCCCAGCCAGGATAGCCGTCGGTGTGTTCCACATCGGCGTCGGCGAGGCTCCAAACGGCTTCCACCATGTCGGCGATGTCTTGCTTCGATGACTCGATGGAGCTACGCTGTGAGGTCTGGATGAAGAAATAGCCTTCCTTCTTCTTGCAGGAAGCGAGGTTGGTCGAGGTCTCCACGAAGTTCGGGATGGTCTGCGACATGGCGATGACACCATGAGGGCAGGCATAGAGGCCGTTCAGCAGGTTGTACTGGGCCATCTCGTCGATGACCACGTCGGGCTGCACCTCCGCGACTTCTGCCGTGACTTTCAGTCCGGGTTCGGTCACTTGGTATTCTTGCTTGAAGTGCTTCTCCATGTCCTTCACATAGTGCAGGAAGTGCTCGATGCTGTCGTTCGGCACGAAGGCCACTGCCGTGGCTTCGCGAGCGATGGCGTTACGCAGGTTGCCGCCTTGGAAGTCGTAGAGTTGGAGGTCGAACCAGTTGGTGCCTTGCCACAGGATGCGGGTCAGCAGCTTGTTGGCGTTGGCCAGGTTCTTGTTGATGTCGTCGCCGCTGTGGCCGCCTTTCAGGCCACTCACGGTGATGCGGTAGGCGGTGCTGTCCTCAGGAGCGGGCTCCAGCTCGTACCACACCTTCACGATGGTGTCCATACCACCGGCGCAGCCGATGAAGATCTCGCCTTCGTCCTCGCTGTCGAGGTTGAGGAGGATACGGCCGGTGAAGTCTTCCGGGTCGAGTTTCATGGCGCCCGTGAGGCCCGTCTCCTCGTCGACAGTGAAGATGCACTCGATCGGACCGTGTTCCACCTTCGGGTCGGCGATGACGGCCAGTGCAGCAGCCACGCCGATGCCGTCGTCAGCGCCGAGGGTCGTGCCGTTGGCATGCAGCCACTCGCCTTTGATGACGGGTTCGATGGGGTCTTTCTCGAAGTCGTGCTTCTTGTCGCTGTTCTTCTCGCACACCATGTCCATGTGGGCTTGCAGGATGACGGTCTGGCGGTCTTCCATGCCCTTGGTGGCGGGCACAGTCATGATGATGTTGCCACAGTCTTCCTTGACGTATTTCACTTTATGGTCTTTGGCCCATTTCTCGAGGTAAGCCACCATTTTGGCTTCCTTCTTTGACGGACGCGGCACACCGAGGATGCCGTTGAACTCTTTCCAAATGCCTTGCGGCTTGAGTTTCAGAATGTCATTACTCATAATGTTAGCGTTTTAGTTGTTTTATTGTTTCAATTGGATTATCTGATTTAAATACCGCGTTGCCCGCGACGAGCACATCGGCACCCGCCTCAAACAAAGCCTTGGCGTTCTTCGTGTTCACGCCGCCGTCTACTTCGATGAGGGCTGAAGCGTGTTGCTCTTCGATCATCAAACGCAACTTCTTGATTTTTTCGTATGTGCGCTCGATGAATTGTTGTCCGCCGAAGCCTGGGTTGACCGACATGAGGAGCACCACGTCCAGGTCGCCGAGGATGTCCTCCAGCACGCTG